>Ga0209568_1000218_pt1 | contig 20284 bp, 20 predicted proteins | sample WorMetOlspDAHAB2_FD_187406 | JGI IMG/M metagenome (GOLD analysis project Ga0209568, IMG submission 187406) | Marine gutless worms symbiont microbial communities from Max Planck institute for Marine Microbiology, Germany - Olavius sp. DAHAB.2... ...
AGATTGCTCATAGTCGATGCACAAAGCGTAAAGAATACCGACACAGCAAATAACAAGGGATATGATGGAGGGAAAAAGATTTCAGGAATTAAGCGCCACATTGCCGTTGATACTCAAGGCTTGCCTCATATAGTTCACATTACCACAGAGAATATTTCTGATCGAGAAGCGGCCTTAAAAGCGTTTTCTCTGCATAAAACTAATTTGCCCGAAATAGAAAAAGTCCTCGCAGATGGTGGTTATACTGGGGAAAAGTTTGCTAATGGAGTGAAAGAATCATTGGACTGTGAAGTGGAAATCGCTAAACGTAGTGAAATGCACACTTTTAAAGTAGTTCCCAAAAGATGGATTGTTGAACGCTCTTTTTCCTGGTTAGAAAAATTTCGTAGATTATGGAAAAATTGTGAAAGAAAACTAAACACTAGCTTAAATATGGTTGTGCTTGCCTTTGTTGCTCTACTTTTAAAGAGATTTTAAACAGGTTCTAAGAGTGCTTAATCAAAGTTTTTCGCAATAGGCTTGGTTTTATATGGACAGCTATTAAGTTATGCAACATATTCTAGTAATTACAATCCTTGTCATGATGGTTGTGGAGAAATTATGAAAATTGCCTTAATTGGTTATGGGAAAATGGGGAAAATGGTGAAAAAGCACGCCACAAAAAGAGGATATGATATTGTAGCATGTTTTACACATCCAAATACCTCCTTTTCACAAGTTAAAAATGCAGATGTTTGCATTGATTTCACAACACCATCTGCTGTTATAGAAACAATAAAAAAACTCTCACCTTTTAAAAAACCTATAGTGATTGGTACAACAGGATGGGATGTGGAAGCCATCAAACCCTACGCAAAAGAAATGGGCATCTTATATGCTCCAAATTTTTCTTTAGGGATAGCTTTATTTACAAGGTTATTAAAAAAAACGTATAAGCTGTTATCGCCCTATTATGAATCAAGTGGAGTAGAGATTCATCACAAGGAGAAAAGAGACATTCCTTCAGGGACTGCTCTCAACCTATCTGCTCATGTGCCTGGCTTAAAGTTCCGAAGCGTGCGCATGGGTTCACAGGTAGGAAGTCATCAAGTTATTTTTAATGGAGATGATGATCTCATCGAACTTACTCATCGTGCAAAAAATCGAGAGGGATTTGCAAAAGGAGCTCTTGATGCTGCAAAATGGTTGATAGGGAAAAAAGGGCTATATAATTTTGACGACGTTATCGAGGAGATGTTGAAATGAAAAGGGTTATCACTGCTTTGATCACCCCCTTTAAAGAGGGGAAGCTTGACGAGGAAGGGCTTTGCAAAAATATCCACTTTCAAATGAAATGGGGTGTTAAAGAGCTTCTTGTCCTTGGCTCTACAGGAGAGGCAGAGTCTTTAAGTGAAAAAGAGCGTTTGCGCGTGATTCAAATCGCCAGGACAGAGACACGGGGAAAGCTTCATTTATGGGTGCAGACGGGAGATAGTTCAACATATCGTACTATCCGCAAAACGCAGGAGGCAGAAAAATTGGGTGCTGATGGGGCTCTTATCGTTACGCCTTATTATTGTTGCCCTACTCAAGAGGGGCTTGTGCAGCACTTTGAAACTATTGCCTGCAATACAAATCTCCCTATTTTTATCTATAATCATCCCAAGCGTACAGGCACCTCTTTTGATATTGCTACGCTAATACATTTAGCAAGTTTAGAAAATATTTTAGGTCTAAAAGATGCTTCAGGTAATGTGGGATTTGTTGCAAAATTATTGCATCACACCTCTAATTTTGACATATTTTCTGGGGATGATCTTCTTACATTGCCTTTGCTCTCTATTGGGGCAAAAGGGGTCATTTCTGTTGTAAGCAACATTCTGCCTCAAAAGATGTGTGAGCTTGTTCAAAGGGAAGATAAAAATCTGTACTACACACTATTCCCTTTTTTTGAATTTTCTCAATGTGAAACAAATCCTATCCCAATCAAATCTATAATGAATAGAATGGGTATGTCTGCAGGAAAATGTCGCTCGCCGCTTACCTCTCTTCATGACAAACATCAAAAGCAAATGCAGGAGTTATTGTCGGCTCATGTTTAAAAAAATTCCTGTAGGAATTTTAGGTGCCAGTGGTTTAGTGGGAAAACAGTACATGCAACTTCTTCAAAATCACCCACAATTTGACCTTGTCTTTCATGCTACGCGCATGACGCTTAGGAATTTTGACAGAGCAAAGGGCTGTCGGCTGCTCTTTTCTGCCCTCCCCTCTTTCGTTGCTCAAAGCATTGAGCCAGAATATGCTAAAAGAGGGTTTCCCATTTTTTCTTCCGCTTCATGCCACCGCCTGCACATGGATATACCTCTTATCATTCCTGAGGTCAATCCTAACCATTTGCAAATGGTAAAAGTACAACAAAAAAATCGAGGCTGGGAAAAAGGATGTATTATTGCAAAGCCCAATTGCACATTACAAAGCTATTTATTGCCTCTGTACCCTTTACACAAAAGGTTTACATTAAAACGTCTTTTCATAACAAATCTTCAATCTATAAGCGGTGCCGGTAGTGGGTATAAGCTGAAGGATAATATCGTTCCCTATATCCCATATGAAGAGGAAAAATCGGAAACTGAGCCCTTAAAAATTTTAGGAAAATGGGATGGAAAAAAGATCCACCCTTCTTCCATTAACATCTCTACGCATTGTACACGTGTTCCAGTGGAACATGGCCATCTCGCTTGCATATCGGCATCTTTTGAGGAAAAGCCCTCATTAGATGAAGTAAGATATATCTGGAAAACCTTTAAAGGATTACTCTTGCCTACAGCTCCGAAAAATCCACTTGTCTATTTTGAAGACTATGATCGTCCTCAACCTAAACTCGACTCTTTATGTGGCCAAGGCATGTCTATAGCTTTAGGCCGTTTAAGAGAATGCCCAATTTTTGATATTCGCTTTATAGCGCTTTCCCATAATCTTATTCGTGGTGGGGCAGGAGGAGGCATATTAACTGCAGAACTTTACATCAATACGATTTATGAAACGGCTTCCCAGTCTTGAAAAATTAAACACTTCTTATCTGTTTTTTGAAATTGAAAAACGTAAGCGGCGGTTTTTATGCGACCATCCCAATGTTGATATCGTTGATTTAGGCATTGGCGACACAATTTTCCCCTTACCTTCTTCTATTGCAAAGGCGATGGAAAAAGGGGCCTTTGATCTTAGTCAAGAGGAAGGATATAGCGGATATGGACAAGCGCAAGGAATGGTACGGTTACGCCAAATATTGGCTACAAATATCTACCATGAAAAAATCACTCCTGATGAAATTTTTATCTCAGATGGAGCAAAGTGCGATATAGGACGCCTTCAAATACTTTTTAACAATGCTCGATCTGTAGGACTACAAGATCCTACCTATCCCGTCTATTTGGATGGAAGTATGATTCAAGGTATACCAAAGGTTTACCACCTGCCTTGCATACCAGATAATGGTTTTTTGCCTCACCTTCCTCCAAAACTCGACCTTCTTTATATTTGTAATCCCAATAACCCTACAGGAATGGTCTATAACCATGAACAACTGCAAAGATTGATCGATTATGCAAAAAAAAACCATACTATCATTTTGGTTGACAGCACCTACTCTTCCTATATTCAAGATTCTGCTCTTCCAAGATCGATTTATGAAATACAAGGAGCACATGAAGTGGCCATTGAGATAAATTCTTTTTCCAAGATGGTAGGTTTTTCTGGAGTGCGCTTAGGGTGGACGGTCCTTCCTAAAGAGCTTACATTTGAGTGTGGTCGTCCAGTATGGCCTGATTGGCACCGTTTATACTGTACGATTTTTAATGGCGCTTCTAATATCGCACAGAAGGGAGGAATTGCTGTTTTTACATGTGAAAAATGGAGAGAAAATATCTGTTATTATATGAAAAACGCATCCTATCTTAAGCAAGCTTTCCAAAAAAGTGGATATGCCGTTTATGGTGGTGAGAATGCTCCCTACCTTTGGGTCTCTATTCCCAACCATCGTTCTTGGGATGTTTTTCAATATTTTCTCGAAAAAAAGCGAGTGATTATCACTCCTGGTGTTGGATATGGATCTTCTGGAGAGCATTTTATCCGGGTAAGTAGTTTTAATCGATTTCAAAAAGTGCAAGATGCAGCAGATAGAATAGATTCCAGCTTAGTACAGGGCAAAAATTTCATAAGCAAAGCAATTGAGGTGTAGTATTGTTTACACAGTTTATCTTACAGACTTCCATTGACTTAAAGGCAACCTTTGCTAAAACGAAAGAAGGTCGAATGTTATATTATCAAAGCACAACAAAAGCAGAAGGAGAACAAGTCGAAATTTATAAAGCTCTTGGGCTATCCCATTCGATACTAAGGGGGTGTAAAACAATTGTTTAACTCAAGGTGTAGTGAAAGAAACTGCAAACGTTCCCAGGGGAATCACTGAACTTGGGTTAAGATCGTGATATTTTTTTAATTTTCCTGAGGACCTGAATAGTTACCAAATGCTTTGGGAAGTGGTTCTATACATACTCCTTTCCATTTTAGAGACTTTTCAAAAAATAATGTATTGCTAGATTCAACTCCATCATATGCCCCTACATCAACAAAGAACTCTCCCTCCTTTTCTTTGAAAATGTTTTCATACAAATGCTTATCTTGACCATGTCGACTATAGTAGGGGAAAAAGGAAAGGTATTGAGGGTCAACATCTTTTTCTTTCATTTGGGCTTTTCACTTAGATCAATTTCTATAGGATTGTCAGGGTATTTTCCTATCAAAATGTTAAATAAATATTTCCCTAGGGAAACGGGATAAATAATCTCGTTGCAATTGTTGATCTTATCGAGAGAAAACCATTTAAGGCTTTTAAGGGAATCTTTTTCTCTTCCCTTGACATTTTCTAGGGTACATTGTCTTGCAACGGTCTTGGCTACAATAAAACATTGATGAATATGCGTGGCTACACCATGTAAAATAAGATCCATATTTCCATACCAGACAACGGGGCCAAATTCAATCTTCTCTGATGAAATACCAGTTTCTTCATACACTTCTCTAGCAGCCGCCTCTAATGTTGACTCACCAGATTCGATTTTACCTCCTACCAGAGACCAAAAACGACCTCGATATTCTTCATGAATAGGTTTAATTGTAGAGTCATCTGTACATACTAATAAAAGTTCCTGTGCTCTATTTAATAAAATGACTTTTACACTATTTCTTTTAGGCAAATCCATTCCAACTTCCTTTTTTTGTGGTGTATTGCGCATACTAAAATTGAGAATAGTGCAGCTTAATTTGAGAGTTGCTCAAGCCGAAAAAAAAGATTGTATATGTACATCACCGAGTTGCCTAAAACTTTAACCCGACATTTCAATTTTCACAAGATTAAACATTTGATCCTTGTCAATGGGATAATAAATTTCATGATTGATTCGAAAAAAGATCATGCAAAAAACTTGCAAGATCTATGCAAAAGTCGCATACTAATGATACAAACAATTTTTGCAAAACATTCGTAACTGTATTTCAAAAATATGAAATTCTTTAAATCAGAAACCTTTGAAAAGCACTTTAAACAATCCCTTCTCCATCATATTTCACCCCTCTACTTGCTCATGCTATCTGACCCTTTTGAAAGAAAATTTTTAGCACAACGTATGGTCGATGCTATAGGTGTAGAGCATATCTATGTATATCCAGATGCTCTTTTGAATGAGATCAATTCTCCTTCATTCTTTTCCCATAAATATCTATGCATTTGTGATAATATTGAAAAATATATGGAAAAAACACTTCCCTTACCCTCGCATCTCATAATGATTTTAATGGGAAAATCAGAACCTTCTTGTATAAAAACGCTTATAAAAAAGGGAGTAATTTTAGATCTTGTGCAGGAAAAACCATGGGAACGCAAAAAACGTTTGCAAAGATGGCTAGTAGAGACTGCTTATGCTAAAGGGTACAAACTAAAAGATAAAGTTATAAACTATCTCTTACAATTTTACCATGCCGATTTTTCCCGTATGCTTCAAGAATTAGAAAAAGGTATTACCTATGCAGGAAACGAAAAAGCGCTCTCCTTAGAAAAACTGCAAAAAATTGCCTCCCCACCCCTCCTACAGACAGAGTGGCAACTTTCAGAAGCATTTGTATGGGGAGGAAACATCAACCTTCTTTCTGCCATCAGAGAATGCCGCAATTATTACGCATTAATTCATCAAATTCGCTATCAATTGCATATAGGGCTTACTCTAGCTATAGGGGGCATCCCTCAAAAACTTTCCCCTAAGAGATGTGAAAAATTTAAGCCACTAGCTCTGTCTTACACACCTTCCTATTTTTTGCGAGGGATACAAGAGCTCTTTATGCTGGAGCAAAAGATGCGTACTACTACTATTAACCATATAGTGTTACTCGAATATTTTTATGCAAAATTAAGAATGAAGGATTATGCTCTATCTCCTACCTAACCTACTTGATGAAAATGCAGATCATGATCTCTTTTTCCCCCGTAGTGTGCAACAGATCATTCCTCAATTAGATGGATTTATTTTTGAAACCCCAAAAAAGGGACGCAAATTTTTAAAACGTTTTATACAAAACATACAAGATATTCCTATGCGTGTCTTAAATGTTCACACCACATCAGAAGAGATGCATCTCCTAACAATTCCCATGCAAAAGGGGGAAAAATGGGGACTTCTTGCCGACATAGGATTACCCATTTTAGCGGACCCAGGTGCTGCACTCGTTCTTTGCTTACAGAAATTACACATCCCAGTACACACCTTTCCAGGCCCCTCCTCCATTATCTATGCATTACAATTATCGGGGCTCTCTGCTCAAAGCTTCACCTTTCACGGATATCTTCCTAGGAAAGATGAAGAGCTACGTCTGTTTTTACATGCCCTCCCAGGAGGGTATACACACCTTTGTATTGAGCCACCTTACCGCACTGATCTTTTGCTTAAAAAACTCATTACCTATCTACCAAATAGTGCCTATTTATCGGCAGCATGGAATCTTACTCTACCAACACAAGGTGTATTAACTAAGAAAGTTGCGCATTGGAAAAAGACACCTCACTTTTTAGGGAAAGTTCCCGCCATTTTTCTATTCAATACCAAATAATCAAAAATTTAATATTTTTTAATCTTTCTAGCACATTACAACTTGGGTCGGTTTAGATTATTGGAAAAAACGATATAAACGCAAACACATTAAAACTTTATATAGTATCATTAAAAGAGAAATGAATAACTAATTTTATTTGCGAATGTTAAGACGAGCAATCAAACTTTGATATCTCTTAGTATCAGTGGAATTGAGGTAATTCAACAACTTACGTCTTAAACCGACGAGTTTAACAAGAACTAGCCGTGAAGCATGATCTTTTTTAGCACCTTTTAGATGATCTGTAAGCTCTACGATTCTTTCTGTTAAAATAGCAATTTGCACATCGGCTGACCCAGTATCTTTTTCATGTAACTGAAATTTTTTAGTAATTTCTTCTTTCGTGCCTTTATCTAGAGACATTAAATTAATACTCCTATGTAGGAAAAGATGTTAAAAATATAAAATCAACACAGCTATATTGTATACTTGGCCGCTATGTAAATCCGATTTTTCCTCATTTTACCAGAAGTTATTATATAACTCAATAGCAATTGTGTTAAGAACTTTGAAACAAATTATGCGCTATTCAGCGATTTTAAAATTTAACAACAAACATTAGCAAGTTTTTTCTTCAGGACCCTCATCACCAGTAAAGATTTTTTTCATAATGAACACGTTTTCTAGGGTGGCTTCTCGATTTTTCCACTTTTGGGCATTAGGAACCACTATATCATGAGCTTTTTCTCTCGTTTTAATTAATAAAACACCATAGAATGAAAAAAAGGCATGGATTATGGCAAAGTTTTATTTTTATTATTCAGCAATGAATGCCGGCAAGAGTACGACTCTCCTCCAATCCAATTATAATTATCATGAAAGAGGAATGGAAACGATTCTCTTTGCACCTAAATGCAATAATCATTGCGGAGAACCTATCATCTACTCGCGTATTGGACTAAGACAAAAGGCTACTCTGTTTGATAGCAATTTTCACTTTTGGCACCATATACAGGAAGAGCTAAAAAAGATGGAAAACTTATGTTGTATTCTAGTGGACGAAGCCCATTTCTTAACAAAAACACAGGTGGCACAGCTTGTAATGATTACAAAAAAGTCACATATTCCCGTTCTCTGTTATGGGCTTAGATCTGATTTCATGGCAGAACCCTTTCCAGGTAGTATTTACCTTCTTGCGTGGGCTGATAAACTCGTTGAACTCAAAACCATTTGTTACTGTGGAAAAAAGGCTACGATGAATGTACGTATGGATGACAAACAACAACCAACAAAAAAAGGAAGCCAGATATGCATTGGAGGAAATGAAAGATATCTATCGGTATGCATGCACCATTTTAATACAATGATAGGATCAGTAGAGGACATCGCATTTGAAAGAGCAGAGGTATAGATGCAACAAATAAAAACTCTTTCCCCTTGGGTTGTGTGTTTTTCTGCTTCCCTATTTTTTGCTTATGAATTGCTACAATTACATATTATGAATGCGATCTCTTCACCGCTAATGCACGACCTAAACCTCAATGCTACACAGTTTGGATCTCTAAGTTCTACCTATCTCCTTGCCGATGTAATCTTTCTTTTGCCAGCGGGAATTCTTCTAGATAGATTCTCTGTGAGACGCATCATATTGACAGCTCTATTTTTATGCATTTTAGGTACCATAGGATTTTGTTGTGCCTACTCATTGTATTTTGCATGTATATGTCATTTTTTGTCAGGTATTGGAAATGCCTTTTGTTTTTTAAGTTGCATAATACTCATCTCGCGTTGGTTTCCCAAAGAGAAACAGGCCTTTGTCACCGGATTGGTGGTCACAGTAGGCATGTTAGGAGGGGTCGTAGCACAATTTCCCTTCTCCCTTTTAACCCACCACTTTAGTTGGCGTACAGCTCTTCTTATAGATGCTTTCATTGGAGTGGTGATTTTCTTACTTATATCTCTTTTCGTACAGGATGGAATAAAGGGTAAGACAGAAAAAACCTTCCCTTTTTGGTTGGGAATAAAACAGGCAATCAATATGCATACCATCTGTTGTGGCCTGTATACAGCTTTTATGAACCTCCCACTTATGGTTATTGGCGCGGTTTGGGGCTCTCTTTTTCTTTCGCAAGTGCATCACGTTCCATTTGTCAAAGCTTCCTTCATCGTAAGTATGATTTGCATAGGAACAACTATAGGCGCCCCAATTTTTGGATGGCTTTCCGATAGAGCAAGACGGCGTCTTTCTTTGATGGCTTGTGGAGGACTAGCCGCTATTGTCATAATGTTATTAATTATGAGCATACCTCCATCTAATGAATATACATTACTGAGTTTGTTTTTTCTTTTAGGATTCATGACAAGTAGCCAAATTTTAGGATATCCAGCTATTACAGAAAATAGTCCTCCTAATCTAACGGGCACATCTATGGGAATTGCAGCTCTTATCATCATGGGGATGCCCGCACTTATACACCCTATTTCGGGCAAACTATTAGATTGGAATGGAGCAACAACACCTCTTTATGCTGCAAGTGATTTCATAAGAGCTTTTTCCATTTTACCTATTGGATTTATTCTAGCCCTTATTATGTTATGTAAAATTAAGGAACCATCTACTTGTAATCCCCACGTGTATCAATAAGAGCTATCGAGTAGATTCTTTTAGGAAAAAATTGGTGCAACCGCTTTTTTTGAGCATAAAACCTTTCTACATCATTCAACCAATCAGTTATAAGTAAAACCACCTTTCCCTCTACCTTGCCAGAAGGTAAATATGTAGGGCATCCCAAAATTTTTGCAACCTTTTTTGCGAGAAACACCGCACTCTGTCTTTTCAAAACAAATCCCTCATATCGAGGCTGAAGTAGAGGTACAATACAATCGGGCATAGGGAAAAAGGTAAGATCATTCAATCCCAGTATAATCAAGGCAGCAAGAATCTCTGCGCGCTTTGTATAAAGAAAATCGGCATGAAGATCAGAAATAGGTCCTAAAGAGGAAAAACAGGAAAGATGAGGCTGGAGGGGTAGTGGATGTTTGGAACACCTTTCACATATTCCTCTATTTTTTATAGGACCAGAACAATATATACATCCCCTTTGCAACCATTCAATCTGTGAAAAACACTCTTTACATAATGGTTGAGAAGGTCTTTCTGTTTCGTTTTCACAATGTAAACACATTGCAGGATAGACAAATTCCAATAAGATCTTTACAGATCTTTTTAGTTGTTCCATCATTTTATACGATCAAGTAGCTAGGGTTCTGCAACAGAGGGCTTCTGCATAATTTCTTGATTTACCAATGTTGTGACACAAATATCAGACCAAACATTAAGAGTTGTTTCCACCATATCAAAAAAAGAGTAAATAGGTAAGATAATTCCCATAATTTCAAGAGGGATCCCCATCCCCATTAAAAATGCCATAGTCAAAAAGAAACACCCCATAGGCACGCCCGCATTGCCAATTGCCGCAACTGTAGCGAGAAAAACCCACAGAACCATCTCCCAAAAAGTAAATATCATACCATAACTTGTGCACACAAAAAGCATAGTAATCAAAATAAACGCTGCACACCCATTCATATTTATAACTGAACATAGAGGGAGAGTAAAAGTAGCGATTTTATCCGATACACCTAGCCGCTTTTTAGCACATTCGAGGGTTAAGGGTAATGTGGCATTAGAGGACTTCGAAAAAAAGGCCATGGTAAGAGCCGGCATCACATTTTTAGCAATATGCTTTGGAGAATGGCCCTTCCATTTAAGAATAATAGGTAAAATAACTAATCCCTGTACCAAATTTGCTCCTAATATACATATCCCATAAAACAGTATCTGTTGCATGTGGCCGCTTGTTTCCTTGATGTTTTCTACAAAAATGATGGTAAAAGAAAGGATTCCAATTGGCATAATAAAAATTAAAATCGATGCTCCTTTTAATAGGGCATCAAAGATTGCTCTAAAAAAATCGCAAAGTATCTTTCCCTGATTTTCGGGTAATTGTACAATAGCTATGCCGAGAAGTGTAGCCATGAAAGCTATTCCTAAGACATTATTTTCCAAAAATGGTTGCACAGGATTTGTAGGAATAATCTTAGTAATAAAAGAGAGGTAATGTTCTTTCATAGATATAGCAAAAGAAGAGGTTATACCCTCTCCCTTCACAGGACGTATTATGATAAAAAAGAGCAATCCAACTATAGCTGAAATAAGAGTGGTAATAAAGGTGTATTTAAATGTTTTTCTTAAAACTGTTCTAGTTTCATGTAAATCTTTTATCTTTGTTAATGTCGCAATAACGGCAAAAAAAATCATAGGTAAACTGATCAATTTAAGCATGTTTAAAAAGAGCTCACTAATTATTTGCGCACAAATGTGTATAAAGTGAGTAGAAAACATCCCTAAAACAGTACCCAAAACAAGGGATCCTAAGAGACTGAAATTGAAAATTTTATTTGTTTTCACAAGAATAAATCGTTATTAACCATACTACATATCAAGAAAGACATTTTTTTGAAAACTGTATCATTTCAACAAATGTCAAAATACCAAAAAGAATAAAGGCATAATAAAGGAAGAAAGGAAAAGAGATCTGTAAGGTCACCATTACAAGAATAATAAACTGAAAAGCAGTGGAAACTTTTCCCCAAAACATGGACTTAAACCCCATATTTTTCCACATCCTAGTCACCAACAAATAGAGGATAAAAAGAACGAGAAAAAAATCTCGAGAAAGCATTATGATGGCTTGCCAATAGGTAACTTGATTTTCGTAAAGCAAAACCGCTAAAACTACGTAAACAAAAAATTTATCCATAACAGGATCGAGAACAGCCCCAATACGCGAGGTATAGCAATAACGGCGAGCAAGGTATCCATCAATACAATCCGTTAACATCGCCAAGATCACAACAGTAATTCGAACAGTAGTGCTTTCTACTATAAAAAGAAATGCTAAAAAAGCACGCAATAATGAAATGCTATTTGGAGGATTTAACATAGTTAACATAATAGGGATTTTTAATATTATTAAAACTATTCCTTTTCATTATGAATCTAGACCAGGGTTTTTATCAAGAGCCTTGCTACCTTTTTTGTGTTTTTTATTTCTGTAAAGAAAAAATATAACCGCAGCTATACCACACGCGACAAAAATAAAAATATTGAGCATCTTGATTTTTTGTTTAAGCATCTCATAGCTATTCCCTATGCTATAATACACAAAAAAAGAAAGTGTTACCCAGATGAAACAAGCGATAGCATCATTGCAAACAAATTTCACAAAATTATATTTACTTATTCCAGTTGTAAAAAAAATACAATTACGCATACCAAAAGGGATAAATCTTCCGATTAAAAGCGTGAGCATTCCATGCTTTTCGTAGAAAGCGCTAATTTTTTGCAACCTCTTTTTTGTAAAAATTTTAGCAAAATAACGAAAATGTAAGAGCTTAACTCCTATTTTACGTCCTACCCAATAGGCAATCCATGCAGAAAAATAGCTCCCTACCAATAAACTTAAATACAGAGCAAAGGTATGCTCCGGAATGGTTGTCGCTGCTAAAAATGCAGAAAAAACCATCAATACGTCAATACTAATTGGAATATTGCATCCTGCTAGTAACACAAGGCCTAAAATTATCCATGGAGCATATGTACTATTTTCAACAATAAATTGCACAATTTGTTCCACGCATCAACCTCTAAACGCTAATGTAGAACATTATATCTATTAACTACAGAAAAATGAACTATTTTTCCTTATTAAGAAAAAAATCGATAGCAATATTTTCAAATACTCTACCTATTTATTAGCTCATAGGAAAAGTTGCAATGTATCAACTGAAGAGGCTTGTTAGGTAGTAGTTGATATGCAAGACCTCCAAATAAATTGGCTAAAAAATTTTTTGGTGACCGATGGCGATGGTGCTCTATTTGACACCCATTTACTATGCAGAAAAGATTTGCAATTTATTTTTGATCTCATCATATATGTTTTAATTATGGGCAAGGTGAGTAAACAGTCGACGATCACACAGATTGATAAAGGATCAATGAAACGTGTGTTGGGTGTGGGGGACCTTTTTGCCGTAGGTTATGGTGACTTAGGTTCTTCAATCTATTATGCGTTGGGTGTTACCGCTCTTTTTGCACTGGGTGCCACTCCTATATCTTTGATCATTGCAGGAATCATTTTTGCTTGTACAGCCCTTTCTTATGCTGAACTCACATCGATGATTCGAGATTCTGGTGGATCATCTTCTTTTACTCGCTATGCTTTTAATGACTTGATTTCATTTATTGCGGGATGGGGCCTTCTATTAGATTTTATTGTTACGATTGCTATTTCGGCATTTTCAATTGGGCCCTATCTGGAATTTTTTTTCGAAGGATTTGCGCATCCTTGGGTAAAGATTGGATTTTCTATCAGTATTATAGCGATTCTATTCGTTATCAATTATTGTGGAGTGAAAAACTCAGCTAGAATTAGTTGGTTTTTGACAAGTTTAACATTATCGACTCAGATTCTTATTATCATTGTAGGATTTGTTTTATTTGTAAATTTGCCCGAATTATGGAAGCATATTCATATTGGTGTTGTAGGATCAAAATGGTCTCCTTCTTGGGTTGAATTTTTGAAGGGCACTACCATGGCCATGGTGGCATATACAGGAATTGAATCGATGGCTCAACTTAGTGGAGAGGCTAAATATCCAGCACGTACGGTTCCTCGTGCGATGATGTTCTCTATGGGCATGCTTTTCTTTGTCTATATGGGAATCTCAATCGTAGCATTATGGGCTATTACTCCGCAGGAATTGGGGACGGTATATCTGAACAATCCTATTGCAGGCATTATATCGAAGTTTCCTTTTGGTGGTAAAGTGCTAGGAGGTTGGGTGGGACTTCTCGCCGCTATTATTTTATTCGTTGCTGCTAATGCTGGATTGATAGGAGCCTCTCGGCTTTCCTTTCATATGGGAGAAAATTATCAAATTCCGCAAATAGTGTATCGTTTGCATAAGAAATATAAAACCCCAGTTATTTCTCTTGCTATTTTTGCTATTTTAGCCTCTTTAATTTTGATTGTTTCGCATGGAAAACTGGTTTTTTTGGCTGAACTCTATACATTTGGTGCTATGATAGCTTTTTTTATGACCCATTTTTCACTTATCATTTTGCGTGTAAAAAATCCTGAAATGAAGCGTCCTTTTAAGGTGCCTTTTAATATTTCTTTTGGGAAGGTCTCTATTCCTATCACGGCTATTTTAGGGGGATTAGGGACCTTAGCTACTTGGATTTTGGTAGTGATTACAAAACCAGATGGACGTTATTTGGGATTTACATGGATCATATTAGGGTTGGTAATGTATTTTATTTATCGCAAAAAGCAGGACATTGCCTCTACCGGCAGAGTGGAGATTCAAAAAATTAAAATCCCAGAATTTCAAGCCCTTCGTTATAAACGCATTTTAGTTCCTACAAGAGGGGGGAAAGAGACAGAGACGGTTCAAATGGCATGTGAGATTGCTAAAATACATAATGCTGATGTGGTGGCCATCCATGTAATAGAAGTGCCCTTTTCTCTTCCTCTGACAACTCCTCTTTACCATCGCACCCTGGTAGCTGAATCTATCCTTAAGAGAGCTGAAGCTATTGCTAGAGAGTTCAATATAGGATTAAAGCTTCGTATTGTTAATGCACGTACTGTTGATCATGCTATCTTGGAGCTTCTTGCAAAAGAAAAATTTGACCTTCTTGTTCTAGGAGCTAAGATGATAAGGAGTAGTAGCACAAAAAGGACGGGGCCCGTTGTGGAAAAAATACTCAAATTAGCACCTTGTTCTGTGTGGGTTTGTTCCAGCAATTCCCAATAACCACATTACTCGCTGATTGCCAGCAAGTTGCTTAGGCACAAACCACTGCTTTCTTTACACATTACATTGCCTCAAGCTTTTTCTGTTTGAACTTTTTTAGAGAGCAAATCCATTTGTTATGCACCCTCTATTACGGTAACAATGAATATGTTATTATAAGTTTAAAGGGAGGAAGTTTATGTCTACAGTGCGTAACCAGTCATCTGATGCTTTTATAAAACATTTCATCGATCAAGAAATGATGACGACAGGTGAGATTGGCAAAGGATTTACAATGGATGGAAGAAAAAAACACGATTTTTTTCAATATGTTGAAAAATATTGTGGTGAAGTTGACCTTGGTGATGCCTGGGAACATGGGGTGGAGGGGGTTGAGTGGTTACAAACTATCCTTCAAGGGCACCATTTTTCAGGGGAAGTTCCGTTGGTGAACCTAGGATGGGCAATGACAATTTTGAGCATTGCAAATGGGCGACCTATGGTATCAGGGATGTATAACATTGAAGATCCAGAGGGATTTCTGTTTAATGCTTTATGTAATGATCAAAGGGGATATCTTCGCATATCTTCTCATTATCCAGATCAAGTTAAGGAGAAGGGTCATAATCATAAAGGAATAGATTGGACATTAAATATGAGAATGCCATTGCCTGCTCATAAAACAACGCTTTTATTTGGAAGAATTCAAAAGCGCTCCAATATTTTTTTTACTTTCTTGAAATTCGAATTATATGGAACGAATCGGAAGAGAGATCTAATAAGGCATGGCTTTGATTATATGTGTGGTGGAGGGGTTGTGCTTGTATGTAAAGAGAAGGTGCCTCGAAAAGAAATGAAAGAATGGAAAAAGCTTATTAAAACAATGAAATGTATGTTCCCACTATTACAAATTGGCTCTACCCCGCAAGGGATTACAGATATGCTTTCTGTTAATGAGGCACTACTTCATTACATCAAAGACAAAGAATTGTCTTTGGATCAACAAAACTTTGTGAAGGAATTTTCAGAAAAAATAGACAGCTTGGTGCGCGCTAATAGGCAAGACACCGTTGTACATCTTCTGTTTCGCAACTGGCAAGAAGTAATTGTGCTACAAAGTGATCTGTACAGATTTGACCCGAAATGGTCAAAACCTGAGCCTCTCGATGGATGACCCATTCAAGGACTAAGCTATTAGCCACTGAATAGTTGCGATTTTTATATGTTTACATGTAATCGTGGATCATTTCCATTAAGCTTTTTTTAATGAAATTTTAACCCATTCTCCATTGAGGTTCCATGTGCTTCCTTCCTCTTTTTTTTCAAAATATACTTTTTGGGCTAATACTTCTCCTGTGATATATTTTTTGTGTTTTTCAAAACATTTTTGAACAGAGGGGGTGGCTTCTATATATAGAATAATACGATCTGTTACTTCAAAATCATCCTTTTTGCGTTGCGTATTCACTTTGTTGACAATTTCTCGCGCTAAGCCTTCAATGGCTAATGCATCGCTTATCGTAATATCCAAAGCAATGGTTATTCCTCCTTCTGTTGCAGCTATCAGTCCACTTTTTACTTTGCGTTCGACAAGAACATCCTCATTTTTAAGAAAAAATGTTTTTCCATCTAAATTAATATGAATGATATCTTGATCCAAAACCGTGGGTTTGAGAGAGAGAATGGCTGCTTGCATTTTGTTCATCAGAGGGCCAACACGCTTTCCAAGAGTACGAAAATTGGGCTTAATCTTTACCTCAACAAATCCCTGTTCTTCTCGATGGTAATCGATTGCCTTAACATTAAGCTCTTCTAAAATTAGGTGTTCTTGAGATTTTAAACATTCCATTACAGTAGGGTCTGAAGAAATTAAATGCGCTTTAGAAAGAGGTTGACGTACTTTTAGCTTATGCTCTTTTCGTAATGCATGTCCCATGCTTACAACATTTTGCACAAGTGCCATCTCCATTTCTAATTTTTTGTTCCTCAAAGTATGATTATAGGAAGGAAAGTTACATAGATGTACGGAGTGGGGGTCGATCTTTTTTCGCAATTCTTGATACATTGCATCGCTAATAAAAGGGATAAAGGGTGCTGCTACTTTGCAAAGTTCTAAGAGAACAATGTAGAGAGTTTGGAAAGCTTCTCTACGGTCGTCAGTATTTTTATCGCTCCAAAAGCGATTACGACATCGACGAATATACCAGTTGGTAAGTTGCGTAATGAACGATAGAAAGGGGTCAACTGCTTCATTTAAAGCATACTTTTCCATTCCGCGTTCTACATCATAAATAAGTCTTTGCATAAGAGATACAATCCAGAGATCAATAGTTTTGTTAGGCCGTATCGCGCTGTCGGGACTCCAGTGATAGATTTTAGCATAGGTCGACAAAAAGATGTAGGCATTCCATAGGGGAATTAAAAATTGTCGTAAAATCAATGCTACTCCTCTTTCACAAAATCTCAGATCGTCTCCTTGAACGGCTGAACTATGAAGCAGATAAAGGCGGACAGCATCTGCGCCATATTTATGAATAACAGATTCTGGATCGGGATAATTTTTAAGTCTTTTAGACATTTTGGCGCCATCTTCTGTTAAGATAATGCCATTAACAATCACATTTTTAAAAGCGGGTTTTTTAAAAAGCGCAGTCGATAAAATGTTCAGCGTGTAAAACCAACCTCTAGTTTGATCTAAGCCTTCAGCGATAAATTCTGCTGGGAAAGCACGTAAAGTTTGTTCCTTGTGTTCAAAAGGAAAATGGTTTTGTGCATAAGGCATCGACCCCGATTCAAACCAGCAATCAAAAACCTCTGGAATACGTATATATTTTTTCCCTCTCTCTTCAAAGGTTACACTATCGATATGATGACGATGAAGATCTAGAATCCTTTTTCCACTCCGACTTTCTAAATTTTTTACACTATCGATGACAATGCTCTCGCCATCGCTATTACGCCAAATAGGAATGGGTGTTCCCCAATAACGATTACGACTGATTGCCCAATCGCGAGCTTCTTCCAGCCACCTGCCAAATCGTCCATGTTTTAGGTGTGAAGGTATCCAATAGATTTGTTCGTTTGCTTCTAGTAATCTTTCCTTAATTTTTTCTACAGAGACAAACCATGTATGTACCACTTTATAAATCAGGGGGGTATCGGAACGCCAGCAAAAGGGATAACGATGTCGAATAACTTTTTGATTCATAAGTCGTCCCATGCTTTTGATGTGTTTAATCAATTTTTTATCGGCATCTTTCACATAAACTCCTGTCAAATCGGGGATTTCGTGGGTGAATTTGCCATGCGAATCCACAGGGCAAATCCATTCAATTCCTGCCTTTTCGCAAGCAAAAAAATCTATTTCGCCAAATGCTGGAGCTATGTGTACAATACCAGTTCCCTCTTCTTTGCTTACAGAGTTGTCTGTTAAAATGGTAAATGCATTGTGACTGGCTCTTTTAATAAAGTAATCAAAGAGAGGTTGATATCTTTTCCCTTTTAGATATGTTCCCTTGAAGGTTTTCAAAATTTTTACTTCTTCTGTAAAATAGGTAGCAAGAGATTGTCTGCTTAAAATATAGCGTTTTCCTTCTCTATCTTCTATCTTCACATAATCGAGATTTTCCCCTACCATAATAGCCAAATTTGAAGGCAGTGTCCAGGGAGTGGTTGTCCATACGAGAAGAGATGTAGAGGGATCCTCTATAAGGGGGAAGGAGACTACGATAGAAGGGTCATCTACCTCTTGATAGTTTAAGTTAGCTTCGAAATTGGAGAGGGGGGTGCTAAGTGATACAGAAAAGGGCATTACCTTAAATCCCTCGTAAATAAGGTTTTGTTTCCATAACTCTCCAAAAATCCACCATACCGATTCCATGAAATCCCTATCCATAGTTCTATAGGTATGATTAAAATCTACCCACCTACCCATTCGATTTACGGTTCTTTGCCAATCTTCACTGTATCGCAACACTATATTGCGACATTTTTCATTAAAAGAGGCGATATCGAATTGTTCAGTTGTGGTGACTTCTGATAGTTTTTCTTGTCTTTCAATTTCGCTTTCCACAGGAAGTCCATGACAATCCCATCCAAAACGACGGGGAACGTGATACCCTTTCATCGTTTTATAGCGAGGTACTACATCTTTAATTGTTCCGGCGAGTAAATGGCCATAATGCGGTTTGCCCGTTGCAAATGGTGGGCCATCATAGACAGAAAACAAAGAAGATTTTTCTCGATTTTGCACAGATTTTTGAAAGATTTTTTCCCTTTCCCAAAAATCCAAAATACGCTCTTCACGCTGAGAAAAATTTTCTTTTTTATTTTCAAACATAAATATAAGATGCTACTCCTTTAAATTTTATAAATCAAATAAATAGAGATTCTTCCTCTCCTCTTGGAATAATTTGTTCCACCATTTCATGTGTAATTTTTTGCGATCTTTTCTTTATTCCATTTTTATGAAACACGATAGAGGGAAAATCTACTTTTAACATTTCTAGTTTTATACTTTAATGCCCATTCTGGATGTCCCATGATTGTGCTTCTTTATAATATAATTACGCACCATTATAATACGTAATAAAAAGTCAATAAAAACACGCTTTTTATAGCGATATTTTTTACGTATAAAGATGTTACCTATAAAACTTGGGAGGTTTGGGATTGAATAGATGCTTAAGAGCAGGGGGATACAAGAAGTTGGTGCACAAAATGTCGTTTTTCATACCAAATCGACACAGGTGCCAAATTATAACATTTCTGAAAATTTTTACTTTTCCTGAGGAATTGAATAGTTGCTCTGCATTATTTTTAATTTTAGTATGCGCAATGTATCTGCGATTTTTGTCTGTTGAAATTGATAAATGCGAGGTTGTTTATTTTTATATCCAACTGATGAAGAGCGTATTCTAGTTCTTCGTGGTTTTCAAATTGATTATACATGGATAATTTTTTACAAGCACTGCTAAATTCCAGTAGCGCATTTCTATCTTTGCAGTTGTTGACCGCCTGTTCTGCTATACGAGCAAGCTTGTGATTTACTGCATTAGGAGAACAACTCACTCCTATTATTAAGCTAAACAACAAAGTGATCAGCGGTAAGCGCCATTGCCTTATTGTGCCGTGTTTTTCTTCACCAACATTGCTTGTAAGGCATAAGCCGCTGCTATTGTGTAGAAAGTCTTCAATATTACTTGTTGCTTGTGCGATTTTGCTCATAGATTTAATTGTTTTTTAAGGTTTAAAACTGTTTATTTTTTTCAACTGTTTTTATTATAACATAATAACATTATAT
>Ga0209568_1000219_pt1 | contig 20277 bp, 20 predicted proteins | sample WorMetOlspDAHAB2_FD_187406 | JGI IMG/M metagenome (GOLD analysis project Ga0209568, IMG submission 187406) | Marine gutless worms symbiont microbial communities from Max Planck institute for Marine Microbiology, Germany - Olavius sp. DAHAB.2... ...
GATCGCTTCAAAGCCAGTCTCAACCGCGCTTTTCCGAAGACGAACGAGACGATACAGATGCCTTTCGATGACTGATTCTGGAAAAAGAAACCAATTAAATATCAAGGCCCCAAACTAGGCAATTCCGTTTCCTGCGCCAGAGCGGCCTCGACCGCATCGGTGTCCAGGCATGGCGCCAGGAAGTTGCCAATGTCGTCGCCTTGCTGCGCGCCGGCCTGGTCGTCGACTACGTGGTCATCGGCGGCGGCAATACCCGCCATCTTGGCGCTCCGCCGCCACATGCGCGCCTTGGCGACAACGCCAACGCCTTCGACGGCGGCTTTCGCTTGTGGCGTGATCCCAATGTCAGGATCTGATCAGGGAGGGAACGTGTGCGATACGCCGTCATCATAGTTGCTGGTCTGCTGGCGGCGGGATGTGTCAGCTCCGACGTTGTCTCCTCCAGCCCGACCGGCATCTGGATCAAGGAGCCGTTTGTCGGCTCTGGAGACCCGGAAGAGATCGCCGCCGAGCATTGCGCATCCTTCGGCAAGACGGCGGTATTCCAGCACAAAGTCGTCGCCGCCGATGGCCAGTTCCGGCCGATCCACGTGTTCGATTGCCGCTAGGCTCCGTCAGGTGCGCCGTTCCCACTCGTCGACGGTGCGAGGCCAATCGCCCTTGAGCAGCCGCGACAGCGCCCGATCGGCCAGCATCCGCCCGCCGGTCTGGCACCGGGGGCAGTAATTGGTTTCGTTGCTGGCGTAGACGATCCGCTGCACCGGTGTGGCGCAGACGGGACACGGCTGACGATACCATCCGTGCACGGCCATGTCCTTGCGGAAGGCGGTGACCCGCTCCGGAAATCCGTCTGCGGTCTCGGCACGGAGGCGTTCGATCCACTCGATGAGCACGGCGCGGGTGGCCGCGAACAACCGCGCCATCTCCTCCGCGTTCAGGGACGCCGCCATCCGCACCGGAGACAGCTGAGCCCGGTGGAGGATCTCGTCGGAGTAGGCATTGCCGATCCCACTGATCAGGCGCGGGTCGGTCAACGCCCGCTTGAGCGTGTGGTTCTCGCGCGCCAGCGCACCGTTGAAGGCGTCCGCGTCGCAGTCCAACGGTTCGATGCCGCCGGGATCGTGTGCGGCCAGCGCCGCTTCTCCGCGAACGACGTGAAGCGAAGCCCGACGCTTGCTCCCCGCTTCGGTGAGCGTCAGCGTGCCGTCGGCGAAGTCGAATGCCGCCAGATCGGATTTGCGGGTCAGCGCGACCCCCGGCGGGCGCCAATGGAGCCGGCCGGCGATCATCAGATGAAGCACGACGAACAAGTCGTCTTCAAAGCCGAAGACGATCCGCTTGCCGAGACGCCTCAGGCCGACGACGCGGTGGTCCTCGACGTCCTTTGCGGGCGGTTCCACGGACCGCAACAGAAAGGGCGAGCCGATCCGGATGCCCTCTAGGCGTGATCCGAGGACCCGTTTCTCCAGGGCTTCGATATAGAGGGTTACGTCCGGAAGTTCCGGCATCGCATGTTCCGAAACGTGCCGAACCGGTGGCGCTCGCTTACCAGCTCAGTCCTCGATACGCTCCATCTCGCCCCGGACGGTCTTTTCGACGCGGCCGTTGTGAACCCGCGTAAACACCAATGCCAGGCCGGTATCGGTCAGTATCCGGTCGTAGCTCTGCACCGCATAGCCGCCATCTTCGCCAATGGTCAGCACGTTGACGTTGAGGGTCCGGCCCTTCACGCGGGCCCAGGCAAAAGGCCGCCCGTCCAGGGGCTGGTCCGACGCGGCACCGGCCGCGACGTCTGGAGGTGTGGCGACATACACTCCGGCCGGCTTGCCCGCGTGCGGACGGAAATAGATGACCTGCGAGCGGCCTTTGAGTTCGTCGCCGGGTTTGAAGATGAGCGTACGCCAGCGCACCTCGAATCCGTCCCGGTCGAAGGCCCGTATCACCACGCGCAGATCGCGGCTCTTGACCTCTCCTTCGGTTGCCAGCGTGACCCCCTCGTAGGCTCCGAGGAAGGGAGCGATCGCGGAATCATCGGCGCCGGCCGCGGGAGTGGCGAGCAAGGCGAGCCAGACGACAAGAACGTGACCAAGACCTCGATACCGGCACATCTTCGGAACCCCTTCCATTTCCTCTATCGAGGCCGGTTCCGCGAGTGCGCCCGGCCACCGCCATTTGCCGAGAGCTTTTCGGTATTGCGCCAGCGAATCAAGCCCTTTGCGTTGGGGCGCGGACGGGGAATGGGGACGAGCGAGTCGTACCGCCCAACGCAGCCGAGCCTTGACAAAAATTACGAATTACGAAATAAATTACGAAAAATGCGTCCATGGATTCGGAAACGCGGTGTCGGCGGCCCCGTTTCCGGCCTGATCGCCTTGGCCGGACAGGGCTTTGTGCTGGAGTTCCAGAGTCGAGGCCGGCATCGTTGATGCGCAGTCGCCGAGGTTCCCGGGCTACAGCCCTTGTCGACAGCGATCTCGCGGCTGCTCCCGGGTCCGTCCGGCGCCCCTGCGACGAGGGCCAAAGGCAACACGGGAGGAGCGGATCATGCAAAGGCCCGGCGAGGCAAAGCTCTCGAAGCTGTTCGAGCCGATCATCTTCAACGGTGTCGAGCTCAAAAACCGGATCAAGTACGGAGCCTGCTGCGTCTCCAACTACAACGGCCGAGACGGCTTCATCAGCGAGCGCGAATTGGCGCGTATGCGGGTGATCGCCCGCACCGGCTGCTCAATCATCACCAACCAGGGCGCCTATCCGGATCCGCTCGGCGAGGGCAAGGCCTACTTCCGCCAGCTCGCGCTGTGGGACGACAAATTCCTGCCGGCCTTCGAGACCATCGCCGCCGACATCCACGACCACGGCGCCATCGCCATTCAGCAGATCTTGCACGCCGGCCGCTACGGCGGCATCGACCTGGGATACTGCATCCAGCCCTCGGTGGTGCCCCAGACCCTGCCACACTTCCGCCCGCCGCAGGAAATGGACAAGGCCAAGATCCAGGCCACCATCAAGGAGCACGCCGATGCCGCGGCACGCGCCCTCAAGGCCGGCTTCGACGGCACCGAGATCACCAGCTTCATGGGCTACCTGCTGGCCAACTTCAATTCCAAGTTTACCAACAAGCGGACCGACGAATACGGCGGCTCGACAAAAAACCGCGCCCGGTTCATGTGCGAGCTGATCGACGCCATCAAGCAGATCCAGGGCGAAAGCCCGCTGGTCGTGCGGCTCAACGGAACTGAGCTGATGGACCGCTACGGCGGTAACACCGAGGACGAGTGCCTGGAGCTGATGCAGCTCGCCGCCGAGGCCGGCATGGACATGCTGAGCGTTACCGTCGGCTGGCAGGAGGCGCCGGAGTCGTCCATCGGCCGCGACGTACCGCCGGGCAACTGGAACCATCTGGCGGCGCGGGCCAAGGAACTCTTGCCCGACATGCCGGTGGCGTTCGGCGTGCGGCTCCCAAACCCGGTGATGGCCAACGCCTGCATCGAGAACGGCGAGTTCGACCTGTGGGAGGTCTGCCGCCCCCTGCTCGCCGACCCCGAACTGGTTCACAAGGCGGCGGAGGACCGCCTCGACGAGGTACGCCGCTGCGTCGGTTCGATGAACTGCCTGTCCAGGCTGTTCCGCGACCTCCCCTACACGTGCACCATGAACCCGGTGCTCGGCCACGAGGTCGAGCCCCAGTACCACCTGCAGCCGGCCGCCGTGTCGAAGAAGGTGATGATCGTCGGTGCCGGGCCGGCCGGCATGGAGTGCGCCATCGCCGCCAAGAAGCGCGGCCATGACGTTGTCGTGTTCGACCGTAGCAATGCCATCGGCGGCAACCTGATCGGCTACGCCACTCATGACCTCGCCAACCGCGACGACCTGCTGAGCGTGGTCCGACACTACGAAACCATGGCCCGCAAGCTGGAGATCGACGTCCGCCTGAACACGGCCGTCGATCCGGCGTTCATGCGCGACGTCCTGCACGAGTATGACGTCGCCGTGCTCGCGGTCGGTGCCCGCATCGAGGTTCCGGCGCTGGCCGGCGACGGCGGCGCCACCGTCGTCGACGCCCTCGACGTCGCCGCCGGCCGAGTCACGCCGACCGGGACCGTGGTTGTCATCGGCGGCGGCAAGATCGGCCTCACGGTGGCCGAGTCCCTGAAGAGCTCGGGTGCAGACGTCACCCTGATCGAGGAATCGAAGCGGGTCGCCGATGATGTCCACCCGACGTGGAAGTGGCGCCACACTTCCTGGCTGAAGGAGTTGAAGGTCAAGGTGATGACCAGCACCCGGGTTGTCGGCCTCGAAAACGGCGGCGTGCGCGTCGCCAACGGCGAAGGCGAAGCGGTGGTTGCCGCCGATACGGTGATCGCGTCCGCGCCCCGGCGGTCGAACCAGGAGCTGATCCACGCCTTCCGTTGGATGGTCGACGAGGTGCACTCCTGCGGCGACGCGGTGATGCCGCGGGGTCTCGACGAGGCCATCCACGAGGGCTACCTGACGGGCGCGCGGATCTGACGGCGCGCGCGCGACGGGAAGGATTGGCTTCGATGCCGGCCTTCGACATTCCGGGTTGGCAGGCGGTGCTCGATGCCAACCGTGACGTGTTCGCCGACATGTCGGCGGGGGCGAGCGTCGGCCTCGTCGACGACGACGGTCTGAACGCGCCGCCAGCCCCGATGCTGGTGTGGGCGTGGGTGCCGGAGGAAGACCGCATGATCGCCGTGCCGGCAAGCTTCGAAGGCTTCGCGGAGGCAGGTGTCGACCTCTTGCTCGTCGCCCGGGACGGTGCGTTCGAGGACCTGCAAACGGGCCTGGACGAGGACGCCCTCGAGCGCCTCGGTGAGATGGTCACGGCCGGGGCGTTCGTGTTCTACGTCTTCCGCACCCGCAACGAGCTTCAGGAGCGGGGCCACGAGGAACTGCTGGAGATCCTCGGCCTCGCCTTCTTGGGAGCGTGCCGATGACCGACCGGAGGTGACCAATGATCTTCCGAAATCCCGCCGGCGCGCCGGAACTGGCCTGCAATGAATGCGGCTGCCGCTGGTTCGACCGTATGACCAACACCTGCTACGAGTGCGGCGCCGAGGTTCCGGCTGACGAGGTCGCCGCCTTCGAAGAGGCGGTTAGGGAATACCAGGGGCGGTCCGGCGGCGACCCGGCGTGAGTTACGCGGCGGTCAGGTCCCGCGACGCCATTGTCAACGCGGCGACGTCCGGTCCAGCCGGATCGATCAGCCGGGCCTGCCGGGAGATCAGGGTGATCGCCGCTTCGATCTCGTCCTGCCAGTTCAGCACCGGCGCGCTGATGGCGTAGAGCCCCGGAACGTAGGTCTGGTCGACCCAGGCGTAACCGTCGCGACGGACGCGCTCGACGATGGCTTCGAGCCCGGCGCGGTCGATTCCGGCGTCCGGTTCGGCGAGTGCGGCGTCGAGGTGCGCGGCGATGACGCGGTGGGGCATGAAGGCCGCGAACACGTGCCCGGTGGCTGTGCGGGTCAGCGACAGGACCGAACCGAGTCCCAGCGTCGTGGTCAGTTCCATGGCCGCACGCTGCCAGCGGACGACCGTGGGTCCCCGGTCTCCCCACACCGAAAGCAGCGCCGTCGCGCCGGTTCCGTCGACCAGTTCCTCCAACCGGTCGGCGGCGTGGTTGACGAAGTCGGCGCGGCCGATGGCGGCGACGCCGATCTCGACCGCCAGAGGTCCGAGGTCGTAGCTGTCCGATCGGCGGTGATCGACCATGCCGCAGTCGACGAAGCTCGCCAGATAGCGATGGGCCTTGGCCGGCGGCATGCCGACCGCGGCGCTGATGTCCTTGAGCGTCATCGGTCCGCCGCCACGGGCCAGGGCGGCGAGGATGGCGAGGGAAACCTCGACCGACTGTACACCGCGGCCTCGGGAGGTTCGGCTCGGCGTGTCTTGGGTGTCAGATCGATCGGCTGCCATTCCCACGAGGCTCCTCAATGACGGCTCCGGCTCGGCGCCGGACGGGGGCGCTTTTGCGCGACATCTTACCCGCACGCCGACCTGGTCCGAACAGGCCGCATTGGCCCTTGACATTAATTACGTAATACGAAATAAATTACGTCAATCAAAAAACAGGCTTCCATGGGAGGACGACGGTGGACGTTGCCATTCTCGGCGCCGGCCCCGCAGGACTCTATGCGGCGATCCTGATCAAGCGCGCGCGGCCGGATGCGGCCGTGCGCGTGTTCGAGCAGAACCCCGCCGACGCCACCTGGGGATTCGGCGTGGTGTTCTCGGATCAGGCCTTCGCCTTCCTGCGCCAGGACGACCCGGATACCGCCGACCTGATCGAGCCGGCCATGGAGAGCTGGTCGGACATCGTCATCCAGCACAAGGGCGAGCGGATCGTCATCGACGGCGTCGGCTTCAGTGCTATCGGCCGGCTGAAGCTGCTGACCCTGCTGCAGCGCCGCGCCGCCGAGCTGGGTGTCGTTCCGAAGTTTCAGACCCGCATCGAGAGGGTTTCGGAGGTCGGCGACGCCGATCTGGTCGTCGCCGCGGACGGCCTCAACTCCGTCGTCCGCGCCGAAGCACCGGCGGCGTTCGGGGAGCGTCTGAGCGAGCTGGACAACCGCTTCGTCTGGTACGGCGCGACGAAGCCGTTCGATGCCCTGACCCAGACGTTCAAGCAGACGCCTTACGGGCCGTTCAACGCCCACCACTACCGCTACGCATCCGATCGCAGCACCTTCATCGTCGAGTGCGCCGCCGAGACCTTTGCCCGCGCTGGATTCGAGACCATGGACGAGCCGGACTACCGCGCGATCTGTGCCGAGATCTTCGCCGACGAACTTGGTGGCGCCGAGTTGATCGCCAACCGTTCGGTGTGGCGACGGTTCCCCGTGTTGAGCTGCGCGCGCTGGCATGACGGCAACCGCGTGCTGGTCGGCGACGCCCTGCATACAGCGCACTTCTCCATCGGCTCGGGCACTCGCCTCGCGCTTGAGGATGTCATCGCCCTGGTCCGGGCGCTGACCGAGAACGGATTCGACGTCGCCCGCGCCCTGCCGGCCTATCAGGCGGCGCGGCAACCGGTGCTGGAGAAGCTGGTCCGTGCTGCCGGCGCGTCGTCCGCGTGGTACGAGCAGTTCGGCGAGCATATGGCAATGGATCCTTGGCCCTTCGCGCTCAGCTACGCCCGCCGCGCCGAGAGGATCGATGCCGGCCGGATGCGTGAGTTGGCGCCGGCCTTCGCCCAGAACCTCGCAAACCGCGGCTTTTCCCTGGAGGCGGTTCCATGACCCATCAGGCACCCCCGGCCCTGCGGCACCGGGACGATCAGGCGCTGTGTGACGAAATCGGATTCGAGTGCCCGTGGCGCTACAACGCCGCGCGCCTCTTGTTCGACAACATCGACCAGGGACGCGGCGAGGCGCCCGCGGTGCTTGCCGATTCAGGCACCTGGACCTACGCGGCCTTGGGTGTCGAGGCGAATCGGATCGGCAACGCGCTGCTGGCCCGCGGGCTCGAGAATGGCGACCGGGTGTTGCTGTTCCTCGACGACGAGCCGGCCTACCCCGCAGCCGTCATGGGGGCGATGAAGGCCGGTCTGGTGCCGATCCTCACCAACACCCTCTCGCCACCCGATCTGGTCCGGTACTACGTCGAGGACAGCGGCGCCAAGGCGGCCATCATCTCGCCGCCGCACCGGGAGCTGTTCTCCGACGACCTGCTTGCCGGGACTGCCTGCGAAACCGTGATCGTCACCGGTCCGGAATCGGGAACCATGCTCGGCTGGGACGTGGTGGACGCCGCGCCGGACGCCCTCGACGAGGCGCCGACGACCAGGGACGACATGGCGTTCTGGATGTACTCGTCCGGCTCCACCGGACGGCCGAAGGGCGTTGTCCACCGGCATGAGGACGCGCTCTATACGGATGTCAGCTATGCCCGGAACATCCTCAAGCTGACCCCAAACGACATCTGCTTCTCGGTGCCGAAGGTCTTCTTCGCCTACGGGTTCGGAAATTCCGTCACCTTCCCGTTCGCTGCCGGGGGTGCGAGCGTTTTGATGGCCGGGCGTCCCGATCCAGCCGCCATCTACGACCAAATCGCCCGCCACAAACCGACTGTTCTGTTCGGGCTGCCGACCCTCTACACGGCGCTCGCCCGTCATTCCTCGGCCGAGACCGCCGATCTCGCATCCGTACGGCTCTGCATCTCCGCCGCCGAGATTCTCTCGGCCGACATCTTCAACGCCTGGGCCGAGCGCTTCGGCCATCGCATCGTCGAGGGCCTGGGCTCGACGGAACTGCTGCACATCTACCTCTCCAACGATGAGCAGCACCGCAAGCTGGGCTCTGCCGGATGCCGGGTGCCCGGCTACGCCATCCGGCTCGTAACGCCGGAAGGGAACGAGGTTGCAGAAGGCGACGAGGGTATCATGGAAGTGCGCGGCCTTTCCGGCGCCCGGACCTACTGGAATCGCCCCGACAAGACGGCCGAGACCATGCGCGACGGCTGGCTGTGGACCGGCGACCGCTTCGTCCAGGACTCAGACGGCTTCTATTTCTTCAAGGGCCGCGCCGACGATCTGGTGAAGGTCTCGGGGCAGTGGGTGTGGCCGCTGGAGATCGAACTGGCGCTCGCCGAACACCCCAGCGTGCACGAATGCGCCGTGCTCGCCGTCGAGATGGCCGACCGCCGGCTTACGCTGGTGGCTTTCGTCGCGGCCAAGCCGGACGCCGAACCCGGCGACGCCCTTGCGGCGGAGCTGAAGGACTATGCCAAAACGGTCCTTTTGCCCCACAAGTATCCGCGCGACGTCCACTTCCTCGACGCCCTGCCCAAGACCGGCACCGACAAGATCGACCGCCAGGCGCTGAAGGCCCGCGCCCTCGGCGAGGCCGGTTGAGGAGCCGCCGCCATGACCCAAGACGGTCCCGTCGACGAGGAGGCGCGCCAGGCCTTCTACCGCGCCATCGAACCCGAGGGGCTGGCAGCGCTCTGGCCGATGCTCGGCGACCTGATCACGGCCGAGCCGCAAAGCCCGTGCGTGCCCTTCCTGTGGCACTACGATCGCGTCCGCAAACGCCTTATCGAGGCCGCCGGCCTGATCACCGCCCATGAAGCCGAGCGTCGGGTGTTGATCCTGGAGAATCCCGGCCTGCGCGGTCAGGCCAAGGTGACTACGTCGCTCTACGCCGGCATCCAACTGGTCATGCCCGGCGAGATCGCCCCCGCCCACCGCCACAGCCAGTCGGCGCTCCGCTTCGTCCTCGAGGCGCAGGGCGGTCACACGGCGGTGGCCGGCGAGCGCACCACCATGCACGTCGGCGATTTCGTCATCACGCCGAGCTGGGAGTGGCATGACCACGGCAACACGTCCGATGCGCCGGTCCTCTGGTTGGACGGGCTCGATATTCCCATCGTGCAGTTCCTCGATACCTCGTTCTTCGAACGCTTCGGCGAAAACGCCCAGCCCATCACCCGGCCCGACGGTGACAGCCTCGCCCGGTTCGGCGCCAACATGCTGCCGGTGAACTACGAGAAGGCCGCGCCGACGTCGCCGGTGTTCAGCTATCCCTACGACCGCAGCCGGGAGGCCCTGGAGCGGATGCGCGCAAGCGACGAGTGGGACCCGTGCCACGGTCTCAAGATGCGCTACATCAATCCGGTCGACGGCGGCTGGGCGATGCCGACCATCGGCGCCTTCCTGCAGCTCCTGCCCAAGACGTTCACGACCGTGCCGTATCGCTCGACGGACGCCACGGTTTACGTGCCTGTGGAAGGGTCGGGCCGTACGCGCATCGGAGATGCGACCTACGAGTGGGGTCCGCGCGACGTGTTCGTTGTGCCGAGTTGGCACGAGGCCGTCCACGAGGCCGCCGAAGACGCGGTCCTGTTCAGCTATTCCGACCGCCCGGTCCACGAAAAGCTTGGCCTGTGGCGGGAACGGCGTGGCAACGAGTAGACCGCGTCATGACTGATCCCATAATCGACTACGTAATCCCGCCGCCGCTGCCCGCCAGCGACCAGCGCTTCCCGGTGCGGCGCATTTTTTGCGTCGGACGCAACTACGCGGCGCATGCTCGCGAGATGGGCCGTGATCCGGACCGCGAGCCGCCGTTCTTCTTCACCAAGCCGGCCGACACGGTCGTCGATGACGGTGTCTCCGTCCCCTATCCGCCGGAGACCAACAACCTGCACCACGAGATCGAGTTGGTCGTCGCCGTCGGCCGGGGCGGCACGGACATCGCCGAGGTGGACGCGGTGCTGCACCTGTGGGGGGCGACAGTGGGCATCGACCTCACACGCCGCGACCTTCAGCTCGCAGCGCGGGAGGCCGGCCGTCCCTGGGATTGGGGCAAGGCGTTCGACCGCTCGGCACCGTGCGCACCGCTGGTGCCCCTGTCGGAGGTGCGGGCGCTGAACGCGGGACACATCTGGCTCGCCGTCAACGGCGACGTGCGGCAGGACGCCGATATCGCCGAGCTGATCTGGTCGGTGCCGGAGATCGTCTCGATCGTCTCGCGGTCCATGCGTCTGGAGCCGGGCGACCTGATCTTCACCGGCACTCCGGCGGGCGTCGGTCCGCTGGTCCCGGGCGACCGCGTGATCGGCGGCATCGATGGCTTGGCCCAAATCACTCTCGACATCGGCGATCCCGCGGCCTGATCGCCATGGTCCAGTTCCGTCTTCACAACTTCTTCCGGTCTTCGACGTCGTTCCGGGTGCGGGCCGCGCTCAGCCTGAAGGGCGTTGCCTACGACTACGTCTCGTATGCGCTCCGCGCCGGAGAGCACCGTGCGCCAGATCATCTCAAGCTCAATCCGCAGGGTCTCGTACCGACCTTGGAAACGCCGGACGGAACGCTTGGCCAGTCGCTGGCGATCATCGAGTGGCTGGACGAGACGATCCCCGAACCGCCTTTGCTGCCCGACGATCCCTGGGGACGGGCCCGTGTCCGCTCGCTGGCCCACGCGGTCGCACTCGATATCCACCCGATCAACAATCTCCGGGTGCTGCGCTATCTGGAAACCGAGTTCGGTGCGGCGGAGGGAAACACTGCGAACTGGTTCCGGCACTGGGTCGCCGAGACCTTCGATCCACTGGAATCGCGGTTGTCGTCGGAACCGGAAACCGGCCGCTTCTGCCACGGCGACGCGCCCGGTCTCGCCGATCTCTGCCTCGCCGGGCAGGTGCTCAACAACCGGCGCTTCGGTCTCGACCCCGGCCGTTGGCCGACCATCGCCCGCATCCACGCCGCGTGCATGGACGTCCCGGCTTTCGCCGATGCCGCCCCGGAGAATCAGCCCGACGCCGAGTAACGGCCCGCGCGAAGCACCCCGAATTCTGCCGGCATTGGTTCCGCGCCGGCATGCGTGGCGGCAGTGTCGGGTTTCATTGAGCCGGTGCGTCCAGTGGCGTCACCGCTGGATCCCACCATTCGGCTCTGCCCCGCATTCGGTTGCTGTGTCCTGTTTGGTTTTGTGCCAGTGAATCAAACCCCTTGCGCATGCAGGCGGTGCTTTCCGGCGGTTGCCGGTCCGGGCTAGTATCGCCGACTGGCAGGGCGTATTGGGGACACAACAAGGATGGACCGAGCCGTGCGACCGGCTGAGGCAAAGGTGCTGACCGTGTTCGGCACTCGCCCAGAGGTGGTGAAGCTGGCCCCGGTCTTGGCTGCCCTGCGTGGGCGCCCCGATATCAGCACGATCACCGTCGCGTCGCACCAGCAGGTCGACCTGCTGCCGGCCTTCTTGCGTTCGTTCTCGGTGACCACGGACCATCGTCTCGACGTGATGGCCGACGGCCAGCCGCTGAACCGGCTGCTTGCGCAGATCATCGAAGGTCTCGACGCGGTCTTGGACGACGTGGCCCCCGACATGGTCGTCGTTCAGGGCGACACGACCACCGCGCTTGCCGGAGCCTTGGCGGCGCGAATGCGGCAAATCCCGGTCACCCATGTGGAAGCCGGATTGCGCACCGGCGATCCCAACAATCCGTTTCCCGAGGAGAGCAACCGCCGCCTCATTTCCGCGGCGGCGTCGCTGCACTGCGCCGCGACATCGGGAAACGTAGAAACCCTGATCGCCGAGGGTATAGCGCCGGCGGCGATCGCCTTGACGGGCAACCCCATCGTGGACTCATTGCATCAGTTCCTCGCCGCCGACCAGCCGTCGCCCACGGCAACGGATCTCTTGGCCGAGCTGAACGGGCGCCGTCTGCTTCTGCTGACCCTGCATCGGCGAGAGAGCTTCGGACCGGTCATGGTCCAGTTGTTGGAGGTTTTTCGCGATTTCGTCGAGCGCCATCCGGACATGGCGCTGATGTTCCCTGTCCACCCCAACCCTGCGGTCAGGACAGCCGCCGACTCGGTGCTACGCGAAGCTTCACGGGTTCGTCTCGTGGCTCCACTCGACTACGCGGATTTCCTGCACCTGTTCCGCCATGCCTGGCTCATCGCCTCCGATTCCGGGGGTGTCCAGGAGGAGGCGCCGACCATCGGCACACCCCTGCTGATCCTCAGAGATGTCACCGAGCGGCCCGAATCCGTTGCCTGTGGGGCCGCCCGCCTGGTTGGACGGAGTCCGGAGCGGTTGGCGGCGGCACTCGAAGACGCGGTGACCGGCGACTGGGCGAGGTCGGTCGGTCCGGTGGACAATCCCTTCGGCGACGGACAGAGCGGTCTCCGCATCGCCGATGCGATTGTCGCCCGGCTCAACGCGACCCAGCCGACGGCGGCGCCGGCGATATGACCGCCGAGTCCGCACCGAACATCCTCACCGTGATGATCGAGGACTACTATCAGGTGGGGGCGTTCAGCCGCGTCATCCCGAGCAGCCACTGGGACCGCTTCGAGGCGAGGGTCAAGGGCAACACCGAGACCACCCTCGATCTGCTCGACGAGACCGGCTGCCGCGCGACGTTCTTCGCCTGCGGCTGGATCGCCGACCATCACCCCGACATCCTCGCCGAGGTGGTGCAGCACGGCCACGAGGTGGCGTGCCAGGGATACGTCCACCACAACATCCGCGACATGACGCCCAAGACGTTCCGCGACGACGTCCGCCGCTCGCGGGACGCGGTCGAGCAGGCGACAGGGGCGCCCGTTCAGGGATTTCGCATCGGCCGCGGATGGATCGGGCCACGCGACCTGTGGGCGCTGGATGTGCTGGCCGAGGCCGGGTTCGCCTACGACGCGAGCCTGGCTCCCATCGGCCGCGCTTTCGCCGACAGACCAGGGTGGCTGACGGTTCACCAGCATCCGACCGAAGCGGGTCCCTTGTGGGAAGTGCCGGTATCGTCGCTGGGCGTCGCCGGGTGGTCAGTACCCATTTCCGGCGGTAACTACCTGCGGCAGCTTCCAGAGAGGCCCTTGCGCTGGGCCGCCGACCGCTGGGTTCGCAGGCAGGCCGCGCCGCTGGTCATGTACTTCCATGTCTGGGAACTGGACGCCGACCAGCCCAGCATTGCCGCGGTAGGGTGGCTGCAGCGGCTGCGCCACTACCGGAACCTGGACGCCATGACGGCGCGGGTGCGCAGATTCCTCGACGCGTTCCCGTTCACCGGCATCGCCGACCACCTTGGCTTGAGCACGGATCGGGAGGTTGCGGCCAAGAGTTCGACCGCCGAGGCGCCGGCGGCGGCGATCGCAACACGCCGGCCGCTGACCCTGGTGATCCCGTGCTACAACGAGGAAGCGGCCTTGCCGTACCTCAAGCGCACCTTGGAGCGATTCGCGGCCATCGCCGGCGCACCCTACGACACCCGGTTCGTGTTCGTCGACGACGGCAGCCAGGACGCCACGTGGACCATCCTGGGCGACTACTTCGGCGACCGCGCCGACTCCCAGCTCGTGCGCCACGAGACCAATCGCGGCGTCGCCGCCGCCGTGCTGACCGGCATCGAAGCGGCGACGACCGACCTGGTCGCCGTTATCGATGCCGACTGCACCTTCGATCCGCACCAGATCGCCACGATGATGCCGCTGATGGAAGACGGCGTCGACGTGGTCTCGGCATCGCCGATGCACCGCCTGGGCGAGGTGGTCAACGTGCCGGCCTAGCGCCTCGCCTTGTCGCATGGCGCAGCGTTCCTGTACCGCCTCGTCCTCCATCATCAGGCGGCCAGCTATACGAGCTGCTTTCGCATCTACCGCCGGGAGGCGGTCGCTGGGATGGCCCTGGCCAACGAGGGGTTCTGTGGCATGGCCGAGATCCTCGGCCGGCTTGATCTCGCCGGCGCCCGGATCGTCGAGTGCCCTGCGGTCCTGGAAGCTCGTTTGCTCGGGCGCTCCAAGATCAACACGATGCGGACCATCGCCGATCACCTTCGTCTGATCGCACGGCTGGCGGCCGCGCGATGGCTGGGCACACCCTTGCCGCCGGGCCGCCGGGCGGGCGCGCACTGATGGCATCTCCGGCCCACTGGGGAGTCCTCGGCGGTGGCATGCTCGGACTGACCCTGGCGCTTCGCCTCGCCCAAGGGGGGCAGCGGGTCACGCTCCTGGAGGCGGCGCCGGAACTCGGCGGGCTGACCGCAGGGTGGTCCCTGGGGGACGTGGTCTGGGACCGCTACTACCATGTGATCACGCTTTCGGACGCCAAGCTGCTTGCCTTGTTGGCGGAGCTGGATCTGGAGAGCGAAGTCCGTTGGGGCGTGACGCGGACCAATTACTTCGACGGCCATCGGCTCAGCCCCCTCGACAATGTTTTCGACTATCTGCGCCTTCCGGTCATCGGCATGCTCGACAAAGCCCGCTTGGCCATGACCATTCTCTATGCCGCACGGCGCGCCGACGGGTCGCCGTTGGAGGCGATCCCGGTTGCCGATTGGCTGATCCGATGGTCGGGACGGCGCACTTACGAGCGCGTCTGGCGTCCCCTGCTGCGCGCCAAGCTGGGGAGCAACCACGACAAGGCGTCGGCCGCCTTCATCTGGGGTGTTATCCGGCGCTTCTACAGCGCCCGCCGCGGCGGCCGCCAGACCGAGATGTTCGGAACGGTTGCCGGCGGCTATCCCCGCGTCCTTTCGGTGCTGAGCGAGTTCGTCGGCGCCGCCGGTGTGCGCATTGAGGTCGGCAGTCCGGTCAAGGCCGTGCGGCGCGAAGGCGATGGCTTCGCGGTCGAGACGCCTGGCGGTTCGCACGCGTTCGATCGGGTCGTGGCAACCTTTGCCGCACCGATCGCGGCGCGCCTCTGCCAGGGGCTCAAAGACCGGGAGCGGGCGTCGCTGGAAAACGTGCTGTACCAGGGCGTGATCTGCGCGTCGCTGCTGCTGCGCCGGCCCCTCGGCGGTGCCTATCTGACCTACATCGCCGACGAAGCCATCCCGTTCACCGCCGTGATCGAGATGTCTTCCCTGGTCGACCGCAGCCAGTTTCGCGGCCATCACCTGGTCTACATCCCGCGGTACGTGCCGGCCGACGACGCATGGTTCGAGCTCGACGACGAGGCCATCCGCGAACGTTTTCTTGCCGGCCTCGTCCGGATGTTCCCCGACCTCGCAGCCGACGACATCCTGGCCTTGCAGATCGCCCGCACGCGCCACGTCGTCGCGATCCCGACGATCGGATATTCCAGCCGCCTGCCGCCGATGGCGACGTCGGTGCCGGGCCTGTTCATCGTCAACTCGGCCCACATCACCAGTGGCGCCCTGGCGGTCGACGAGACCGTGAACCTGGCCAACAACGCTGCGATGCGGCTGCTGGCGGAGGGCGTCCCATGACCGCCTCCGACCCGCCACGCGCCACCCTGTCGCTGGACCTCGACGATCTGTGGGCGTACTTACGCAGCTACGGCGCCGACACGTGGCGGATGTACCCCAGCTTCCTCCAGCACGCCGTGCCCCGAATCCTCGAGATGGCGGCGGACCGGGGCCTTCGGATGACCGTCTTCGTCGTCGGCCGCGACGCGGAGCACGGCGAGCATCGGCCCCTTCTGGAAGCCATCGCCGCCGCCGGCCACGAGATCGGCAACCACTCCTACGATCATGAACCGGGGCTCCACCGGGGCCCCCCTGGTCGGATTGCGGACGACATCGGACGCGCCGAGGATGCCATCGCCGCCGCCACGGGGCACCGTCCGATCGGATTTCGGGGGCCGGCGTTTTCGCTGTCCAAGGCCATCCTCGACGTGCTCAAGGACCGCGGCTACCGCTACGATGCCTCCACATTCCCGACGATCCTGGGGCCTTTGGCCCGAACCTACCACCGCGCCACCGCACGTCTCGATGCCGAAGACCGTCAGCGCCAGGATCGGATGTTCGGTGGTCTCCGCGAGGGATTCAGGCCGCTCCGGCCATACCGGTGGGACCTTGCCGAAGGCCAACTGGTCGAAGTGCCGGTGACGACGTTGCCGTTGCTCCGAGTCCCGGTCCATGCCACGTATCTGAACTTTCTCGCCGACCGATGGCCGGCTTTGGCGCGGGCCTATTGGCGCGGCACCGTTCGCCTTTGCCGCATGACCGGGGTATCACCGTCTTTGCTTCTCCACGCAACCGATGTCCTGGGGCATGACGACCCCGATGCCCCGCGGTTCTTGCCGGGAATGCGGCGCTCGGCGGCCGACAAGACGCGCTTCCTCGGCGAACTCCTCGACGACTATTGCGAAACCTTCCGCGTCAGTCCGATCGGCGAGTTCGTTGACGCCCTGGATGAGTCCCCATTGCCGCCGGTGGCACCGCGGTTCTCGGGAGCGTCATCGTGATGACGGCGCTTGCCGAGCGGTGGGCCGCGGGGGACCGGCGGGTCGGCGTCGGGATCTTTTTGCTCGCCGTCGTTTTCTTTGCCGCCACCGCCGCCGGCAATCTGGCGGAAACGGACGACGTCTATACCTTCGCCTACCGGGCCGAAGCCTTTCCGGTGACCGACATCGGCGATCCCCGCCTGATGCTCTATCACATGGCCATGCGTGTGCTGTATCTGGGCGCGCAGTCGGTAGGCGTTCCGGTGTCCGCGCTGGTCGTCATGCGCGCCGCGTCGGCATGCTGTGCCGCCCTTTGCCTGGTGCTCGTTTTCAGGATCTTCGTGCGTGGGTATGGCCTGCGGCCAACGGCGGCGTTGGCGGGTGTTGCCGGCCTGGCCTTCAGTTATGGTTTCTGGCGCTACGCCGCCGAGGCGGACGTCTATATCGTCGCCCTCCTGCTGCTGGCGGGCGTGTGGTCGTTGCTTTTGGATGCGGCCGACCGACGGACCGGCCGCTGGCCTTCCGTCATCCCCGCGGCAACCCTCGCCGGGCTCGCGGTGCTCGTCTACCAGCCCAACGTCCTTCCCCTGTTCGGCGCGTTTCCTTTGTTGTTCCTGGACCGCCGGCGTCTGTCCTGGCTGATCGCCTACGGTGGTATCGCCGCGCTCATCATCGCTGCCGGGTACCTCGCCGGCTATCTGGTCTCTCAGGAGGCGCCCGTCACGCTGCGCTCCATGGTCAAGTTCCTCAGCCAGCGGTCCGAGGAGTTCGTCGTGCTTCCGTTGACGTTCGCCGTGTTCGTTCAGTCGGTCCTCAAATCGGCGTTCGCCCTGGGTCATGACATCGTCTCGGCCAACTGGCTGTTCGGCTTTGCTCCGGCGGAGGAGTTCATCCGCAAGCAGTTCGCCAGGAACGTGGTCGAAGAGGAGGTGTTCACCGCCAGCCACGCGGGATGGCTGGTCTTTCCGCCGCTCGTCCTCCTGCCCGGCGCCGCAGCCGTCCTGGTGTTGACGGTTCTGGGTGCGCGGCCACTGCCGTGGCGCCGGCTGGGCGAACGAAAGGTCGCCGTCATCGTCGTCTGGCTGGTTATCGTCGGAGCGGTGATCGGCCGGCTCAACCCGGCCGGCGCGGAACCGTGGATCATGGTCCTGTTGCCCCTCGCTGTGCTGTTCTCGGTACTCGTCGTGGAGCCTTGTATCGCGGCGGGCCATGGCCGCCGCGTCGGCATCCTCGTGGCGGTGGTGCTGGTCCACAACGCCATCGGCGGCATGGCGGTGGTCCACAATCCTGCCAACGAGTTCGACCGGGCCAAGGGAGCCTGGGCCATCGCCGAAGGCCGGCCGGGAGACCTGGTGATCGTGACCGACAATGCAGGCTTCGGCGAGAGTCTGCGCTACCTGGGACGCGCCGACGTCGCCATCATCCGCGCCCTCCACATGGGGCCGGTTGCGCGGGCTCTGCTCACCGGTACCTGGACGCGGGATGTGCGCACCTTCGGCCGCGACTTTGTGGGACGGCCTTTGCCCGATCTGATCACCGAGACGTGGAGGCGGGGTGGCCGTTTGGTCCTGTTCGACGACGTCTTCGTGGACCCGCCACGCAGCGCACCGGTCACGGACCTTGAGGATTTGAACAGGCTGCGCGACGTTCTTCAGCCGGTCTATCGCCATCCGGCCCTTGGGGCGACGCTGGTGCTGCCGAAGCCCCTCGTCGAACCCGCGGACCAGCCGTCATGACCGGGTCAACCGCACCTGCGGGCCGGTGGGGGGCCGTTGCGGCGACGGCGTGGTATGGCGTCGCTCTGGTCGCCGTGGCGGGGCTCGGCCTGGTCAACCTGTTTCACCCGTTCGGCGAGGATCAGGCCCTTTACATGACCGGCGCCCGGGCCATGCGCGACGGCGCCACCCTCTACATCGACTTCTGGAACAACAAACAGCCAGGAGTTTTCCTGTTCTACTATTTCTACTATGCCGCCGGCCGGCTGTTCGGATTCACCGAAGCCGGTCTGCACGCACTGGAGCTGATCTGGCTAGGCGTGTTCTCGCTGGTCCTCGTGGCGACCCTGCGGCCTTGGCTGCGTCGTCCCTGGCTGTCCGCGCTCGCGCCCGTGGCCATCGTCGGCGTCTACTACGCCAACGCCTTCGAGGAAGTGCTGTCACAACCGGAAATCCTTGTCGCCCTGCCGACATACCTCTCGGTCTGGCTTGCGGCGAAGGACCACGGCAGCCGCCGCGGGATGGCGGCGGCGTTTCTCGCCTCCGGTGCCTGCGCCGCCGTGACCGTCGCATTCAAGCTCGTGCTGGCACCCCTGTTCGTCGTCCTGTGGCTGGCGGTGTCGGCGGACCTCCTGGTGCGGCGGCGCTCCACGTGGGCAGAAATTCTGTTCCACGCCTGGGTGCCCGTGTCCCTTGGGGTCGTCAGCGTGCTCGTCCTGGTCGCTGGCGGGTTCTGGTTTGCCGGCGCCTTGAAGCCGATGCTCTGGACGTCCTTTGTATGGCCACTGGAAGCGATCGGAGAGGTTCGCCGCGCGCCGGCAACACGACTGCTGACCGCCGGCGGCTGGCTTGCCGGCAGTTTCGCTCCATGGCTGCTGTTCGTTGCCATAGCCCTCGTTGCCTGGAACCGGATCGTCACGGTGATGGTCGTCTGGATCATTGCCGCGACGGCCCTGATCCTCATCCAGTCCATCTCATGGTGGACCTATCACACGCTGCTGCTGTTCCCGCCGATTGGCGTCCTGGCGGTGCTGGGCATCGACCGGGCATTGGCATTCTTCGACGAGCGGTCCGACGGCCGGCCGGTGACGATCGTGATGGCTGCTACCGTTCTGGCCGTGACTCTGGCGATGTCCCAGCTGACCCCGTTCCTTCGCAAGACGGACAAAGTGTTGGGTTCCCTTATCTCGGCCAAGGCCGGAATTGCCGCCTATCAGCGCGATGTCAGCCGGCGCTATCAATGGGCCTCGAAGGCGGTCCGGTTCCTCCGGAGAGGCGGGGTCTTGCCGGGCCCCGTTTACGTGCTCGGTGATCCCCTGGTGCAATACCTTTCGGGCCGACCCCAGGCGCCGGCGGCCAGCGGCTGGGTCTACGAATGGTCTCCAAGCTCCATGTGGCGGCGCCTGCCCGACGAGCTGGCGGCGGCGCGGCCGTCCTATGTCTATATCGAGACCGCTTTCCGCAAATCGTCGGCCCACGATTGGCAGCGGCTTCAGGCGCGCCTCGACGAGGATTACACGTTGATCTCCAAGGACTCCCACGGTGTCTGGTACCGATTAAGGGAGGCCGATCCTGTAGGCGATTGAGGCGCCCGAGCATCGGGAAATCGCTCAAGCCCCCAGCAGATCGCTTTCCGAAACCCCAACTACGCCGATCAACTCAACGGCGCCGTCGGAGAGGGTGACGGTGGTGTCGTCCATGAACGTGTCGCCGTCGGCGTCCGTTGTGACGATGGCAGCGATGGTCAGGCCGTCGAGGAGCTCGAAGCGGTCGCTGCCGACCTGGAATACCAAGCTGCATTGATCAGAACCCATGGGTCCACTGGCGCATGCCGATGGACATGATCTTCCAGGGCTGTTCGACGAGCCTGTTCCAGGCCTCGCAGCATAGGGCGACGATTTGGTCGTCGGA
>Ga0209568_1000220_pt1 | contig 20233 bp, 21 predicted proteins | sample WorMetOlspDAHAB2_FD_187406 | JGI IMG/M metagenome (GOLD analysis project Ga0209568, IMG submission 187406) | Marine gutless worms symbiont microbial communities from Max Planck institute for Marine Microbiology, Germany - Olavius sp. DAHAB.2... ...
CGTCGCAAGTGAAGTCTGTGCGTAGGGGAATGCCGCGTGCCATGGAAAAACTCCTCTGTTTTCCATGTTGAATCACACCCCGCCTAACAGTCCCTTAATGAGTCAAACTTTTTACAGCTTGGTATAAGCCCGCAGCGGAAGCGACCATGCCCGAGATCACAAACCCTGGCGACCCTGCCTCCAGCCTTGCCATTCTGTCAGAAATATGTTTTAATTCCTTTTATTGGGCTTTATGTTTCTGTGAAAGGATCGTTGATTTGGCCCGAAGCCGCCTTCCCACCCGCCCGCCGACCACTGCATGGCGCTGGGCGGTGCTGGACGTTCCGACCGGCCACGGGGCCGGATTTTTGCTTGTTGACATTTGTTGACACCGGGACCGCGGTCACGGGTGTTCATGCCGCTAATAAGGCTTCCGGTTCAGGCGGTTACCATGCGAACGGGGGGGCCGGGGCGGAACAGGGCAGGGGCGCCGGCGGGCGGCGAAACGGGGCTGCGCCGGGGCTCCCCATGAAGCGTCCGATCTGTGCTAGAATCCGATTCATGCAGCGCCACGACGGGCATCTGAACTCCTTCTTCCACGCGATGGCCCGGTCTTTCGCCGCGGCCGCCGTCCTGGCCGCCGGTTTGTTTCCTGCATTGGCTTCCGCCGAATGGCTGAAGGACCCGAACACCCGGTGTTCCGTCTGGGACTGGGCGGCGCCGCCGCATACCTCGATCACCTGGCTCGGGCCCTGCGCCGAGGGCAAGGCGGCCGGGCCGGGCGTCCTGCAGCTCTACCGGGACGGGGTCCAGGGGGACCGCTACGAAGGCGCCCTGGTGGCCGGCCTTCGGCACGGCAACGGGGTAATGATCGCCAAGGACGGGACCCGCTACGACGGCGAATGGCGCTTGGGGCGCCAGCACGGCCACGGCACTTGGAAGAACCTGGGCGGCGACATCTACGCCGGCGCCTGGGCCAACGGCCTGCCGGAAGGCAAAGGGGTCTGGGTCAGCGCCGCCGGGGACCGCTACGACGGCGAGTGGAAGGCCGGCAAGAACCACGGCCAGGGAGTCTTCACCGCGACCCGGGGCGATGTTTACGACGGCCAATGGAAGGAAGGCATCCAGCACGGCCAGGGGCGCTGGAAAAGCGTCGACGGCCATACCTACGAGGGCGATTTCGTCGACGGCATCTGGCACGGCCGCGGCACCTACGTGGACGCCACCCGGACCTACACGGGCGATTTCATCGACGGCCGGCCGACCGGGCTGGGCGCCGTCACCTGGCCCGGCGGCGACAGGTACGTGGGCGCCGTGATCGACGGCACGCCGCACGGGGAAGGCAAGTGGACGGACGCCGACGGCCACACCTTCGAAGGCACCTTCGTGGCCGGCCTGTGGCACGGCCGCGGCCGCTACGAGGACGCAGACAAGATCTACGAAGGGACCTTCACCAAGGGCAAGCAGACGGGCAGCGGGGCCCTCAAATGGAAGGACGGCAACAGGTACGAAGGCGCCCTGGTGAACGGCAAGCCGCACGGCATCGGCAGCTTCACGGGCAAGGACCGGGTCCGTTACGTGGGCGAGTGGCGCCACGGGCTCCGGCACGGCGAGGGCCGTCAGTACTGGCCCGACGGCACCCGCTACGCCGGCGGCTGGCGTGAAGGAAAGCGCCACGGCGAAGGCGTCTGGGAAGGCAAGGACGGCGAAAGCTACGAGGGCCGCTGGTGGGCCGGGCGCATGCACGGCGAAGGCGTTTGGGTGCGGGCCGACGGCGGCGTTTATAAGGGGCGCATGGCGGAGGGCGAGCGCAACGGCCGCGGCTCGCAGACCTTCCAGAATGGTGACCGCTACGAGGGCGACTGGCGGGGTGGCCGGTTCCACGGGGTCGGCATGCTGGAGCTGGCGAAAGGCGGGCGCTACGTGGGCGACTTCTTCGCCGGTGTCATGCACGGCAAGGGGCTCAGGGCGGACGGTGCCGGCAATACCTACGAGGGCGAGTTCGTCAACGGCGTGCCGCACGGCCAGGGCACCTCGAAGAACGCCAACGGCGATATTTACGCCGGCGAGTTCAAGAACGGCCAGTCCGACGGCTACGGCAAGCTGGCCTACGCCTCGGGCCAGGTCTACGAGGGCACCTTCAAGGCCGGCCGCATCCAGGGCCAGGGCGTCTTGGTGCAGGCCGACGGCCGCTACCAGGGCGAATGGAAGAACGACGTGCAGCACGGCCGGGGCATCTGGGTGGGCAACGACGGGGTGGTCTACGACGGCACCTTCCTGAACGGCATCCGCCAGGGTGTCGGCGTGCTCACCTTCCCCGACGGCAGCCGCTACGAAGGCATGTTCGCCGACGGCAAGCGCCACGGCACCGGCACCTGCCGCGACAGCTCCGGCAAGTGGGGGATCTGCGAGTTTGCCGCCGACAAGTTCGTGCGCTGGCACGTCAAGCGCAAGCCGGCGCCCGGCAATTAGAAACGGGCTCTATTCCCTCGGTTCGTGGTGGAAGGTCTTGTTGACGATGCGCCAGCCCTCGTCGAATTTCAGCAGCGTCAGGAAGTCGGTGAACCTGAGCCCCTTGTAGAGGTCGCGGACCTTCACGGCGGCCGCTTCGCCGGCCATGTCGATGGCTTCGATCTGCATGTCGAAGGCTTCGCCGTCGTCGGCCGGCGCGCTGACGCCGCCGACGAACTTGATGAAGCCGGTGATCGGGTTATTGATCAGCTTGCCCTCGTCGTAGCCGGTGATCCGGGCGTCGGCGTGGAAGGCGCGGGCCAGGCGGTCGGTATCGGAATGGTACATGCCCTGGAAGTAGTCTTCGACAACGGCGGTGATAGCCTCTTTGTCGGATTCGGATACGGTCATGATGGGGTCCTCGGCGCCTAGCGTGGTGGGGCGGCAAGGATAACAGGGATGCGCCGGACGGGAAAACCGCCGGGCTCAAGATCAGTGGGGGGGGATCAGTGGTGGCTGGGCTCGACCAGGTGCCAGCCGTCCGAGCGTTTGACGAAGCTCGCGCGATGCACGATCAGGCCCCGTTCGTGCAGCGCCACCATGTCGGCCACGGCGACATCGCCCAGCAGTTCGACGGCGACTTCGCCGAGAAGTCCGACAGCGGCGGCCCTGGGGACCGGTAAGCGGGGCCTGCCGTTGGGGATTAGGGCCGCCGCCGTCGTTCCACCCGCAATGGGCGGGGAGAAATCAGCAAAAGTTTCCGCCGCCAGGCGGCTGATGATCGCTTCGTCGCTTGAGATGGTGCGGGGTCGGTTGGATGTCGGTGTCATGGTCTGCGACCTCACGTCGCCAGGGACAGGTACTGCCAGGCGGCCAATCCGCTCAGGATCAGCGAGAAGCCTGAGGCCGCCATGCATTTCTCCGCCATCACCGTTTCCAGTTTCGTCATCGTCCCGCTCCCCATTGGCGATTCAACGATTGCTCGATGGTTAGACCGTAACGCCGGCGCTGTCCGCCGTCATTCGAAACAGAGGCCGGAACGTTAATGGAACATTCAGGGCATGCTTAAACGCCGGCAGGATCAGCGGAACCATGCCCGGGGCGGCGCGGACAACGGTCCTTGCGTCGCCGCCTTGGAGACGCGATCCTCCGTCCATGCAGATTGTCACCGACCGGCCGCGCGTCGTCGCCGTCCTCGGCCCCACCAACACGGGCAAGACCCATTTCGCCATGGAGCGCATGCTGGCCCATGACAGCGGCATCATCGGATTCCCGCTTCGCCTTTTGGCCCGCGAGAACTACGAACGGGCCCTCGCCATCAAGGGCCGTGGGCAGGTGGCGCTGATCACCGGCGAGGAGAAGATCCTGCCGAAGGGTGCGCGGTATTTCCTGTGCACGGCGGAATCCATGCCACTTTCCAGGCCCGTCGCCTTCCTGGCCCTGGACGAGGTGCAGATGTGCGCCGACCCGGACCGCGGCCACGTTTTCACGGAACGGCTGCTCAGGGCGCGCGGCAAGTACGAGACCATGTTCATGGGCGCCGAGACCATGCGGCCGCTGATCAAGGCCCTGGTGCCGGAGACCGAGTTCCAGTCGCGGCCGCGCATGTCGACGCTCAGCTACGTGGGCCCGAAAAAGACCGCCCGGCTGCCGGCCCGCAGCGCCCTGGTCGCCTTCACCGCGCCGGACGTCTACGCCATCGCCGAACTGCTGCGCCGCCAACGCGGCGGCGCGGCGCTGGTCATGGGCGGCTTGAGCCCGCGCACCCGCAACGCTCAGGTGGCCATGTACCAGGACGGCGAGGTCGATTACATGGTCGCCACGGACGCCATCGGCATGGGCCTCAACATGGACATCGACCATGTCTCCTTCGCCGCGACGCGCAAGTTCGACGGCCGGGCGCATCGAACGCTGGGGCCCGCCGAGCTGGGCCAGATCGCCGGCCGCGCCGGGCGGCACATGAATGACGGCAGCTTCGGCACCACGGCGGAGATCGGCGGTCTTGACGAGGACGTCGTCCATTGCATCGAGGAGCACGAGTTCGAGCCCTTGCGCCGCGTCTACTGGCGCAACTGGAACCGGGAGTTCCGTTCCGTCGACGCGCTGCGGCGCTCCCTCGCCGCGCCGCCACCGGCGCCGGGCCTGATCCGGGCCCGCGAGGCCGACGACGAACGGGTCCTCGCGGCCCTGCTGGCGGATGCGGAGACGGCCGACCTGGCCGCCGACCCGGACGGCGTCCACCTGCTCTGGGAGGTCTGCCGGATCCCCGATTTCCGCAAGGTCATGAGCGACGCCCACGGCCGCCTCCTGGCCGCCATCTTCCGCCACCTGAGGACCGGCGACGGGCGCATCCCCACCGACTGGATCGCTGCCCAGGTGAGCCGCCTGGAACGCCTGGACGGCGACATCGATACGCTGACCCAGCGCATCGCCGGGGTGCGCACCTGGACCTACGTCTCGTTCCGCGCCGACTGGCTCCGTGACGCGGCCGAATGGCAGGACCGGACGCGGACCATCGAGGACCGCCTGTCGGACGCCCTGCACGAACGCCTGACCCAGCGCTTCGTCGACCGACGCACCACGGCCCTGGTCCGGCGCCTGGAGGCGCAAGGCGAGATCCTCGGCGCCGTCAAGGCGGACGGCGAGGTCTTGGTGGAGGGCCACCCCGTCGGCCATCTCGAGGGCTTCCGGTTCGTTCCGGACGGCGTCCAGGGCGGCCCGGACCACGCGGTCGGGGCGCGGGCCATCGAGCGGGCCGCCAATTTGGCGCTGCGCCAGGAGATGGAAAACCGGGTCCGGCAATTATCCGGCGCGGCGGACGAGGCCTTCCAATGGTCGACCACGACCGACGGCGGACCCGTGGTCACCTGGAACGGCGCCACCGTGGCCCGGCTGGTGGCCGGCAAGGATCGCCTGCACGCGCGGGCCGCCGTTCCGGCTACGGACCTGCTCAGTCCGGCCCAGCGCGACGTCGTGACGCGGCGCCTGGACACCTGGTTCGCGGCCCTGGTGCGGGCCGATCTGGCGCCGTTGTTCACGGACCCGGGCGGGCTTCCCAAGGGGCCGGCGCGCGGCATCCTGCACCAGTTACGCGAACACATGGGTTCCATGCCGCGCTCCGCCGCCGGCGAGGCCATCGAGGCGCTGAACCGCCCCAGCCGTCAGTCGCTCCGCAAGGCGGGCATTCACATCGGCCGGGAATCGGTCTACGCGCCAGCGCTCCTGAAACCGAAGGCCGTGGCGCTGCGCGGCATGCTGTATGATCTCCACGGCGGCGGCGGGCCGACGCCCCTGCCGGGGCCCGGGCGCATGTCCGTGCCCCTGGCCGACGATGTGCCCCCGGCCTTCTACGAGGCCGTCGGTTACCGACCCCTCGGTCCGCTGGCGGTGCGGGTGGATATCGTCGAACGGATCGCCGCCCGGGCCTGGAGCCTCAGCAAGGGCGGGCCCTTCGCGGCCCCGGCGGAACTCATGAACCTGATCGGTTGTGGTGCCGAGGATCTCGCCTTGATCCTGGGCCGCCTCGGCTACCGCCGCCAGGGCAGCGGCGAGACCGCCGTGTACCGCCGCCAGCGCCCCACCGCGGGCCGCACCGGACCGAAAACTCCCCGCCAGACCCGTGAGGCCGACCCGGACTCGCCCTTCGCCAAGCTGGGCCAACTGATGGGCGGGAGCCGATAGGCTTGGCCACTTCCGAGGATACGGGACGCCGCCTGGATCTGTGGCTTTGGTATGCGCGGTTCTTCAAGAGCCGCACCATCGCCACCCGGTTCTGTCAGTCGGGGCGGCTCCGGGTCAACGAGACGGTAATCAAGAAGGCCCATTATCTGCTCCGGCCCGACGACGTGTTGACCTTTCCCAAGGCGGGCCAGGTGCGGGTCGTCCGGGTGGTCGATCTGGGCACCCGCCGCGGTCCCGCCAAGGAGGCCCAGACCTTGTACGAGGACCTGACCCCGCCGGCGCCGAAACGGGGCGCCCAGCCGGCCGACACCCGCGCCGAAGGACGGGTCGGGGTCCGCGAGGCGGGCAGCGGTCGGCCGACCAAGCGCCAGCGCAGGGCCCTGGACCGCCTGCGCGACGATTGACGGGCCGCCCCCGCCGCCGGGAATTTTCCCCCGATTCACGAAATTGAAACCTCTTTTCGTCATAGTCGCCGCCATGACAAAAGAGAGAAAGAGTAGAGAAAGACCCATGCGTTATTTCGTCCGCTACGACCGCGTCGCCGAAACCTGGCAGGTCGTCGACAGCCTTTCCGCCGAACAGACCGTCGGCGCCCACCGGGACAAGGCCCCCGCCGTCTTTCAGGCGGAGGCCGAGGAGCGCCGCTGGCGCCGTTTCGGGCCCGGCACGGAAACCTTCGCGCTGATGGCCGGCTGAGCCTTTCCAAGCGGGCCGGCAGCGCCCGCAAATCCTTTCGTAACCTAACTTTAACCTCACAGGGGCCATAATCCGGCCTTCAAGTGCGGATACAAACACGTCGTCCAGAATGGAGGACCCGAAAAATGCCTCGTGAAACCCGCAAGCTCGTTTTCGATGCCATCGAACTGGAGACCGCCGCCCTGCACCATTGCCGGCGCCACGGAATCACCGTTCCGGAGGGCGCGGTCGGGGCCGTCACCGTGGGCACCGATCCGCAGGCCGCGGTGCGGCTCAGGTTCGGCAACGGCGTCAGGTCCGACGAGCTTCAACTGGATCGCCGCCAGGTGGGAGATGCGCTGATCGGCTATTGCCGGGACAGCGGAATCCCGATCCCGCGCGGCGCCGTGAAATCGGTGCGCGCCGAAGGCGAGCAAATCGCCATGATGATCGACGCGGGACGGCCTCAGCGCGCCGGCTGAGCCGCCGGCTTGCGATCCGTTTTCGTCCGCGTCTTCTTTTTGATTGCCGGGATCAGACGGGTGCCCAGCAGGGCCGCCAGGATCCCGGCGTAGACCAGCGGCTCGATCTGGAAACCCTTGCGCATCATGATGAAATGAATGACGGCGCAGATGGCGGCGATGTAGACGCCGCGATGCAGCCGCGTCCAATTGCGCCCCCCCAGGCGCCTCACCATGGCGTTCCAGGAGGTCAGGGCCAGCGGGATGAGGATCAACAACGCCGCCATGCCCAGCGTGATGTAGGTGCGCTTGACGATGTCCTTCCAGATCTCGCCCCAGGCGAAATACTGATCGACGACCACATAGCTGCTGACATGCAGGACCACGTAGAAGAAGGCGAACAGGCCGAGCAGGCGGCGGAACTTGAGCGCCTGTTTCCAGCCGCTGACGATCGTCAGTGGCGTCACCGCCAGGGCCAGCAGAAGGAACCTGAGCGCCCAGTCGCCCAGGTAGCGGTTCATGAATTCCGCCGGGTTGGCGGTCAGGTCCTGGTTGACGATGCGCCAGCCGAGCCAGGCCAGGGGCGCCAGACAGAGCACCCAGACCACGGGCTTGGCGATCCAGCGGATGCGATCGTTGGGGGTCATGGCTGATTATAACCCGAACGGGCCGGCGGCCCTTAGTAGTTCCGGCGCAGGTCCATGCCCTGGTACATGTGCGCCACCTCTTCCTCGTAGCCGTTGAACATCAGGGTCTGCCGTTTCGGCGTGAAGCCGAATACGTTGGTCGGCCCGCCAAGCCGGCGCTCCCTGGCCTGGCTCCAGCGCGGGTGGTCCACCGTCGGATTGACGTTGGAATAGAACCCGTACTCGCGCGGCGCCGACATGCTCCACGAGGTCAGTGGCTGCTTGTCCGTGAAACTGATCCGGACGATGGATTTGATGGACTTGAAGCCGTATTTCCACGGCACGATCAGGCGGATCGGCGCGCCGTTCTGGTTGGGCAGCACTTCGCCGTAGAGACCGACGACCATCAGGGTCAGCGGGTTCATGGCCTCATCCATGCGCAGGCCCTCCCGGTAGGGCCATTTGAGCACCGGCCGGGCCTGGCCCGGCATCTGCTCCGGATCGACCAGGGTTTCGAAAGCCACGTACTTGGCGTCGCCGGTGGGGCCCAGGCGCTTGATCATCGCCGCCAAGGGGATGCCGACCCAGGGAATGACCATGGACCAGGCCTCGACACAACGGAACCGGTAGACGCGCTCCTCAAGTTGGTGATTCTTGATCAGGTCATCGAAATCGTAACGGCCCGGCTTCTCGCAATGGCCGTCGACGACCACCGTCCAGGGCTTGGTCTTGAAGTTCTTGGCCCTGCGGGCGGGATCGCCCTTGCCGGTGCCGAACTCGTAGAAGTTATTGTAGGTGGTCACGTCCTTGTAGGGGGTCAGCTTGTCGTTCTCGCCGAGCGCCTCGGCCGTCCATTTGGTTTTCTGGACATTGGGCAGCTTGACGCCGGCGTAGGCCGCGTCGGACAGCATGAACGGGCCGAGCCCCGCGATCGCCCCCGTGGCGGCGGCGGCGCGCAGAAACTCGCGGCGCTTGAGAAAGACGGAATGAGGGGTGATTTCGGACGGTTCGACTTGGGAAGCCAATTTATGGCGGATCAGCATGATCCGGTCTCCTGGTGCAAATTGTTGTCATTTGAAACATACGGTCCTTGAGCGGCGAAGGGTAGGCGTTTCCCGCGCACGCATATATCACTTTTTTGCGATATATAAGTGAAACCGGGCCTTTCCGGCGGGCCGGCGCGGTTCATTGTGGTTGCCGAATTGAGGCGCTATAAGATTCCCATGCGGACCCTCCACCACCTATGGCTTTCGCCCTTCTGCCGGAAGGTGCGGCTGGTTCTCCAGGAGAAGCGGCTGGAATTTCAGATGAAGACGGAAGCCGTCTGGGAACGCGACGAGGCCTTCCTTGCCCTCAATCCGGTCGGCGAGGTGCCGGTCCTGGTGGAAGCCGACGGCACGGCGCTTTCCGGCAGCGACGCCATCTGCGAGTTTCTGGACGAGGTGCACAAGGACCCGCCCCTGATCAGCCGCCAGGCCTATCAGCGCGCCGAGGCGCGCCGGCTGGTGTATTGGTTCGACCACAAGTTCAACACGGAGGTCACCCGCAACCTGGTCGACGAGAAGATCATGAAACGGTTCCTGGGTCTCGGCGAGCCCGATTCCCGGACCATCCGCGCCGGCCATGCCAATATCCACCATCACCTGGAATACGTCTGCTTCCTGGCCGACCGGCGCAAATGGCTGGCCGGTGACGATCTCTCGCTGGCCGATCTCACGGCGGCGGCGCATCTCTCCTGCGTCGACTATCTGGGCGACGTTCCCTGGGAGGAACACCCGGCGGCCAAGGACTGGTACGCCCGGGTCAAGTCCCGGCCCAGCTTCCGGGCCCTGCTGGAGGATCACATTCCCGGCGCCGCGCCGGCCAAGCACTACGCCGATCTCGACTTCTAGGGGATTGCCCCGTCAGCGGGTCTTCACGTCCATCTTCTCCAGGTTGGCACGGGCCGAATCGGCGGCCGGCGAATCCGGATCCACGGAAAGCACCATCAGCCAATCGGCCCGGGCGCCGTCGTCGTCGCCGGCGAGGCGCCGGAGGATGCCCCGCTCCAGCAGGGCTTCCGGGTGGTTGATGTCGAGTTTCAGGGCGCGTTCCACATCGCTCAGGGCGCCCGCCCGGTCGTCGAGGAAGCGTTTCGCCGCGGCCCTGAAGGCCAGTGCATCGGGCCGTCCGGGGCTTGTAGCCAGGGCTTCGTCCAGGTCCTCAAGCGCGGCCTTGTAATCGCCGAGCGCGGCCCGCGCCTGGGCCCTGTCGATCAACAGTTCCGGAACCCCGGGCCGCAGTTTCAGGGCGGCCGCGGCAACCGCCTCGGCGCGCGCCGGTTTCTCCGCCAACAGCCAGGCCTGGGCGGCCTGGCCCAGGATGTCGGCCTTGAAGGTGGGGGCCTCCATGATCCTTTGGGCAAGGCTTTCCAAGCGGATCGCCGCGTCGGCGAACAGGCCGAGCGTGATCAGCGCCTTGGCGCCGCAATGCTCGGCCGGCGCGCCGCCGCCCATGTCCCGCCAGGCCAGCGAATCCTCGAAGGCCTCCTTCGGCGCCTTGTCGGCCAGTTCCAGGCAGGCCCGGTAGCGCGACGAGGCTGTCGGATCGTCGCCCCGCGCCGCATGCGCGCCGCCAAGCAGGCAGGCCATGAAAAGACCGAGGGCGGCGATGGAGGCGCGTTCCGTCATTGCGGATTAATCTGCGGGCCTGTATGGCAATTGGCAAGAACCGGATGACACCCGAGGACAGGTACATGGAACCAGGAAACCTATTCTGTTTCGGCCTCGGCTACACGGCCGGGCGACTGGCCCGCACGTTGGCGGCGGACGGCTGGTCCGTGGCCGGCACCTGCCGGTCGGCCGAGCAGGCGGCGCATCTTTCCGAGCAGGGTTTCCGCATGCACCTGTTCGACGGCACCTCGCGGCCCGCCGCCGCCGAGGCGTGGTTCGACGGCGTGACCCATGTCCTGGTGTCGGTGCCGCCGGGCCCCGACGGCGATCCGGTGGCGGAACATTTCGGCGCCGCCGTCGCCGGTCTCTCGAGCTTGGCCTGGCTGGGCTATCTTTCGACCACCGGCGTCTACGGCAATACGGACGGCCAATGGGTCGACGAGACCGCCCAGTTGAAGCCGGACGTGCCGCGCAGTGCGCGGCGGGTCGCCGCCGAGCAGGCCTGGCAAGACCTCGCCGGCGGCCGTGGCCTGCCGCTGCATATCTTCCGGCTGCCCGGCATTTACGGTCCCGGCCGCAGCACCCTTGACCAGGTGCGGGCCGGCAAGGCCCGGCGCATTGTCAAGCCGGGGCACAAGTTCAGCCGCATCCATGTGGACGACATCGGCCGGGCGCTTCGCGCCTCCATGGCGCGACCGAACCCGGGCGCCATCTACAACGTTTGCGACGACGAGCCGGCAGCGCCCGCCGACGTGACCGCCTTCGCCTGTGGCCTTGTCGGCGCCGATCCGCCGCCGCCCATTCCCTTCGACGAGGCGGCGAAGACCATGTCCCCCATGGGATTGTCCTTCTGGCTCGATAACCGGCGGGTCCGCAACGACCGGATCAAGGAGGAGTTGGGGGTGGAACTGGCCTATCCCAGTTTCCGCGAGGGCCTGACGGCGATTTTCCAATCGGAAAGGGAATGATCGTCCGGTTGCTCGGCGGTGGCGCTCAGGAAACCTGTTCGAGCAAGGCGCCGACGGTGCGGCGCAGGCGGATCAGGTCGTGGGGTTCGGACAGGCGGTGTTCGCCGTCCTTGATCAACTGCACCTCCACGTCATCGCTGCGCGCGCGTTCCATGATCTTCAGGCTGGTTTCCCAGGGCACGTCCGCGTCCTTGATGCCGTGGATCAGGCGGATCGGGCAATCGATGGCCATCTCGTCACGCAGCAGAAGCTGGTCCCGGCCCTCGTCCAGGAGCCGCTTGTCGATGCGGTAGGGCTCCTGGTCTTCGTAGCAGTTGGGGATATCCACGTAGCCGTCGCGCGCCAGGTCGGCCTTCTGTTCATCGCTCAGGGCGGCCGGGATCAGGTCCTCGGTGAAGTCCGGCGCCGAGGCGAGGCCGACCAGCCCGGCTATCCGTTTGGGCCGCGCCAGCGCCACCAGCAACATGATCCAGCCGCCCATGCTGGACCCGACAAGCACCTGCGGCCCGTCGGTCAGCTTGTCGATCACGAACACCGCATCGTCGGCCCATTGACCGATGGTGCCGTCCTCGAAGGCGCCCGATGATTGCCCATGACCCTGGTAATCGAAGCGGGTGTAGGCATGGCCGATTTCCTGGCAGAAAGCCTCCAACTCCAGCGCCTTACCGCCGGTCATGTCGGACTTGAAACCGGTCAGGAACAGGACGCCGGGATGCTTGCCAGGAGTCTGGTGGTAAGCGATAGTCGCACCATCTTCCCGTGCTAGTATCTGAGGTTCCGGGTGTAGTTGATCCATGGCGGCACTGACCTCATCCGACGGGCTCGAAGGGAATTATGAACGAACAAGCCGATAATGCCAGTCCGTCCAAGCCCAGCGATCCGCTGCGCGGCGAGTCCCTGGCAAGGCAGGCTGAAGGCGGCCGCCTGGCGACCATCCTGCAGGTGATTCCGGCGCTCGGTTCCGGCGGCGGCGTCGAACGCGGCACCGTCGAGATCGCCGAGGCCATCACCGAGGCCGGCGGCCGCGCCATTGTCGCGTCTGCCGGTGGCGCCCAGGTCCATGAATTGGCGCGGGCCGGTGCCGAGCATGTCACGCTTCCCTTGGATTCGAAGAACCCCCTGGTCATGTACGCCAACATCGCCCGGCTGACCCGGGTCATCCAGGAACACAAGGTGGATCTCATCCATGCCCGCTCCCGGGCCCCCGCCTGGAGCGCCCTGTTCGCCGCGAGACGCTGCAAACGGCCCTTCGTCACCACCTTCCACGGGACCTACAACCTGGGGAACTTCCTCAAGCGCCACTACAATTCGGTGATGACCCGCGGCGAGCGGGTGATCTGCATCTCGGCATTCATCGCCGAACACGTGCGCCGCATCTACGGGGTGCCGGCCAACCGGCTCAGGATCATCCATCGCGGCGTCGATCTCTACCGTTTCGATCCTGGGAAGGTCTCGGCGGAGCGGATCGTGCAACTGGCCAACGATTGGCGGCTCACGGACGGTTACCCGGTGATCATGCTGCCCGGCCGGCTGACCCGCTGGAAGGGCCAGACCGTATTCATCGACGCCGTCGCCGGCTTGGGCCGCCGCGACATCCGCTGCCTCATCGTCGGCGGCGACCAGGGCCGGGAGGACTACCGCCGGGAGCTGGAATCCATGGTCGAGCGCCACGACCTGGGCGAGGTGGTGCGGATCGTCGATCACTGCGCCGACATGCCCGCCGCCTATATGTTGTCGGACGTGGTGGTGTCGGTGTCGACGGACCCGGAGGCCTTCGGCCGGGTCATCGTCGAGGCCCAAGCCCTCGGCCGCCCGGTGATCGCCACGGACCATGGCGGCGCCACGGAGACGGTGATCGTCGATGAGACGGGCTGGCTGGTGCCGCCGGGGGACGCGGCGGCCCTGAGCACCGCCCTGGCGAGGGTGCTCAACCTCGATGAGGAAGCCCGGGCGTCGCTTTCGAAGGCCGCCATCGCCAACGTCACCGAACATTTCTCCAAGACCACCATGACCACCAAGACCCTCGAGGTCTACAACGAGGTGTTGCAGTCGTCGGGCGGCGCCTAGCAAACGGTTTCGAGATGGCCTCTTCCATCCTGGTGATCAAGCTCGGTGCCCTTGGCGATTTCGTCCAGGCCCTGGGCCCCATGGCGGCGATCCGCCGGGCCCATGCGGCGGACCGCATGGTGCTGCTGACCACCGCCCCCTTCGAGGCCCTCGCCGCCGCCTCGGGCCTGTTCGACGAGGTTTGGCTGGACGAGCGCCCGGCCGGCGCCGCCGTCGGCAAGTGGCTGGCCTTGCGGCGACGCCTCAGGGACGGCGGCTTCCAGCGGGTCTACGACCTCCAGACCTCGGACCGGAGCTCCTATTATTTCCGCCTGTTCTGGCCGGCGCCGTACCCCGAGTGGTCGGGGATCGCGCGGGGCTGCTCGCATCCGCATGCAAACCCAAAGTGCGATTTCATGCACACCATCGAACGCCAGCGCGAGCAATTGGCCATGGCCGGGATCGACGACGTGCCGCTGCCCAATCTCGATTGGGCGCGCGCCGAACTCGGCGATCTCCGTCCGGCCGACCCCTACGCCTTGCTGGTTCCCGGCGGCGCCCCGCACCGGCCCCGCAAGCGCTGGCCCGAGGCGCGTTTCATCGAGGCGGCGAAAGGGCTCTCGGCGGACGGCCTGCAACCCGTGTTCGTCGGCGGCGACGACGACGCGGCGGCGCTTAGCCGCATGGCGGCCGCGGTGCCGGGCAGCCTCGATCTCGCCGGTCGGACGTCGCTGCTTGAGCTGGCCGAGCTCGGCCGCGGTGCGCGCCTCGCGCTCGGCAACGACACCGGGCCCATGCACCTGCTTGCGGTGGCCGGGTGTCCGGCGCTGGTGCTCTATTCGGACGCCTCGGACCCGGCCCTTTGCGCCCAGCGGGGCCGCCGCGTCGAGATCATCCGGCGCCCGAGCCTGGAGGAGTTGGAGGTCGACGACGTGCTGGCCCGGGCGCGCAGTCTCGGCGGTTCTTGACAGGGTGCCCTCAGACACTAAATTCCAAGCGCTTTCCGCATTCGCGAAGGAATAGACATGGTTGCCATCACGCTTCCCGACGGCAGCGTCCGGAATTTCGACAATCCCGTCAGCGGCGCCGAGATCGCCGCCGACATCGGCTCCGGCCTGGCCAAGGCGGCGCTGGCCATCCGCCTGAACGGCCAGCTCACGGACCTGGCGACCGTCGTCGATGCCGACGCCGAGGTGGCCATCGTCACGTCCAAGGACGAGGACGCCCTGGACCTGATCCGCCACGATACGGCGCACGTCCTGGCGGAGGCCGTGCAGGAACTGTTCCCGGGCACCCAGGTGACCATCGGCCCGAACATCGAGAACGGCTTCTATTACGATTTCGCCCGCGACGAGCCGTTCTCCACGGAGGACCTGGAAAGCATCGAGGCGAAGATGCGCGAGATCATCGATCGCGACGACGCCTTCGAAAAGGAGGTCTGGGACCGCGACCAGGCGGTGAAGACCTTCCGCGACATGGGCGAGGCCTACAAGGCGGAGATCATCGAGGCCTTTCCCGACGACGAAGAGGTCCGCGTCTACCGCCAGGGCAAGTGGTTCGATCTCTGCCGCGGTCCGCACCTGCCGTCGACGGGGCGCATCGGCAAGGCCTTCAAGCTGATGAAGGTGGCCGGCGCCTACTGGCGCGGCGATTCCGATAACGAAATGCTGCAGCGGATCTACGGCACCGCCTGGCGCACGGAGAAGGAGCTGAAGGCCTACCTGCACATGCTGGAGGAGGCGGAGAAGCGCGACCACCGGCGCTTGGGCCGCGAGATGAACCTGTTCCACCAGCAGGAGCAGGCCGCCGGGTCCGTCTTCTGGCACCCCAAGGGCTGGGTTTTCTACCGGTTGATCCAGGACTACATGCGCAAGCGCCTGGAAGCCGGCGGCTATGTCGAGGTCAACACGCCGCAGTTGGTGGACCGCACCCTGTGGGAGGATTCCGGGCACTGGGAGAAGTTCCGCGAGAACATGTTCATCGCCGAATCCGAAGACCGCATGCTGGCCATCAAGCCCATGAACTGCCCCTGCCACGTGCAGATCTTCAAGCAGGGCCTGACCAGCTACCGGGACCTGCCGCTGCGCATGGCCGAGTTCGGGTCCTGCCATAGGAACGAGCCCTCCGGCGCCCTGCACGGGCTGATGCGGGTCCGCGCCTTCGTCCAGGACGACGCCCATATCTTCTGCACCGAAGATCAGATCGAGTCCGAGACCAAGCGGTTCATCGACTTGCTGGCTTCCATCTACAAGGATTTCGGCTTCGAGGAATTCGTCATCAAGTTCGCCGACCGGCCGCCCGTGCGGGCCGGCGACGACGCCACCTGGGACCGGGCCGAGAAGGCGCTCATGGAAGCCAGCCAGGCGGCCGGCGTGGAACTGGTCATGAACCCGGGCGAGGGGGCCTTCTACGGGCCGAAGCTGGAGTTCGTGCTGCGCGACGCCATCGGCCGGGACTGGCAGTGCGGCACTCATCAGGTGGATTTCGTGTTGCCCGAGCGCCTGGACGCCACCTACGTGGGCGAGGACGGCGAGAAGCACCGCCCGGTCATGCTGCACCGGGCCATCCTCGGCTCCTTCGAGCGCTTCATCGGCATCCTCATCGAGCATTTCGCCGGCCGCTTCCCGCTCTGGCTGGCGCCGCTGCAGGTGGTCGTCGCGACCATCACCAACGCCGCCGACGGCTACGCCCGCGAAGTGGCCGCCGCCGCCGAGGCCGCCGGGCTGCGCACGGAGCTGGACCTGCGCAACGAGAAGATCAACTACAAGGTCCGCGAGCACAGCCACGCCAAGGTGCCGGTGATCCTGGTGGTCGGCGGCCGTGAGGCCGACGATGGAACGGTCGCCATGCGCCGCCTGGGCGGCAAGTCTCAGGAAGTTCTTGCACTGCAAGATGCGCTGGCTAGACTATCTGAGGAAGCGGCGAGCCCGGCCGAAAATTCATAGGTTTTCAAGCGGCTTGGCAGATCGTAGCCCCCGAAAGAAGGGGTGCGCCGCGATCCGGAAATGGGCAATACCGAACAACGAACGAGGAGACGGTTAGATCGCCAGACGACCCTATAATCAGCCGCCGGCCAAGGAAGGCCCGCGGGTGAACGAAGACATCGACGCGGAGGTGATCCGCTTGATTGACGCCGACGGATCGCAGGTCGGCTTGGTTTCCGCAGCAGAGGGAATGGATATGGCCGATGAGGCTGGACTCGACCTGGTCGAGGTCTCGCCCCATGCGGATCCGCCCGTCTGCAAGATCCTGGACTACGGCAAGTACAAGTACGAAGCCCAGAAGAAGGCCAACGAGGCGCGCAAGAAGCAGAAGATCATCGAGGTCAAGGAGATCAAGATGCGCCCGGGGATCGAGGAACACGATTACCAGGTGAAGATGCGCAGCGTCAGGAAGTTCTTGGACAACGGCGACAAGGTGAAGATGACCATTCGCTTCCGGGGCCGCGAGATGGCGCACCAGGAACTGGGCATGCGGGTCCTCGACCGGGTCCGCGAGGAGCTGGACGAAGCGGTCAAGATCGAACAGTTCCCGAAGACCGAAGGCCGCCTGATGACGATGATTATGGCACCCAAATGACCGGGTGATGATCACTGCCTCGGGCCACCGGAGCGCTTCAACCTACCGAAAACAGCCGATGTGAGATCCGCGCCGTTCCTTATGGGGCGGCGACGGGCTGCAGCAACAATCCCGCCATCAGCCGGTCCACGGGCGCGAAGTCGTCGCTGAGCACCGGCACCGGCGCCGCCGCCACTTGGGCCGCCAGTTCCGCCGGCGGCCAGCGCAGCCAGATTCGCTCGACGCCGCGCCGGGCCAGGAGGCGACCGACGCCTGTGGGTTTCCGGGCGGCGAGAACCATATAGGTGACCCGGCGGCTGGCGCCGCTCCGCGCCGCCATCAGTTCGTCGCGCTCCGCCCAGACCTCCACATGTGGGAAATCGACCCGGAGCGTCTTCACCAGGGCGAACAGGAAATTGGGCCGGCGGTCCTGGTCGACCACGTTGACGACATAGAAGCCGCGTTCCGTGAGCCTTTCGGCGATCACCCGGTGGAACTCCCGGGTCACCAAGTGGGCCGGGATGGAGATGTCGTGGAAGGCGTCGCCGAAGATCACGTCGAAGCGGTCCGCCGCGTCCAACTGCTGCAATAGGGCCCGAGCGTCCCGGTGGTGGATTTCCAGGCCCGGACCGGCCGCCTCAAGCCACAGGCGCCGCCGCGCCGCCTCGGTCACGGCCGGGTCGATCTCCGCCACCACCAGCCGCGCGCCGGGCCGAACCGCGGACCAGGCCCGGGGCAGCGAGAAACCGCCGCCGCCGATGAAGAAGGCGCTGAACGCATCCGCTTCGGCGGCCGGGCCCAGGCGCCGGGCCGCCAGTTCGTCCACCAGGTGGACGTAGGGGCTGTAGAGCATGCCCGGGTCGTCCCGGTCGTTGATGGAGTGCACCAGGTGGTCGAGGGCCATGAGCGCGCTGGCCCGGCCGCTGGAAGGGGCGAAGTCGTCGATGCGGATGCAGAAATAGTCGCTCTCCACGGTGCAAGGGGACGTGAAGGCCTGTTTCCCCTGGCCCCAGATTCCCAGGATTCCGGAACCGCAGACCAGCACCGCGACCACCGCCAGGGCGCCCGGGCGCTTCCGTCCCATCACCAGGAAGGCCAGGGCGAGCGCCGCGTAGACCGCGGCCACGGCGATCACCGTGCCCGTCGAACCGATCCAGGAGATCAAGAGATAGCCGGCCGCCAGGGTCCCGGCGATGGAGCCCAATGTGCCCAGCGCGTACATGCGCCCGATCACCGGGCCCGGCCGGTCCGGATCGGCGTCGACCGCCAGCTTGGTGAGGATCGGCGCGACGATGCCGACGAAGAAGCTGGGCAACAGGAACAACGCGCCGGTGAGCACGATGATCACCGGCACCGCGCCCATGCCGCTCTCTATCAGGGGCCCGGATAGAACCCTGAGCAGGACCAGCGAGGCGAGCGCCGAGACCGACGCGAAGGCCAATGCCGCGGCGGAGCGAAGCGCGCCCCGGCGGGCGTCCACCTCGGGCCCGGCGAGGCGTTCGCCGGCCCAATGGCCCCCCGAGAGACCGGCCAGCACCACGGCGATGATCGCCGTCCAGGTATAGAGCGACATGCCCACGTAGGGGGCGATGAGCCGGCCGGCGACGATCTCGATGACCAGCCCGCCGGCGGAACTGAGCAAAAGGGCGAGGCCCAAGAAGATCTGCTGCCCGACGGGGCGGTGGCCCTCCGCCATCAGAACCGCCTGGGCCGCAGTCCCGCCTGGAACCAGGTGACGAAGCTGTAGAAGTCGTAGACCGGAAGGCCAAGGTCGTCAGCCAGGTCGGCGGAATAGGGCACCATGTTGGTGCATTCGAGGACGATGGCGCCGATGTCCGCGTGGTCGGCCAGAAGCTTCCGGCCGGCCGCCAGCATGTCCTGGCGGGCCAATTCCACGTCCAGTTCCATCTCGTCGCCCAGGATGGCGCGGCTGAATTCCCGGCCCCCGTCCGTGCCGCCGACGGGCGTACCGGCGGGCACGCCGGCCCGGGCCAGGTGTTCGTCGCCGAGCGTCGCCGCCGAGACGGTCAGCACGCCGACCCGTTTCCCCGGCGGCAGCAGGGCCTGGACCCAGGGCACCTGCATGAGCCCGGAGGCCGCCACCGGCACGCCGGCGGCCTCGGAAAGCTCTTCCTGGAACAATGACAAAAAGCCGCAGTTGGTGGTGATCCCGTCGGCGCCGGTCCTGACCAGTTCCCTGGCACCCTCCAGGAACCCGTCCAACAGCCCCTCGGCGTTGCTTTTCACGACCCGCGCCGGGCTGGCCTCGGGGACCACCCGGTAGAGCACCGGGAACGGCCAGGTTCCGGCGTTGCCCACGTCGCCGGGAATCCGCGGGAACTTCGATTCCAGCATCAGGATGCCGACGGCGGCGCCGTAGACGTTCTTGCCGCCCTTCGCCTTGCCCTGGGCCTTGCTCATGACGGGGCCCCCCTCAGGCGACGGAGCGGATCCCGCCCTGCATGGTGTAGCCGTAGCGCGCGTCCAGGCCCAAGTCGCGGACGATCTCCAGGCCCTTCGTCAGCGCCTCGCCCTCCAGGCCCCGCAAGGGCTCGCGCAGCGGCCCGGCCGGCAGGCCCACGGCCGCCATCAGCGATTTCACCGCCACCGGGTTGATGGCCGAATAGGTGTAATGCAGCAAAGGCAGGTTGGTCAGGTAGGCGTCCCGGAACTTGTCCGCCGATCCCGCCGCGTCCCAAGGCTCGGAGATGGCCGCCAGTTCCCGGGGCGCGATGTTGCCGGTCATGTTGGCGGTGCCGTGCCCGCCCAAGGCCATGGTCGGCACCACCAGCCCCAGGTTCGGCGAATCGCAGCACATGACGGCGGCGTCCGGCTTGGCCGCCAGGACCTTCGCCACCTGGCCCACCCGGGCCGTGGATTCCTTATGCACCACGTAGTTGGGGTGCTGGAACAGGCGCAGCAGTGCCGCGTCCCCCAGGTCCGACTTGACCCGGGGCGGGTTGTTGTAGATGCCGAGCGCCATCTGGACGCTGTCGGCGACTTTCAGGAAGGCTCAATTCGCGATTCGTAGGCATTGTGGTAGAATCCCTCTCGATACGCTTTGGGAGTCAGAGAGATGGATCACGAGCGCTTTCGGGACTGGTTCTCGCGTGTCGATGAGTTGACGGCGGCGCAGC
>Ga0209568_1000221_pt1 | contig 20175 bp, 22 predicted proteins | sample WorMetOlspDAHAB2_FD_187406 | JGI IMG/M metagenome (GOLD analysis project Ga0209568, IMG submission 187406) | Marine gutless worms symbiont microbial communities from Max Planck institute for Marine Microbiology, Germany - Olavius sp. DAHAB.2... ...
GTCGCAAGTGAAGTCTGTGCGTAGGGGAATGCCGCGTGCCATGGAAAAACTCCTCTGTTTTCCATGTTGAATCACACCCCGCCTAACAGTCCCTTAATGAGTCAAACTTTTTACAGCTTGGTATAAGATGATGATCGGCAGGTAGACGCCGTTCTGCAGCACCGAGATCCAGTTGTAGGCGACGATGTAGCGGATGAAATGCTCGTCGCGGTCCAGGAACCGGACCACCGTCGCCATGACCACCGGGAAAGCCAGCCAGGCGATGGCGTAGGCCAGGGTCTGGATGATCATGAAGTGCACGAAGGGCGCTTCCGGCGGCGAACTCACGAAGCGGGTGGCCAGGAACAGCCAGAACAGGGGCAGGATCAGCAGCGCCGCATAGAAGGACCGCCAGAAACCCGTGTGCGTGGTGTCGAAGTCGTCGAGGGCGTCCGCGTCGAACTTGGCCAGCCTGAGCGCGCCGGCGACGCCATGGACGATGTCCTGGGTCGGCAGCATCAGTGCAGCCCGAAATAGCCGGCCAGCAGGTCCTCGTAGATGTCGGCCAGGGCGCGGATATCCTCGATGCGGGCGTTCTCGTCGACCTTGTGGGCGGTCTCGTTGACCAGGCCGAACTCGACCACCGGGCAATGGTCCTTGATGAACCGGGCGTCGGAGGTGCCGCCGGTGGTGCTGAGCGCCGGCGCCTTGCTGGTGACGCGCTCCACGGCGCCGGCGACCAGGGCGCTGAGTTCCCCCGGCGGGGTCAGGAAGGCTTCCCCGGAAACGCTGATCTGCATTTCCGTATCACCGCCGATGCCGGCCCTGAGGCCGTCTAGGAAATCGCTCAGGCCGGCGCCCGTGTGCCGGTCGTTGAAGCGGATGTTGAGCCGCGCCGAGGCCTTCGCCGGGATCAGGTTGGTGGTCGGGTTGCCGACGTCCATGGTGGTGATTTCCAGATTGGTCGGCGGGAAATGCTCGGTGCCCTCATCGAAGACATGGTCGTCGAGGGTCTTCAGGAACTCAAGCAGGCGCGGCACCGGATTGTCGGCGGCGTCCGGATAGGCGACGTGGCCCTGGGTGCCGAAAACGGTGATGGCGGCGTTCATGGAACCGCGCCGGCCGATCTTGATCATCTCGCCGAGCGCCGCCGGGTTGGTGGGTTCGCCGACGACGCAGGCGTCCATGGTTTCGCCCACCTCGCGCATCCAGTCCAACACCTTGACGGTGCCGTTGATGGCCGGGCCTTCCTCGTCACCGGTGATCAGCAGGCTGATGGAACCGCCCAAATCGGCGCCGTGCCGGCCGATGACCCGCGAGGCGGCGCTGGCGAAGGCGGCGATGGCGCATTTCATGTCCGCCGCGCCGCGCCCGTAAAGGCGGCCCGAGCGGATCTCCGGCTGGAACGGGTCGCTGGTCCACTCGCTTAGGTCACCGGGCGGCACCACGTCCGTATGTCCGGCGAAACAGAGGTTCGGCCCGGTCTCGCCGAAGCGCGCATAGAGGTTGTCCACGTCAGGTGTGCCGGCCTCGCTGAACGGCAATCGGTGGCAGGTGAAACCCAGCGGTTCCAGGTGTTCGCCGAGCACGTCGAGGGCGCCGTTGTCCTCCGGCGTCACGCTGGGGCGGCGGATCAGCGCTTCGGACAGCGCCACCGGATCATGGATCGGGGTGGCGCCGCTCAATCTCTCAGCAACTCGTTGATGGAGGTCTTGGAGCGGGTCTTCTCGTCGACCCGCTTGATGATCACCGCGCAATAGAGCGACGGCGTCGGCTTGCCGTCGACCACCGGCCCCGGCAAAGCGCCTGGCACGACGACGGAATAGGCGGGCACCCGGCCGTAGTGGACCGCGCCCGTGTCCCGCTCGACGATCTTCGTCGACGCCCCGATGTAGACGCCCATGGAGATCACCGAGCCCTCCTCGACGACGACGCCCTCGACCACCTCGGAGCGGGCGCCGACGAAGCAGTTGTCCTCGATGATCACCGGCCCCGCCTGCAACGGCTCCAGGACGCCGCCCAGGCCGGCGCCGCCGGAGATGTGGCAGTTCTTGCCCACCTGGGCGCAGGACCCCACCGTGGCCCAGGTGTCGATCATGGTGCCGGAATCCACGTAGGCGCCCAGGTTGACGAAGCTCGGCATCAGCACCACGCCCGGCGCGATAAAGGCGGAATGGCGCACCACGCAGTGCGGCACGGCGCGGAAGCCGGCGTCTTGGAACTTCGCCGCGTCCCAGCCCAGGAACTTGGAATCCACCTTGTCCCACCAGGGCGCGCCGCCGGGGCCGCCGGAAATGGGCGCCATGTCATTGAGACGGAAGGACAGCAACACGGCCTTCTTGAGCCATTGGTTGACCTGCCATTCGCCGCCCGATTTTTCGGCCACCCGGGCGGTGCCCGAATCGAGCATGTTCAGGGCCTCTTCGATAGCCTCGCGGACTTCTCCGGTGGTTTCCGTGGAGATGGAATCGCGGTCTTCCCACGCGGCGTCGATGGTGGCGGCTAGATTGGTCATGGCGTTGTGTCCGTCGTTGGTTCTGGCGGTGAAATCCGCCGAAAGCGGTCCCGAAGATGGGGCAGGGGGCGGCGGCTGTCAATACGGGCGCCCGGAGCCTCGGCGGCGCCTCAATCGCCGGTGATCTCCACCAGCCAGGCGGTCAGATCCTCGACCACGTGGTGCACGTGCTCGCCGTCGTGGCTGTCCTTGGCCCAGTCGTTGTCGGAGGTCACCCAGACGCAAACCATGCCCATGTCGTGGGCCGGCTTCAGGTTGCGGGCCATGTCCTCGACCATCACCGTGGTTTCCGGATTGATGTCGTGGGCGCGCACCAGGTTCTGGTAGATTTCCTGCTCCGGTTTCGGCCGGTAGTCCGAGGCCACGATATCGAAGATGGCCTCGAAGTGATCGCCGACGCCGAGGCTCGACATGACGTTTTCCGCATGCGCCACGGAGCCGTTGGTGAAGATGATCTTGCGTCCCGGCAGCCGGGCCAGGGCCGCGTCCATCTCCGGGTTGGCGGCGACCGGGCTCAAGTCGATTTCGTGGACGAATTCGAGGAATTCATCCGGATCGACGCCGTGCAGGTCCATCAGGCCCCGCATGGTGGTGCCGTGATGGCGGAAATAGCCCTTCTGCAGCCGGTAGGCGTCGTCCCACTTGACCTTCAGGAACTGCATGATGAAGCGGGTAATGTTCCGGTCCACCTGGTCGAACAGCCGGCAGGACGCCGGATAGAGGGTGTTGTCCAGATCGAATATCCAGGTTTCCGCCTCGCGGAGCCTGTCCGTGCGGGTCTCGGTTTCGGGGCTCAGTGTCGCATCCATGGCGCCATTAGGACGGGGTCGCGGCCCCGTTGGCAAGGGCCATTCCGTCCTTTCGGCGGCGGCGCGTATTCATTACACTGGGGCCGCCCGGTCGGTCCCCGTGGGAGCGGCGAGCCCGACCGGTATGGGGAAGAGGGTGGAGATGAACGAACTCGAGGCGAAACAGTCCACGGAGGGTGCGGCCGCGGAACAGGGAGACGACTTCCGGGCCATGGATTCGCACCCTGTGCTCGAGGGGTATCCCGGCACCGCCATGTACGTGACCCGGACCGGTGACATCGTCGCCGCCAATTCGCGCGCCGTCGGCGTGGCCGCCCTGCTGCGCAACGGCGATCTGCCGGAGATCCTGGACCTGATCAACGACGCGTCGCGCACTTCGTCCATCGCGGCGGGCACCGTGTCGGTGCCCACGGACCGCGGCGACATCCTGTTGGAAGCAACGGTGCTTCCCGACGACGATTCGGAAAACCTTCTGATGCTGGTCCGCGACCTGACCATGGAGCGCAACCTGCGCAGCGCCCTGGTCGAATCGCGGCAGCGCTACAAGGACCTGGTCGAGGTCTCCAGTGACTTCTATTGGGAGACGGACCCCGACGGTCGCTTCGTCTTCGTCTCGCCCCGGGGTGGCCTCGGCTACAGCACTGACGAGCTGATCGAGCGCCAGGGGGCGGAGTTCGTGGTCGACCCGGAGGCCTTTTCGCCGCTGCCGTTCCTCAGCGAGCGGCCCCTGGAAGACGTGGAGATGTGGTTCCGCTCGAAGGACGAGGAGACCGCCTGCATGCTGGTCTCCTGCGTGCCCCTGTTCCGCGAGGACGGCGGGCGGCGGGAATGGAGCGGCACCCGGGGGGTCTGCCGCGACGTCACCGAGGAGCGGCGCAGCGAGGCGGCGCTTTCCCGGGCCCGGCACCGCGAGCAGTTGCTCGGCTACATCGTGTCGTCGGTGCGTGACGAGCTCGATCCCCAGAACATGCTGACCGCGGCGGCGACCACGACGGCCCGGGCCCTGGGCGTTGCCGGCTGCCGGATCTATCGGCAGACGGAACCCAACAAGGTGCTGGTGGCCGCCGAGTACGGCAACACGGCAGACCTGGAGGACCTGGACCAGACCATTCACGAACTGACCGCCGGCATCGAAGTGGTGCCCGTGGACATCGGGCCCTGGCAGGTTCTCGCCGTGGCCACCCAGTACCGGCAATCGGTGAACGGCGCCATCACCATCTGGAAGAGCCGCAAGGCGGAGCCCTGGGAGGACGATCACCTGATCCTGATCGCCGACATCGCCAACCAGTTGGGCATCGCCAACGAACAGGTGACCAACCACGAGCGCATCGTGGCGCTTTCCCGGACCGACAGCATGACCGGATTGCTGAACCGGCGCGCCTTCTTCGAGGAAGAACTTCCCCGGCGGGTGTCGCGTCTGGAGCGCAGCCGTCAATCGGCGGCCCTGTTCTACGTGGACATGGACAACTTCAAGCTGGTCAACGACGTGCACGGCCACCAGAAGGGCGACGAAGCGATCATGTACCTGCGCGACATGCTGATGGATTTCTCCCGGCCCGGCGACGTCATCGCCAGGCTCGGCGGCGACGAGTTCGCCATGTGGCTGGACGGGATCACGGCCGAGGTGGCGGGGGTTCGTGCCGGCGCCCTGATCGAACAGAGCCAGCCCATGAAGCAGTTCTCCGGCGAAGAAGAACGTCCTCTCGGCATTTCCGTCGGCATCGCCGTGTTCGAGCCCGACACGGGCGAGAGCCTGGATGATTTACTTGCTCGCGCCGATGCCGCCATGTATGCCATTAAGAACGCCGGAAAGGGCGGCTACCATATGGCGCCGCGCCCCGGCCAAGCAGGTGAGGACAACGGTTAGAGGTTTCAACAGACGAAGATCTGGGGCCGATATTCGTGAACGCGGACGTCAACAGCGCAACAATCACGTACGATGAGTCGAAGGATTTGGCCCGCCATGCGGATCCGGCGGTGCGGGCGGCCTTGGCGAAACGGACGGACGTCAGGCCCGAAATACTCTACTATCTTGCCGAAGATTCGGATCCGGAAGTTCGCCGTACGGTTGCCGACAACAAGCTCGCGCCGGGCCAGTCCGACCTGATTCTGGCCCGCGACGACGACGTGGACGTGCGGTCCAGCCTGGCGACCAAGATCGCCACCGTGGCGCCGGGCCTCTCCGCCGGCGAACAGGACAAGGTTCGCCGCTCCACCCACGAGGCCCTGACGGTCCTGGCCAAGGACCAGTTCCAGGTGGTCCGCCAGGTGCTGTCCGATGCACTCAGCGAGATTGCCGACGCGCCGGCCGACATCATCAGGACCCTGGCCCGGGACATGGAGACCGAGGTTTCCGGGCCGGTGCTGGAGCATTCGCCGGTGCTCACCGACGAGGACCTCATCGAGATCATCGCCGAGGCGCCGGCCAGCGGCGCGCTCAGCGCCATCGCCAAGCGCGACGGCCTGGAGGAGATGGTCGCCGACGCCATCGTGGCGACGGACGACACCGCCGCCATCGGCGATCTCCTGGGCAACAACAGCGCGCAGATTCGCGAACAGACCCTGGACGACCTGGTCGACCGGGCCGCCGGCGTGGAGCTTTGGCACAAGCCGCTGGTCACCCGGCCGAAACTCCCCGAAGGCGCCGCCGTGCGCATGGCCCGGTTCCTGGCCGACAACCTGATCACCGAACTGCAGCAGCGCGCCGACTTGGACGAGGCGGCCCTCAATCAGGTCAAGTCGGTGGTCACGGAGCGCTTCGGTTCCGCCGAGCTTGAGCTCAACGCGCCGTCGCCGGCCCAGGATTTCCTCAATTCGGACCCGCCCATGGACATGGTCATGCGGCTCTACAACGCCCGCAAGCTGGACAGCGAGATGGTCACCAAGGCGCTGATGTCCGCCGACCATGGTTTCGTGTTCGCGGCCCTTCTGGTCAAGGCCGGGGTCGAACCCGAGGTGGGCCGGCGCATGTTCATGGAGAAGAACCCAAAAGGCATCGTGGCGCTCTGCTGGAAGGCGCACGCGCCGGTCAGCCTCGCCGTCCAGGTACAGCAGCGGCTCGGACGGCTGCCGCCCAGCGAGGTCCTGTTGCCGAAGGACGACGGCGAATACCCGCTGAGCGAAGAAGAGATGGAATGGCAGCTCGAGTTTTTCCGCGAAATATCCATGAAAGGCGGCGCCGGCCGATAAGGGGAAAGTCATGAAGGGATTGATCAAGAAACTTTTCGGGGACGGCGGCGGAGAAGATATCTCCTATGAGAAGGCCAAGGAGCTGGCCGGCCACGAGGACGAAGGGGTGCGGGTCGAGCTGGCGGAACGGCCGGACGTGCGCCCGGAGATCCTTTATTTCCTGGCCGAGGACTCATCGCCGAACGTGCGCCGGGCGATCGCCGAGAACAACCGCACCCCGCATCACGCTGATCTGATCCTTTCCAAGGACAAGGACACAGGCGTGCGCGAATCGCTGGCCGAGAAGATCGTCCGCCTGGCGCCGGAGCTGAGCGCCGACGACCAGGACAAGGTCAAGCGCATGGCCTACGACACCCTGGAAACCCTGGCCCGCGACGAATTGACCTGGGTCCGGCAGATCCTCGCCGAATCCCTGAAGGACGTGGCCGAGGCGCCGCCGCAGGTGATCCGGCGCCTGGCCTTCGATACGGAACTGGTGGTCGCCGGTCCGATCCTCGAACACTCACCGGTGCTCACCGACCAGGACCTCATCGACATCATCGAGAACGGCTCGGCGACGGGCCGCCTCGGTTCCATCTCGAAGCGGTCGAAGGTGAGCGAGCAGGTTTCCGATACCATCGCCGCCACCGGCGACGAGGATGCCGTCGCCCTGCTGTTGGCCAACCCCAGCGCACAGATCCGCGAAGAGACCCTGAACAGTATCGTCGACGAGGCCCGCGAGGTGGTCAGTTGGCACGCCCCCTTGGTGTCCCGGCCGCAGATCTCCGGCTACGCGGCGAAACGCCTGGCCGGCTTCGTCGCCGCCAACCTGATCCGCGTGCTGTCCATCCGATCGGACCTGGAGCCCGAAGTCCTGGAAGAGGTGAAGAAGGCGGTGACCGCACGCATCGAAAGCGGCGAGGAAGGGCTCAAGGAGGCGATCGCCACGGAAGACACCCAGACGCCCTTGGAACTGGCCATGGAAAAGGTCGGCAAGCTGAAGAAGAAGGGCGAGCTGACGGAGGCCGCGGTGAAGAAGATGCTTGGCGGCAGCGGCCGGGAGATGGCCATCGCCGCGTTGGCCGCGATGGCCGAGATTCCGGCCCCCGCCGTGCAAAAGTCAGCCCAGACCAAGAACGTCAAGGGCATCGTCTCCATCTGCTGGAAGGCGGGGCTCACGGCGAAGACGGCGGAACAGGTTCAGATCGAGCTGGAGATCCCCGACGGCGAGGTCATGCGCGGCAAGGAAGGCAACTACGCCATGAGCGAGGCGGACATGGAGTGGCAGTTCGAGTTCGCCGCCGACATGGTCTGAATTGCTGGGACCGGGCGCCGGCCTTCAGCCGCGGACGATCTGGGTGCCGACGCCGCCCTTGGTGAACAATTCAATGAGAATGGCGTGCGGCACCCGGCCGTCGATGATGGTGGCCGCGTCGACGCCGCATTTGACCACGTCCATGCAGGTTTCCATCTTCGGGATCATGCCGCCCTGGATGGTGCCGTCCTCGATCAAGGAGGCCGCTTCCGACATGGTCATCTCGTGGATCAGGTTGCCCTTCTTGTCGAGGACGCCGGCCACGTCGGTGAGCATGTAGAGCCTGGTCGCGTGGACCGCCGCGGCGATGGCGCCGGCCACCGTGTCGGCGTTGATGTTCAGGGTCTCGCCGTCCGGCCCCAGCCCGATGGGTGCGATGACCGGCGTGATGTCGCCACGATCGAAGGCCTCGAGGACATGCGGATTGATGGCCTTCGGGTCGCCGACCAGGCCCAGGTCGAGAATCCTCTCGATGTTGGAATCCGGGTCCCGCTGGGTCCGTTTCAGGCGTTCCGCGAGGATCAGGTTGCTATCCTTGCCGCAAAGTCCGACGGCATAACCGCCGGCGCTGGAGATGCCGGCGACGATCTGCTTGTTGATGGACCCGGCCAGCACCATCTCGACCACGTCGACGGTTTCCTGGTCGGTGACCCGAAGCCCGTCGATGAACTCGCTCTTGATCTGCAGCTTCTCCAGCATGGCGCCGATCTGCGGACCACCGCCGTGCACGACGATGGGGTTGAGGCCGACCTGGCGCAACAGCACGATGTCGCGGGCGAACTTCTTCGCCAGCTCCGGGTTGCCCATGGCGTGGCCGCCGTACTTGATGACCACCGTCTTGCCGTTGAAGCGCCGCATGTAGGGAAGCGCTTCCGAGAGGATTTTCGCCTCGGCGTGCGGACTGGCGGCGTGGCCGTCGTATGGATCGTCTTCGCTCATGGCGGCAAACCTAACCTAGTTGATCGGCTTCCACCAGAGGGCACCCGGCGCTTCGGCGCGTGAAATCGCACCACGGCGGCGTTATCCTGAACCGCCTTGGGGAGAGCGAAGACATGAATGACCGGCAAAGCAGCACGATCTGGTGTGATAAGGCCTGGCTGCCCGGGGGATGGGCCGAGGGCGTGCGCCTCGAGGTGTCCGCCGACGGCGACATCACCGCCGTTTCGACGGAGGCGGCGCCGGAGGGTGCGGAGGCGGCCGGCGGCGCCGTCGTGCCGGGAATGCCGAACCTGCACAGCCATGCCTTCCAGCGGGCCGCCGCCGGCCTGACGGAACGGCGGGTCACCGGCGCCGACAGTGAGGCCCAAGACAGCTTCTGGACCTGGCGCGACGTCATGCACCGCTTCGTCACGGCGCTTGGCCCGGAAGACCAGGAAGCCATCGCCGCGCAGCTTTACGTGGAGATGCTGAAAGCCGGCTATACGTCCGTCGGGGAATTCCACTACCTGCACTTGGACCCGGCCGGCGGCGCTTACGCCGATGCGGCGGAAATGTCGAAGCGCGTCCTCGCCGCGGCGGCGCAGACCGGCATCGGCATCACCATGCTGCCGGTGCTCTATTCCGTCGGCGGTTACGGCGGTGCCCGGGCCAACGCCGGCCAGCGCCGTTACATCCTGACGCCGGACCGATTCCTCGACCTGGTCGGTGAACTGATGAAGATCGTGGATGGCGATCCCCAGGCGCGGGTCGGCATCGCGCCGCACAGCGTCCGCCAGGTGCCGGCGGAGCCGCTGGCCGAGGTGCTGAGCGGGTTCGCCGCCCTGGATGCCACGGCGCCCATCCACATCCACGCCGCCGAGCAGGTGAAGGACGTGGACGAACACCTGCGCCATGCCGGCGCCCGGCCGGTGGCCTGGCTTCTGGAGAACGCCGCCGTGGATGCGCGCTGGTGCCTGGTCCATGCGACCCACCTGGACCGGGCGGAGGTCAAAACCTTGGCCATCAGCGGCGCGGTGGCCGGCCTCTGTCCGACCACCGAGGCCAACCTGGGCGACGGCCTGTTCCCGCTGGCCGATTATCTGGCCGCCGGCGGGAAGTGGGGCATCGGTTCCGACAGCCACGTTTCCGTCAGCCCCGTGGAGGAGTTGCGTTGGCTGGAGTACGGCCAGCGGCTGGTCAGCCGCAGCCGCAACGTGGCGGCGCCGGGTCAGGGCGGCGCCACCGGGGCGAGGCTCTACGCGGACGCGCTCAGTGGCGGCGCCCAGGCCCTGGGCCGCCCGGTGGGAAACCTGGCCGTCGGCAAACGCGCCGACCTCGTGGTCCTCGATGCCGATCACCCGCAGCTCACCGGCCGGGCCGGCGAGGCGCTGGTCGACTCGCTGGTCTTCAGCGGCAACGCCAATCCGGTGCGTCACGTCATGTGCGGCGGTCGGTGGGTGATCCGCGACGGCCGCCATGGGAACGAGGACGCCATCGCCGAGGCTTACAGGGCCGCCGTCGGGCGTCTCACGGCGGCCGCCTTGTAAGGTTTCGGCCCGGCGCTTATGTTTTGCGCTCCGTAGCAAAAGGCGAAACCATGAGCGAATTCGTTGCCCCGCGAACCCCGGCCCAGGAGACCTCGGCCCGGCTCTCCATGGGGTTCGCCTGTGTCGGGCACACCTATTCGCACCTTTTCGCCCCCATCTTCTTCACCCTGGTGCCGCTGGCCCTGGAGAAGCAATTGGGGCTCAGCCACGGCGAGACCGTGGCCCTGATCTTCGTCGGCAACGCGCTTTTCGGCTTCGCCGCCCCCATCGCCGGCTGGCTCGGCGACAAATGGTCGGCGACGGGCATGATGGCCATCTACTATCTCGGCACCGGCGCCGGCATGGTCATGGCCGGGCTGGCGGAGACGGCCTTCGCCATGGGCTTCTGGCTCGCCGTCACCGGGTTGTTCGCCTCCATCTACCATCCCGTGGGCATCGCCTGGCTGGTCCGGGAATCGGTGAACACGGGCACGGTGCTCGGCATCAACGGAATTTTCGGGGCCCTGGGCGCGGCCTTGGGGGCGGTGATGACCGGCTGGCTCATGTACGCCTTCGGCTGGCGCGCCGCCTACGTGCTGCCCGGCGCCGCGGTCATCGCCACTGGCGTTTTGTTCGTGCTCTGCCTGGCCAAGGGCTGGATCATCGAGAGCAAGACCGACCGCAAGCCGCCGCCGCCGCCGGCCAGCCGCGCCGACATCATGCGGGTCTACATCATCCTGGCCGTCACCATGTCCTGCGGCGGGATCATCTACAACGCCACCAACCCGGCGCTGCCCAAGGCCTTCGCCCTGGATTTCGCGCCCGGTGGCGACGGCATCCTCACCGTCTCCTACCTGGTCGGCCTGGTGCACGTGGCTTCCGGCCTCATGCAGGTCGCCGGCGGGCGCATGGCCGACACCTATTCGGCCGGCCGGGTGTACCTGATCACCTATATCCTGCAGGTCCCGGCCCTGGTGCTGTTCGGCCTGGCCGGCGGCGGGCCGCTTGTCGGCATCGCCATCGTCATGGTCTGCTTGAACACGGCCAGCCTGCCGGCCGAGAACATCCTCATCGCGCGGTACACGCCCTTCCACCGCCGGGCCCTCATCTACGGGCTCAAGTTCGTCGTCGCCATCGGCATCGCCAGCCTGGGCGTCGTCCTGGAAGGCTTCATGTTCGACTGGACCGGCGGTTTCCTGTGGCTGTTCATGGTGCTGGCCGGGTTCTCGGCCATTGGCGTCGGCGCCATCTTGATGCTGCCGGCGGACCGCGCCGAGCGGGCCGCCGCCCCGGCCGAGTAGGGAGACCGAGACATGCCCGTGACCATCGACCGCCTGGACCACTTCGTGCTCACCGTCGCCGACATCGACGCCACCTGCGATTTCTACAAGCGCGTGTTGGGCATGGAGAAGGTGGTGTTCGCCGGCGGGCGGACGGCGCTTTCCTTCGGCAACCAGAAGATCAACCTGCACCCGGCCGGCAACGAGTACGAGCCCAAGGCGGCGCACCCGCAGCCCGGGTCCGGCGACGTCTGCTTCATCACCGAGACGCCCATGGCCGAGGTCGTCAGCCACCTCGAGGCGGAAGGCGTCGCGATCATCGAGGGCCCGGGCCCGAAGACCGGTGCGGTGGGCCCCATCACGTCCGTCTACTTCCGCGACCCGGACGACAACCTCATCGAGGTTTCCAACTACGACTGACGGCAGTTAAAGGGACCGCCGGCCGCGCCTCATTTCAGGCGCGTATCCAAGAAGCTCCGCATGTCGGCGAAGTGCGCCGAACGTACCTGCCAGAACCAGCCGTGGTCGCCCGGGTAGTCCAGCTTGGTCTCCACGGACACGCCCGCCTCCCGCATCGCCGGGATCAAGCGGCCCTTGACGACCCTGAGGATCGGCGCGTTGTCGTCCTCGCCGAGGGTGACCAGCACCGGTGCCTTGATTTCGCCGAATCCGCCCGATTGCAGCGCGTTCTTCATGTTCAGGCGGCGCGCCTTCTTGATCGTCGCCGGCGACATGAGGACGGCCGCGTCGACCCGCAACCCGTCCAGCAGGGTCCAGAGGGTCACCAGACCACCTTCGGAGAAGCCGACGGCGCCGACCTTGCCGGTGGCCGTGGCATGGTCCTTGAGATAGGCCACGGCGGCCCGCAGGGAGGCGATGCCCTGTTCGATGCCGGCCTGCAGGCTGGGGGTCGGTTCCCTTCCCACGTCGCCGCGCCGGGCACTGTCCGGATCCGACAGCACGCCGTGGTCGCGGACCGGGGCTAGGGCCACATAACCCGCTGCGTTCAATGCCGTCACGTATTCGGCGACGTCGTATCCCTTGTCCTTCGCCGCCTCGTAGCCCATGCGGCGCACGAAGGTGCCGTGGCTGTAAACGACCCCCGGCGCCATCGATGCCCCGTCCGGGATTCCCAGCAAGGCCTTGACGGAGCCGCCGGTCGATACGGGTAGGTCGATCCATTTGGTTTCTGCGTGGCCGGTCGCCGCGCCCAGGGAAATCATCCCGATGAACGCGACGAGAACGGCGCGGAAAATCCCCATTGTGCTTTCCTCCCAAACCCGAGTCCGCAGGTAACCTGCCGATCGTCGAAGGTGGAATGGGACCATGGTTCGGCCACGGCGGCATTGAGGCGAATCAATGAGTCCCGGGGGCCCCGTGGGTGGAGGCTACGTCGTCCAGCCGCCGGCCAGGGGAATGATCTGGCCGACCATGTGGTTGCAATTCTCGCTGGCCAGGTAGGCCGCCAGCTCCGCCGTTTCCCCGGCGGCGCCCACCTTGTTGGTGGGCACGTTGCGCCGCACGTGATCGAGGAACTTGTCGTTTTCCAGAAGGTCGTCCGGATAGTAGGTGTCGTTGTTGATGTAGTTCTGGGCGATGGCGTTGACCTGCACGTTGGACCGCGCCAGTTCCAGCCCGACGGCCTTGATGAAGCCGTTCTGGGCGGCCCGGGCTGCGCAATAGGCGGCGTTGTTGGGGATGCCCCGCAAGGGCGCGGCGCTGGTGACGGCGATGATCTTGCCCGATCGCCGCGCCAGCATCTGCGGCGTCACCGCCCGGACCAGGTACATGAGCGGATGCACCATCGAATCGAACAGCTTGGTCCAGTCGTCGTTGGCGATTTCATGGACCGGGCCGGTCATGGGCGGTTCCGCCAGGTTGGCCACCAGGATGTCGATGTCGCCGGCGGAAGTCACCAGGTTCTCGCATTCCGCCTGGCTGCGCAGGGGGCCTTCTCCGGCATGCACCTCGATGCCCAGCGCCTCGAACTTCTGCTTGATGGCCGGTCCCATGTAGCGTTCGACACAGGTGATCAATGCCGTTCTTTTATCCATCGTCTTTTCCTTGCTTGGTTCGCCGGCCACGAAGCGTCAAACGGGATGCCCCATCTGCTCCAGTTCCGCCAGGCGTTCCTTGCTGATCCTGGCTAGGTGTTCGGCCAGTTCCGGGTGGTCCTCCGTCAGGCGGTGGAAGTCGGCCACCTCCAGCACCATGAGCTGGCATTCGGTGACGGCGGTCACGGTGGCGGTGCGCGGCCGGTGCTGGATCAGGGCGATCTCGCCGAAGTGTTCGCCGTGGCCCAGGCGGATGGGCTTCGGATGGACGTCCACCTCGACCTCGCCGCTGGCGATGAAGAACATGGATTCGGCGTGTTCGCCGCGCCGGAAGATGGTCTGGTTCTGGGGCACGATCAGGGGGTTCAGGCAGTTGGCGATCTCGGCGATGGTCAGCGCGTCGAGCTCATGGAAGGCGGGCACGCTGGCCACCATGCGCCAGCTGACGGTGAAGTCGCGCTTGCGGAACTCCCGGGCGAAGCCGGTGGCGATGATGCCGGCGGGCAGCGCGTACATGCCGACCCCCATGATCATCAGCAAGCCGCCGAAGATCTTGCCGATGGGCGTCACCGGCGTGACGTCGCCGAATCCCACCGTGGTCAGGGTCGCCATGGCCCACCACATGGCGCTGGGGATGGAGCCGAAGGCTTCCGGCTGGGCCTCGTGCTCCAGCAGGTAGGCCACCGACGCACTGAACACCAGCAGGGTCATCATGATCATCATCGCCGCCAAGAGCTGCCGGCGCTGCGCCGTCAGCACCGCGCCCACCGTGTGAAGGGCCGGTGAGTAGCGGGTCAGCTTGAGCAACCTGAGGATCCGGAAGACCCGGAGGAAGCGGAGATCCATGGCGACGATGAAGCTGAGATAGAAGGGCAGGATGGCCGCTAGGTCGATCAGCGCCATGGGGGTCATCATGTACTTGAAGCGCCCCTTCACGGCGCCGTCGTAGACGCCCGTCGGGTCCTCCGGCGCCGACCAGACCCGGAAGCCGTACTCGATGCTGAAGATGACCACCGAGAACACGTCGAAGGCGTGGAAGAAACCGCCGTAGAGGGCATCCAGTTCCTTGACGCTCTCCAGCACCACGGCGATGACGTTGGCGATGATCAGGGCGATCAGGGCGAAGTCGATGAAGTGGCTGAGCCTGTCGTCGCCCTCGTGGTATTCGAGGAGGTCGTAAACCTTCTGCCGGAAGCGATTCGCCATGATACCACTCCGCGGTTACGGCTTCGCCAGAGCCTGGTCCAGGTCGTAAATCAAGTCCGCCGCCGTCTCCAGGCCGATGGACAGCCGGATCACGTCGGCCCCGGCGCCGGCGGCGTCGCGCTGTTCGTCCGTCAACTGGCGGTGCGTGGTCGAGGCCGGGTGCAGGATCAACGAGCGGGTATCGCCCACGTTGGCCAGGTGCGAGAACAGATTGACGTTCTCCACCAGCCGGACGCCCGCATCGAAGCCGCCCTTCAGGCCGAAGGTGAAGACCGAGCCCGCGCCCCCCGGCAGGTACTTTTTGGCCAGGTCGTGATAAGGGCTGGACGTGAGGCCGGCGTAGGAGATCCAGGAGACGGCGCCGTGCCCGGCCAGGAACTCGGCCACCGCCTGGGCGTTGGTGACGTGGCGTTCCATGCGCAGGTGCAGGGTCTCCATGCCGGTCAGGGTATAGAAGGCGTTCTGCGGCGACATGCAGGGCCCGAAGTCGCGCAGGCCCACGGCCCGGGCCTTCATGGTGAAGCCGAAGTCGCCGAAGGTCTCGGCGAAGGTCAGGCCGTGATAGGCCGGGTCCGGCTCGGTCATGGTCGGGAACTTGCCGTCCCGCCACCAGTCGAACTTGCCCGATTCCACCAAGGCGCCGCCCAAGGACGTGCCGTGGCCGGACAGGAACTTGGTGGTCGAGGACGATCAGGTCGGCGCCCCATTTCAGGGGCTGGCAGAGATAGGGGGTGGCCAGCGTGTTGTCGACGATCAGGGGGACGCCGGCGTCGCGGGCGATCCCGGCGACGGCCTCCAGGTCCACCACCACGCCGCCCGGATTGGCCAGGACCTCAATGAAGATGGACTTGCACTTGGGCGTCAGCGCACGCCGGAAGTTCTCCGGGTCCGTGGGGTCGACGAAATGGCATTGCCACCCCAAACGCTTGAAGCTGACCCCGAACTGGGTGATGGAGCCGCCGTAGAGGTTCTTCGACGCGACGAACTCGTCGCCCGGATCCAACAGGGAGAAAAAGGCCAGGAACTGGGCCGCGTGGCCCGATGAGGCGCAGACCGCGGCGCGGCCGTCCTCCAGACTGGCGATGCGTTCCTCCAGCACCGAAACCGTCGGGTTGGTGAGCCGCGAATAGATGAAGCCGAAGGTCTGCAGGTTGAACAGATCGGCGGCGTGATCCACGTCGTCGAAGACGTAGGACGTGGTCTGGTAGATGGGCGTGTTGCGGGCCCCGGTGACCGGGTCCGGCTGCGCCCCGGCGTGGATGGTCCGGGTCTCGAAACCGTACTCGTGCGGCGCGTTGCGGCGTTTCTCGTCCATTAGCCTAACCGCCGGCGCTTCGAGGTGATGACCCCCGAATTGACGCCGCTCCAGCTCAACTCCCCGAACAACCGACCGTATTCGATCTTCGGACAGCGGTCCATGATCACCGTCAAGCCGGCCTGCTCGGCCCGCGCCGCGGCTTCGTCGTTGCGCACGCCGAGCTGCATCCAGATGACGCCGATGCCCTTGTCTTCGGCGATGGGCAGCACCTCGTCGACGATGCCGTCGGCGGCTTCGGCGGAGCGGAAGATGTCGACCATGTCGACCTTGTCGGGGATGTCTGTGACGCTGGCGTGGCAGGTCTCGCCGAGGATCTCCTGGCCCGCCTGGCCCGGGTTCACGGGGATCACCCGGAAGCCCTTGCCGAGCAGATACTTCATGGCGAAGTTCGACGGCCTGACCCAGTTGGCGCTGGCGCCGACCATGGCGATGGTCCGGACCCGCCGGAGGATGTCCAGGATGGCGGCGTCTTCGTAGACCAGGGGCGGCGGCGGGGCCTGGCCGCTCACCGGCCCTCCCAATCGGGCATGGGCCGTTTCTCGACGAAGGCGTCGATGCCGGCCCGCGCGTCCTGGTCCTGCATGTTGTCGGTGATCACTTTGGTGGCTTCCGCGTAGGCGGCCTCCAGGCCCGCCTCCAGTTGCCGGTAGAACAGGCGCTTGCCACGGGCCACGGCGATGGGCGACTTGGCGGTGATCTTGGCGGCCATCTCGGCGACCGCCGCGTCCAGTGCGTCGGCGTCGACGACCCGGTTGACCAGGCCGTACTGGAGCGCCGTCTGGGCGTCGATGAACTCACCGGTCATCAGCATCTCCATGGCCTGCTTGCGCGGCAGGTTGCGGGTCACCGCGACCATGGGCGTCGAACAGAACAGCCCCACGTTGACCCCCGAAGTGGCGAAGCTGGCTTCAGTCACGGCGACGGCCAGGTCGCATTGCGCCACCAGTTGGCAGCCCGCCGCGGTGGCCATGCCGTGGACCCGGGCGATCACCGGCTGGGGAATTTCTGTCAGCGTGGTCATCATCCGGCTGCACTGGGTGAACAGGGCCTGCATGGCCTCGGGCCCCGGATCGGCGCGCATCTCGGCCAGATCATGGCCGGCGCAGAAGGCCCGGCCGTGGCCGCCGATGATCACCACCCGGACCGCCGGGTCCTCGGCAATGGAATCCAGTTCCGTCTGGATCGCCGCCATGAGCTCCCGGGAAAGGGCGTTGAACTTGCCGCCCCGGTTCAGGGTCAGGGTGGCGACGCCGTCCGCGTCGGACCTGAGAAGGACCGGTTCGTTGGCGATGGGGGTCTCGGACGGTGATGCCTCGGTCATGGGTTCGCTCCAAGCGCCGGTTGCCGGGCATTATGTTGATTCCTCCGGGCCCCGAAGGCAAGGGGATTGGTATTTCATTTCGCTCGCGGGCTTGCGGTCGCCGGGCGGAGGCAAAATAATGGCGGACGCGGCATTCATTGCGGACGGTGGAACATGAGCGACGACCCGAACGGCGCAGACGGCCCCGGCACCTCGGAAGCGGCGCGCCGCATCGCCGATTCCATGGGGCGCCTTTTGGGCGGCGACTACCTGCCCGCCGGCAACGGCGAGCAAGCGGACGCGAAAGCCCGCCGCGACCGCCTGAACAACCGTCTGGTGGCCCTCGAGATGCGCCGCCAGGCGAACATCGAAGCCGTCGCCGGCGCCGCCTACGAGGCCGCCGGCTACCGGCCCGAGGGCGCCGAGGGGCCGTTGATCGACGAGGACTGGATGGCCCGGTTCATCGACCACGTCCAGGACATCGGCAACCCGCTCATGCAGGAGGTCTGGGGCCAGGTGCTGGCCCGCGAGGCCCGTGATCCGGGCATCTTCAGCGTGCATGCCCTGGACGGCCTGGCGAAGATGACCGCCGACGACCTGGAGACCTGGAAACGGGCCGGCCGGCTTACTTTCCCGACGGGCTACCTGATCAAACTGGGTACCCGCCAGGAATTCGAGGAGTTCGGCCTCAGCGCCCGCGACCTGATCCGCTTGCAGGCCCTGGATCTGATCCAGGAGGTGGAGGACCTGGGGGTCACCTTCTATGCCCCCACCAAGGGGCTCAATTTGGATTACACCGGCGCCGACCTGGTGATCCGGCATCCGGAAAGCACGCTGTTCACCTTTCCGGCCTTCAAGCTGACCGCCATCGGCAACGAGCTGCTGGACCCCCTGGCCCAGGCGCCGGCCGACATGGCCTACCTGGAGGCCCTGGGCGAGGACCTGCGCAAGCAGGGCTATGACTTCCGGCTCCGGGCCCGAGACTGATTTCCATGCCCCCGGAAACCCCCCAGGAAACGCCCCAGGAAACGCCGAAGATCACCGTCGAGGAATTCAACCGGATCATCGAGACGGAGCTGGAATGGGCCGACCAGATCGGCATGCACGCACGGTCCATCGGCGTTGGCGAGGCGGTGCTGGGGCTGCGCTACGAGGCCAGCATGCTGCGCCCCGGCGGCACCGTCGCCGGGCCGTTCATGATGGCGCTGGCCGATGCCGCCATGTACGCCGTGGTGCTGAGCATCCTGGGCGTCGTCAAGATGGCGGTGACCACCAGTTTCAACGTCAACTTCCTGCACCGCCCGCATCCCGCCGACCTGTTGGCCGAGGGCAAGCTCCTGAAGATCGGCAAGCGCCTCGCCGTGGTCGACGTGACGATCCATTCGGAAGGCCACGACGAACCGGTGGCCCATGCCACCGGGACCTATTCGATCCCGCCGCGGGAGGATTAGCGGTATCATAATACCGCAGCTATAACCCCTGGAATTATTTGACGTTTTGCCGGTTGACACGGCGAATTTTGCTGGCATACTCCGCGCGCTTTCGGGGATCGACCCCCGGATCGAGATGATTTGAGAGGACGGCATGAAGACCTACTCTGCGAAACCCTCCGAGGTGGAGAGGAAATGGTACGTGATCGACGCCGACGGCCTGGTTCTGGGCCGCATGGCGGCGGTCATCGCGACGCGGCTCCGCGGCAAGCACAAGACCACCTACACCCCGCACATCGACTGCGGCGACAACGTGATCGTCGTCAACGCCGAGAAGGTGAGGCTCACCGGCAACAAGCGGGCCGACAAGACCTATCACTGGCACACGGGATACCCGGGCGGCATCAAGAGCCGCACCGCCGGCTCCATCCTGGACGGCGCTCATCCGGAGCGGGTGGTTGAGAAGGCCGTCGAGCGGATGATCAGCCGCAACCCGCTGGGCCGCCAGCAAATGAGGAAGCTGCACGTCTACGCCGGCGCCGATCATCCGCACGCCGCGCAACAGCCGGAAGTGCTGGACGTTGCCGCCATGAACCCGAAAAACAAGAGGAGCGCCTGAGCATGGCCGACGAACCCGTCACCCTCGAGAACCTGAAGGAAGCCATGGAATCGGGCGCCGCCGCCGAGGAAGCCCCGGCGGAAGCGGAAGCCGCGCCGCCGGCCGACGAGGCCCCCGCCGAGCCGGCTCCCAACGAGCCGCAGATCGACGAGCATGGCCGCTCCTACGCCACCGGCAAGCGCAAGGACGCGGTGGCCCGCGTCTGGATCAAGCCCGGTGCGGGCAACATCACCGTCAACGGCCGCGAGGTGGAACGCTATTTTACCCGCCCGGTGCTGCGCATGCTTTTGAACCAGCCCTTCGACGTGGCCGACCGGGCCGGCCAGTACGACGTGCTGTGCACGGTCAAGGGCGGCGGGCTCTCGGGCCAGGCCGGCGCCGTCAGGCACGGCATTTCCAAGGCCCTGACCCTGTATGAGCCGGCGCTGCGCGGTGTGCTCAAGAAGGAAGGCTTCCTGACCCGCGATTCGCGCGTCGTCGAGCGCAAGAAGTACGGCCGCCGCAAGGCCCGCCGGAGCTTCCAGTTCTCGAAGCGTTAGGCGCATCGGGTATTTCGGATTGCGAAAGGGCCGCCTTCGGGCGGTCCTTTTTCATTGGCTCAATTCGCGATTTGTAGGCATTGTGGTAGAATCCCTCTCGATACGCTTTGGGAGTCAGAGAGATGGATCACGAGCGCTTTCGGGACTGGTTCTCGCGTGTCGATGAGTTGACGGCGGCGCAGCGCAACGAAGTTGCGGC
>Ga0209568_1000222_pt1 | contig 20159 bp, 23 predicted proteins | sample WorMetOlspDAHAB2_FD_187406 | JGI IMG/M metagenome (GOLD analysis project Ga0209568, IMG submission 187406) | Marine gutless worms symbiont microbial communities from Max Planck institute for Marine Microbiology, Germany - Olavius sp. DAHAB.2... ...
CAGCGATTCCACCGCTACCCGGGCCTTGAAATCCGCCGTGAACCGGCGCCGTTTCCTCATCGTGTATTCCTCCGTCATCCGGTGAAATACACCTTAACCCCCTGTCCGCTTTTCCGGGACCACCTCACCTGGGTCCGGGAGCGGCCGCGCGGTTCACGCGGATGTGATGAACATAGGATAGGCTCTGCACAAACGACACACGTATCGTGGCGTTTGCGCCGTATGGGAAGGGAATAACCGCCTGCCCGATGGTGTTCAATAGGTCGAAAGCGTCCGTGGGACCGCTCAACACAGGGAGACAACCGATGCCGAAGTTCCTCCGCGTCCTCGCCCCCTCTTTTGTCGCTCTCGCGGCGCTCGCCACCGCCGGTTCGGCGATCGCTGACGCCGGTGCAATCAAGCACCGCCAGGCGGTGATGAAGGCCGTCGGCGGCCACACCGGAGTCATCGCCAGCGTGGTCAAGGGCGAAGTGGCGTTCAAGGAGGACGTCAAGGGTCACGCCCATGCCCTGGTTGAGCTGGCAAAGATTGCCGGCAAGGTCTTCCCCGAGGGATCGCATGACGGCGACACCGGCGCCCTTCCGGTGATCTGGGAGAAGCCGGACGCCTTCAAGAAATCCTATGGCGCTTTCGTCGCCGCCGCCGACAACATGGCCAAGGCCGCCGAGACCGGCGACATGGGACAGATCGGCGCCGCTCTTGGCGGTCTCGGCAAGTCCTGCAAGGGCTGCCACGACGATTTCCGCAAGAAGAAGTAGCGCTGCTATCGGCTGACCAGCGCCCAGACGAAAACCGCGGCCGCGGCGGCGACCGCCGCCGCCAGGATCGGGCTGCGGTGGGGCGCGTCGTCCGAGGGCAGGCCCGGCGGCACCCGTTTGCGGCCGGTGATCATCGGCTTGATGAGGTTCTCGTGCTTGACGATCAGATAGCCGAACACCGCCATCAGGTGGATGGCGATGAGCACGAACAGCACCTTGCTGTTGATGTCGTGGACCACGGTCAGGGCGTCGCTGGTCGCCTTGGTGACGGTCCGCGCCAGCGGCCCCTCGGTGAAAATGTCGTCGTTGGCGTAGAGCCCGGTCACCGCCTGGACGAGCAGCGAGGCCAGCATCGCCATCACCGACCAGCCGCCGAGGGGGTTGTGGCCGATGCTCGCCGCGTAGGCGCCGCCCATCAGGCCGCGGGCATAGGCCAGGACCGCCTTCGGCCCGCGCACGAAATCCGAGAACCGGGACCGTCGGCTGCCGACGAATCCCCAGGCGAGACGGAACAGCACCAAAGCCAGGATCGCCTGGCCGGAGAGCACGTGGTACTTCATTTCGTTCAGCCCGCCGGTCAGGCCGGTATAGACGTTGACGATCACCAGGGCAACGAGCAGCCAGTGGAACAGCCGCGTCGCCGGGTCCCAAACTCGGATACGTCCGGAGTCGCTGTCGTTTCTCGCGCTTTCGGCCGGAGAGTCTGGGTCCATCGCGCCGTATCCGGTCACCGTTGCGGTGGCGCAGCCTCGCAATCCCCACGGGCACGGTCAAGGATGGCCGTGCCGCCCTCGGCCGGCGGTAGCTTCACGATCCCGTGTTCTGACCGCCGTCCCTTGACACCCTCACTCCGTGTCCGCACCTAGAGGACGCAATTCCAGTTTGTCCCTTTCGAGGAGGTCCCCCCGATGCGCACATTCGCCGCCCTTTTCGCCCTGGTCTTCGCCGTCGCCGGCTTCACGCCCGCGGCCCACGCAGCGCCGGAGCGCTATGCCTTTGACAAGGCGCACACCAACATCCTGTTCTTCATCTCGCACCTCGGCTTTTCCCGCATGCAGGGCGAGTTCAAAAGCTTCGACGGAGGCTTCGAGTTCGATCCCAACAACGTCGGCGCCTCGTCGACCTCGGTTACCATCCAGACCGCCAGCGTCGACATGGACCACGACAAGCTGAACGAGCACCTGCGGGCCGCCGACTTCTTCGATGTCGCAAACCACCCGACCATGACCTTCGTCAGCACCAAGGCCGAAAAGACCGGCGACAACACCGGGCGCATCACCGGCAACCTCACTATGCTCGGCGTCACCAAGCCGGTGACCCTGGACGTCACTTTCAACAAGGCCGGCAATCACCCCATCTACAAAAAGTGGTACGCCGGGTTTTCGGCCCGCGGGACCGTCAAGCGCTCCGAGTTCGGCATGACCTACGGCGTTCCCGGCCTCGGCGACGACATCGAGGTGGTGCTCGAGGTCGAGGGCGTCCGCCAGTAGGGAATCCGGCCGCCGCCATGTCCGCCGCCGCCCCGCCGGACCGCTGGGGCGCCGTCGCCAAGCTGTTTCACTGGCTGACGGCGGTGCTGGTCATCGCGCTTGCCGTCATCGGCATCATCATGGCCGACATGCCGCTCGGCGTGCAGAAGCTCGAGCTCTATGGCCTGCACAAGTCCATCGGCATCACTGTGCTGACGCTGACGACCCTGCGGCTGATCTGGCGGCTGACCCATCCGGCGCCGCCGCCGCTGGCGCCGCCGGGAGCCGCCGAGATCGTCCTCGCCAAGGCCGTGCACGTTCTGCTGTACGCCGTGCTGTTGGCCATGCCGCTGGCCGGCTGGATCATGTCGTCGGCGGCCAACTTCTCGGTCAGCGTGTTCGGCCTGTTCACGCTGCCCAACCTCGTCGGTCCCGACAAGGCGCTCGAAGAGGCAGCCAAGGCCACGCACTTCTGGCTCGCCTGCACCCTCGGCGGCCTTTTCCTCCTCCATCTCGCCGGTGCGCTGCGCCACCATGTCCTGCTTCGCGACGACACCCTCCGTCGCATGCTGCCGTTCGGAAAACTGCGGGACAGCGGTCCATGACGCGGAAAGCGATTGCGCTCGCGGCGCTGGTCTTCTTCGCCGCCGCACCCGCGCTTGCCGAACCGCGCTCGTGGACTGTGGATGCCAACGCGAGCCGCCTCGCGTTTCAGGCAACCCAGCTCTCCGCCCCCTTCGACGGCGCGTTCACGTCCTATGTCGCCGACGTCGCCTTCGACCCGGACGACCTCGGCGCCAGCCGGGTGCGGGTCGAGATCGACGTTACCAGCATCGACACCGGCAACGCCGAGCGCGACGCCGCGGCGCTGGGTCCCGACTGGTTCGATTCGGCCAATCACCCGGCGGCGGTGTTCGAGACGACGTCGTTCTCGGGCGCCGGCGACGGCCGCTATGAGGCGCGCGCCAAACTGACGATCCGCGGCGAAACCCGGGACGTGGTGCTGCCGTTCACCCTCGGCATCAACGAGGACCAGGGGCGCACAACCGCCCGAATGGAGGAGGAATTGACCATCAGCCGCGGCGATTTCGGCGTCGGCCGCGGCCAATGGGCAGGCGACGGCGTCGTCGCCGATGCCGTCGTCATCCGCGTCGAGATCACCGCCCACGCCGAGTGACTCACCCACCAAAGTTGCGCCAAACCGTCGCACGCACTACGCTTGAGTGGTGTTTCGCCTCAGCCGCGGGCGCGTGAGCGTTGCCGCCTTCGCGTGGAACAATCGCAGGATTGTTCCGCAGGCGCGGCGGTAGAAAGGCGTTCCGCAACGGAGTGACTTGGCAAGGTGAACCGGCCCCTTCTCATCGCCGCCGTCGGCGTCGTCGTCGTCCTCGCCGCCATCGGTCTGAACTACGTCCCTTGGGAGAACATCCTCGGAACCGAACCGCCGGCTACCGCCGAGCAGGCGCCGCCGCCACGTCCAGCCGCCGAGGCGACGGCTGAACAGCACGCGCCGAGGCCGCCGACCTTCGACGTGGTGCGGGTGAATCCGCGCGGCGAAACGGTCATTGCCGGCCGTGCCGCCCCCGGCAGCCGGGTGCTGATCCTCGACGGCGACACGGTCATCGGCGAGGTCACCGCCGACGCCCGCGGCGAGTGGGTGTTCGTCCCCGACGAGCCGCTGCCGCCCGGCGAACGCCGTCTGGGACTGGAGATGCGTGTCGAAGGCGCCGAACCGGTGCTGTCCGAGGACCTGGTCGTGCTGGTGGTTCCCGAGCGGGGCCGCGACATCGCCGGGCGGCCGGCGGAGGGTAGTTCGCAGGCCCTGGCGTTGCGGGTACCACGTAGCGGCGTCGGTCCAACGACGGTTCTGCAGCAGCCGGACGGGTCGACCGACGGCCTGCCGCTGGTTATCGAAACCGTCGACTACGACTCCGACGGCCGCCTCAATATCGGCGGCCGCGCGCCCGAGGGCGCCACGGTGCAGCTCTACATCGGCGACAACTTCATCGGCCGGGCCACCGCCGGACCTGAGGGCCTGTGGCGGGTGGCGCCGGAGCAGCCGATTGCACCCGGCCTCTATACCCTGCGCGCCGATCACGTCGATCCCTCGGGCAAGGTGGTCGCCCGGGTGATCATCCCGTTCTCCCGCGCCGAGCCACTGCTGGCCATGCAGCAGGGCACCTTCGTCGTCGTCCAGCCGGGCAACAGTCTGTGGCGGATCGCCCGGCGCACGTACGGCGACGGCTTCGCCTACACGGTGATCTATTCGGCCAACCGCGATCAGATCGCCGACCCGGACCTCATCTTCCCTGGACAGGTGTTCGCCCTGCCGGCGACCAACTGACCCGTGCGCGGCGCGCACTCACCGTTTGAATCACGTTGTATCAAGGCTTTAACCGGAGTCCGTCGCTGCGCTAATATGGACGTGAGGGGCGGTGCACGATCATGAGCTTGTCGACGCTGACATCCGTTCTGGTGCCGATCAACCGGGCGGGATGGCCGTTCATCGGTGCGTTCGCGCTCGTCACCGTGGGACTGGCGTTTGTTTCGCCGTGGCTCGGCATCGTCGGCGTGGTGCTAACGGCGTGGTGCACTTACTTCTTCCGCGATCCAGCCCGGGTGACGCCGGCCCGCCAGGGCCTCATGGTCAGCCCCGCCGACGGTGTCGTGCAGTCGGTGGCGCCCGCCGCGCCGCCGCCCGAACTCGGCCTCGGCGATGCGCCCCGCGATCGCGTCTCGGTGTTCATGAACGTGTTCGACGTGCACGTGAACCGCATCCCGATCGAGGGCGCCGTCACCTGCCTTGCCTACCGTCCCGGCAAGTTCTTCAACGCGTCTCTCGACAAGGCCAGCGAGGACAACGAGCGACAGGGCGTGGTCATCGACGCCGACGGGCGCGACATCGGCGTCGTGCAGATCGCCGGCCTCGTCGCCCGGCGTATCAAGTGCACCCTCGCCGAGGGCCAGGCGGTGCGCACGGGCGAGCGGTTCGGGCTGATCCGCTTCGGCAGCCGCGTCGATGTATATCTTCCGGACGGCGTGGCGCCGCTGGTCTGCGTCGGCCAGCGCGCCGTCGCCGGCGAGACGGTGATCGCCGATCTCCGCGCCCAGGAGCCGGCGCGCGAGGGCACCCGCCGATGAGAGCGGGACTCCACCGATGAACTCGCGTCGCGAACGCCTCCGGGGTCTGCACATCAACCGCATGATCCCCAACATGCTGACGCTGCTGGCGCTGGCCTTCGGGCTCAGCTCGATCCGCTTCGCCCTGCAGGAGCGCTGGGAAATGGCCGTCCTCGCCATTGTCGTCGCCGCCGTGCTCGACGGTCTGGACGGGCGCATCGCCCGCATCCTCAAAGGCGCCAGCAAGTTCGGCGCCGAGCTGGATTCGCTCTCGGACTTCCTTTGCTTCGGCGTCGCGCCGGCCGTCGTGCTCTACGTCTGGGCGCTGGCCGATGCCGGACGATTCGGCTGGTCGCTGGTGCTGCTCTATGCCATCTGCTGCGCGCTCCGGCTGGCCCGGTTCAACACCGCGCTCGACGACACCGACCAGCCGGCCTGGACCCGCAACTTCTTCACCGGCGTGCCGTCGCCGGCCGGGGGCGGGCTGGCGCTCATCCCGATGGTGCTGTGGTTCCAGACCGACGCCGAAATCCTACGCGAGCCGTTCGTCGTCGCCGTGGCGATGGTCACGGTGTCGGGACTGATGGTCAGCCGCATCCGAACCTATTCGTTCAAGAAGATCCGCATCGCCCCCAGCGGCATTCTGCCGACCATGCTCGGCATCGGCCTCTATCTCGCCTTCCTGGTCAGCGCACCGTGGATCACGCTGTCGGTCACGGCATTCGCTTACCTGATCTCGATCCCCTTCGGCGCCCGCGCCTACGCCCAACGCAAGCGCCGCGACGCCGCCGCGGCCCCGCCGGCCACACCACCCGCCTCCGGCACCCCCGCCGAGGGACCCGGGGAATAGGTTGCGGTTACGCGCCCGCCTCGCTACACCGATCGGCCCAAGGGATCGGGTGCGACGCCAATGCCGCCAAAAAACAGCCGACGCTCGACGAGCAATCCCTGCGCAGCCTGCGGGCGCACGGCCTGCTCTCGGCGGAGGTGTGCGGTGTTACGTTCGAGCCGCTGACTGGCGGGGTGTCTTCCGACATCTGGAAGGTGACCGCCGGTGGCGAGGTCTTCTGCGTCAAAAGGGCGCTTTCGAAACTAAAGGTCGAGGCGGATTGGCACGCGCCCATCGAGCGGAACCTCTACGAGGTCGCCTGGTACCGGACCGCCAACGAGAAAGTGCCAGGTTCGGCACCGCGCATCCTGGCGCACGACGAGACGCTCATGCTGTGCGCGATGGAGTATCTCGACCCCGATAGCCACAAGCTCTGGAAAAGCGAGCTGCGCGACGGCCGGGCAGATCCGGAACAGGCCCGGCTCGCCGGCGAACGCCTGGGGTGCATCCACGCGGAGACGGCCGACGATGCCGTCTGGGAGCGCTTCCCACGGACGGACATCTTCTATGACATCCGGCTGGAACCCTACCTGGAGGCCACGGCGGCCAGGCACCCTGACCTGAAGGATCGATTGCACGGGCTGAGCCGACGGACCGCGGAGACGCGGCTGGCGATGATCCACGGCGACGTCAGCCCCAAGAACATCCTGCTCGGCCCCGATGGCCCGGTGTTCCTGGACGCGGAATGCGCCTGCATCGGCTATCCGGCCTTCGACATCGCCTTCTGCCTCAACCACTTCCTGTTGAAGTGCCTGTGGACGCCGTCGGCGACGGACGGTTTCCTGACCTGCTTCCAGGCGATGTCCGCCGCTTATCTCGCGGAGGTCGATTGGGAGGCCCGCGACGATGTCGAGGCACGGGCTGCCAGCCTGTTGCCGGGGCTGTTCCTCGCCCGGGTCGATGGCAAATCGCCCGTCGAGTACATCACCGACGAAGCCGACAAAGACAAGGTCCGCCAGTGTGCGCGGACGCTGTTGCTCGAACCGCCGTCGCGGCTCACCGACGTCGCCGATGCCTGGGCCGAGGAGCTGTTGAAATGAGCACTGACATCGCCTCCGTCGTCGGCCGGCGGGTCTGGGATTCCCGCGGGCGCCCGACGATCGAAGCGGAGGTCCACCTTTCCGGGGACGCCGTCGGGCGGGCCATCGCCCCGGCCGGCGCGTCGACCGGCAGCGGCGAGGCCGTCGACATGCGCGATGGCGGTGCGGCCTTTGGCGGCTTCGACGTCACGGGCGGCGTCGCCGCGGTCAACGGCGAGATCGCCGACAGCCTGCGGGGTCTCGATGCCACCGACCAGGATCGGGCCGACCGGGTGCTGATCGATCTCGACGGCACACCGGAGAAAAGCCGTCTCGGCGGCAACGCGCTGATCGCCACCTCCATGGCCATTGCCCACGCCGCGGCGGCAGAAGCGGATTTGCCGCTGTGGCGGTTCCTCGCCGGTGGCGGCGCCGACGCATTCCTGCCATTGCCGGAAATCCAGATCTTCGGCGGCGGCGCACATGCGGGGCGACGGGTCGACGTCCAGGATTTCATGGTCATCGCCGTCGGCGCCGAGACCTACGCCCAGGCCCTGGACTGGACCGCCGAGGTCTACCGGGCGGCGGGCAAGATCATGGCCGAGGCCGGGCTCTTTCAGGGGGTCGCAGATGAAGGAGGTTACTGGCCCGCCTTCGGGTCGAACGACCAGGCGCTGGACTACCTGGTCCGGGCGATCGAGGGCGCGGGCTTCACGCCAGGTGATGACGTCGCCATCTCCCTCGACATCGCCGCGACCGACTTCGGCAGCGGCGGACGCTACCAACTGTCCACCGACGGCAAGACCGTCGACTCCGATGGCTTGTCGGAGATGCTGCTGGGCTGGATCGAACGCTATCCCATCGTCGCCATTGAAGACCCTCTCGGCGAAGATGATGCCGAAGCGATGGCGGCGTTCACCGCCGCGGCCGGCGATTCGGTCGAGGTCGTCGCCGACGACTTTATCTGCACCACGGCCGCGCGCATCGAAGAGGCTGCGGCGCAGGGTGCCTGCAATACCGCGCTGATCAAACCCAACCAGGCCGGCACGCTCACCGAGACCAAGGCCGCGCTGGAGGCATCGCGGGCGGCAGGCTGGGAGGCCATCGTGTCTGCGCGCTCGGGCGAAACCGAGGACATCACCATTGTCCACCTCGCCGTCGGCTGGGGTGTGAAGCAGTTGAAGGTCGGCTCCTTCGCCCGCTCGGAACGCATGGCCAAATGGAACGAGGGCTTGCGCATCGCCGAGAGTCTGGGACAGGGTGGCGGCCGCCTCGCACCGCGCGGGGACTTCCCCTGGGGACGGTGAGGATGGAGCGGGCGCGATGAACGTGGTCTTTCACTACGACGCCGGGCCGGGCCTGATCGACAGCCTGCAGTCGCTCGCCGCCGATGGCCTCGACGTCGAGGTCATCTCCGTCAAGGACCGCCACCGGTTCGCCGCTGCCCTAAAGACCTGCGAGGTGCTCTGGCACGTTCTCCAGCCCATCACCGCCGACGACATCGCCAGTGCTCCCAACCTGAAACTCATTCACAAGTTCGGCGTCGGCGTCGACACCATCGATCTCGACGCTGCCCGCGCCCACGGGGTCCGCGTCTGCAACATGCCGGGGACCAATAGCCAGGCCGTTGCCGAGATGACCCTGCTGCTCATGCTGTCGACCTTGCGGCGCCTGGCGTTCTTCGATCACGAGATCCGCATGGGACGGGGCTGGGCGTTCGCCGATGAGGTGCAGGACCGGCTCGGTGAAATTTCCGGCAGGGCGGTCGGATTCGTCGGCTACGGGGAAATTCCGAAAAGGCTGACGCCGGTGCTCAAGAGCCTCGGCGCGCGCGTTGTCTACACCGCAACGAGCCCGAAACCTGAAGCCGATGCGGAGTGGATGAACCTCGACGCCCTGTTGCGGACCGCCGATATCGTCTCGGTGCACGTGCCGCTCACCGGGGATACTCGACACCTCATCAACGCCGACGCGATTGCGTCTATGAAGCCGGGAAGCATCCTGATCAATACCGCGCGGGGCGGCGTCATCGAGCCGCTCGCGCTTTACGAGGCCCTGTCATCCGGACACCTGGGCGCCGCCGGCCTGGACGTGTTTGTCGCCGAACCGCTGCCGGAGGACGACCCGATCCTCGCGCTCGACAACGTCGTTGTGTCCCCGCACGTCGCCTGGCTGACACGGGAGACCCTGGAGCGCAATGTGGCCGAAGCGGTCGAGGCCTGCCGCTGCCTCCGCAACGACGAGGACCTGTCGAACCGCGTGGTTTAAACCGGCCTCCTCCGCCGCTTCGATGGGTTCGAGTGGTTCGCCGGCTTGGAGCGCTGGCGCTGCCGGTTAGTTGCCGCGGGTTTGCTGCCAGTTCAGGAATTCGAGGAACAGCGCGTTCCGGCGCTCGGGCGTTAGGTCGTCGAAGGTCTGCCCGCCGCCCTTCTCATTGAGGAACTGCATGAACGCTTCCAGTTGCCTCTGGACCGCCGCGTCTGCCGTGGCGACGGTCGGCTGCCGGGCATCGAGCCATGTCTGCGCCGGGGCGAACCGGACCCAGCCGGGGACCACGGCGCTGAGGTTGACCTCTTTCCATTTGGGATGGCGTGGCGCCGCCAGGAACTGGTCGAACCCGTCGAAGAACGCCTTTACGAAATTCGCCGACTTGCGGTAGCGATCGCTCCGGGGGCTCCAGTTGTAGATAGCCATGACCGCCCCGACGGCAACAGTGTCGACCGCGCCGTCCTCGGGGATCAGGCGCGGATAGTCGCCGTAGGAGAGGCGCGCCGGCAGATAGATTTCGAGCAGTTCCGGCGACGCGGGAACGGGCACGAAGGCGATGCCCTCCTCGGGCTCCAGGCCGGTGAACAGCTTGGTCGGCTTGCCGGCCACGTAGACCATGCCGGCGATCTCCCCGTTGCGGAGCTTCTCGTAGGCCAGGGCCTGATCGAAGGAGACGGGCTCGACGGCGATGCCCATGGTCTGGAAGATCGTCGTCGCGGTCATGTAAGTGCCGCTGCCGGGCACCCCGAAGTTGACCTTCCTGCCGGCCAGGTCGTTGACGGATGCGATGTCCTTGCCGCCCAGCAGATGGAACTCCTCGTTGTAGAGCTTGCTGATGTAGCGGATGTGCTCGCCGATGGCCGGATGGATTTGTTCGCGCTTGATGAACTCCAGGACGTCCGACTGGACGATGCCGATATCGATGCCCTTGAGGTACAGGATATCGGTGATGTTCTGGACCGAGCCCTTGCCGATGATCGGCAGCACGCGAAGCCCGTTCTCTTCGTCCAGGACCTTCGCCAGGTCGTTGGCGATCTGGATGTAAGTTCCGTTGACGCCGCCGGAGATGATGCCGACGGTTCCGGCGTTGGTGCGCTCGCGCAGCTCTTCCGGACTCGCCGTCTGGGCGCCCGCCGGAGCAGCCGATGTCACGCCGATCACCAACATCCAAAGAACGATGATCCAAGCCCGCATGTCGTATCCCCTCTTCTGACGCGGATCCAACCTACCGCTGGGTTTCGGGGTCGACAACCTCTGTCGGCGCGGCGACTTGGCCGGTCCGCGGCTCCGCTCCGTCGGAAGTCCGATGAGGGCTCCAGCGGCAGCCACGCGAACATCATCCGAAATCTTTCCTGCCGGTATCTATTGATTGATCCGCATTCGCACGGTTACGCTGGGGATTCGTGTGGGATTGCAGACACCTAACCGACAGCCGTGTGTACAGAGTTGCGGTGGCCCGACGCGTCCTCCGACGGGGACAAGAGTGATGGCTGAGCAGGAAGGCCCAGGGCCGGAGCGAGACGAACAGCCGCAGGACGCGCCCGCGGCAGACGATGCGTTCCTGCAGTCGCTTGGCCTTCGCGAACATCCTTTTGTTCAAAGGTCCGGCACGGTCTACGTCTATTTCGACCCCGAGCGGTCCGACGCCCTGGTGCGCCTTGCCGATGCCTTGCTGCAGGGCGCGCCGGCATGCGTCGTCGTCGGACCCGAAGGTGCCGGGAAGACCGCGTTCCTCTCCAAGCTGGCGGCGCGCGTGCTCTCGGTGAGCGCGGCGATGGTCCTGACCGGCGAGGCGGCGACCGGATCGCCGCTGCAAAGGATCCTCGCAGCCGGATCGTATTTCGAAGAGACCGGGCATCCGGCATTTGCGGAATTCGCCATCGGGGGGGTCATCGCTCCGCCGGCGTCGGTACCGGCCACTTCGGTGCTGTTCGTCGAAAACGCCGATTCGCTGTCGTCCGCCGCCTGGGAGCGATTCCGTACCTGGCATGAAGGCTTCGTCGAGGCACAAGGTCCCCTGGGCGTCGTTCTATCGGCGGACGACGAGACCTCGGTCCGGGAACAGTGGCCGGGCGGCCAGTTCCCCGAGACTGCCGAGGTTATCGTCCTGGCGCCGTTGGGTGTCGAGTCGTCGAAGTCCCTGGTCGCCCACCGTGTAGAGAAGGCCGGTGGCCGGCTCGACGCGGTGTTTTCGGCAGACGCCGTCGAGCGGCTCTGCGAGGTCGCGGCAGGCAATCCGGGACTAATCGTCGAACTGTGCCGCCGGTGCGTCGATGCCGCGGCGTCCACGGGCGCGGCGCCGGTCCAGCCCGCTGCGGTCGACGAGGTCGCGCAAACGGCCCCCGAACTCGGCACGAGAATCGAAGCGGCGAAAGCCGCCCTGGCGACGCGGTCCCCAGAGCCGGCCACCCGAACCGAAACGGCTGGCCCCACCGGATCGGAAGCCATCGAGATGTTCGATGTCGGCACCATCGCCGCCTCGGACGGCCAAAAGGGCGCAACAGCCGCGGATGCCGGCTCCCTGTTCCGACGACGGTCGTTCGCCAGTATGACCGGATACGCCGCGGCGCTGACCGTTCTGGTCGCAGGCGGACTGTTCGCGGCCAGCACGTTCTATCCACTCTGGGACAGGGGATCCGAGCGGCGTTCGGCGGCCACCTGGGACGGGGCAGCCCGGGAGAACACCCCGGCACCACCTGCTTCCATCACCGGCAGTGACAACGGCGAGGCGCGGGACGCCGACGCGTCAGCAAGAGAGACCGCGGCGGCCTCGGAAGAGTCGACCGCCGACGAGCCCGATCCGCAAGCCGCCACCGGTCCCAGAGACGAAGACCGCGCCCCGGAACCGCAGGAAGAGCGCTTCGCCCGGCCGGTGTCGGTGGACGATCCCACGAAGCCGATGCCGGCGGCTTCAGCCCCGGAATCCGTCAACGCGACAGCCGCGGCCGGTCCGGAGCAGAGCACCGAAGGTGACGCCGCTGAGGACCTCGCGGAGATGTCGACGGCGAGCGGGTCCGACAAGGCCGAAGACGCCCCAATTCCCGGCGATGTCGGCGTTGAGATACCGGGTGTCTCTCAGCCGACCGAATCCGGCACAGCGAGATTTCTGCCGAACGACGTGACCGCCTCTTCGGCGCCGGCTTCAACGCCACTGGTCGGAGAGGTCATCGCCGATCGGAGCGATGATCTCCCGGCGGCGGCCGCCGTCTCTCAGGCATCGCCTGGAAAGGGGACCGAGGCGTCCGCCGCAGTGCCCTTGGAATCCGGGGACACGGCGGACCGGCTACAGACCGACTCGACGGCGGCGCGCGCCATGGTCAGCAAAGGAGACGGGTTCCTGGAGCTCGGAGACCTGGCCTCGGCGCGGCTGTTCTATCTCGCCGCCGTGGAGCGGGGCAGCGCCACGGCCGCTGCGAGACTGGGCCAGACGTTCGATCCCATCTACTTCGAACAGTCCGGCGTCCGGGGGGCGCGGGCTGAGCCGGAGCAAGCCGTCGACTGGTATCGAAAGGCTATTCAAATGGGGGACGACACCGAGTCGCCCCAGCGCCTGGAGCAACTGCTGTCGCGACTCCGGACCGCCGCCGATGCCGGCGACGTGGAGGCCAAGCAGATCCTCAAGGCCGTAGGGGAATAACCCGCAACGAACCCCGGCCCACGGTCGCACGAACCTCGCTACCTCCCTACTCCCCCCTTGACGGGTTCGGGCGGCTTGATCACTTCCAGCTTGCCGGCCTGGCGCCAGGCGGGACAGGCTAAACCCCGGATCGATTCCGGATCTGGGCGGGCGTGACGCCGATCTCGCGGCGGAAGGTGGTCGTCATGTGGCTTTGGGACGAAAACCCGGTCGCGTAGGCGATGTCGGCGATGGCGTCGCCGGTGGTCCGCAGCAGCGCCCGGGCGGCTTCGATCGCACGTACTGGTGCGGCGGCTCGCCGACACGGCGCTTGAACGCCCGTCCGAACTGATGGGTCTGCACGCCGGCCAGTCCGGCCAACGATTCAAGCGACAGGTTGGCGTCCAGGTTGGCATCGATGTAGCCGAGGATCGACTGCAGCACCCGGTCGCTGAGCGTCGTCCCGCGGCCGGTCGCGTGCTGGCGCGGCGGCAGACGCAGCATCTCGACGATGAGGGCGAAGCCGAGCGCGCGAAGATAATCGCGTGACACCTGCTCGGCCCGCATATGGCGGCGGATGCGCTGGGCAATCTCGGTGGTGAACGGTTTGGGGCCGCCGATGATGACCCGCGGTTCCAGGCGCTCCAGCGGAAGCTGCAACGCCGCCGCGACATCCGAGCGCACTTCCTCGAAGTCGAACGAGAACGACAGCACCTCCGGCGCCACCTTGGATTCGCCGCGCAGCGGGAAATTGGCGGGAACGACGATGTATTCGTAGGGCCGTCTCTCGTAGCGGCGCATGCGATCGCCGGCCAACGAGCTGGCACCGGCGTCGGGGCTGAAGCTGATCGTGGCGAGGGTCTTCGGCAGTTTGACGTTGAATGTACGTTCCCCCGCCGGCACCAGCTCGACGGCGAACGTGTCCAGCCGGATGCGCCGGCCCCATTGCGGCACGCTGGGGCTCGGCGGCGCATCGAGGGGCATTTCCTGTCTGTCCATCGCTTCCCCGACACCCGTACCGTGCCCGAATCCTAAGGCAAAACGCCGGGCCGGGGGAACGCGATCATCACGGTTCGGGTGCATGATTCTGAAATGCCGATCGCTGAAATACCTCGGGCGGCGCCGCCGCGATCATGGCGTGCGAACCGAGGCTCGCTCCCTCCCCATCGGCCCGGTTCACGTCTCGGGAGCTGGAGACACGATCATGGCAACGCACGACACGCAGCCGACTGCTCGGCGAACCCATCCCCCGCTGGACGGATGTATCGACGCGCACGCGTCGGTACTGACGGCGGCGCGTCGAATGGCCGGTGAGAAAACGCACCATCTCATCGTGCTCGAGAGCCGCCAGATCCTGGGTGTCATCACCGATCGTGACCTGGTTGTGCGCTGCGTATCAGCGCGGCGGCACCCATCCCGCACGTGCGTCGGGGACATCATGTCCGCCACCGCCGTCGGCGCAGGCAGGACGGATAGCTCTCCCGCAGCCACCGCGCCTGCCATCGAAACTCCCGACCCGACAATTCGCCTGATTCAGGCTGGGAAGGAATGGGAGAGCGCGCCGGCGGTGGCGTCGGGTCCGTCCGCCGGACGGTGACCAGACCATCGATGCTTTTCCGCCTCCAGGTGAAAGGAAGACTGACATGACCATCGTCCGCAGAATCGTCGCCGCCTCCGAAGACGATCCGAAGAAATACATCCCGCGATATGGTGGCTACTGCACCTATGGCGTGGCCGTTGGGGCCAAGTTCGACGGTGATCCGCGGTTGTGGACGATCGTTAACGGCAAACTCTCCCTAGACCTCAACGAGGAGGTCCAGGAGACCTGGGAACGCGATAGTCCCCGCCACATCGAGCAAGCCGACCGAGCCTGGTCCCAAGTCACCAGCCGGACTCCCGAAGAGCTGAGCTAACCAGCCGTATTTGGAACGGCCGGCCATCCCCCCTGCCGTTCCGCCAACCCGCGGGACATTTCCCGCAAAACCATGACAAAGGAGAAACAGAGCATGTTGAAGAAGGTCCTCATAGCATCGTTGGCGCTGTTTTCGATCATGCACGTCAGCGCATACGCGCAATCGCCGGCCGACCTCAATGATCTCGAGATCGCCCACGTGGCGTACACGGCCGATTCGATTGACATCCGTTACGCCCACCTCGCGCTGGCGATTTCGGAGAATCCGACTGTGCGTGAGTTCGCCGAGACCATGATCCGGGATCATTCAGCGGTCAACGAAAAGGCCCTCGCCCTTCTGAACAAGTTGAATGTCTTGGCACAAGACAACTTCCTGAGCCGGCAGCTGAATGCCCAGGCCAATCAGCTGGTCGATGAAATGAGCGGTCTGCGCGGGAAGGAATTCGACCGGCGCTACGCGGAAAACGAGCTCAGCTATCATCGGTCCGTCAATGGCCTGGTCGCGGGCACCTTCATCCCGAACATCGAAAATCCGGAGGTGAAGGCACTCTTCGAGGAGGCGATCGTGATCTTCAAGGCGCATGAAAGGCACGCCGAGAAGGTGGTCAAAATGCTCGAGAGCCAAGGTTCATGAGGGCTCCAAGAACAATCGCCTTTTTCCCCGGACCCGAAACAACGGCGGCCGATGGACGGCGCGTCGTCATCGACATCCGCGGGTTCGAGTTCGTTCCCGCCGCACCGGTCGTGCGCCCCGGCGATGTCGTGGTTTGGAGAAACTTCGACATCGTCCCTCACACCGTCACCGCGAAGGACGATAGCTGGGATTCGGGGACCATAGCGGCTGGCAGTGAGTGGAAGACCAACATCACGGATGGGATGGTGCTCGATTACTATTGCAGGTTTCACCCCTCGATGTTCGCGGCGCTCCAACCCGATCCAGAACCACTCAACGCGTCCCTGAATTCGCTCGGCAAGATGCGGTGAGTGGTCGGCCGGCAGCGGATCGTCGAGGCCGGCCGCATGAATGGCCGGTGACGGACCTCGAAGGAGATCAATATGACCGACACAACCTTCAGCCCAACCGACCACGCCTCCGCGGTCAGCACCACAATCAACGTGAAATAGGTAAGCTTCGATGCCAATTCATCTGGATCGGGCGAGGGGGACCGGTCGCCAGACTGACTTTCGATCGGGGTTGGTTGCGGTTCAGCGGCCAAAGGCTCTGCAACGAATGCTGACGCAAGCTCATTGCGTCACGATCATCCCGTACGGCGCGACTAAGTCAACTTCGCCCAATCGTATCCACCCGAAAAGCGCTCCACGAGGAAATCGATGAAGACCCGGACCTTTGCGGGCACGAACGACCCCGGCAAATACACGGCAGAGACGGGCGTACGCGCCGGCTCTGGTACGACATCCGTGAGAAGCTCGACCAACCGTCCGTCCGCGAGTTCTGCGCCGACGAGCCATTCCGGCATGAAGACAACCCCCAGATTGGCGCAGGCGGCGGCGACCAGTGCTTCTGCGTCCTCGCTGAAGACCGGTCCGGTCGCCCTCACCTCGACGAGCTCGGTGCCGCGCCGAAAGCGCCAGACATTCGCGCCGGGATGTCGTCGGGTCGTGAGCGCCGCATGGTTCGAGATATCCTCGGGGCGATCCAGCGGGCCGGCGCGTTCGAGATAGGCCGGGCTCGCGCAGACGCAGCGACGGGCGTCGCCGATCCGGCGCGCGACCAGGCTCGAATCCTGCAGGCGTCCGAGCCGGATCGCGACGTCCATGCCCTCGTCGAGTAGGTCCACGACGCGATCCGTCACGCGCATGACGACCGCGATTGTTGGATACTTGATGTGGAACGCGGCAATGGCCGGCGCGATGTGGCGGCGCGTGATGGCGGACGGGGTCGTCACCCGCAAGACCCCGCTCGGCGCCGCGCTGTCGACCGTGACGCAGAGCTTCGCCTCTTCGACAGCGCCGACGATATCGCGGATGCGCTCGAAGTAGCTCTCGCCGGCCTCCGTCAGACTGAGCTTTCGTGTCGAGCGCAACAGAAGCGTCACGCCGAGCATGGCCTCGAGTTCGTTGGCCCGCCGGGTCACCGAGGGCGCCGCCAGGCCGAGCGCGCGACCGGCGCCGGCAAGGCTGCCGGTCTCGACGACCTTTACGAAAACGCGCATCGCGGCGAGTTCGTCCACGAAGACCCCCGACGGGGAAACCGACCGTTCTACGACGCCTTCCATAGCACAAGTCACTCGCGGCGAGTATCCACGGCGCGATGCACGAACATGGCGCCGGTATCGGCGCAATGTCCGACCCGCATTGGATCCCAGGCGCCACTCCGCGCGAAGTCGCGTTCCAGAGGGGCATTCCAGAAAGCGAAAGAAATCCTTCCGGTGACTCCGGCTTATCGTTGACGCCACGACAACCGATCATCGGGGCACGCACGGCCCAGAGCCTGACGAACCATGGAGGCACGACATGACCCAGCCCGTCGCAATGATCACCGGTGTCGGCGAGGGCACGGGTGCCGCGATCGCCAGACGCTTCGCCGGTGCTGGCTATCAGGTGGCCATGCTGGCGCGCGACGAGGTGCGCCTCGCGATCCTGGAGCGGGAGCTCGGAAATGCCGTCGCCTTCCCCTGTGATGTTTCGGACATTACTGAGCTGATCGGCGTCTTCGAAGCCGTCAAACGGACCCTCGGGGCGCCGTCGGTCCTTGTGCACAATGCCGTGCGTGCGACTTTCGAGCGTTTCGACGTGGGCGACCCGGAAGAGCTGGAACGGAACTTCCGCGTCAATACGACGGCGTTGCTCTATCTCGCGCGCGCCGTCGTTCCCGACATGCTTGAGCACGGCGAGGGCGCGATCCTGGTCACCGGGAACACGGCTGCGTTCCGCGGGGTTCCAAGCCATGCGCTCTTCGCACCGAGCAAGGCGGCGCAGCGAATCCTGGCGCAGGCCCTGGCGCGCGACCTCGGACCTCGGGGGATCCACGTCGCCTATTTCAACATCGATGCAGTCATCAACGTGCCGTGGACGCGTGACAGGTTCCACCCGGACAAGCCGGACGCGTTCTTCATCGAGCCCTCCGACATCGCAGGCGAGGTATTGCATGTGGCGCAGCAGCCGCCCTCGGCCTGGTCGTTCGACGTCGAGATCCGGCCGTTTGGCGAGCGTTGGTAGGCTCCGCTCTCCGACGATGCGAATAATTCTGAAACGCACGATGGTGAAATACCACCAAGGGCCGATCGGCGATCCTCGACACAGACACGAGGCCCGATCCGACGCCCAGGCGTCTCCGTCGGGTCCCGGAAGTCGACATCGGATCCGGCCACGTCCCCATCCGGGCGGCGCGGCCCCAAGCGAGGAGACGAAAGACATGCCCGACACTGCCGTTACCCGAGGCGCCCATCACATCGGCCTCACCGTTCCGGACCTGGCCGAAACCCGCGCTTTCTTCACCGAAACCCTCGGCCTGAATCAGCTCGGCGAAGTCCCGGACTACCCGGCCGTCTTTCTGAGCGACGGCACCACCATGATCACCCTGTGGCAGGCGACCGATCCGGAGAACGCCGTCCCGTTCGACCGCAAGAACAACGTCGGCCTGCACCACTTCGCCATGGTGGTCGAGAACGGAGACGCTCTCGACAACCTCTACCACACCCTCGACGCGACGACCGGAGTCGACATCGAGTTCGCACCGGAGCCGCTGGGTGGCGGACCCACCACGCACATGATGTGCTTCATCCCCGGCGGCATCCGCATGGAGTTCATCGCGCCGGCCGCATGACCGGCCGGTAACGGACCACGAAGGAGATCGACATGACCCAAGCAACCCTCAACCCGGCCCCCCGCACCGTCGCGGTCGGCGACTACGCCGCCGGCGTCTCCAGGGCCGGCCAGCTCGTCACGCTCTACGGCCTCGTCCTCGTCTTCGGCTGGATCGGGGCAATGAAGTTCACCGCCTACGAGGCCGGCGCCATCGAAGGCCTCGTCGCTTCGAGCCCGCTGATGTCGTGGCTCTACGCGATCTTCGACGTGCGCGGTGCGACCAACCTCATCGGCATCGTCGAGGTAGCGGCGGCAGTGCTGCTGGCCGCGCGGCCGTGGTCGGCCATCGCCGGCGCGGCCGGCGCCGCGGTGGTCGCCGGGACGACGGCGGTGACCCTGACCTTCCTGTTCACCGCCCCCGGATGGGAACCAAGCCTGGGCGGTTTTCCGGCCCTTTCCGTCGTCCCCGGGCAGTTCCTGATCAAGGACGCCGTCCTTCTCGGCGCCGCCCTGTGGATCCTCGGAGACGCCTTGCGGGACATCCGCGCCGCCCGCTGACCGGTCCAAGGGCGCGACCACCAACCGTTCTATTGAGGAGAGCAACCATGCCCCGACTGACCCCCGTAGACCCCGCGACCGCCAGCGGCGAAGCCAAGACGCTGCTCGACGGTGTGCAGAAGAAGCTCGGCATGACGCCGAACATCATCCGCACCATCGCCAACGCCCCGGCCGCGCTGAAGGCCTACTTCGGCATCAACGAGGCGCTGGCCGGCGGCCGGTTCGATGCCAAGACCCGCGAAGCCTTCGCCCTCGCGGTGGCCGGCGCCAACGCGTGCGAGTACTGCGCATCGGCGCACACGGCGCTGTCGAAGAGCCTGAAGGTGGATGACGTCGAGATCGTCGCCGCCTCGACGGCCACTCCTCGGATCCCGCCCTCGACGCGGCGCTGGTCTTCGCCCGCACGGTGGTCGAGAAGCGCGGCTTCGTCAGCGACGACGACGTCGCGGCGGTGCGCGCCGCCGGTCATGACGACGGCGCCATCGCCGAGATCGTCGCCCATGTGGTGGCGAACATCTTCACCAACTACGTCAACCACGTCGCCGAAACCGAGATCGATTTTCCCAAGGTCGATCTGGCCAAGGCGAAGGCCGCTTGAGCCCCGAGAAGGGGTGCGTCACGACGACGCACCGCCGGTTCGAGCCACGGTTTGAGAGGGAGATGGCATGAATGAGGGGTGAACGGTCAAGCATCCTGGCTCTGATAAGGTGTTGGGAGAGGCGGATAGGTTTCAGGCTGGATTGTCTTTTAGGGCACTGCGACCCTGTACAGGAGATGACCCG
>Ga0209568_1000223_pt1 | contig 20147 bp, 20 predicted proteins | sample WorMetOlspDAHAB2_FD_187406 | JGI IMG/M metagenome (GOLD analysis project Ga0209568, IMG submission 187406) | Marine gutless worms symbiont microbial communities from Max Planck institute for Marine Microbiology, Germany - Olavius sp. DAHAB.2... ...
GGAAGGGGGTTCGAATTTGTTGCGGTTTCTAGTGTTGGCTCACTCTCGCGAATCTTGTTGGAGCCACGCCCACATGAAATCCCGACTCCACCCCGTATCGCTCGTACCTCCTTCCCGTGGCGCACGGAGTGCTGCAACACCCGCAAAAACGAAACGTTTGAAGTGGTGCCAAAATCTAAGTTACCAACATCGGCAAAGCGGTCACGTGCACTGTAGAGCACGTGGCTTGTAGTCAAAAAAGAAAAAATATCCAATGAGACGGGGAAAGGTGTGTGGTGCAAATGATTGATTGATTGTTGATTGGGGTTTAACGGCACTTTCAGCACAGTAAGGCTATATCGTGCCTTAAAAATTTAGAGTTTAGTTAAAAGGTTGATATCAGTGAGAAAGTTTAAAATATGTGTGGTGCAAACAGATTTCAGGCAGAATATTTATGTTTTTATTTCTCAAACAAATACTGCATAGTGTTAATTGACCGATGTTGCTGACCTGTGCTGGAAACACGACGTGGCGACGACATAGTCATTGCAGACATTGTGATAGCAAATCGTCGATGACGCGTTGACGTTGACCACCATCCCGCCGACGACCGAACACAGCCTCGGCGCGAATTTCGACGCGAACCGGAAACACGCGGTATCGTTGCCGATCACGTGACACGGCGGTGACGTCACTTCCGGTTTCGTGATCGGCGGCGTGCGGGGCTGATGGAAAACCGTTTCGTTTCCGATCTCCAGCAGCGAAGACTGTGGATGTGGGTAGAAGAACGTGGTGAGAACGATGAGCAGAAAGAGACCGACAATGATTCCGGATGCGGAGACGATCACGGAAGCGCAGGCGAGACGGCGACCGTGCACAGCCGACTTCCGTCGAGCTAGCACTGCAACATAGAGATGCGAAAACACCTCGTTTACTTATTTATTATGCGGCCTTCCTTATGGCTCGGCATCCAAGTAGTAGTGCGTGTTCGGGGCACCGTAATTTATGGGGGTACTAACATAACTGTTACGCTTTGTTACAAGGGGTGGGGTTGACAGTGACTAAAATAAGTGTTACGTAATTTGTGAAAGGCCTCTTATATAAAATTGTCTCTCAAGTATTTCAGTCACGGTTACACTTCAGAGTTCAGCCGCATTCCAGCCGCGGTTTTGGAACTTAGCCGAAAATTAGCCGGACTTTCAACTATGAAGATAAAGGTCACGTTTCTAATCTCATCCACTTCACTGCCAACTAGGCCTACGGCCCTGGACCGCTGCTCACACATGCCTCCGTCACGGGTGATGCTGCGAAGCTTGGAAGGTAACCGCAGGTCTGGCGTCGCACTGACCAAGCGTCACAGACTTTGTGGCTCGTCCACCTAAGTTCCCAATAAGCCCATGACAGGGAGTTGTGCATCCCGTTTACTGTCCTATGACTATATATGGCCCCCTTTACTATTTTTACTTTCCACATGAAAACACTTTTCGCATTTTTTCTTGTCGTCTGTTCCGTGCCTATAGTCGAAAAAACAAAAGGTGAAAGAACCCTAAAACTGTTATGTGTAACTACGGTAGCCAATTGTTGCAGTTGCATGTTTTGTTTGTTTGTGTGTTTATTTATAGTAGTTTTTCTTTAGAGTTTAGTAGTAGTAGTAGCAGTAGTATTTGTTGTTGTAGGCTATGTACTGTGAGTATGACTCCATAATAAATAAATTAATTAATAAATTAAAGATCAAAAGAGCAAAGGTCACTATATAGGCCGATTAACGAAGAGATGGAAAATATGTCGTTGCCTATAAAGACAGCTGAAGAGGCATGCAAACTGCGTACTTTTCACACGGAGGGACAACCAAATGCCAGGTTGCCAGGCTATGCAGTCCGTCCATGATGACATTAAGGAGAGTAGTATAGCCGGAGGTAAAATGATACCACCCCCCAACGCTAAGCCTCCCCGGCGCCCAGCGATCTCCCTACCACCCACACCTTGTTATATATAAGATTTCTTAGATTTTTACTATCGCCAGCCTACGTAAAGAGTGTCAGCGTTCCTGTATGAACACTAGTTGGAGTTCACTATAGACCAGCCACAGTATATAAAAGAGGGGTTTTGGGCCACCCCGGCTTTCTAAGGCGTCCCAACCCCCAGGGACGTCCCAGCCCCCTGTTTAGAGAGGCGCACGAAGTGCTGGCGCAGCCCCAACGCTGGTCCGACTCTCTCTTTTTAGAGATATGCATCGGCTAGAGTATACCTGAGGTAAGCCACCTTAGGGCCGGGGAAGCTTCTATGGCCCACATTTGCTGGCTTTCTTAGATTTTTACTATAGCCAGCGCTTGCGCACACGGGGGTAGCACTTCGTACTATGAAAAACAAGAGAGTCCAGCAGGGACGGCCCACCACCCTCGCCGACCCAACTCACCTGGCATGTGTGAGTGTTAGCTTCACTCATGCTTGTAACACAGCACAAGCTACTGACATAGACCACGACGAGAACGTCCTCACACATCGGTCTACAAGGGAGAATGTACGTTAGTAAAAAAGGTAAGCTGACAATGAAAGTAGATATGCCGGCTGGTGAGCATAACTGGAAGCTGTTGCAGCCGCACCAAACTGGGAAATATTGGCCATGTGGCTAGTCTCGGAAACATTCCAAAAAAACAGCGGATTGGCCAACAGCGACGCTGTTTAACTCTTACCAACCAGCTTCGGATTAGTTGTCGTCTATCCCCATATTAGCAGCTTCCGTGAGACGACGAACGTCTTCATCTATGGCCCCCAAGTTGAGCTCTTCCGTCATTAAATCTCTTGCCAGCCGTCTCATTCTATCCTTAACATTTCGAATTTTTCGAAGACAGCGTTGTCTTTCAGCCAATTTTCTCGCCAATAAAATCTGAACCTGTGCCTTAGAAGTATGATTTTCAGTAGCTAGTGACGTTAAAAAGCGTTTGTGTTATTATCCATGGTAATGTCAAGACCTACCAAATTCGCCAACGTACAAACTCCTAAAGGCTGCAACGCCAAGCTAGTAGCGAAGCAAACACACAGTGCGCGGACTTTGAACCGGAGTTTATGTACATACTCAGTGCTATGCTAGCAGCGCTCACTCATTCGGCTGTGCTACAGCCGGCCTCGGCATGCCACAGCGACACGATTTGTCGCACAGGAATTTTTTGAGACGCAAAAGAATGTGTAAGACGGAAGTAAACAAACGCATATGGAACGCCGGCGCAGGACTGGGCGTGGTCAATGAGCTGCAGCACGATGCACAGATCAAAACAAACGCATGAATGGAACGCCCAGGAAGTCTTAATACAGAGCCAGTTTGCCTGTTTAACTTCAAAAACGGGCTATATCCAGTAGGGTGGCGGCGCAGTAGGCTGTACTGCGTGCTCATGAGACGGTGGGAGTGAGCGCATGCACGTTCCGAAGGAACCACACGAAGTGCTGCATACACAGCTTAGGGAGAAAGAGACTCTGAAGCACCAAGTTTTTTTATGAATGATGCGCGGGCCTGTTCGCGCCCCAGTTTGATCAATTCGTTTTTTGTCGCCTCGCCGATAACACCGTTGGCCGCAGGCGCGTGTTTACGGCGGATCTCCTCCTTCATTGCGCTATACTTAACGTTCTCTTCAAGTACAAGCTTGTATTCCTCATCGGTAATCTTACAGTCTTCCAGAGCCTTCGAGACGTGGCTGTGAACTGTGTTGAGCTTTGCTGAAGCCAATATGCGGACTGCATCGTGTTTTCTAGCTTTGGCTGAGCAGCGGCGTGATACCGCGATAGCGACAACATCAAGCAGGCCAGCGGCGCCAGTAACAGCTTCTAGCACCAATCCTGGTACGAAACCTATGCCTGATGCCAAGAGACCTGCACCAACGGCACCGGTCGTAACACAGGCTATGCCAAGCGTGGCACATGTGCCATCGAGGGCGTTAACAGCTCTGCAGTATTTTTTATGAAGGCGGCTGCGTCTTTCTATTTCAGCGCGTAGAAAAGCCTCAAGCTCACCAATTTTTTGCAACCGGAACACCTGTACCGAATCATCCCTGACAGGCGTTCCTGTAGGAACCAACTGGGGGTACAGTGGCGCAACGGGGGCAGCGCCAGCCGGATCTTCGCTGTTGGCTGCAGCGGGCTCTACAGAAATTTTCATTCTACTGATGAAATTCAAGTACTATCGAGATCGACTGCCAGTTGTTGTCCAGAACTGCGCCTATATCATTACGAATTATTATCTTCAATTCAGAAATACATCCACTGCTAAGACTTTTTAATTCTAGATTTTCAAAGCGTACTGTATTAGTGGAACCGAAGGTGGGATTACCATCAATTCCAACAATGGTTAGTAACGTAGACGGGGCACCATCAACGAAGTTTCCTTTTGTGTCGAGCTGATCAAGATAAACATAGAGTGTCTCTGGACTGGCAAGGTCAACAGGTCGATCACTGACATATGTGCCGCTATCAAACCACCCATTATCATTACCATCAAAGTTTAGTTGTGCCAGAAGACCATCTGTAAGGTGGACCTCCCACCTAGTAGGAACCCACATTTTCGCCAAACAGTTAACCCGGTTTAGTGTAAGCGTAAAGTCAATTCCTACCCCTTTAAAGAGGTTTATCAGGCGTCGAAGGCTATAAAGCCCGGGATCGAACGATAAGGTGCCCGTGATTTCCGTACTGCCGCTGGGACGCCACGAGAGCGCCTCTTGTGGGCCAACATTAAACCAGCCAACAGTGTAGGTGATTGAACGAAGGCCAACCCGCAGGTCCCCATTCTGGTTATCAATAGGTTGCTGTAGGGCTACCGCTGCGCCATCTTGAACATTGGTCAATGTATGAAACATTGTGAGTATATATAGTCACATTATACTTAAGGCTTCAAATCATCATGCCACTACCCAGAGAGCTAACTTTCAAGTCGGGCGCGAAATACGCAGTGGGCCAGGCGTTCTCTGACAGCTATACCTCGACCGAACGTGAGCAGCTGCGTCAGCTACTGATCTCTCCTGACATATTCATCTCGAAATCGGTGGCATTTAGCACGAAATACCTAGACATCTACGGCAAATATGTACTTCCATCGACCGAAAGAAACCTCGATGTCGCCAGCCGTTGGCACAACGCCCCAATGGACTTCTGGCAAACGCAGCTCAATTTCGCCACATGGTGCGCAACGACAGGCTGCGGCGTCAGCGTGCACGACCACATAAGCGGGCGATATGACTTTGCCCCAGAGAGTGCTCAGCTCTCGAAGTCGATATTTCGATTTCACGTCTACTACCAGACCAGGCGAATCCTTCACCAAATGCGTGCCGCACTGCCGACAGATGAATTGTGGAATGCGTTTACTAATGCATACGACCACACAGTCTACCAACAGATCTGCAACGAGTTCGGTGTGGATCCACAAAAAAGCGACTGGAGAACAACCAGGGGAACACAGTGGCTGGCCAACGGCCCTGGCTCTTATATGGACCGCTTCGGATTTCACCCTCAGAGTTATCTCAAACAGTCAGCTGCTAACAACGCCTTCGTCGACTTCATGCTTGATCAGACACAGGGATTCACCCACGCTGGCGTCGAACGCCTTAATGACTCCATTCGCACCTATGTCTGGGCAATACTTGGAGCGCAGGATGAAGAACGGACATCAATTCTAGGCTCTGGCACAGCGTTCACGGCACAGAAGAGGTTCCTGACAAATGTGGAAGCTGCAATACAACAGCCTGAAGAGACACCAATCACGAAGTATCAAAGCGTCTTGCAGTATGCACGCGGCAAGCTTGACTTTGTTATAGGAGAACAGCTCTACATGTGTCCGTCGGATATGATGCTGACTCTGCTTTCCACACACATCTCAGGGTACAACAATGAGATCCTTGTAGCCACAAAAGACATGGCTCCGGGGCAGAACAGCGAACTGAACGCGGAAAAACTCCCACCAACCCTGACCATCTCAACTGACAAACCGTCTATAGTGACTTCATCGCATGCTTCACAGTCGCCGACTGAGAAGGCACCAGCCGACTCACATGCGCCGGTTGTCAAACCAGAGCTGGAAAGGACTAGCCACGAGAACACAAAAACACTTCTCACCGTCGCGGCAATAGGCGCTGGCATAATCTACTATTACTTGCGGTAATCTTGCTATTTACTTCGTAAATAAGCTACCGCGGCAGCAACTAAAGCAGCGGCTAAAGCCCACAGATGCTCTGCAAGCCAGACGACCACCGAGCCCGCGGTCTTTAGCAGCCAGGAAACGATTGCACCAACAACCCCAGGTAATGCCGCGGCCGCCTTTTCGGCAAGCGCTCTCAGCCAACCAGCGAGGGTCTTGAGTTGTTTTTTGAACCAGTTAGTGACCCCGTCGTGACTGGATGGTGTTGGCGCTGGTGCAGGTGTAAACCCACCAGTTTGCGGAGCAAACACGTTCTGGATGGCCAGCACAATGGTTGACACAATGAACCCTAACGCTGTGAGGATCGACACGATAGTAACTCCCTGCTCATGGAATAGCGTACGAAGGCGCTCTGCCAACGTCGTGTCTTCGTTAAGTACCCGCTCGACTGTCTCCCGGATGCGAGAGATTTGTGAACGGAGGGCCTCACGGTTTGCAGCAGCCGCCTCCAAGCGGGAGGTTCGTTCGTCTCGGAGTTGATCAAGCAGCTGCTGTATCCGCTGCTTCTTTTCGGGGTCACTAGCGGCCTCTTCACCCTCGAGTTCTTGTTCGGCTTGTGCGATGTCAGTATCGAGCTGAGACAGCTTTGCGAGATTGTCAACCAGGGCGCCACGGGTGCGCTTCAGAGCTTCGTTTAGCCCCAGTATCTCCCGCATTGGGAGTTGTGAAGCGACCGCATCAGTCACCTCGGCGACTTCAGACGCCCGTTGCGGCAAGTCTTGAAGCTCGATGTTTTCAATTCCTTGCAGCGCGGCTGTCGCGCTCTCATCTGCACGTTGGGCAGCATCATGAATCGCCGCTCTTTGCTGCGCAGTTTGTCGGGGTCTGCTTGTATATTCAGGGAACAGATGACTGCGGATATAGTCAACTCCAACTTTTTTCTCGAGAGTTGACAAAGCCAAATACTGGTTTGTGTTTCTTGCATTTGTAACTCTTACTCTACCCTCCTTGAGGGGCAGAGTCCTACCGTCCTTGTCTAACTCAAATTCAGTGTAGATGGCTGGAGCAGGCGTCAGTCTGCCTTCAGTTACAAATCTGATCTCTGCGAGCCAGGCTTTAACCTTACTCCTCTTAAGTTGTTCACGCTGACTGGCTAGAGAGTCGCCAGTGTACTGCGATAGAGTCTCCTCCAGCTGGTGTATGTTTTCAGAATCCTCGCCCGATATGTTCATGAAACTGGTTTCCACATCATCGGGCCCCTCTGCAGCATCACCTGGCTCATCCAGAACCATTTCCATACCGCCTTCTGCCATGTTGAACGGTTAATTCTCACATGAAGTTATATCCAAAATGACGACTTTCGGTAACAAGCTAGACCCACACCTCTCCACCCGTATGGCATACGGGGTGAAAGGTAATCGCCAGACAATTGTTGTTCCGAACATCCCGAGCATGGTCAATGTGAACCAAATCCTGACCGTTCAGTTTCCTACTCTTGGGGTTGACGACGTTATCGTTCCCGGGACAGCATGTCTCGCCTTTAACATTATGCTGAATGGCGGCACAGACACCAACCGCACTGTTGTTAACAACCTCGGTCGCGCGATCGTGAAGAAGATCTCAGTGAAACTGGAAGGACGGGAAATCATGAGCCTTGACGACGCTGACATCTACCTATGCTACCGTGACCTCTGGATGAGCAAAAGAGATAGACTAGATGCAGTATATCGCGGTATCCACGTTGGCGACGGTGGAAACACGGCAAAAATTCGGCTGGGTGCTGGCGACGCCGTGGCGGCAACTCAGCCGGACGCCACGGTCGCGGCCACCTTCGGCAATCGGTTTGCTCTCCCGCTCGACTTTGAGATCCTCACGGACCACGGCCCGTTCTACCAGGCGGGGCTCAACGACAAATTGAGTTTTGAGCTCACCTTCAACGACTATGGTCACGTCATTGTGTCGGCCGATGCTGCCGCGTCCTACCAGATCAACAACATAGCGCTCGAGTTCGACGTGGTTACCAATCCAGACCTGGCTAGGCTAAAACGCCAACAGTATATGAGCCAGACAGTAATACTCTATACGCACGTATTGCGTCACCAGAAGCTTGCGTTAAACAAGAGAGATGTGACTTGGACCATCGACCTGAACACCTCTGCGCGGTCCCTCAAGGGAATCCTGCTGCTCTTCGAGGACCCTGCAGTTGGTGCCATGGGGCCGGCGTTTGGGCGCAACTCTGAGTTCTACTACAACCCACTAATCACGAAAGTGCAGGTTACGGTAGGGGGAATTCCAAACCAGTTGTATGCCCAGGGAATGCTCCCGTACCAACACTGGACCGAAATTGTGAAGGAGTTTGGTCGCGAGGACCTTAAGTACGCCGAGCCGCCGTCGACCAACATATTGACGTACCTTCGAAGTCGGTACGCCCTGTGGCTCGATTTCAGGAGCAGCAACGACCGCAAACTGCACGGGTCGGGGCGCCGGGTGGAGAAGATCTCTATCCATCTCGATAAGACTGCGCAGGCGGCCGGCCCGCTCTACTGCTACGTATACCTTCTCATGGACGCGCAACTGAACATTGCCGGAGGCAGGTTTGTATCCGCACTGTTCTAACGTTCTGAATGCAACAGCAGCAAACATCGCTGGAACAGCTGTCGCTGCCGCGCGCGCCGCACTCGGCCATCATCTGTGGACAGACTGGGTGCGGCAAGACACAGTTCGTCCTGGACGAGCTCCTGCACCCCGACCATGGTTACTACCGCGAGGCATTCGAAGTTGTTTTCATCATATGTCCCACCTGGAAGAGGAATCGCACCTACCTGGAGCGCCTATGGCTCTGGCGAGGGCCTAACGCGTCTCGCTTCCTCTTTATTGACCCGGGAGACAGGCTGCACGACTGGCTGCGGGCTCTCTTCGGTGTCGCCGCAGACACGCCCACGCTATACCTAATCGACGATATGGCGGCGTCAAAGGCACTCACAAAAAAGAAAGACATGTTGTCTGAGTTGGCATTCAGTGGACGGCACGCGAAGCAGTCGCTTTGGGTGCTCATGCAAAAGTATAACGCCGTGTGCAAGGACCTCCGTGAGCAGACCAAATGGGTAGCCCTTTTCCACTGCAAAGACCGCTTTTCATTTGTAAATGTGCTCGATGAGAACGACGTCGTGCCATGCGAGCTTCGCACTTCGCTTCGCACCCGCTTAGCAGAGTCTAAGCACGCCAAGCTTCTGTTGAAGACAGACCAACCAGCAGCATATGTAATTACGTAGCATGACCTTAGAACTCATTTTTCTCACCGCGCTTACACTAGCACAGGCGGTAGTACTGTGTGCGGTGATATGGTTGGTCTACTGTTATATTAAACTAAAGCACACAATTAAGGTATTTGTTCAGAAACTAACTGCTATGAACTGTGACGAGTTACTCGATACTCTGATCGCAGAGTCCCCTGATGGTTCGGTTCAATGTTCCGCAGTAGGGAATGCTCCGGAACGGCAGACGGCATCTGTAAACCATAAGCGAGCAAGGCTTGCAGCACTGACCGCCGGTGGACAGACAAATCCTGGTCACCATGGTGCCATGTCTTTCAAGGGGCGGTCACTGACACCAGATCGTGTTGATGCCATGAGCGATCCTGAAATCGAAGAGCTGTACGCTCGATATGAGGCGCGTCTTGGCGCGGCGATGAGCAAGTCTCTGGGCTCCTCCCTTCTGCGCATGTATACGAGCGTGGCGTCGATGCTTCTACCCTTGCCTCCCTCCCGGCAGCCAGAGCTCGTGGCTGACCTCGAACAAGACCCGTTCGTCAGCAGTGCTCTTCAGAGTGCCTGCTGTGAGCTATACTACCGCTACGGCATGTATTTAGCACCGCTAACCGCCGCGCTAACCACAGCCAAGCATTGTGACTGGGGTTATGTTGAACACAACGCTCTCGGTGCTAATGACAACGATGGAGGATCAACCCGAGCAAGCGAAGCTGCTTGTCGATTCACAGACAGTTGCAAAGCAACATGCGAAGCAACAACCGTCGGAACAGTTTGCCAATTTGCAGAATCCACAAACAACAAGTGCGAAAATGAAAGACCCTAAAAAGCAAGAAGCCGGTCGCAAAGGTGCCGAAGCCCGCCGACAGAAAACGGAGATGCTGAAGGCGGAGCTAGCTGCAACAAAAGAGGCTATTTTCCAGGAAAACAACAGGGTGAATGCAGTCGATACGAAAACCTCAAAGACACATGTTTCTTCTGAACCAAAGGCGACGATGTATGGAGACGGATGGGGCATGGGTATTGGTCTTGCTGTTGTGGCTGGCGTGGTATTATTTGCGGTGAGGCCGTTTGCGAAGCAGATGGCAGATTCTGCGAATCCGAAGGAACAGGAAGTGTATTTTCCTACAGAAAGCTCGAAACCAGTGCACACAGCTTCCAGCCAGCCCGCGTTCGGCATGGAATAGCCGAACGAAGTGCTGACAGTTGGTCATGTTGAAGGTGTGGACGTGAAAAGCAATATGTGTTCGCACGAAGCTAGAAGCAACTAACAACTGAAACAATGACGACACCAACTCCGTACGCGAAAGATCTTGGAAACCTGCTGTACCATTCAGCCGTCGTTGGCGGGCTTAGCGTTGGCTACAGCATGGTCGGTAAGAAGCTGTTGAAGATGAAGCCAGCCGACCTAGGCCGTTTAGATGTTGAAGACAGTACGAAGCTTGTGGGAACTGTAGCGCTCGCCCTTTGGACGCAGGACATGCTGGTCAAGCAAGGGATCATTCCAGCTAACATCATCAGAACCACATAATTTGAAGGTCCGCAGAAATAATGAGCAAAGAACAATAATGGCGGCGATCGGGATGATGATAGGTGGCGCCGTTGTGAACGCACTTGCGTTTACTGGAGGCAATTACCTGTTCTCCTTACTGGGTAGAAGCGACGAGGCAGAGAAAGAAAGAAAACGCCATGATTTGGCTATTGAAGCGCTCCAGCGGGCTGAGTCAGAGTATCAGCACAAGCGCCAGCTACGTCTTGACTACTTGAACCAACAGCGTCGAGCCGAGCAACACAGCATGCAGGTGTTCGAAGACGTTGACACGGCGGCGCGCGAATATTGGCTCGTGACTGGCGGCGATAAGGGGCCGGACGCTGGCGCAGAGCCATCGCTTAACGAGTACTACGAGCCAAGTGCTGTACAAAAAGAGTACGAGCTGTTGTTCATGGCCGCCGGGCTAGCGCTGACCGGCTGGGCCGCATTTAAGTTCCTGTGAATATATATATTATCACCATGTTTTTTTCGCGATGCTTATGGAGATGGCGCTGCCTGAGGAAAGCCTTGTGAAGGATGTGTGGTTCGCGATGTGGGAGGTCCAGATGCATGCCCGACGTGAGAAAGTGTCGGGACCGCTCCGAGATTTCGGTAAGCTTGCAAATAGCTGCTTCGAACAATGGTTGACACGCCCCGGTGCTCTTGAGACATTCACTCGAAGTGTGCTAGCTGGACCAACCGACCTACGTGTCACGACTGGTCAGCTCCCTGCTGGTTTGGTACATGCGTGTTGGAGATTCATTACACTGTTAGAATATATTCGAGATGGCAGATGATCAACTTGCTTTGATATACTACAGCCCAAAGGGCTACTGGCGCGGTCTGGCTGCAGTCAAGAAGCTTGCGGCCGCCGCAAAGGTTTCGGAGGCTGATGCTCGCTCGTGGCTGAAGAAACAAGCCATCTGGCAGATATATTTGCCAGCCCCGCGACACATTCCGCGGCCTATGTTTGATGAAGACTCGCCTAATGCAGTCCATCAGGCTGATCTTTTGTATCTGCCGCACGATCGCGTCGGCCGCCGCACTTACAAGTACGCGCTGACCGTGGTTGACGTCGCTTCCCGCTACAAAGAAGCTGAGCCTTTGACTGACAAGAGTGCAACTGAGGTTGCCGCTGCGCTTGGTCGCATCTACAAGCGCGGGCCTCTCACCTGGCCTAGACTTCTGCAGGTTGACCCGGGACGTGAGTTCATGGGCGCAGTCAGCCAGCTGTTGGCTAAACATAACGTGTCGATGCGGCGCGGCCGTGTGGACACCCACAGAGACCAAGGCATCGTGGAACGGCTTAACCGCACGCTAGCCGAGCGGCTGTTTGGGGCTCAATACGCTCAAGAGTTGTTGCTGGCTGCGCGCGGGTCTTCCGAAAGATCTGCCGAATGGGTGGCTCGCTTACCTGCAGTCGTTGCAGCCTTGAATGGTGAGGTGACCCGACTTACTGGTAAGGAGCCTTCTGAGGCCATAAAGGCACGATCAGTGGCACAAAAGCCCTCTGCTCCTGCTAGGCGTGTTGTTGGCCACGATGAGCCTTTGCTCCCCTCTGACGCTCTAGTGCGTTATTTGTACGCACCTGGTGAGTTAGAAGGTGGTCGCCGGCGAGCCACTGACCCTATGTGGTCGCTAACGACCCACACCGTTCGGAATGTGGTCCGGCAAAGTGGCCAGCCTGCTCTCTATTACCTCACTGATGGTCCACCACGTGGCTTTGTGCGTGAGGAACTGCTGATCGTTCCTCCAGGCACTGAGCTGCCCCCGGATCGGGTTCTTCGACGTACTCGATAGGTACTGTGTGTATTCCATCTGGTAAGACATACCGTTTGTCGTAATAGGCGCTCAGACCTAATTTTTCCTGCTTGTATGTGGTCATCTGACCTTGTTGTAATCTGAAACCACGGTTCTCAGCTCGGTCAATGTTGCCTTCGAGTGCCGCCTTGTACCGCCCCCACGTTAGACTGTTGTGCCGTGCCGACATACCCTTGCTCGAGTGTTTACTTTTCTTATCACCATCAACGAAGTAGCACTTACTGCAAAGAGCTATTGCCCGGTGCCCTTCAAACTCGAGCTTGAAGAGGCCAGGGGTTCGGTTGCTAAAGGTGTCCCACGCCAGCCAGTCTTTTTTGCAGTTTTCAAACTCAGTTTGTAGATCTGGCTTTACTACATCCTCCAGCTTGTTGGCACTCAACGCAAAGTATAGACTGTCGGTGTCCATCTGGATCAGTTCAAAGTCTTTGCGATCAACAAAGCGGTCAAGGAAGTCATGATAGAACTCCAGAATTTTTAGTTTTGCTAGCTGGTAGACAGCAATTCCGACTTGAAAGGGCCTGTGTATCGTAACGCGGGGTTTACGACTTGTGATTTCATATGCATCACCTATTTCTGTAAGGTCTTCAAACCAGGCTGAGCGTAATGCACGGTCCACAGTTTTTTCCTCCTTCGTGTAGCTCACGTTGGTGTGCCTTTCTAAGGCCTCGATCATTTTTCCATAGCTGCTGTTGCCAAGAAGTTTGAAGACCTCTGCAAGTATGGCTTTCTCTTTGTCAGTGTCGCCCATGCGGCGTGCTTTTGTTACCTCATCGACAAACCATGCAAGGATTTTCCCTGGCTGGTATTCGATTGTTGTATATACAGCTTGCAGCTCTAGGCCGTGCTTAATATACCACTGTAGCAGTGGTGTGTAGATCAGAATTTCATCAGCCTCGAGGGTACTCAGCAGCTTCTTATCAGTAGTACGTTTCCGCCCTGTTCTGATTAAGTAATCCAGCATCTCTTTCGGCACAGCGGCTTCTGGTACTTCGCGGTTCACAAAGATTGGTGGCATCTCCTCAAATTTTGACCACAGGATTTTTGGTGTGGTTAGTTTACATTTTACGAAGCCAAACAGCTTTCCGTTGATGATTGTGTTTTTCAGTTCTATGGCTGCCTGTACAGGATCCTCGTAGTCAATCACCTTCTCTTTTCCGCATGGCATGTCATTCAGCATTGTGCTAAGGTAGAGAGCATTTGCATCATAGCCCAATATTCGCTTGCAGGATTTAGCTGCTGTGTTTTCGTGTGAACGAATTCTTGTGACCCCAGCTTCATGATAGCGAGTGAACACTATCGAGGGTCCACCAGACACCGCCACTTTCAGGTGTTTGTAAGCCTCTTTACTTGGTGCATACAGCTTGTTTTTTGTCTTGCTGTCTATCCCTCTGAGCAGATACTGCAGCGAAACGCCTGGCAAGCTCACAGCATCTTTGCGTATATCTATTCCTTGCTCTCCGTAGAAGGCCTTCATTTTCTCTAGCGCCTCAATGAATGGGCCAACGTCCAGGTTGTTGTAGTAGCGCAGCCAATCAGCGAATGACGTCATTCTACACTCGCGGAAGAGCTGTTTGCAGGCTCGCCATTCTTGCAACGTCAGTAGGTACTTTGCTTTCTGACGTGAATACCATGCAGTGTAGTCAGGTAGGCCTGGGTAGGCTAATTTGTCTGGGCTGTCAAACCACTCGTACGGAAACCATGACTTTGTCTGTTTACATCCGTAGGCTTTGATCCACTTGTCGTACGAGGTGCCTGGTGCTAGATAGTTGATAACGTCGAGGAACTTAAACTCAAGCGTAATGATAAACATAGTCTTTGAGCCATGTGTAGCTACTTTAACCTTTGTGCACGTGTCTGCCAACTTTTCAACGAAGTATTGTTTAATCAGATTCAGGTCGTATTTTCCTGAGTTGAACCCTAGTACTGGCACCTGAGTGCACCAGTCTTGGATTTTTTGCTGCTGTTTCTTTGGCAGCATGTCAACGTCCACTGGCAAGTATTGGGTTTTTACGGCTGCTCTCAACTGAGAGGCTCGACTCTGCAGTTCATTCATAAATTTCTCTATCAACACCTTTGGGTCACGCTCACAGATATGTGTTGGTTCTTGATTAGCCTAAGTGTGTCACCAACAGAAACTGAGATTGGTACATGCACGTTTTCGTATGTGAGGTCTTTTGTTGAGCTATAGCTTTTAGTTTTGTCAAGATAAGCCTCAAATTCATACACAATAGCGTGCGGATAGATTACGGTTTTCTGTTCGTGAGTTATGACTTTGTAGCCTGGAGCTTTACATTCCCAGGCTACGACCAAGGTGTAGCCTGCATTCTTACTTTTCTCTTCCTGCTGTCGGGTTTTCCGGAACAATTCACGGGCATTGTTTTGCTTACAGTGGGTAGAACAAGCGTGAAAGTGACAGCCATGATACTGAAACACCGTCTTGGTTGACGGTTCGTAACCATCCACAGGCGCCCCTGCAATCCAGCGTTCACCACCGTGTCCACAGAGAGCATGATGTATATGAACGTTTCGTTTTTCTGCCTCGTATTCCAACCAATCGATTGAGCCCTTGCTGGCGTTTGTTTTAGGATAGAAAGCCTTCTCGTAGGCTGATTGTGGGCTTTCAACCTCTGTTCCAGGGCAGGTGACTTCTGTTTTACCACTTGTGCAGCGATCTGCGTGGCGCTGGAGATTCCAGGCCTGTGTGAACTGCTGATTGCAGTGGGCACAAGCGTAAATGTTGGTTACTTTATTGATGTCTTTGATCAAGAAGGCATGGTCGCCGTACCAACCAATGGTCATTGGCTTAATGCCTACGGCTTCATAGTGTGCTGGCTGCCTGATAAGCCGCCAGGTACCATCCTCACTCGGTTCGTACACGCGAATACCGAGCTTAAACTTCTCTTCGATCTTTTTCAGCTCCGTGAACTCCACGGCGCGCAGCAACCGTACCTGCTGGTCGTCGGCACTGAGCCCGAATTTTTTTCGCCAGTTCTACAGCCACTTCTGTGCACCTGTCGGGTCTTGTCCCGCGGTGTACTGCAATACAACGAAAGAGACACATATTGTCGTCATGTGTGTCTAGTGCATACAAACCTTTCTTGTTGCGCAGCCAGTCAGGCAGTCGACCTTGACCCAATAGAGGTTGTTCTACCAGTATGGCCTTCACTTCGACCTGAACCCAGCGTTGAAAGACCCACTTTGTATTTGGACGCTTTACTCGGTCTATATCCAGTCGATGGGCATCTTTTTCCTGCAGCCACTCTTTGGCAGCGGCATGAGTTGTCAACAGAGTCGGACTGCCACCAAGATTTGTGTGGTACAACATCACTTTATCATTTTCGATGTTCCGCAGCTGGTACGTGTAGCCAAATCTGAGATAGAAGGCTGTTTGCAAAGCCTCTATTTTGGTCATTGTACTGTCTACAACAGAGGCTGCAAGACCTCGAAATAGCTTCCAGGTAATAGTGCGGCGGCCTTTCTCTTCACGTTCTTGTGGGTGCATTTCTTCTAGAAGTTTTTCACCTTCCTGGGCTAACGCACGCGCAAGAGGCTCTTTTCGGAAGCCATGCCGCATAACACGCTTTTGTACCTTTTTGTTTATCTCCACTCGTTTTAGGGGATTCTTGATACTTTCTAGCTTGTACTTTTGTGCCCGCAGGGCTGCCGTGATCTCATCCTCAAGCTGATGCAGCTCTCGAATGCGTTGTGCTTTTTTGTGTGGGTTGTCGATATCCCCACGTAGCGCTGGATAGCGCCCGGTTGTCATAGCACGCACAATTCGTTCTCGATGGACTGGTGCGCGGGCCGCGGCGATCAGTTGGACCAAGCCAGGCTTCCGGAGGGTTGAGTAACCTCTCAACCCGTAACTTTTTGCTTGTTCGCGTAGCTCTTTGACAGTTGGCATGTTGCTCGACTGTATAGCACAGTATGCTGTTTCTCTAATTGGTTGTTTCTATTTGGTTGACACATCAATGGCTGCTAGACGATGAAATTCGAGCTGTGTTGTGTCGAAATCATGCTTCTTTTTCATGTAGGCAATTTGATGAGCTGCACGATCGTGGCCACAGCTCATACATAAAACTATCTTGCTTTTTACTCCAACCCCACAGCGTTTACAGCTCACTGGTCCTCTGCTGCCTTTTCGTAGACAACCGAGGTGCACTCTGCAATATTCGCCTATGCAGGGGCGCCCACATATATCAACTTTACCTAGGCGGGGCCACGGACAAATGTTCTCACCCTTCATGGTTGCTTGTAGCTTCACTACCGGTATAACAATTGGATGTTATAATCTCTAATTGGTAATAACTATATCGCGGTAAGGGTGGCGATAGTAAAAGTCTAAGAAATCTTATATATAACAAGGTGTGGGTGGTAGGGAGATCGCTGGGCGCCGGGGAGGCTTAGCGTTGGGGGGTGGTATCATTTTACCTCCGGCTATACTACTAGGAGTACGGCACCTTTGGGCCTACAGGGTGGTTAAAAAATTCTCCCTGCCGAATTATTAACAGACAATAAAAGTATATATTTTGGTAATGTTAGTGTGCCAAAGAAGCTGTATAAAAATATCATTAGTTGCTAAATTCCATGCGTAAAGTAATTTCTGACATCAATTACTGTGCATGACCCAAAAAGCGGTGATAGGTGTCAAATAATGATAAATGATGTCAGCACTCCATCATGCATCAGCTCGCCTTAGCAAGCTATATAATTCACTCATTAAAATACTCTGGTTTACATAGAAATGCAAGTAAAACTTTTATCTATCTCCATATCTCATAATTTTATCTTTTTCTATAGGTTGTCCATTTAAATTCCCATATTACTGCTTCAAGCACAGTAATTGATGATTTCACGTAGGCCTTTTATGCAACACGCAGAATGTCTAATACCAACATATCTGGTGCTTGTTCTACACTCAAATATGATGAAAAAATCTATCCTCATTAACTTGTTTTTACAATTGGGCCAATGTATGAATTTATTTCTCACACAATGTCCACAGATAAAGTGAACGAAATTAAAACAAATGTCCATAGCAAATTAGCAACACCATAGCAAAAATACGAATATTATACTGACCTATCAATGAACCTAGAAACACTCTGAAAACTACAAGACATAGGCCTGTGTGTCTCACGAATTTTCTTCAAACCAAAGTGACATCCAATACAGTATCAAGATTCGATGAAAATTTGGCGGTGGCTTACTTTTTGTGCCACCGCGTATAGGCCTGAGCACACGAAAAGCGGTGGACAAACCTGCCAGCACGAACGCAACAGCACCGAGTACGAAACCACACAAGAAGAAGACGCCACACGCGAGGATGATGTGAGACCAGTACGAGTTGAACGGCGTCGTCTGCGCTCTGAAGTATTCGCGAGCGGCCACTGACAGATCTGGAACGCCTCCACGCAATCGAACTTCATCTCGACCGGGTGTGAAGTCAACGGCGTATGGTGGAGGGTGCTCGTACTTCGGCGGCGGAGCTGATGGAGTTGTCTGCCGCTGAGGAGCGAGTAGTGACGTCGGCGACTGCAATGCATTGTTAGAACATCATCATATTGCCAGTGTTCAATCAGCCAGTAAGTAACATTTTATAGTGGCCCAAGTAATAATAATAATAATTATAAACATATTTGTAAAGCGCCATAATATCGGAACTTAAGAGGCGCTGGCGGCAGTCGGTTGTGTGTGCTAGCTAAAGTACCTACGAAATAAGAATGATTTTAGTCTAGATTTGAAAACAGACAGTGAGTCGCTTCCTATGACAGACGCCGGAAATGAGTTCCAGACAGACTGCGCCGCGCATTGATAAGAACGATACAAGTTACTTCAAGGTCTACTGCAGTGCTGACAACTGAAAGATCGCTGGAGCAGAAAATGTTTTAGTTGACGTCGGAACGAGTCGACGAATGATGCAGAGGTGAGTTTTCCAGGCAGTTTATTGCAGCTAGTCCTAGCACGGCAGCATACGAAGACAGACTGAAAGACGGTAAGCCCTGTGGACATCCGAAAAAGCCTAGAAAATAAGCAAGAAGCGGCGCTTTATTTATTGTTCGTCAACGGCTATATTGTATACGCTAACTAAAGAACAGACACACAAATTAATTTCATATAAACTATGCCAACTTCACAACAAAACCCACGACGGCTTATCCTAAATCAGCAACAACCACAATCAATAAAGTGGGTGGGGGGGGGGCTGAAAATGACGGACATGAAAATTATTACCATCAAAATTGCAAGGCATGAAATTACAGGAAATGAAATTGCAAGACGTGAAAGCTAAGTAAGTAACCGTATTGACCACACACAAAACAGTCTATTCGTGGGTTACAGATTTTGCAGATGCGCAGTGATTCAGTTTTATAGTTACATTACGGTCTTCGTCAGAGGCGGATCCAAAAATTTTTTAGAGGGTGGGAAACAATGTATCAGCCATGTCGTCATTCGCAAATGCACACAACGAACTATATGCCTTTTACATACGGAAACAGGCGGCTTATTGAAAAACAGAGGGGTGGCCGCCCCCACCGCCCCCTTCCATTCCCTCTTTTCCCATTTCCTCCATTTATGATCATAAAAAGTTTTAACAAACTTATGACGAAGTTGTCACAGGCCTGTGTGACTATACATATAGGTTTTGGCTCACGTGCCGCTAAACAGCGAGAGACGTCAATGACGTCATTCTTCTATGACGTTATCAACTTTCACTCTGTTCGACAGTGCCTATAAGAAGGCCCTTTTGGCGGTTTTGTTTGGAAAATTCGAACACCTAAATGTGGCCGGCCATTGTTCAGAACTTCAGGCGGCGACACCCTATTAGCAATTGCTGCCCCATTGCGGATATTGGGGCAGTAACCAATACAAAATGCTGCCCCAACTCAGACGATGTTCATTATTGTTGGGGCGGGTTTTGTGATAATTGAACATTACGTTTAGGACCTACGTCTAACGTGTATTACATTTACATTACGTAATGAGCTATTGACTGACTGACTGTGAGTGACAGGAACACAAAATCGCTTGTGAACACAATGGCATTTAGTGGGATGACCACTGGGGCACTGGCGCACCTAAATAAAAGACGTTCATCACATCATCATTACATATTCGTTTAATAGATGGTATGACAGCCGCAAACCATATAGCATAGATGATATACGAAATAATCACAGCATCGTGGCATAATATTTGCTCATGAAGGTGAAAACTGCACTTGTGCAGAGCCACCAATCCTTAAATTTATTCCATCAGCTAGATGTCACATTTTAAGGCTAAAATGCACCAAATTCGATTTCGGCTGGGGCTCCGTTCCAGACCCCGCTGGGGGAGCTTACAGCGCTCCCGAAGATCCCCTAGCAGGATTTCATGGGGCCTACTTCTAAGGGGGGAAAGGAGAAGGGAAGGGGAGAGAAGAGGAGGGGAG
>Ga0209568_1000224_pt1 | contig 20126 bp, 10 predicted proteins | sample WorMetOlspDAHAB2_FD_187406 | JGI IMG/M metagenome (GOLD analysis project Ga0209568, IMG submission 187406) | Marine gutless worms symbiont microbial communities from Max Planck institute for Marine Microbiology, Germany - Olavius sp. DAHAB.2... ...
CTATCTTATTTACAATCTGTCCTTGTCACCTGGACGATTCCACATTCAAATGAAAATGCATGATATAGCCTATTTGTGCTGAAAGTGCCGTTAAACCCCAATCAATCAGGCAACCAACCATTTTTAATTAAAAGACATTTCTGTTCCGCCCGGCCAGCGCTATCATGACTGCTTACAGTGCTTAGGTCGTAACATATGATCGCTACAAATTCCCAAGCTGCACTGAACTGAACGGATGTGATATTAATGACTGATGGTAATGTGCAGGGCTCTGTGCCGAGAATGCAATGCTAAGGAAAAGGCTCTCGGCATGGGCAAATACGTCTGCCACAAGTGCCAGTGAGTGAATCTGATTATATGCGATCTGTCACCGATTTATATTCTGATTTCTGATTACAGCATAATTATGATTATATACTAACATTATATAATTATATTTTTAATTATTGTCTTTCTGTCATTTTGTTTATCGTATAGCCCAGCATGGGCTAGGGAGCCGTAGAATAGGAAATAGGAGTCGTAGAATAAGCCCACCTTTTTTCTGGACATAATAGTGTAATAATAGGTTAACAAAACCAGGATAGCTAGCTTTTTGCGTTTTGTCTTGTGTTTTATTGGTTTGGTTTACTGACTTGTATTGAGCTGTGTATGTTTCTTGTGAACTCTCAGTCTCCGTCAAGTAAGTCTACCTCTGCGTGACCTAAGCTGGCATTGTGTAGTATTGCTTGACTGTTTTGCAATTTTTTGGTTGATTGTCACCGATCGATTTATGATCTAAAGTAGAATTACATTTCACTTCTGATTTATCTGACTGAGTTATGTGGCCTTTTCAGTGGTAACTACATTTATTTTTTCATTCATTTACTTAAATCTTATTCAGGGACGGACTGGGTCTTTAAACCGGCCCTGGCTAAGTTGGCAGACTGGCCCCATCAGCAGCAGCGTAACTAGGAACCTGGGGCTGCACAAATATCTAACTACGGACCTCCCTCCCTAGCTCAGGCCCTCTGAGCCTGGACCTCGCCATTCTACCCTCCTTCCCTCTCCTCCTTTTGATGACTTTGTCCCTTGCTCCTTTCTCTGCCGTCCCTCTCCCCCAGTGGTCATTTCGTAAATCGTAACAATGGGAACGCTGGCAAGCCAAACGGAAATTGGTGTCTGGGTCCAAGCACCGGGGGCGCTTGTGAGGAGACCCGGGGTATTACCCCCAGAAAAATTTTGAGATTTTGTATGCAAAATCCTGCAATCTACTGCATTTTTGGCGTTCGTAAACACTATAACAACGGGAACGCCGTTCCCATGCGCATCAGACAGCTTTTTAGCAATGGTAACACCACGGGTGTGCCCTCGAAATGACCCCTGCTCTACCCTCCCTCACTACCTTTTCCCTGTTAACGGGGTAAGTCGTTTGACCTACGTCAACATTTGCATTTGACATGGCGGCCCACCTGGACGCTGGACCAACTGGCCCACCTGGCAAGTGCCAGGCAGCCCTATCCTCCCCTGATGTCATTGCACAGTATATCTGAATGTAACTTGGTACATGTCTTTTTTGCAGTTCTGTTATCGAGGAAGGTCATATCAAGTTCAAGGGTGAAGCTTACCATCCGTATCACTTTAACTGCAACAGTTGTGGGTAAGCTTCATTTTCTCGTGTTGCCCATTGTACTTGTATTTGGCTGTTGGAGGGTGACCGATTTCTCAGCCACCACGAGCTGAGGCCTTCAGTTGGCCCAGTGTGCAACCCGTAACACACAACAGTGTGTGCTGTATGTGTATATGTCAACACAAGGCCGAGGTGTAATAATTATTATTATAATAGTAATACCCAGGACGATATTCATAGTGCTATTCATACAGCGCATGCCATATGCGAGAGTTCACTTTGGGTCATCTGGACGAAAGTCGGTCAGTGCCAGGTGGCCGCCAACTTTTAGGCCAGACTGCAAACTTGACGTTTGAGTCCACCTGTAGACTGCCAGAAGCCGAACATGTGCCCATCATTGTTGGTATTATTACTCAACCATGAGGTTGATACTCATTAGCAACACAGCTCTTGGCGCAGTACTACCATGATTCGGGAACTGTCTCTCGTCATACAGCCATATTCAACAGTCGGCAAAGACGTTTTATTTGTGGAGTGTGACCTCCATGAACCAAAGTTAAACCACGCTGTCTATAAATGCCATTTATTGCTTGCTTGCTTGCTTACCTTTGTTCGATGATGTGTTTCGCCTGATCAGAACGCATTGGCGATAACGTGACGGTGACTTGTGTTGTTTTTTTTTCAGTGTGGAGTTGAACGTTGACGCTCGCGAGAAAGGTGGCGAGCTGTACTGTCTTCGATGTCACGAGAAGATGGGGATTCCGATCTGCGGAGCTTGCAGGTCTGCGCCCGATGTCGCTCCAAATTATTTTGCTGTATGTAAGTAAGTAAGTAAGTAAATGTCAATTTGTATAGCAAAATCACGTGAAATGATGACACCTCTAATGTACTCATGTCTCCGATGTGCGTCAAAGAGATTCGTTTTCAAGTCCCGCCTAAAACGTTCAGACTCGACTGCTGAATCGTGTAACGAATCTGTCAGTGAGTTCCAAACCGTCGGACCGGCAACTGATTGTAATTATGGCCGAGTAATTGGTGAATGTTTGGCCAGTAGCAAGTGGCCTGATGGCAGAGACAAAAGGTCACGTTTGCAGCTGCGCCTACGAGTTGGTGGCAACCTGCGCTGACCGATTTTCACTTGGATGACCAGAGTGAACTCTTGCATATGGCTTTGCTGCAGATGACAGCACTATAGCTATTCCACCGTGTAGTTTCAGTGTGCATGGTGGGGTACTTGCTTAAGCTGCTAATAAAAAGTAAAGGAGGGCATTGTCACATCAAAATATGCTATTTCGTTTCTTAACATCGGTATTGGACTTGATCGTGATAATTTATACATGCTACTAAATCAGCGCGACATCTTTGCATTTCAGACCACATGCTGCATTTGTTTACACGACCATTTGATGCGGCAGTTTTGTATATCCGTTGCACCGAATGTCATTTTGCAAAGGCATAGTACAAAAAGAATTATCTATAGGTGTTGTATCTGAGCCATGCAAAAATTTGTATCGTGGCAATCTAATGCATTAATCAATTAGTTTTTCACGTTGCATGGATCTAGTGCTTGAGTGTAGGCAGTTGTGTTACTTGTCGATGTTGATTATAAGTGTTACCACTTTTCTGGAATTTCTGGAAACCTGAAAATGTCAGGGAATTGGACTTAGGTCAGTGAAAAGTCAGGAGAAAAGTCCCGATGTCAGGGAAAGGTCAGGGAATTTGTGTAGTCAGGGAAATTTGATTGTTAGCAGCTAATACATGTGAACTGTGCATGAACTGTGATGTACATGTACACGTTCCAGATCATCGTATAACTTACCTGTATTTTATTCGTACTGTCATTCATTTTTCGTACGCGATGTTCAAGGAGAATTTGGATTTACAAATATGCATTTGTTCGACATTATTGCCTGTTATGAGCAAGTCGTTAACTGCTGCACTGGTGTGTACTGAAAGCGACCGATTGAAGAGCGTGTCGTCCATGCACTGGGAAAGGCTTGGCATGTGGAGGTCAGTGGTTTCATAATTTCGTTTGACAATATGAAACTCGCCAGCAGTAAAAGGTGACATCGAAGTAATGAGCTAGCGTTAGGCATCAGTGTTAGATCTAGTGTTCAGGTACCGTAAATTCTCTACGATAAGCCGCACGATTTTAACCTGAATTTGGTGACCTGAAGTTGGGATGTGGCTTATCTATAAGACAAACTCTACTACAAATATTTCCAGTCCGTAAAACTGCAACACAGAACTAGCAAAATGCAATTTCGGGCAGTTAGTGGTTCAGGCTAGTAATGTTTCGACGGTTAAATAAATCAGCTATTTGCTAGCTGTGTCCATGCGTTAACCACTGATTATGAAATTCGTCGAAATTACCCTTCACCGGCGCTGTAATTCAGTCTGCTTCTTTATCCAACCCACCCGCATGCCCGTCTGTGATGGTCGGCCCAGGGTACGCGGGCGGTTGGTCAGTTGGTGGTATCAGATTTCCCACGCTATTCAGGTGCGCAGATTCATTCACTTGGGGGACGCGCATTCCAAGCAGTTAGCATCTCTGTAAGCATACCTCGTTGACGCACTTGACAACATCCACGAAGTACACCTGCAGCTTATCTACGAGTGCGGCTAATGGTCGAGATTTTACGGTAACTAAAGTAGGTAAGTAAGTAACAACGTTTGTATAGCTCACTACAAGCAAAAAGTCTCTCGGTGCTGGAGTCTCAGTCAACCAAACAAATGCGTCTTTAACACCCGTTGGAACTGCTGAAGGGTAAGGTCGGACTGTTGTAGGTTTGAAGGAAGGCTGTAGTGTTGTCTTTGGAGGGAACACCATTGATGTTGTCCTCATGCATGACCGTGACAACAGTTTATCGTTATTTCTAGATCTTTTGTTGCTGGTGATTTTCACTTTTTATTTCGTTGTATCTGCACGTTGTTTATCGTTTACTGCAGTAATTCATGCTGCATATAACTGTCCAGTGCATGCACATCTGCTGCCTGCCTCTACCTCACGTAAATACAGCGAAGACCATCTTGTACAAGATACCTATAAGGTGTCTGTGGATTATAATTGTCGTACATTTAGACAAATAAAGAATCTGTAAACAAGCTTGGAAATGTATTCAGCAGGTGCAGTTAGAAATTATGTGCTAGTTTTTCGTTATCTTGTGTAAATGTTGATGGTTAATTTGTTTATTGTCTGTAAGTTAATGGTAGTTGTTAACAGTAGGTGAAAGAATTTGGAAGAAGTAGTATGGTGTATATAGGGTTTGAATAAGATGTGTAAAAAATGGTAAAGGCACTCATATATCACAAATGATAGAACAACACTGCAGCAGCACTGTGTGTAACAGACAGGAGCCAGTGTTCTGCCTAGGCCACAGCCCATGCCCGCAAACACAGACTTTGGACACTGTGGCCAGGCAGCCACACACAGCCCCAGTCTGTGGTGCAGTGGTCTCCACCCTTGCAATCCTTGCAATCACATGGATTTACTACTCAATTACCGACCCTGGATGGATGAAAGGCTGAGTTGTGTTCTGTTTTTTTTCTAGCATTTTGTGTGTGCCAAATGCGAGAAACCGTTCCTCGGGACGCGTCACTATGAGAAGAAAGGAGTTGCTTACTGCGAGACGCACTACCATCAGGTGATGGCGGACTAGCAGTTTGTACGTCTGTCGTACTTAATGCAGTGAAGCTGATTTTGAGGTTGTGTTGATGTTTCGTGAATTGGTAAAACGTGTTATGTTGCTGGTGGCAGTCTTGCAATGCGGTTTACGAAAGTGGTTTATTTCATTTGACAGTCAGTGAAACCTCCGATGGCAGCGAATTAAAGATTGACAGCAACCACGTGTAAACATGTTGGGAATGGCTGAAATGTTTTCTGTTGGTCAAAGAACTTATTTTATTTATGGTGTATTTATTGCGTATCGGGGGCCTTAAGTTGCCTGAAGAGGAGAGACTGGTTTTATTTCGCATGGCAGCCAAAGGCTGGATTTGAGTACAAATAAAATCATTTCTATACAAATCCAAAAACTAAAAAAAACTATCTAAGCCTGGAGATAATGAATTAAAGAATACGGAATGAGGGAATTTTGAAATTTTACAGTTCTAGATTTTAAAGTTTCAAACGAAAACTCATTGAATGGTGGTGGACAGTAGCTGCAGGAGCCTAGCTTTTGATCGGTTGATTCTGTCAAAGGTTGATGAGTGTGATATCGGTTTGCTTTGCAGCTGTTCGGCAACATCTGTTTTGTTTGCAACTGCGTCGTGGCAGGCGACGGTAACTTTTCCACTTCGTGTTTCGCTGTCACATTGTCATTAGTCACTGTAATCCTTACCCTTTCTTCTTTTTTTATTATGCATAAAGCTACAAGTACATACTGTTTTAAAATATGCACACAAAAATCTATGTGCACCAATAAATGTACAAAAAGCATTAAAAACATTTAAAACACAGCAAGCCAAAAACATTCAGACAGTGGAACCAAATTGATGCTTCAGATCAAATGCTTCATAGCTGCCATGCTTAAGCTGGCAAGATCTTTTACAGTAAAGTGGTAAATGTCACTCATAGCATCAGTAGACTCCAAACTGTGTCTAGTTAACGTCATTAAAATCTTACTGTCAGATGAGAAACACTTTCCAATACAGAACTCCACGCTGATTGACAGTTTTGAGTTGTTGGCAGATTTATTTTCCACGTAATCAGAGCAGCGGTGAACTAGAACAATGGGCAGAAGATCGGGCTAGCTGGGTCAGACCTAAGCCTGTTGGTAAAGTAGAATACCTTAGTATTAGTAATAGCTCCTTATAATAATCATATACACATTGATAGAACAAAAGATTATTACTATAAATCTACGAAGATTTATAGGGTTTCATCATGCAACAGCAGTTGCTGTGTCACTGTTTTTAGATGGTGTATCTAAAATTCTAAATGCTAGCTACTTCTCACGTACTCATTCATAGAACTCTGTTATAGTAATAATAATTATTATTGTTAGATAATAATGTAGTTTTTAAAATTTTATTTCAGTTATTTTATTAAGCTCATAATTCCTCTTTTTTTCCATCATTTTATAGTTAATGTTAATTGCCTCAGTGTTGTGTAATGTACTGTTGTTTTATGCTTTTCAGAATAAGATTTTTGTCGCGTTGTTGATTTATGTCGTGTTGCCGTCGTTTCTGGTATTTGCTTATCTAGGTTTTTTGGGGTGAAAATGGTAGAAAAACCGCTAGTATGTGTGTGTATATCAGTGTTCACGGCGTTGAAAAAAGCATGGTGTGTCGACCACTTTGCCTGTTCCATCTGCGACCGCAGGCTTAACCAGAAGTATGCAACATCGTCATTCATATTAGTTTATTAATTTTTTAAATTATATTTTGTACTTTTTTCATATTTTACATATTATAGTTATTAAGCGCCGCCATCGATGGCGTAGCAGTAATGGCATAGGTCACATCAACATAGTTAACCTATGTTGAACCCTGTTCTAATCAGATTGGTGGCCTTCTCTGGGTCTACCATCCTGATATTCATCCAGGCCCACTCAGCCTGACAATCCTCTGTGGTTAGGTGCAACGGGTACTGGCAGTGGTTTCATCCACTGCTGGGGAAGAAATGGCAAGCTCTGTGTAGTAGTGTGCCCTGTGAGGAGGACTACTGCCATACTGGCGGAAGTCGGTTAAAGGCACTGGCTGTTAATTTGGTTGTATGTTGGCTACATTGTGTCTAACCCTCATCGGATTAAAGATGATCAATGGGATGATCTCCGTTATGATGGACTCTATTATCTGTTCGAAAATCTTCCGACCCTGCCTTTTGGGAGGCACTATACAATTCTGTAATGATTCACGAATTGATCAAGCCATTCATTTATTAATCTAGACCATTTTTCATCCTTTATATGTGTTTTTGTTAGTCTCTGGTCTGTAGCGATCTTCACTTGAACATGCCGCTCTAACTTGCTACACACTGCTATCACCTTCCATCACTTTTTCACTGTTTGACTCTGAGCTTAAAACCTACCTTTTCAGGAAATCTTATCCTCCACCTCAGTCTGTTTCTGTCTGTCAGACTGAGCTCATGGCTGCACACCATTTCCTGGATTTATTTACTCAGCGGTTTTTATGTTTTAGTTTTATTGCTTTTGAATTTTAGTTATTGGTCACATGCAGTTTATTTGTCGTATGCGTCAGGCGAATTTGTCCAGCTCTCTGGTTGAACTTTTGTATGCATGATAATGTATTGACTGATGCACTTTTTGTTGGTGTGTATGTGGCGTGAACAGAACCAAGTTCTTTGAACTGGATCTGAAACCAGTGTGCAAGTCATGCTACGACAAGTTTCCAGTTGAGTTGAAGAAGCGTCTGAAGAAGGCTTATGACCAGCAGGTGAAGAAGTGAGGAGACGAGGCCGAAGCCGAGAGAGAGGGTTGCAGGGAGTGACGAGTCTTGTCGCGCGGTTGCTGTTGTCGCCTCTGTTTGTCGTTTTTCGTTTAGTGATGTGCCAAATACTCGATTTTGCTATTCGGCCGAATATTCTCGGTTGCAACCTAGAATATCTTGAAACCGTGATGTGTTTAAGAATTTGAAGATTGTGACGGAAAAGTCGGGGATAAGGCAGACAGTTGGGGGAAAGTCGTGGGATTTTTTTGTCATCGGAGACAATTGGTGTTTTCCCGGCATTTGTCAGTGCGATATATTTCACCTGCCTGGGAAGAACTTCAGTTGCAAGTGCAGTTCGTGTAAAAAAAGTTTTTTTTCTCACTGTATTTTTTACGCCGAAAATTTGCCGGGAAAAGTCTAGGAAGCAGCAGCCGTGAATATAATTGGCCATTTGCATCGGCTAAATTTGAATACAGATCAAGCGAAAGGTTGACAAGTGTTGTAACAATCTCTCATGCACTTAACCAAAACATGAGGTGCACTGCTGATGTCGTTGAACTGACCAAAATAATCACCCTGCCATGTTGGAGGTATACTTACTGTTATCAAGGTGTGAGCTAGGATTCGGAAATTGGATATTTATCATGTTGATCTTTTTGATTGCCACTGCTGCTACGATCTGGAACGCACTGACTGACAGTATCATCTCAGCATCGTCTGTCGACTCGTGCCAGCATCATCTGAAATCTTTTCTGGTTTGCAGCATTTTTTCTGCTGTTAACATTTAGTGGTCCTTGCGGTGGTCTTGATTTGTTGCGCTGCTATAAAACTTGTTGATTGATTCACTGATGCCAAGGTCATAAACGCAGCCCGTGTATTTCATCTGCTGTATAATTTCACCCACAACAGTTTGCAGTCAGTACGTAAGGCGTCGTGCTACTGCAGCGTGGTAGTACCTCCAACATGGCTTCAGTAACTATTGTACAGATCCCTGGCGTCACTGTGACCCCGTGTATTGTAAGAATTTCGATGTTCAGTCATCGTTTTGTTGCAGTGTCGGTCTCTGGGTATCTACTCCTACTGTTACTATGCGATGTTTTGCTGCATTGTAATTTGTAGTCGAACTGTTCGGATATAAAGAATACAAATATTCGAATTTGAATATTCGACCGAATATAAATTGAATATTCGGTACAGCTTTAGTTTTTGTTGTTGTTGTCGCCTTGTTAAGTGCCTTACAATTAACTTTTAATATGAGGCGATGTATTGTCATCATGTTTCTTGGACTGTAGTAATTTATCTGTTTTTGACAGGAACCTATAGGGTGGCCCAAAAAAGTAAACCACCACCAAATTGTCAGAAAATCATAATATAAATCGTATTAAACGCTGCCAGTGAGATCAGATTTTTCTTATCAACGTAGAGTGTCAAAGGAGAACTTTAATATTTATCACTAGGTACTAAATATTCTGTGCGTTACCTTATTTGTGATGGTCAGTTTTGGTTTATGGGCCGCATAGCTGCAACGTGGGCCTTATTAGGCAAATGATGCAAGCTCTCCCTTTTTTATCAGTTTGCCTTAGTAAGCTATGAATTCCGCTCCTAAATCTTTTTAGATGGAAGTTCCTGTAAAAGTTTCTTTGATTTTCCACTCTCTTTTTCAGGTTTTAATTATAAAATTTCATCATATAAATTCCTTTTAATTATATCGAAGTTTGAAGCACAGTAAATGATGACGTCATAAATTAGGTCGTGCATAGGTATTTAATACCAACTGATAATATTCTCCTGCTTATTTTTCACTCAAATTTGACGAAAAGATGTAGCCTTATTTCTGGATTTTCTATACTATTTGACGATAATTCGGAAGTGGCTTTCTTTTTTGGGTCACCCAGTAGTTGTACAGTGGCTGCTGTTGTATGCGAGACTGTAGTATCGCACAGTTAACCTATGTTTACTAATACGAGACTTAGATGTGGTAGTTCAACTATCTGTGTGTTCCGTCCTTGAAACTGTCAACTAGCTGTCAGTAGTCGAGCCTTTCCGAGCGGTCGGCAAGATCTGGAATGCACTGCCTGACGATGGCGTCTCAGCGTCATCCTTTTGCCTTTTGCTGCGATCTTTCTGCTGTTAGCGCTTTTGTGGACCATGTTGTAGCATACTCACTGTAACAAAACTCTGATTGATTGATTGATTGTGTGCGTGCGTGCGTGCGTGTGTGTGTGTGTTAATTGTGAGATATCCTGCACTTCAGTAGGTGCTTGTGCTAATATGCCTCTGCGTTGATTTTATGCTGTCAACTAAATTGTTTTTGGCGGTGCTTCATTCTGAAGCAGCAACGTGCAATGTATTGGACATATAGTTTGGCTGACGCAATTTTTTTATTTTAACGATAATTTGTTTCGGTTTTAAGTAACGCCAAAGTTGTGATCAGGTCTCGTGCGTTTCAAAAATAGCCAATTCCGAGACTCATTTCTGGTCCCGTTTTATGCTCTGTTGGTTTTTCCTGTAAATTCATCGAGTACTGCAATTATGTGAAATAATGTGAAAGCATAAGGTGAGGGTTGCCACTCTTTCTGGAAAATCTGGAAGCCTGGAAAAGTCGCGAGATTCGAAAACGGTCTGGGATAAGTAAGGAGAAAGCAAACAGTCGGGGATTAGTCGTGGGGTTTTCCCATGTCAGTGAAAACGTGTAATTTCCGTTTTTTTTTTTAATTTTTAAATGATTATTTTGACTAATTTTAGCGTCGACGACCGAAGTTTCGGTGGACCATGTTAGGAATTCCGTGTATTCTGACGTTTAGCTACCGTGTCAAAATTACAGTTACAAGTGCAATTCGTGTGAAGTTTTGTTTCTTTCAAAAAAAAGTATATGGGGGCGAATTTGTCCTTTCTTGAAAGCGGCAAACCTGTAGGCTGATGTTGTCACTTGTTAGAAACATTATTGCGTTGTGATACTGTATTGTATGGTAATTAATGTTGTTGGTTCTTTTTTGAATGTGTTAGTTTGAACGATAGTAAAGATTAGATTAATCTGGCGTAAGCATCGCAACCAACAAAGGCAGATTTACTGTTCGCAGAAATCAGTCTAGATAAGCTATCAGTAGTTCAGTATTGAAGAGCTGAACAAGCCTCTTATGATACATACAGGGTGGCTAAAAATACCCCGCCAGACAAAATGCAATTTCTCAACAACTATAGGAGATTTTTATACCTAAATTTCCTGATTTATAAGGGAGAGATCCTGTTACTGTTCTGCATTTTTTAAAGAAATTATTCCAGTTTTCTCCAAGTAATCGCCATTTTAATACTTTATGCAATATTTTCAATTGTGCACGTAACGATCAACAACAACGTGTAATTTTCATTGTTAAGAATATGGACTGTACCAAAATCTGACAAGTAGTTCATTTCAGCATATGTGTGAAGTGTCCACCACCAGCGTTCACACAAGACCACAGTCTTTTCGGGAATCTCAACGTGACTTTGTTGATTGAGTACTGTGGCACCTGGTTCCATATCAGCTGCATGTAGAATTTTGTTGAGTTCGTCGATGTTCTCCAGCTTTGATTAAAATGTAGCGTTCTGGCTTAGCTCCTCAGACATGCTAGTCGAGAGGGCTGAGGTCAGTCATTCATCTTTACTATACACTGCAGTTGGTAGCAATCCAGTCTTGAGCCAGCTTTGCAATGTCTGCAGTCGCGGCGTCGTCATGGTTAGTGATCGCAAATTTGCAATTACCTTTTTTTAGCTCCGCCCTGTAGAGCTGTCGAATAACCCATGTTGCGTGTTAACTAGACAGACTGCATGATTTATTGCTGGGTCGCTATAGGCCTACGCGTGCTTCACTATATAGTTAAGCAGATAGTGTGGGGTGTTGCAAACGCAACCATACGTTTCTGAAGCGAAGAAAAAACATCTCTGGCGTATCTGAAAAACTTCGTCATGGCGCATTCTGTCAGCGGTAGTTTCGCGAACAAGCCTGTTCCTGTAGCGTTCACACAGCGTCGCCGTTTGATATACTAGTACAGTTCGCCGTCGTCATCCCGTCCGGAAGTGTCTGTGACGATCAATGATGCCATCCATAGCGCAAGCAGGTGTACTGCGTGCCGCTGAGCCACTGTGTCAAGAAGCACTTCCGTCCGGGCGGCATTCAACGTCTATTTACTGCGACCATATATCATGATCGCCCTTTTATTTCTTGGCAGCTCAAGATTGGACATCAGCATCATCATGAAATAATTTTTACAGCGCATATTAATAGTTTAATTGTTTTAAGGGGCTCGGGAAGGCCGGGTCAGGGGTCGGCTGATGCCCCCCCCCCCTTAAATTTGGAGCTGAGGTGAAATTTATATTTATGACAGGCCGATTTGTATAATGTGTGAGCCTACCGTGCAAGTAACTGTTTCACTGACAGCCACTGCAGATGTTAAAAGCTATATTGAGGTATGCTGCGCTGTTAAAACTTCCAAGATGAAAGTATGCTTTTGTCTTTTCTAAATAAAATTATTCGTTGGTGTTGTGTCTTAAGTGCATTTATCTTTTACGTCTAGGTCCCTTCCGCCTTATATTGCATTAACGATCAGCACGATTTCAAGGGATGGGGTGAAAATCAACGTATCATGTTACATGATAAAACTTGATTTTTGACCTTGACTCCCATGTTGTGAATGGTTCCTGAGCCCCTGATTGTTTTAGTTGTTTGTCTTCATACTGTCTCGGTTTGTGTTATACTGTTATCATTATGCGCACTGTTCTGTTTTCTCGTGCTGACGATTCGGCGAAATAAATGCTTTACGTAGCCTATAGGAACACACTATAGGCTCTACATTAAAATGTACTCTAAAATAGTGCGATAACGCTACAGCAATCAGCTTTAAAATAAATTGAAACAAATTCGAGAAACCAGGATGGGTTTTATGGATTCCCGCTAAACCCTATGAGCCTCACCTGTGGCTTGATCATAGTTGAGGTCACACCAGGTAAAGAATAGGTAGGCATGGCAGCTGCTGAAATGTGTAGATTAGAAAGTCTCGTAAACTTGCTGCCGTTTCTGAGCAGATCACGAACTATAAGCCCAAATTCTCTGCAGTCAGTTTCTAAACATGTCTATGCTGGGAAGAATGATCCGTCCATCACCGTGTTTGCATTATGTCCAATAACGGACAAAGAAACAGGCTCTGAATTCCATTGAATGTAATTATTTGAACGTATGAATGAGCATCAAAACAATTGCATTCGTTGCCATTTTTTTGCCAGAAAGGTGGATTAAAAATAAGAAAAGCATAATAGTCGGCCAGTAAACTGTTAAAACAAATGTGTATGCGGTTTGGCATTGGTCCATATATAGGCCTCAGGATAGTATATACTTTACTGTTTAGTGCATAGGCATGAGCGGTCTGGCTCTTCAAACCGGTCCTGGCTAATTAGGCAAACCGGACCGTGAGCAGTGACTATAACTATAGAAACTCGGGGCCCCTGCAAATAATTTATCCGAGGAGAGCCCTACCTCCCTAGCTAAGGGCCCCCTTTCCGTTCCACTTCCTCCTTCAACACTAGACGTGGCGGCCCACCTGGCCGGCGGACCAACCGGCCCACCTGGCAAGTGTCAATTGCAGCCAGGCGGCCCTTGTGCATAGGTCTACGTTAAAAGCGGATTCTTAAAGGGAGTTCGTCTGGCGGTTTAAAGAAGGTATAATCTGTATGTTTTTTCTCGAATTTTATCTACGCTTACTGATCTATTTTCTTTCCACTGGTGGCAAGCAATATTATAAGCTATAGGCCAAGTTGTAGGCCTACAATACGCGAGCATGAAATCATGACGTAACGCGTTTATGATCGTGTGTTTTCTCGTCGAATACTGGATGGGTGGGTCAGTGAAGTGTCCGCACTGTGTCGTGATTGGCTCGCCAGTTATGGCGCCGCGAACGAGCGATTATCCACAGCGCTCCGCAGCTAGCTAATCCGTCCTGGAAGCGTAGGATATCCGAACATGAGTGTTGCCGCTCCATCAGACGGTTATGCCGCCGCCGTCCGCTGATCTCGTGGGATTTAACTGCTCTTGCAATCGGAGAAATCTGTCGTTAATCAGCACTTGCTATGGGTCACCCAATCAGGCCAACTCAGCCTTCCATCCTCCGGGGTCGGTAAATGAGTAGTAATCCATGGATTACGGGGGTGGAGGCCATTAAACGGCAGACCTGGGCTGCGTGTGGCTGTTCGGCCGCAAGGTCCAAAGTCCCGTGTGCGCGGGCCTAGTCTAATGGCCCGCACGCCCGCTCTGTATGTGACGTACAGCGCCGTTGCAGCTGCAGTATGCGTCTTGTGACGTGTTATGTCTACCTTTTACCTTTGCAATGGTAGAAATCTGCCGTTAATCCCGTGATTGGCTTTAGGGACTGCACGCACGCAGATCGGGGCGGGCTGGGGACGATGGATACGACGGACAGGTGGTCGACGCCTCGATGGCCGTATTATCTGCCCAACTGCGGCGTCTCGGTGCCGCCGCCGGCGTACGGTGACGCGGCGGCGGTGACAGCCGGCGCCTCAGTCGGCTGGCCAACGACTTCCAGTTCTGCTGCTTGTGTCACTTCTGTTTCCTGTCACCGGCCATACGTCGATGTCACTGCTACTTCGGCGTCATCGTAATCGTCGTGTCCGTTGGCTGACAGTGGACAAGCGGATTACGATTACGTTGACGGCTGAGTTGTAGTGACAGCGCACGGACCTGATATATACTACTCCTGCAAAAAAGTGGCACCTCTTAAAGGTTCAGTATTTAATATCGTCGCCAGACATAGTGACTACGTCGATGTCACTGCAAGTCAGTCATCGTCGTCATCGTCACACAAAGGACTTCTACTCAAACCTGCTGTTAGCGCATCCCAGGACCTTCGCAAGCAGACATCCGATACAGGTCAGAGCCACAATTGTAAACGTTATAGTAAGTAAGTAAGTAAGTACGTTAGTTAATTAGTTTGTTAGTTAGTAAGACAGACAGCGCGGTGACTAATCACAGATTCATAGTGTGCTGTGATTCCACTGACGAAATAAAACGTTTTCAGCGACTGTCTGAGTGCCAGGTATATACTACAGCTGTCTGAGGTCCCGCGGCAACAAATTGTCCCAGAGTCATAAGTTGAGTGTTTGAGTATGTGTTGAATTTTTACGGAAGTCATTCTAACTACGGTAGTTGCCGTCGCCATCTTGTAGGGATGTTGCAGAGGTGTAACGCCGTAAACTTCCCGATGCCTGCCGACTGTTGTATGAGGAATTTTATCAGTCGGCGAATAACCTTGGCGCGATAACATTTTTTTATTTCCGCATTTATTTTTGTTTAAATTATCTGTCCGTACGACATGGCAGAGCAATTTTATGCTCGTGAGTTTGAATTGAATTGAATCCATTTGGTTGCCATTATCGTTCTGCAAATTTCCCAGTTGTGTCGTTGACATTTGAAAGCGAAACAACAGAAGTAGGCCTAAAATACTGAAGACTGTCAACTCAAAAAAATATAACAGCTGTTGGAAGAAAGTAACTATAGTTTCTTTTACTTCAGTCATCTAGTTCTAAAACTAGTTTTTAACGTTTAGATTAACTTTTTCCTTCCATTAGTGGCAATTTAGTTCCAGTTAAACTGACACGTTTTTGTTAGTTGCTTATCAGTGAATTCACTGATCAGTCCAACATGTCGCCTCACTCAGTATAACTCCCAGTTTCAGTTTTTCGCGGTTCACGTTACGTTCCTTACAGCGTCCGCGTTGTCCTCAATATCTTTCTGAAATTTTCAGTTTTGTTTCGTCTACATGCAGAGCACAGAATATAAAAAAATCAGAGATATAACGTCATTGTAACATCATTGTGCCAAAAGAGCGCACTGTCGTATCGCGTGCTTAAAAACTGATCGCTTCCAAAACAATGACGTTCTTTGTTGACCTCTGTTATGTAAAACTTGCGTCGGAGGCTACGAACTGAAAATATAATGGGTCTATAGATTATACTCCCAGGTTATTGATTGGATTGCATCATCTTCGTAACAATGCACGCTGCTTTCTGTTTTCATTTTATTTCATTTTATTAGCCACGAAAGATGCAAACAACACAAGAACAGCAGAGCAAGAGACGGCAGAGATCAACAAGGCCGTATATCTGCACTTATAGTCGTCCCAAAATAAAGCAACATAACTGAATACAGCTGATACAAACATCACTATAGTATAGCCGAAATGTAAACAATGGTACAATGTTCAGCTGCATGTGTTTGTATACTAATCGGCTATTTCATCATCGTCATCATCATCATCATCATCATCATCATCATAGACATTTTCGTGGCCTAAATAATGCTAATTATTGCGAGGACCACAGTTGTCCAGACAGTAGTGATGAATGGTAACAGTAACACACGAGTATTCAGTAACTTATCTACAACGCGTTGTGATGACGGCGTTTGTCAAATCACGTCAACAAAGTTAAGCTACGTCGAGCCCGGATAGTACTGGGATTGGTGACCGCCTTTGGCGGGTCTACTATTCCGGTGCTTTCGATGCCACTCAGGCCCACTCGGCCTAGTCATCCCTGCGTGGGGCGGCGCAATGAGTACTGGTGATGGTTAAGGACACCGCTGGGGAAGAAACGGCGAGTTATGCGTAGCAGTCGGCCCTGTTACCAGGACTTCTGGCCTACTAGCTTATTGGCGTAATAAATGATGATGATTGTATGCTCGCTTAATCGGGTCTAACACTGGCCGGCTCAAAGGTCAAAGAGGATGAACTCTCTCGCGACGGACCTCACGGTCTGTGCATATAGCCTATCTTGTTCTCGGTAATCATGACTACTGCAATTTCCGCTAAAGGGCTACCAGCAGAGGGATCGCTAGAACAGAGAAAAGTTATCAGTTGATGCCGGAACCAGTCGACGGATGATGCTGAAACGACACTGCCAGAAGTGCATACCATCAGGTCCGGATTTAGCTGGTGGAGAGTTGGGGCCCCCATCTTACGTTGAGGTCATTAGGTGGAAGACTGTAAAAACATCAGGATAAAGGAAATGCATTATTGAGTATTAATAGCGTAATTATCACAATAATTATTATTCGTGAAAAAATTGTACGAAACATTCATGTACCTGCAACGACAAAAATCCTACACAACTCGCAGTGATCACGAGAATGTAGTCACGCTGAAACTACGACTTATTTCAACTCTCATGAGCGAGAAACAAAAAATTAACAGTTTGGTGTGAGGCCCTCTGTTGGCGGGTCGAGGCCGGGCCCCCAAGTGCCCCCTTAAATCCGATCACGAATCCCGTACAATAGCTGTAACGGCCAAATTAGTGCGTCGTTTGAGGGCAGGGAGCTGTTGTTGTTGCTGCTGTTGGTTATGCACACGTATTTGCACCCGTACAATCCGTCGTCATCGAACCGGGGGCGCAGTTTCGGTGATTGTGATTAGGTGTGGTTCAAGAACCGACGAGCGAAATGGCGCAAGAACCAACGTCACTGCCAGCCGATGAATATGTCGGCGCCACTCTATCCTCGGTGTCAACATCTGGCTGTGACGACGACGGCAGGTCCCAGACCCTCGTTGTGCTCCAACCCCTGCGGTCGCAGACTCCAATCCCTGCGGTCCCAGACCCTCGTGGTGCTCCAACCCCTGCGGTCGCAGACTCCAATCCCTGCGGTCCCAGACCCTCGTGGTGCTCCAACCCCTGCGGTCCCAGACTCCAACCCCTGCGGTCCAGACCCTCGTGGTGCTCCAACCCCCGCAGTCCCAGACTCCAACCCTGTGGTCCCAGACCCTCGTGGTGCTCCGATTCCTGCAGTCACAGACTCCAACTCCTGCGGTCCCAGACCCTCGTGATGCTCCAACCCCTGCGGTCCCAGACCCTCGTGGTGCTCCAACCCCTGCGGTCCCAGGCCATGCTGGTGCTGCAACCCCTGCAGTCCCAGACTCCAACCCGTGCGGTCCCAGACCCTCGTGGTGCTCCAACCCCTGCGGTGCAAGACCCTCGTGGTGGTCAAACCATTCCGTTCCTCAGCCGAACACCATTGCCGTGGCTTCTTCATTCTGTGGACCCGCGGCACCTCGCGACATGAACATAGCAGCGCGGCCGACACCGATCAACTATCGGCCACACGCATCTTCTCTGACGCCGTCGAATCCCAACTACTACTACACGCTACCGTCGTCGCTTGCAACACCAGCGTCGTCCGGTATCCTTATGGACAGCGCTGTGGCGCTGTCAACACCACATTCCTGTCCGTACTCGGGCTGCGACTAGTCACTTCACTGAATTCTAATCGAGCGATCGGTCAACAAAAATTTGTATAATGCATCTAATACAAGGCGCGGACGGAGGCTCTTAACAACGAAGAATATCTAGAAAATGCAAATAAAATAAAAATGAGGTAAAATCGGTACAAAGCCGGGGGATTAAAAGTGTTAAAATACTTAATAGTCTTAGCGGTGAGGATATGATTGACATCAATAGGAACTAGTCCACCATTAAGAAATCAGTGCGTATAAATCCGAAAATAGGTTATCTTCCTGAAACTGCAACATCAATAATTTTCCCCTTACTTCCCTTTCCCCGTCCTCCTTTTCCCTTTTTTGTCCGGCCCCCTACTTTCCCTTTCCTGTCCTTTTTCCTCCGAAATGACCTATATTGTGTCGGGTGAGGCGTTAAACTCTACTCGCTCACTCACTGCCTTTTCGTCCGGCCGCCAAAAGCAAGATTTGGTGAACTGTATAACATAAAAGTGAGCGTTTTCTGACATTTCCAAGTTAGAAGTTTAAGTTTCGAATAACGATTGCAGAATTATTTCACCGCTAAATATCTGTAACATCTCGTTCGTGCTACGTACACTACCTTGCGAAATGCGAGTTGTGAAGCAGAATTGTCCAAAAATTGTTTTAAAAGTTATGGAAAACGGTTTTAAATGTACCAGAATGACAATGTAAACTTCACAAGAAATCACAAATAAACAGTTTTCATTATGGCGATCTCAGACATCATTCCGCAGAACAGGGCGGACCAACTTAGGCGACAGAGCCTTCTGTGCAGCTGGACCTCGAGTGCATGTTTGAGACAGTCGCTGAAGACGTTTTTATTTGGACAGTGGGACCACACTACAGAGTGTGGGACAGTGACAATGACAACGGAACGTAGTAAAAACGGAGCAATAACATTGTATCGTATGAATTTTTCTGGATACGTAGGACATGTGACTATATTTAGTTGAATGTTCACTACTGTGTGCTGTTTAGTATAGTAGGATTAGGATTATGGTTAGGATTCGATTGTGTGACTGGTTAGTTAGTGGCTATGCACACGTATTTGTACTACTTTCCGTTGTCATTGTCACTTTCCCCGCAATGTGAACTTAAGAATCTTTTCAACTGCGCTTTAGGAGTGTTGTACCTTACTTTTATACTTACTTACTTACCTAATCGTCTGCAGCAATGACGTCGACACCGGCAGACCAGAAAAGTCTGTTGGACGTGCGGCGGATCGTCAAGATAATTAATTGGACAAAATTGTAACCGATTATCAAGGGAGTTGTTTTTCAAACATTGCGTAGGCTTACATCACACACTCGCACGGTAGTGCGAGAGTGTTTTAAAGGCGACGAAGCAAGTCAATGGAAAAGGCCAAAATTCGACCCCTCACCACACCAAAACCCCTTAACCGATCTTATTATGGCGACGTGCTGCCAAAGTAATAGCACCTTTTTGATTTTTGCCGTTTTAGTTGTGTGATGTAGGCCGTGTCGCCGTTAAACACTGTTTTAAACTCTTAAGTTTTTTACATTTATCTGTACAGTGACGTTGGACAAGTGACGATATAACGTGCGCAAAAGCTCTTAATATTCCGAAAGCTACTACAAAACTTGCCACAAATTGCAAAAAAATACAATAATTATCGCCATAGGCGTAGGAGACGGGGGGGCAGCAGGGGCGATCGCCCCCCCAGGTTTCAGGTCGGGGGGCGGAAGTATCTTTCCGCCCCCCCAGGTTTTGAGCCTCAAAAATACCAATAAAGAGGCCCTCTCCACTCCACAACCACTAAGTTCCAACTACCATGAGTGAATGAGTCAGTATTGTGGACCTAGCAAGCGACTGAAACTGAAACA
>Ga0209568_1000225_pt1 | contig 20096 bp, 13 predicted proteins | sample WorMetOlspDAHAB2_FD_187406 | JGI IMG/M metagenome (GOLD analysis project Ga0209568, IMG submission 187406) | Marine gutless worms symbiont microbial communities from Max Planck institute for Marine Microbiology, Germany - Olavius sp. DAHAB.2... ...
GTACGGTGATCTGGTCTCGATGGGGATCCTGGATCCGACGAAGGTGGCCCGTTCGGCGTTGCAGAATGCGGCTTCGATTGCCGGCCTGATGATTACGACCGAGGCGATGGTCGCCGAGGAGCCCAAGGAGGAGACGCCGCCCATGCCGCCCGGCGGCGGCATGGGAGATATGGGCGGCATGGGAATGATGTAATTACTCCCAGGTTACCCGCTCATCGCCAAAAAACCCCGCTGCGGCGGGGTTTTTCGGTAAACCTGTGGGTTGATTGTCGGGTTCCTTTAGGGATCAAACATTATCAGAAATTGGTGGTGGGTGAGTTGAAAGTGGGAACCGATTCGATCCCCTCTCCCCAACCCCTCTCCCGGCGGGAGAGGGGCTTTTTGTGCTCACTTGAAAAACTACCACTACCCAGAAATTTTTCCACGCAAAATTCACCTCGATCAACCACAACCCGGAGCAGGTGCCCCATGTCAAATACCAGCAACCCACTCCTCGACGCCCATTGCGAGGTCTGCCGAATCGGTGCGCCCGCGGTAACCGATGCGGAGATCGAGCAGCAGCTCCCGCTCATCCCCGAATGGCGGCTCATCAGGGAGCAGGGCGTCAGAAAGCTGATGCGCTGCTATGCTACGAGCGATTATCAGCGCAGCCTCGCACTGGTCAACGCGGTCGCGGCGCTCGCCGAGGCGGAGGGCCACCATCCGGTCATGCTGGTCGAGTATTCTCGGGTGACCGTCTGGTGGTGGACTCATAAGATCGACGACCTGCATCTGAACGACTTCATCATGGCCGCCAAATGTGATCGGAGCTTCGCGCAGTTGGCCTGAGATGTCTTTCCTCTTGTCTGCCGAAATGCGCCCACGCTGTTCGGCAGCCCGCAGGTTGGGCAAAAGCCGTAGGTTGGGCAAAGCCGCCATGGACGGCAGGCGTGCCCAACATTTAGGTTTTGTTTTAACTACGAATCACGCGAATCGACGCGAATATTCCCGTGAGTGCAAAGAATCCAATTCGCGTCGATTCGCGTGATTCGTAGTTTTTCCTCTTGTTGCCGATTGGTAACGCTTAACTTAATGGCATTGACATGGAACTTCCGACACATCGACAATGCGGCCAAGAAGCCAATCATACGGTCCATCTGTGCCGCCGCCGGATGTGCGTGTCCGGAAATCTGCGCGCCGATGGGGCTCTTTCAGCGAAGTTGGTTTACCACATATCTAAGCAAGGTTTCGCCTCAGACCGACGAGGCGTGAATCTTGTGTCCGTACTGTATGGGCGAATACAGGAGTCACCCCTACAATTGTGTTCCCCACGCCCATGGAGATGAACCGATGGGTTGCAGGGGCGAACCTTGTATTCGCCCGCGTTCCTTTCTAAGGAAGCGGTATTGGGTAGTGGTAAATTTTTAAATGGCTGGCGTGGACTTGTTCGATCCCCTCTCCCCGGCCCTCTCCCCGGCCCTCTCCCGGGGGGGGAGGGGGTGTAGCCTGTAGCGCGCCCTACCCATTGCCAGAGGCGATGTTTCCATTTATACCTTAACCATTACCCGGTATTGAAGACTCCAACCGGCCAGCTCCGCACTCTAGCCCCTCTTCCCTGGAAGGTGCCGCAAAAGTCCATTTGCGAGCCTTCGCGACACAGAAACGGAAAAGTAATTTTTTTATTTTATGCATTTCAATCGGTTACAGCAGTTGAATCGGGGGGTCGATTTCTGGATTGTAACGGGCGTTGCCCTTTGCAATACCCTCGCCAGGAGAGGGGTTCGGGAGAGGGTGATCGAAAACCTCCCGCGCTCGATTTTTGTGCAGTGCACACAAAACTTGACTCACTTGTAAAGATTAGGTCCCTCCGAGGATCCTAAGATGCTGGTGGTGTGCACAGGTCTGTTAGCGGCGGGTCTCAGTGGTACCTTGGTCCTGGCACAGGCGGTCGATACCGAGCCGGCCGCCGCGCCGGTGACCGAGGCACCGGGGCAGGCCTCCCTCCTCTCACCCACCCGGACAACCGAGTCCCCCACGGACGGTGCACCGCCCGCGGATGCCGAAGACGAGCCGACGGACCCGCGCGCTACTTACAACCAGGCCCTGACCGACCTGGACGCCGGTGAGCTCGAGGCGGCGGCCCGCGGCTTCGAGGCCGTGCGCGCCGGGGCTGGGACTGATGGTGAGGCCCGCTTTCGCGCCACCTACAACCTGGGGTGGGTGGAGGTCAAGCGCGCCGACGCGGCTCTCGACCAGGAGCCGCAAGCGGCGCTCCAGTCTCTGCGGCGGGCAGCCGACTGGTTCCGCGAGGCTATCTCCCTGCGGCCGGGGCACGAGGCGTCACGCCTCAATCTGGAGCTGGTGCTGCGGCGGGCGCTCGTTCTGGCCGACCACCTTGCCGAACGTGACAAGGAGGACCTCGCCGCCCGTTTAGAAGCGCTCATCGAGGGGCAGCGCACCTTCCTGACCGGGCTGGGACAGGGTATCGACTTCGCCGCCTTCCGGGATGACCCCAACGCCGCCGACCAGGCCCGCCGCACCCTGCGTGGCTTCGCCACCAACCAGTTGGAGCTGCTCACCCAGGCCGAACGCCTGAGCGAGACCGCGGGACAGGAACAGGCCGGTTTACAGGCAAAGTCGGACGCGGAACGCAGCCCTGAAGAAGCCGTGCGCCTGGCCCGGCTCGAACAGCTCTTGAGCCACCTGCACCGGGCGCGGGAGCGCATGGGTCAGGCCCGCGGCCAACTACGTCGCCTGGCGGCCAAGCGCGCCTACCGTCGGGTCGCCGCCGCCCTGAGTGCGCTCAAGCGCGCTCGTGACCAGCTGCTCGATCCGGTGGCACGCCTGGATGCCCTCGTCACCGACGGTCTGGCGCTTATGCGCCGAACGGGCCACAAGGTCGCCCGCGACGCACGCCCCGAACAACACGCGCCCAAGTGGCTGACGGCGGATTATCTGGGCGAGGCCCAAGCCGTCCTGACGGAACGTACCGGCGAACTCTATGCGGGCCTGACCGCCGGCCTGGCCCAGACCGAGGAGCCGCCGGCGGTTACCCCCTCCACCGACCAGGCAGGGGACCCCGCCGGCTCTCCCGAGCAACAGGCCCAGCTCCGGCGTCGGCTGGCAGCCGCAACGCCCCTGATCGGAGAAGCGCGAGAGGCATTTCAAGGGGCGTTTGCCGACCTGGAGGCGGGACGGCTCAATAAGGCCCTGGAGGCACAAGGCCGCGGGATAGCCGAGCTGGTCGCCGCCCGCGAACACTTTCTGGACCTCAAACGCCTGGTGGAACTCTTGTACCGGGACCAGCAACGCATCGCCGCCTTGATCGCGCCTGGGGAGGCGGCCCCTGGGAAAGAGGCCGTAGCCTCGGATGCGGAGCCCGGCGAGGAGGATTCGACGCCGGATGAATCGGCCGCGGACCGTTTAAAATATCTCCCCGTCGCCCGGGGGTTGCAGACCGGCAATCGCGAGCGCCTGCGGCGCGTCAGCGCCGCCATTCTCGACCGATTAGGCGCGGTACTGGATGCGGAAGAGCGGGCCGGAGCAGCGCCGGCTGGAGATGCCCAAGTGACCACTGGTCCCCAAACCTCGGCCCCGACCCCGGACCCGGCCGTCCCCGCCCCGCCGGACCCCGCCGCCCTGGCGACCGAGCGTCGGCGTCTGGAGCAGGCCGACGCACTGCGTGTCGGGATAGAAAAAGCGATGCGGCAGGCCCTGGCAGACCTGGTAGCCACGGAGGCCGCCGCGGAAGACCTTCCGGCCACCGATCCGGCGTTGGCGGATGCCGTGGGCCAGGCGCGGCAGTCCGTCGAGCGCACCCTGAGCCAGGTAGAGGCCCTGCGGCGCCTCTTCTTCTCGGTGATCGACCATCTGCGCGAAACCCTGCGGCGCCAGATCGATCTGGGTGACCGCACCGAAGAGACATCCGTGCTGGCCGCCACCGGGCCCGCGGAGGAAATCGCCCGCCGCATCGGTCCCATGGCCCCGGAGCAGACGGCCCTGGCCGAGACGGCCGGAAGCATCGCCGAGGCCCTGGAGCAGCAGGCCGAGCAGCCCGTTCCCCCGCCGCCGGAGGCCCAGGAAGATCCCCCCCAGGAGGATCCCCAAGAACAGGCGGCCCAGGCCCAGGAACAACAAACACGCCTGCGGCAGGCCACCGATCAGGTCACGAGCGCCCGTGGCCATATGGACCAGGCCGCGGAGGCTATCGCCGCGAAGCCTCCACCGTTCGAGGCCATCCGCGATCACCAAGGGCAGGCCGTCGAGGCCCTGACCACCGCGCTTGCCGCCCTGCAGTCGCCGCAGGGGCAAGAGGAGCAAAAGGGGCAAGAGAGGCCACAAGAGCAACAACAGCAGCCGGATCGGCAGGATCAGGAAGGACAGAAAGGGCAGGGGGGGGGGCCGCGGGCCGGCCAGGATCAACCGGATACGGAGCCACAGCCGGCGCCGGGCGATGCGGGCCAGCTCCTGCAGGGCGTGCGCGACCGGGAGGCTCAACGCCGGGAGGCGCACGCCAGGCAGCGACAGCGCGGCTACGAGCCGGTGGAAAAAAACTGGTAATGCGGTGAACGCTGCCGACCGTGCCCAAGGACATTTGCCAGTGCCGGCACGGCAGACAGGGGGCAGACAGCGAACCACATCGACGGTAGTGATAAATTTTTGGTAGTGGTAAATTTTTAAATGGCTGGCGTGGACTTGTTCGATCCCCTCTCCCCGGCCCTCTCCCGGGGGGAGAGGGGGTGTAGCCTGTAGCGCGCCCTACCCATTGCCAGAGGCGATGTTTCCATTTATACCTTAACCATTACCAAATTTTTAATGGAGAATCGATCACTCAATGGTCTGTCATGGCTTGGGCATTAGAAACATTGACCATATTTGAGGGAGCAAAATACTTATCGGCGACATTATTTTTATTCAATTTTAGGTTATACTTTGTACGCAACGATAGATGCGTACTCAGCAATAGATTCTTCGGACATGATCTAATTTATGGCAAATGTTTGAGTGCAGCCGAACCTTAAGCGGGTCGCTACTGCTCCCCTCGTCGGCTGACCCAAAACGTCGGGCTGATAGCTGACGATTCTACGGTGAGAACCTGTGAGCAGCACCGACGTCTGGAAAACCGCCGCCGAGGTCGAGACATGCATCCAGGGCATGGGCAACGACCTGGCGACCCTGCTGGAGGTGCGACGCATCGATGCACCCTTGATGATCGGCGTCCACACCGGCGGGGTCTGGCTGGCGCAATGCCTGCACGATCAGCTTGCCCTCGCCGATCCCCTGGGTCAGCTCGACATCTCCTTCTACCGCGACGACTTCACCCGCATCGGCATGCACCCGCAGGTGCGCCCCTCCCAGATCCCGATGCCGGTGGACGACCGCCACATCGTCTTGATGGACGATGTGCTGCAGACCGGACGCACGATTCGCGCCGCCCTGAACGTCCTGTTCGACTATGGCCGACCGGCTTCGGTGCTATTGGCTACCCTGGTCGAGCGTGACGGCCGGGAGCTGCCGATCGAGCCCAATCTGGCAGGACTGAGGGTCCGTCTCGAGCCCGGACAACAGCTCAAGCTCACCGGCCCGGACCCGCTCCAACTCATCCTGGGCCGGCTCCCACCGGGACGTAGTGGAACCAATGGACCGGCGGCACCGTCGCCATGATCCCATCCAATATCCAGCTCGACGGGCAGGGAAACCTCAAGCACTTCCTCACCATCGAGGGCTTGAGCCGCGAGCTTCTGACCAAGATCCTGGATAAGACCGAAGGCTTTCTCGGGATCGCCGAGCAGGCGGTCAAGAAGGTTCCCCTGTGCCGGGGCAAGATCATCGCCAACCTCTTCTTCGAGACCAGCACCCGCACCCGCACCACCTTCGAGCTCGCCGCCAAGCGACTCTCCGCGGACGTGCTCAACCTCAATATCGATACCTCGGCCACCGCCAAGGGAGAGACCCTGCTCGACACCCTGCGCAGCCTGGAGGCCATGCACGTAGACATGTTCGTGGTGCGCCACGCCGAGAGCGGCGCGGCCCACTTCATCGCCGCACATGCGAATCTCCACGTCGGCGTCATCAATGCCGGCGATGGCCGCCATTCCCACCCCACCCAGGGGATGCTGGACATGTTTACCATCCGCCGGCACAAAGGGGATTTCGCCAAGCTGTGCGTGGCCGTGGTGGGGGACATCCTGCACTCGCGGGTGGCGCGCTCTCAGCTCCTGGCGTTGCGCACACTCGGGGCCGGCGAGGTCCGCGTCATCGCCCCCCGGACCCTGATCCCCGCCCATACGGAGGCGCTGGGAGTCCGGGTCTTCCATGATCTGCGCGAAGGGGTGCGGGATGCCGACGTCATCATCATGCTGCGCCTGCAGCGCGAGCGTATGCGGGGGGCCATGCTCCCGAGCGAGCACGAGTACTTTCAGCTCTTCGGCCTCACCGAGGAGCGGCTCGGCACCGCCAAGCCGGACGCCATCGTCATGCATCCCGGACCCATCAACCGGGGGGTGGAAATGGCCTCCCAGGTAGCCGACGGCCGGCGCTCGGTGATCCTGGAGCAGGTCAGCAACGGCATCGCGGTCCGCATGGCGGTCATGTCCATGTGCATCGGGACCCAGAATCTGCATGCCCAGGAAGAGACCCGTGGGTGACGGAACTGAGGGCTGTCAACAGTGGTCTGAACCTGGTGAGTGGTGAGGTGTCCCAACGTTTGGCGCCTAAGCGAGTCTAAGTTGATGGGGTACTAGGTGGTGTTGACATTTAACGATAACCGACTGTTTTCACGTGTTTAAACGCCCGCAACATGTCACAGATCCAAGATAAGAACCGACTCCCCAACCCCTCTCCCTGGAGGGAGAGGGGTTGGGGAGAGGGTGATTCAAACAGTTGGTTGTGAATGTCAACACCACCTAGTAGGTTGGAGACACATTTTCGATCTCGCGGGTCGCGAGCTCCCAGGGCAGGAATCTTTCAAGGCGCGCTCAAAACAGATCGTCGATAACCCGGGGCGCACTTTGTCTGGGCTTGGCGGAAGACGCACGTCCCCTTTTCTTGCCGCGGGTTTTCTTACGGGCCTTCCCGCCGGCCTTCCCACTACCGATGTAGGCTACGGGCTTGGGTCCCTGCAGGGCATGCGCATACCGGGCACGAACCCACTCCAGGACTCCACCTGACCTGACACGGCGTCCGCTTTCCTTGGAGACGCGCACCCTGACCATCCCCCGGGGCGGTCTCAGGATCGCCTGGGGCTTGCCTTTGAGGGCCTTGCGCATGAAATCCACCCACATGCCGAGCCCCGCCTGACCACCGGTCTCCCGCTTACCCAGCGGGCGGAACTTGTCGTAGCCGATCCAGGCCACGGTAACCACGTCCTTCTGAAATCCGCAGAACCAGGAATCGCGCACTTCGTTGGTCGTTCCGGTCTTGCCGGCCAGATCCTTACGTCCGAGCTTTCGGGCCTTGCGCCCGATCCCACGCTTGATGACGTCCTGCATCATGGATGTTATCTCGTACACCAGGCCCGGAGCCAGCACCCGCTCCGCGAGAGGACCGCTGGTCCGTCTCAGGGCCTTGGTCCTGGCGGATGACCGCCGGTAGCGGGCCCAACAGTTCAGGCAGGCACGAGGCGGATTGGCCTCGAAGACCACCTCACCGTTACCATTCTCGATGCGGCTGATGAGATGGGGTTTCACCTGGAAGCCGCCGTTGGCGAACAGGGCATAGGCCCCGGCCATCTGGAGTGGGGATGCTTCGGCGGTGCCCAGGGCCAGCGAGAGACCCCGGGGAAGCTCATCAAGGGTAAACCCGAAACGTTGGATGTAACGCCTGGTTTCGTCCACCCCTACCCGCTTGAGGAGATGGATGGATGCCAGGTTTCGGGATAGGGTCAGGGCGACGCGCATGCGGATCCGTCCCAGGTTCCGATGATCGGCGTTCTGCGGTCGCCGCGCCCGCCCCCGACCGTACCTGACAAAAACGGGCTCGTCCCGGACCAGGCTGGCCGGGGTATAGCCCTTGTTCAGGGCGGCCGCAAAGACGAAGGGCTTGAAGCTGGAGCCCGGCTGACGACGGGCGTCGACCGCCCGATTGAACTTGCTGTCATCGAAGTAGTATCCCCCTGCCACGGCCTGAATCGCCCCGTCCAGCGGCGATAGCGCGACCAGGGCCCCGGTGACGCTGGGTGCCTGCGACAGCTCCCAGATACCCTTCCTGTTCCGCTTCAGCCGAATCAGATCACCCACGGCCACCGCGTCCGTTACCCGGCGCGGTACCCGCCCCCGCCAGTTCTCGTTCTTGAACCGACGCGCCCACCGGACCTGCCTGAGCCTCAGGGTGATACGTGTACCTTCTTCAGTGTAGACCTCGGCCTTTTGGTAGTGGTAAGTTTTTAAATGGTTTGCGTGGACTTGTTTTGATCCCCTCTCCCCGGCCCTCTCCCGGCGGGAGAGGGAGTATAGTCTATTAGAGCGCCAAACCCACTGCCAGTGGCAATGGTTCCATTTAAACCTTAACCATTACCGGCCTTTTTAGCACTGGCCCGAATCACGATGCCGGCGGTGAGGTCCGGCAGACGAGTCACCGCCTCCAGGAGCTGGTCGAGCTGCTCGTCATCGGCGCCCGCGACCTCGTACTTGGCCTCGGCGCCGTGATAGCCGTGACGCCGATCATAGGCCCGCAGAGCCTTGCGCACCACCTTCTGGGCGTCACGCTGCAGCCCCGGCTCGATGGTCGTGGTTACCCGGTAGCCTTGTCGGTAGGCATCTTCCCCGAACCGAGCGACCATGTTTCGACGTACCATCTCGGCGGCATAGCCGGCCTTCAGATCCACCTCCTTGCGGTGCAGATGGGCCCGGTCGACGAACGTGAAAGCGGTCCGGAACTGCTCTTGATCGATATAACCGAGATCGCGCATACGCTGCAGAATGTAGTTGCGGCGTTCCTGGGCGCACTTGGGGTTGGAAACCGGGTTATTGGCGGACGGGGCCTTCGGAAGGCCGGCCAACATGGCTATCTCGGCGAGGTTCAGCTTATCGAGCGGCTTGTTATACTTTAATAATTCACAATATTTACTTTCTTAAATTCGAGCAAATCATAGAATAATCTCTTACAAAACAATAAGATATAGTAAACATCATTCGTCTTTAAGCTAAATAATAAGTTAATTTATTCATAATTCTAAGTATATAATACAGGGCCGCCGCCGCCGAGACGCCGTAAGCCCGATGGCCGAAGAAGATCTTGTTGAGATAAAGCTCGAGAATCTCCTCCTTCGTGAACGAACGCTCGATGTGTATCGACAACAGCAGCTCGGCGAACTTGCGCTGGAAGGTCTTCTCTCTGGACAGGAAGAAGTTGCGCGCGACCTGCATGGTGATGGTACTGCCGCCCTGGGTACGCTCGCCGGTCCGGACGAAGTTCATCGCCGCCCGTGCAATACCCTTGAGATCGACCCCTTCGTGCTCATAGAAGCGGGCATCCTCGGTGGCCAGGAATGCCTCCACCATCAAGGGTGGTATCGCGTTGAAGGGCACCGGACGGCGCCGCTCGATACCATACTCCGCCATCAGACCACCATCGGCGGCATACACCCGCAGGGGCTCGTGCAGGCGCATCTCCGTGAGCCTGTCGAGGGGGGGGGCAGATCGGTCCGGGCGATGGCAATGAAAAGGGCGAAGACCAAGCCTCCCACCATCGTCAGATCCAGGATGCCGACCAACACTGCAACGCCGACACGCCACGTCAGCGTGCCGAGGATCGAACGGTGGGGATTGCGCGGGGCTTCCCGGCGCGACGCCGACTTCATAGGCAACTCGAATTCCGAACCCTCGAATGATGGCAGCTCGACTCCCGGATCCTTCTCCACGCGGAGCGCCACCCGCTTCTTCACTTCGCGTCTTGAAAAGTCGCCGGGAAGGCAGCTGTTCAAGGTGGTTGGATTCTACAACATCGCACCCTTGAGAGATAAGGCGTTCGGGCGATTCGGTCCGACGTGGTAGTACCCGGTTTCAGCCTATTTTTCCTGTATAGGGCTGATGGGCATGTTAGGTTTGCGGGTCTTAATGATCCTTGGCATGTAAAATAGGCTGAAACTAGGTAGTAGGGTGGAATTGAAAACCGGGGCTCCGTGGGTTGCGCCGGGGTGTTGGTTAATTTATAAGTGTTAACATAGCCAATAGCAGTATGTTGGGCATGCCAAGAGCGCCCCCTCTCCCTCCGGGAGAGGGCTGGGGAGAGGGGATCGAAATGAATCTTTTCAACGCTAATCACTTATAAATTTACCACTACCCGCGCCGGTAAGGTATATGGGCTGGTTATGTGCGGTATTGTCGGTGGTATCTCCCAACGCGAGGTCGCGGCCATCTTTCTGGAGGGACTGCGGCGCCTCGAATATCGCGGTTATGACTCGGCCGGCATGGCGGTGCTCACGGCGCCGGGCGAGCTGAGACGGGTCCGTGCGCTGGGGAAGGTGCAGCGTCTCGCCGAAGATATGGTACGCGATCCCCTCCCCGGCAGGCTGGGCATTGCCCACACGCGCTGGGCGACCCATGGCGAACCTTCGGAGCGCAATGCACATCCCCACGTCTGCCGCGACCGGTGCGCCATCGTCCATAACGGGATCATCGAAAACCACCAGGCGTTACGCGAGGAGCAGACGGCCGGGGGTCATACCTTCACGTCCGCCACCGACACCGAGGTCATCGTCCATGCCCTGTACGATCGGCTCGAGGCGGGGCAAGGGCTGTTGGAGGCGGTGCGCGATACCACCCGGCTGCTCGAGGGGGCCTATGCCTTGGGCGTTCTCGACACCCGCGATCCGGACCGACTGGTCGCCGTCAGATACGGCAGCCCCCTGGTCATCGGGGTGGGTTTCGGGGAGAACTTCATCGCCTCGGATGTCTTCGCGCTGCTGGCGGTTACTCAACGCTTCATCTTTCTGGAAGACGGCGACCTCGCCGAGATTACCCGCGATTCGGTCCGCATCTGGGACGCCGCGGGCGAGCCCGTGGAGCGCCCGATCAAGACCTCCTGCCTCCATGCGAACACGGTGGAACGGGGCCGGTACCGACACTATATGCTCAAGGAAATCTTCGAGCAGCCCCACGCCGTCGGGGACACCTTGCAGGGACGGATCTCCAGGAGCCGGGTCTTACCACAGGCGTTCGGCAACCAGGCCGAGCGGATCTTCGGGGGGATCAAGGCGGTCACGATCATCGCCTGCGGCACCAGCTTTCATGCCGCCCTGGTGGCGCATTACTGGATCGAGTCGCTCGCCGGCCTGCCCTGTAGCGTCGAGGTGGCCAGCGAGTACCGCTACCGCAAACAGGTGGTGCCTGCCGATGCGCTCTTCGTCACCATCTCCCAGTCCGGCGAGACCGCCGACACCTTGGCGGCACTGCGTATGGCCAAGCAGCTCGGTTATACCGCTACCCTGGCCATCTGCAATGTTCCTGAGAGCTCCCTGGTGCGCGAGTCCGACCTGGTGTTCCTGACCCAGGCCGGCCCCGAGATCGGCGTGGCCTCCACCAAGGCCTTCACTACCCAGCTTGCCACCCTGCTGCTGCTGACGACCGTCATCGGGCGTTGCCATGGCCTGGACCGGGAGATCGAGACGCAGTGCGTGACGCTACTGCGGGCCCTGCCTGGAAAGATCGAGGCGGTGTTGGCCCTGGACGGGACCATAAAGGGGCTCAGCGAGCGTTTCGCGGAGAAGCATCATACCCTCTTTCTGGGGCGCGGCGACCAGTATCCCGTCGCCCTGGAAGGGGCGCTGAAGCTCAAGGAGATTTCCTATATCCATGCCGAGGCCTATCCCGCCGGCGAGCTCAAGCACGGCCCCCTGGCCCTCATCGACGAGGACATGCCCGTGGTTGCCGTCGCGCCCAACGACAAGCTGCTCGAGAAGCTCAAATCCAACCTCGAGGAAGTCCGTGCCCGCGGCGGCGAGCTCTTCGTATTCGCCGACGACCGCGTCACCATGACCGAAGGACAGGGCATGACCGTCATCAGGCTCCCCCAGGCAGAGGGCCTCATTGCCCCCTTGCTCTTCACCATCCCGCTCCAACTCCTGGCCTACCACGTGGCCGTGCTCAAGGGCACCGACGTGGACCAGCCGCGGAATCTGGCCAAATCCGTCACCGTCGAATAGGCAATCCTGTTTGCGGGCTTTGGAGCTAGTACCCCATTTCATCCCATTTTGCATTTGTAGGGAACGGCCTCCGTGCCGTTCCGCAAACTGTTCGGAACGCCAGGTCGGGCGTTCCCTACGAAAATTAAGGTGAAATGGGGTGCTAGACTGACGGGATCAGTTCGACGCTCGATAGTAATCCATCAGAGTCCGGGCCACCTCGGGACGCGAGAACTCCTCGGGCGGGGCAATGCCCGCGGACAACATCTCCCGCACCTTGGTGCCGGACAGGAGCACGAAGTCCTCCTTGGTGTGATCCGGCGCCTCGCGCATCATCACCACCTTGCCGAGCTTCCTGGACCAGGCGGTGTGGTCGGCCTTGAAGATCTCGATTTCCAGCGCCCCCTGCGGGACCTCCTCGTCGAAGATGGTCTGGGCGTCGAAGGCCCCGTAGTAGTCGCCCACCCCGGCGTGATCGCGCCCGATGATAAAGTGGGTCGCGCCCATGTTCTGACGGAAATAGGCGTGCAGAACCGCCTCCCGCGGGCCGGCGTAGAGCATGTCGAAGCCGTAGCCGGTGACCATGGCGCTGTTCGGCAGAAAATAAAGCTCGACCATCTTACGAATCGCCGCATCCCGCACCGGCGCGGGGATGTCGCCGGACTTGAGCTTGCCCAGCAGCATGTGGATGACCAGGCCGTCGCACCCGAGGCGGTCCATGGCCATATGGCACAGCTCCTCGTGGGCCAGGTGCATCGGGTTGCGGGTCTGAAAGGCCACGGTCTTGCTCCATCCGCGTTCGGCGATCTCGTGGCGAATCTCCACCGCGGTACGGAAGGTGTCCGGGAAATCGTCCTGGAAATAAGAAAAATGCAGTACCTGGATGGGCCCGGAGACCGCAAACCGGCCTTGGCTGTTAAAGGCGGCAACACCCGGATGCTCCTTGTCGTCCGTGCGGTAGACCTGCTCGGTCATCAGGGCCATCTGCTCGTCACTGACGGTCTCGATGCCCTCCACCTCCATGATCGCGAGAATCGGATTGCCCTCCATGTTCGGATCGCGCAAGGCGATGCGTCGGGCCCCCTCGATGGTATCGACGCTGTCGAGCAGGCACAGCACGGGCACGGGAAAAAACATACCCTCGGTGGTCCGCATGGTGCGGGCCACGCTCACGGCATCTTCCACCGTCATATAGCCCCGGAGCGGACTGAAATAGCCGCCGCCCATCATGACCGCGTTACCCGCGGCCTGGGAGCTGATCGTCACCGCGGGCAGCTCCTTCGCCTCACGCAGCAGCGCATGGTGCTTATCCGGATCGTAAACGAACAAGGGTTGCAGCTCGTCGGAGCCGACTGGTTTGATCATCTTCTGCCTCTCCTGACGACTCGCGCTCGGGCGTCCAACACGGGCACGCGCGACGGGGCGAATCTTGTTTGCAATAATTGGTAGTGGTAAATTTTTAAATGGCTGGCGTGGACTTGTTTAATCCCCTCTCCCCGGCCCTCTCCCGGGGAGAGAGGGGGTGTAGCCTGTAGCGCGCCCTACCCATTGCCAGAGGCGATGTTTCCATTTATACCTTAACCATTACCCAATAATTTAATACAGACCTTGCGGCAGGTTGCGGAGTTACGCGACCGTCGCGCCCCGTGGGCTGAAACGGCAGCACGGGTGCGGTGCAAACCATACCATAGCCACCGCTTTCCCCCTGCCAAAACTGTGTTTATGGGCGCAGTAACCGAGCCTTTGGGCCGCCGGCCGGCGCACACGTCTCACCGGAGATTGCCATCTTAGGTCCCGTTGACATTTAATGCAAAATACTTTCCATATCACGTCGTTAAGAGGAAAAGCCACCTTCGGGGTAGGCTAGGAGCACGCTCACAGGAAGTGCTCGGCCGATTTTTTTGCCGCAAATATGTCACATCCCACAACCAACGCCGAATAACCCAGGACTACTTCCGTTGGTAGTGGTAGTTTTTCAAGTGAGCACAAAAAGCCCCTCTCCCGTTGGGAGAGGGGTTGGGGAGAGGGGATCGAATCGGTTCCCACTTTCAACTCACCCACCACCCTTCCGTTTAATGTTGTTGTTACCGAGTAGAGGGAAACTTGAACAGGCGTTCCTTCTCCCGCTGCCAGTCTCGATCTTTTTCCGTCGCCCGCTTGTCGTAGAGCTTCTTGCCCTTGGCCAGCCCGATTTCCAGCTTGGCTCGACCGCGTTTCCAGTACATGGCGGTAGGGACCAGGGTATAGCCGGCGCGCTCGGTCAGTCCGATCAGGCGGTTGAGCTCGGCGCGCTTGAGCAGCAGCTTGCGGGTGCGCGTGGGGTCGGGCGTGACGTGGGTCGAGGCAGCGGACAGCGGTGAGATGTGGGCGCCGAGCAGGAAGGCTTCGCCGTGCAGGAGCTTGACATAGCTTTCCTTGAGCTGTGCGCGTCCGGCGCGCAGGCTCTTGACCTCCCATCCCTCCAGGGCGAGACCGGTCTCATAGCGTTGCTCGAGATGGTAATCGTGGTCCGCCTTCTTGTTGAGCGCGATGGTGGAGCCGCCGTGCTTGGGTTGCTTCGTCTTTACCATCCCGAGAGTGTAACCCAAGACGCTTCACTGTTGCTTATCCCGCAGTGGTCGTTGCCGGGCGAGCATAATATAAATCTTCCTGAAAACAGGGTCTTGTAGGGTGGGCTGTGCCCACCGCTGCCTCAGGCGTCCCCGCCCGCTTCCAGGTACCCTCTGTATTCCACGGCTAACCGCCGTGGTCCCATTGAAGTGCCGAAGCGATCGATGGCGCTAGGTGAGGGGCGTAACCCAACATGACGCTTGCGGTTTGGCCCCGCTCCCGCTCCTCCTGTATCTTTCTCGGGATGCGACTGGAGAAGATCAAGCTCGCCGGCTTCAAATCCTTCGTCGATCCCACGACCGTGCCTTTTCCGAGCAACCTGGTTGGGGTCGTGGGACCGAATGGGTGCGGCAAATCCAACGTCATCGACGCCGTGCGCTGGGTGATGGGGGAGAGCTCGGCCAAGATGCTGCGCGGCGAGTCCATGTCCGATGTCATCTTCAACGGCTCCATCGACCGTAAGCCCGTGGGCGCCGCCGGTATCGAGCTGGTGTTCGATAACAGCGACGGCGGTGCCGGCGGGGAGTACGCCGGGTTCAGCCAGATTTCGGTCAGGCGTCAGGTCTCCCGGGACGGCCAGTCGGTCTATTTCCTCAACGGCGCCCGTTGCCGCCGCCGCGACATCCAGGACCTGTTTCTGGGCACGGGGCTGGGTCCGCGCAGCTACGCCATCATTGAGCAGGGCATCATCTCGCGCTTCATCGAGGCCAGGCCCGAGGAGCTGCGCCTGTTTCTGGAGGAGGCGGCGGGTATCTCCAAGTACAAGGAGAGAAGGCGCGAGACGGAAAACCGGATGCGCCACACCCGCGACAACCTGGAGCGCCTGGATGATCTGCGCGAGGAGGTCGCCAAGCAGCTCTCGCACCTGGAACGACAGGCCGCCGCCGCCGAGAAGTACCAGCGCCTCAAGCAGGACGAACGGCGGCTGGAGGCGGAGCTGCAGGCCCTGCGCTGGCGGTCCCTGGATCGGGAGCTGAGCGACCGGGACGAGTCCCTGCGGAGCCGGGAGACGGCGCTGGAGGGTCGAGTTGCGCGGCAGCGGCAGCTGGAGGCGGATGGTGAGCAGCTGCGCGACCATTATGTCGAGGCCTCGGACGCCTTCAACGAGGTCCAGGGCCGTTATTACGCCATCGGCTCCGAGATCGCGCGTCTCGAACAGGGCATCCGGTTCGCCAGGGAGAGCCGCGGACGTCAGGAGGGGGAGGTCGAGCGCCTGGAACGCGAGCTCGCCGAGGTCCGGGACCTGCTTGCCCGCGACGAGCAGGCCGTGGCGGAGATGGATGCGGCCCTGGCCACGGACGAGCCCGAGCACGAGACGGCCGCGTCGGCGCTGGCGGAGGCCCTGGCGCGGGTGGGCTCCGTCACGTCCCAGCTCGAGGCCTGGGAAGCCCGGTGGGAAGAATTCAACCGGCGGGCCGCCGCCCCCGCGGAATTGGCCCAGGTGGAGCGGACCCATATCAACCACCTGGAGCAGCGCATGGAGCAGGTCCGCTCCCGGCAGGGTCGGGTCGAGGAGGAGCTGGGACGGCAGGACACCGGGGCATTGGAGGTCCGAATCCAGACCCTCCAAGGGCAGGCCCAGGAGTACGATGAACGGATTGCCGCCCTTAAAGACCAGGAACAACGGCTGATCGAGACCCTCCGGGAGCAGCAGGATACGCTACGTGCGCTGGGCGGACAGCTCGATGCGGCGCGGACCGAGCTGCAATCGGCACATGGCCGCCAGGCCGCGCTGACCGCCCTGCAGGAGGCGGCCCTGGAGGATGCGGACGCGGCCCTTGCCGCTTGGCTGCGCGACCAAGGGTTGGCGGACGCCCCCAGATTGGTCGATGAGCTGGCGGTCGAGTCCGGCTGGGAGGCGGCGGTGGAGGCGGTGCTTGCGGGACACCTGCGCGCCGTCCGCACCGATTCCCTGGACCGGGTCGGGACCGCGGTGGACAAGGCGGACCTCGGCTCCCTGGCGCTGATCGAGGGGACCGCCCCCCCCGGCCCCACGGCTCCCGATGCTCTCCTGGCGCGGGTGCGGTGTCCCTGGCCCCTGCGGGGGCTGCTCGGGTCCGTGCGTGCGGTGAAAAACCTGCCGGAGGCCCTGGGCAAGCGCGGCGCCCTGGCTCCGGGCGAGATACTGGTCACCCGCGATGGGGTCCTGGTGGGTCTCAACTGGCTGCGCACGCCGGAGGCGGACGGCGCCCTGGGGGGAGTGCTGGTGCGGGCCGAGGAACTCAAGGTGCTCGAAAACCGGGCCGCGACCCTGGAGGCCCAGGTCTGGACCCTGGAACGGGAGCGGGAGCAGCTGCGGGCGCGTCGGCGTGGGGTCGAGGAGGAACGCGAGGCGTTGCGTACCGAGACCGCCGGACTTGAAAAAGCCGCCGCCAAGGTCCGGGCGGATCTTATGGGACACCGAGCCCGACTGGAGCACCGGAACGAGCGCCGCACCGCCCTGGAGGCGGAGCGATCGGAGCTGGCCGAGCGCCTGGCGGAGGCCGCGACCGAGGAGGCAGCGGCGCGGGAACGCCTTAACGGGGCCCTGGAGGAGATCGACACCCTGGCCGACCAGCGCACGGCCCTGACCGCGCACCGTGACACCCTGCGGGGCCAGGTAGCGGAGGCGCGGGAGCAGGAGCGGGAGCTGCGGGAACGGGCCCACCGTCTGCAGCTTGCCATCGAGACCCGCCGCGCCTCCCGTGAGGCCGGGCTGCGCAACCTGGAGCGGGCGCGGGAGCAGTGCCGCCAGCTCGGCGAGCGCCGCGACGCGTTGCGCCTGAGTCTGGAGGCCTCCCTGGCGCCCCTGGCCGGGCAGGAGAAGGGGCTGGAAGCGCAGCTTGCCCTGCGTCTCGAAGTCGAGGAGCAGCTGGGCGCCTCGCGGCAGCGGATGGAGGAGCTGGACGCCCAGGTACGGGCGCTGGAGCAAGAACGTCATCGACTGGAGCAGGCCATCGATGAGGACCGGCGGGAGCTGGATACCCTGCGCCTGGCGCGGCAGGAGCAATTCGTGCGCAGGCGGACCCTGGAAGAGCAGCTCGCCGAGGCGGGCCTGGAACTGCGGGAATTGCTCGCCAACTTAGGGGCGGATGCCACCGAGGAGGTCTGGCAGGAGCAGTTGGAGAAGGTCTCGCAGCGTATCGCCCGCCTGGGCAACATCAACCTGGCGTCCATCGACGAGCTCGCGGAGCAGTTCGAACGCAAGCGTTATCTGGACGCCCAGCACGCCGATATCTCCCGCTCCCTGCACACCCTGGAGCAGGCCATTCGGCGTATCGACCGCGAGACCCGCGACCGGTTCAGGGAGACCTTCGAGCGCGTGAATCAGGGTTTCGAGCAGCTCTTCCCGCGTCTGTTCGGCGGTGGTCAGGCCTACCTGGCGCTTACCGGCGAGGATCTGCTGGAAACGGGCGTCACCGTCATGGCGCGCCCGCCGGGCAAGCGCAACGCCAGTATCCACCTCCTCTCCGGCGGCGAGAAGGCATTGACCGCCGTGGCCCTGGTGTTTGCCATCTTCGAGCTCAACCCTGCCCCTTTCTGTATGCTCGACGAGGTGGACGCCCCTCTGGACGACGCCAATGTGGGGCGCTTCTGCGAGCTGGTGCGTTCCATGTCCAACCGGGTGCAGCTCATTTTCATCACCCACAACAAGCTGACCATGGAGGTCGCGGACCACCTGCTGGGCGTGACTATGCAGGAGCCCGGCGTCTCGCGTCTGGTATCGGTGGATGTGGAGGAAGCGACCCGGCTGGCGGCGGTGTCCTGAGCCGGAATGTCGGATGCGCCCGCGTCCCTGCCCCGCGCCGATCGCTTGGGCGCACCTTGGCGTCGCGAGGTCTCGTCGGCGATAGGTGCGGAGCCCGCGGGCTTATCCGACCTACACCTTCTGGTAGTTGGGTAAGGGCCAGGGATGGCTCGCACCCAACATCCGGAATGTCTGCACGCTTGTTGACCGATTCCAGCATTTACATGTTAAATTGGCATTTCGGCATACTCTGAAAAGGCCGAGCAGATCCAGACAGCACAAAATCATTCGGGAGAGAGCCATGAGCGACATCGCGGCCTTGAAGCAAGAGAAACAATCGCTGATCGACAAGATGCTCGAGATGCAGAAGCAGTTCATCGCCCACGAGCACGAGCACGGCGTCACCGGTAAGGACTACTGGGCCTCCGGCGAAGGGCTCCTCGCCGACTATCGGCAGGAGTATATGGACATGGCGAATCGTGTGGTGGACCTTGCCCATGAGATCGTCGGCTCGTCGCGTGACTGAATCTCTCCCGGCGGTCCCGGTGCCCGGTGGCTCGGGGCACGCCCTCTGACGTCGATCCGCCTGCTCGCTCGCTTTCGAGCCGGCCCGTGCCTTGGCACGGGTCTTTTTCGTCCTTACGACGAGGGGCTGTGCGCCGGTGTCGCCGAATAAGCGGTGTTGCCGAATGAGAGGAACCGCTTGGTCAGCATGGGCGCACCGCCTGCCGGATCGCGCAAGGCCAGGCCAACCGGGGCGCAAGACCGTTGAAAAGCATCCATCCCTGGGACGTTACGCCTGCGCAGGCGCGGGCCATTCAGGACCGGCTCCGCGAGCAGGTGGTCAGGCAGGACGATTTTTCGCACATCGAGACCGTAGCTGGGCTGGATATCGGATTCGAGGATAGGGGAAAAACCACCAGGGCCGCGGTGGTCGTGTTGCGCTTTCCCGGACTGGACCTTCTGGAACGGGCCCTGGCACGCTGTCCCACCAGCTTTCCCTATGTACCGGGGCTCTTGTCCTTCCGCGAAATTCCGGCGGCGCTCGATGCCCTCGCCAAGCTGCGGGTCGAGCCGGATCTCCTTCTGTGTGACGGCCAGGGCTATGCCCACCCGCGCCGGTTCGGTCTGGCCTGCCACCTGGGGTTGCTCACCGACCTGCCGAGCATCGGCGTGGCCAAATCACGTCTTATCGGGACGCACGGAACCCTTGATCCGCAAAAAGGGGCGCAAACCGGACTCCGGCACGACGGCGAGCTCATCGGCACCCTGCTGCGCACGCGCAACGGGGTAAGGCCGGTCTATGTATCCGTGGGGCACCGGATCGGCCTGGAGACGGCGCTGGACTATGTCCTGGCCTGCACCACCCGCTATCGCCTGCCCGAGCCCACGCGCCTGGCCCACCGGCTGGCATCGGATGAAAAATAAGGGACCTATATACATATACCTTGAATTACAAAAAATTTAACTTTATCATTTTATCGTCTATAATGACTTAACGTTGTCGAAAGCTTGGAAATCAAAAATGATTAAAATCCTGTTTAGCGACGCAGATGTATGTGCTCTTCGATATGAACGTATTCATCACCCCCATCCGCGAGTAAGAACGAGAATGGACGCTTTGTATTTAAAAAGCCAAGGGATAGCTCATAAAGATAT
>Ga0209568_1000226_pt1 | contig 20078 bp, 17 predicted proteins | sample WorMetOlspDAHAB2_FD_187406 | JGI IMG/M metagenome (GOLD analysis project Ga0209568, IMG submission 187406) | Marine gutless worms symbiont microbial communities from Max Planck institute for Marine Microbiology, Germany - Olavius sp. DAHAB.2... ...
CCACATCTCCACAGGCGCCACAACACCAACCAGGAGGTCATATCAAAAGGAATCTGGCGGCATGATCAGTGAGCGGAGTACACCTTAACCAAGCCGCCGAGCTGTCCAACGAAGTGGGACCACCTCACACGGTTGCAGGCCCATTCCAGGCGCATGGGTCGCGCGCCGGGGCCGCTTTCGCCGCCGACGATGACCCAATGGATGTTCCTGAGGTCGAGGGTGCCGGGCGGTCCGATCAGTGGCTCGATGGAGAGAAATCGCACGCTAGCCGATGTGTCTCTTAACTGCTCAATACGGGAACGTCGCTTGCCATCCTCGACAGAAGTACCGAGCCATATGTGCGCTGGCGCTCGTCGCCCGGTGTACCGAACGTTGATGAAGTCACGCATGCGGGAGCTTCGCTTGGTTAGTACCTGATAATTGTGCCAGTTGGCCTGTTCCATCGTATCGAATACGCGGCCGACGTACTCGTCCGGCACGTCTTTGTGGAACAGGTCGCTCATCGAGTTGACGAAGATCATCCGTGGACGACGCCACGTTGCGGGCTGCTCAAGCCGCGCGGATCGGAGTGTCAGGTCGAATCCGGTTTCGAAGGGATGTCCGGGAACACCGCGGAAGCGCTCGGAAAACCGTTCAGCGTAGCAGTTGTCGCATCCCGGACTGATCCTTGTGCAACCCGTAACCGGGTTCCACGTCGCGTCTGTCCATTCGATCGCTGACCGATCCGACATCGAAGCCTCGCAAGAACAAAACAAGAACTATTCTACACGTTTTAAACGAGAAAACGCAACCCTATCGGCCAGTTCGTGAACTTTGGGTTTCGATTTGCGGGACCGTACAAAACGCCCCAAGAACCAAAAGGGCCCGGCGGTGGCGCCGGGCCCTCGGTGTTTCTGGCTGTCGCGGCCGGTCAGGCGCTGGCCAGGTTCTGGGCGACGAAGTCCCAGTTGACCAGATTGTCGAGGAACGCCTGGACGTAGTCGGGGCGGCGGTTCTGGTAGTCGAGGTAGTAGGCGTGCTCCCAGACGTCGCAGGTCAGCAGCGCCGTCTGGCCGTGGACCATCGGCGTGTCGGCGTTGGGCGTCTTGGTGATCTTCAGCGAGCCGCCCTCGGCGACCAGCCAGCCCCAGCCGCTGCCGAACTGGGTGACGCAGGCGTTCTTGAACTCCTCGGCGAACTTCTCGTAGGAGCCAAAGGCGCCGGAAATCGCCGCCGCGACCTCGCCTGTCGGCGCACCGCCGCCGCCGGGCTTCATGCAATGCCAGTAGAAGGTGTGGTTCCAGACCTGGGCGGCGTTGTTGAACACGCCGGCCTTGGCGGCGTCGCCCGCGACCTCCTTGATCACGTCCTCCAGCGCCATCGAGCCGAGCGGCGTTTCCTTGGTCAGGTTGTTCAGGTTGACCACGTAAGTGTTGTGGTGCTTGCCGTGGTGGAAATCGAGCGTGTTCTCGGAAATGTGCGGCGCCAAGGCGTTCTTGGCGTAGGGCAGGGCTGGAAGATCGAATGCCATAATTACCTCGTTCCCGGTTCGCGGCGTTGTTCCGACGCGATGATTGATGTGATTGGAGCGCTGATGTTGCCTGAAAATATGGCCTCAGAGGCCCGATTGAAAGGGGAACCGACAGCGAATCTTCGGCACCCCTAGCGCCGGCCCAAGGCGTCACCGACGACCGCCGAGAAGGTGCAGGTCCGCCGGTCCCAGCCGCTGAGGCCGACGCGGCGGCGCAACGGGTCTTCGTCGCGGAACCTCGCTGCCAGCTTAGTCGCGCGGCACAGCAGGATCTTCGAATACACGCGCATGCCGCGATGGTGGGTCGCGCCGGGCAGCGCCCCGGCGTCCCGCAGCAGCCGGTCGACGCCATCGAGCACCCGGTCGATCACCGCCCGGGTCTGGCCCTTGGCCTTGGGCGCGCTGAGATGGAAGTCGGTGACCTTGGCGTCGATCAGGAACTGCTGGGGAATGCAGGGCCGGTCGCTGTCGACGGTGGGGTCGCGGAAATCCCGCAGGCGCCGGAGGATGCGGAGCGCAGCGCAGAGCGCGTCGCTGGGGCGTCCGCAGGTGGCCGGGTCCTCGCCGAGGATGTCGATGAGATAGCGGCCGACCGGCGCTGCGGCGAACTGGCAATAGACCATCAGGTCGCCCCAGGTCTGGCAGGGCTTGCCGCCGATGTCGCGGTGAAAGGCCTGCAGGACGTGGTGCGCATGCTGGGGCGTGATGCCGGTGGTCCGCAGGCTGTCGATCAGCGCCGCCGAGATCGCCTGCGCCTCGTCCGACCAGTCGGCGGGAATCTCGTCGTCGAGCGCCGCCGTCAGCGACTGCAGGCGCGCGGTCTTCTGCTCCCGGGTCAGCCACGAGCTGTCGGCGACGCCGTCGGCGAGGCGGACGAACCGCCCGAACGCCCGCACGTGGGGGCGGGCGTCCTCGGGTATGAGTGTCGGCTTGGCGGCGAAGTCGGTGTCGCCGACATGCCTTTCGAGATCCATCGCCATGTTGGAGGTCCAGGTATCCCGTGCGTTGCATGGGGAGCCACCCACATATAATCCCGATCGCACCATCACCGCTTGCAAAAAAGGACGGACATGCCGGACCTGTCGTACTGCGGCGAACAGATTCGCCGGCACGACAACGATCGCTTCGTCTGCGCGTTGTTCGCGCCGCCGCCGGAACGGGAGGCCCTGGCGGCCCTCTACGCCTTCAACCTGGAGGTGGCGCGCATCCCCGAAGTGGTCCGCGAAACGCTCCTCGGCCACATGCGGCTGCAGTGGTGGCGGGACTGCATCGCCGCCATCTACGAAGGCGCTCCGCCGGAGCATCAGGTGGCGATGCCGCTGGCCGAGGCCGTCGCCCGCCATGGGCTGGAACGGAGCCTGTTCGACCGCCTGCTCGACGCCCGGGCGGCCGATCTCGATCCCGATCCGCCGACCGATCTAGGTGCCCTCATCCGCTACGCCGACGACACCTCGGGGGCGCTCACCGGCCTGGCGTTGACGGTGCTGGGCGCTGGAGATGCCGCCGATGCCGGCCGCGACGTCGGCATCGCCTGGGCGCTGACCGGTCTCCTGCGCGCCGTGCCCTTCCATGCGCAGACGCGGCGGTGCTATCTGCCGGCGGACCTCTGCCGGGACGCTGGCCTCGACGTGGAGAACGTCTTCGCGCTCAAGTCCGGGCCGGAACTGGCCCAGGTCGTTGCCGTCCTCGCCGAGACCGCCAGCGACCATTTGCGCGCTGCCCGGTCGCATCAAAAAGAGGTGCCGAAAGCGGCGCTGCCGGCGCTGCTGCCGGCGACCATCGCCGAGCGCGACCTTGCCCGGCTGCGCCGCGCCGGCCACGATCCCTTCGCTCTCGATCACAAACGGGACGGGTTCGGCCGTCTTCTGCGGGTCACGATCAACGGCCACCTGGGGCGGTACTAGGCCGCGGCCTCGTCGTACCTCACTTAAAGATCACGCTGGGCAGCCAGGTGACGATCTGCGGGAACGCCCAGAACAGCGCCAGCGCGGTGACCTGGATGCCGATGAACGGTATCACGCCGCGGTAGATGTCGACGGTCCGGACCTCCTTCGGCGCCGCGCCCCGCAGATAGAACAGCGCGAAGCCGAACGGTGGGGTGAGGAAACTGGTCTGCAGGTTGACGCCGATCATCACCCCCAGCCACAGGGGATCGAAGCCGAGCGCGATCAGCACCGGCCCGACGATGGGCACGACGACGAAGATGATCTCGATGAAGTCGAGGAAGAAGCCGAGCAGGAACATGATCAGCATGACCAGCAGCATGGCGGCGAACTTTCCGCCCGGCAGGTGCTGCAGGAACTCCTCGACCACGGCGTCGCCGCCGAACCCCCGGAACACGAGGGAGAACATCGACGCGCCGACCAGGATGATGAACACCATCGAGCTGATCTTGGTCGTCTCCCGCGCCACATGGCGGACGATGCCCATGTTGAACGCGCCGGCCTGCCAGGCCAGCACCGAGGCGCCGATGGCCCCCACCGCCGCCGATTCCGTCGGCGTGGCGATGCCGGTGAGGATCGAGCCGAGGACCAGGACGATCAGCAGCAACGGCGGAAACACGACCTTGACGATGTCGAACAGTCGCATCTTCGATTCGTCGTCCGGCCGCTCCAGGGACGGGCAGCTTTTCGGCCGGATCACCGCCTGGAGGATCTGCCAGCCGAGGTAGAGGCCGACCAGCGTCAATCCCGGCAGCAGGGCGCCGGCGAACAGGTCGATGGCGGTCACCGGTTCGGGGACCAGGGTCCCCTTCATCTCGGCGGCCTGCTCGTTGGCGCCTTGCAGGATGTCGCCCAGCAGCACGAGCACGATGGACGGCGGAATGATCTGGCCGAGGGTGCCCGAGGAGCAGATCAGGCCGGTCGCCAACTTTGGGTCGTAGCCCGAGCGCAGCATCACCGGCAGGCTCATCAGTCCCATGGTGACGACGGTGGCGCCGACGATGCCGGTCGACGCCGCCAGCAGCGCACCGACAACGACGACCGAGATGCCGAGTTCGCCGCGCAGCGGCCCGAACATCCGGCCCATGGCCTCGAGCAACTGGCCGGCGAGGTTGGACCGCTCCAGCATCACCCCCATGAAGATGAACAGCGGCACGGCGACCAGCGGCTCGTTCTTCATCACCCCGAAGATGCGCAGGGGATAGACCATCACCATGCCCATGTTGAACAGGTCCATGGCGTCGCCGATGAAGGCGAACAGCAGCGCCATGCCGCCGAGGGTGAGGGCGACGGGAAAGCCGAGAATCAGCGCCACGATGGTGACGCCGAACATCAGGAAGCTGAGGGCTTCCGGTGTCATGATGCAGACCCGCCGTCTCGGGCGCCGGAGCCGATCAGCGTGTCGAGGCTGCGCAACAGCAGCGACAGCAGCTGCAGCCCGAACAGCACGCAGAAGACGGCGATCACCGACTTGAACAGGAACAGGCCGGGCATGCCGCCGACCTCGGCGGACTTCTCCAGGCCGGCCCAGGAGCGGACGATCATCGGCCAGCTTCGGTCGAACAGCGCGTACACGAGCGGCCCGCCGAGCATGATGCATCCGATCGTGTTGACCAGCGCCTTGTAGCGCGCGCCTGCGCCCCGATAGATCAGGTCGATGCGCACGTGCCCGTCGTGCAGCAGGGTGTACCCGGCGCCGACAAGGAACACCGTCGCGTGGGTCCAGACGTAGGACTCCTGCATCCACACCCAGCCGACCGAGAACACGTAGCGCAGGACGACGACGAGAAAGACATTGATGACCATCAGCACCGTCAGCCACGCGACGATGCGTCCGGTCCATTCGTTGACCCTGTCGATGGACGTGGCGAGCGCCCGGAGTGCGTTCATGACAAACCCCTCCAGAGAAAAAAGCGGGGAGGAACCCGTGCGGGCGGGCTCCTCCCCGATCTGCGGCGCGTGGGCAGGGAGACCCACCGCGCGCGGGGGAGGTCAGACAGGCTTGAACTGCGCGGCGACCCGTGCGGTCAGGTAGTTGGCTTCCGAATAGCCCGACCAGTCGAGCATGGTGCGGCGGAAGGCGACGATGTGGTTGAACAGGGCCTTGCCGTCGGCGGAGCGGCTGGCCACCTGCGGCAACACCTCGGTGGCTCGGGTGCCGATCGCCTGGACCAACTCGTCGCTGTAGCGGCGCAGGTTGATTTTGTGCTCCTTGATCAGCTTCTGGAGCGCGTCGTTGTTGGCGGCCTGGAATTTCGAGAGGATGAACAGGTTCATCCCGGCGGCGCCGCGGACGACGATCTGCTTCAGGTCCTCGTCGAGCTTCTCCCACTCCTTGAGATCGAAGAAGCCGTCGAGGATGGTCGCCGGCTCGTGCCAGCCCGGGTAGTAGTAGTTCTTGACGACCTTGAACAAGCCCTTGCCCAGGTCGGCGGCGGGGCCGATCCATTCGGCGCCGTCGATGGCGCCCGAAGTCAGCGCCGGCAGAACCTCGGAGCCGGGCAGCAGGATGACGTTGACGCCGAAGGTCTTGAGGATTTCGCCGCCCAGGCCCGGCATGCGGAACTTCAGGCCCTTGAGGTCGGCGACGGTGTTGATGTCCTTGGCGTACCAGCCGCCCATCTGGTTGCCGGTGTTGCCGAGAGGCAGGAACTTCAGCCCCAGAGGGTTGTAGGCCGTCTTGTCGGCGACCTCGATGCCGCCACCGTAGTAACACCAGGCGTTCTGTTCCTGCGCGGTCAGGCCGAAGGGCATGGCGGCGACGAACGAGATGGAGTCGGACTTGCCGGCCCAGTAGTAGGGCGCGCCGAAGCCCATCTGCGCGGTGCCGCTCTGGACCGCGTCGATGGCCTCGAACGGCTTCACCAGCTCGCCGGCGTGGTAGACCTTGATGGTCAACCGGCCCTCGGAGGCGGTCTTGACGAAGCGGGAGAATTCGGCGAGCGCCTGCCCCAGCAATCCGGCCTTGCCGAACGCCGAGACGGCGATCCACTGCTTGCGGCCCTGGGCCAGCGCCGGCGCTGAAGAAGCTGCAGCCGTGGCCACGGCGGCGGCCGTTGCGGCGACGCTGGCGCCACCACGGCGGATAAACTCGCGACGTTTCATGTACGCCTCCTTCCAGATGTGTCGAATCCGTTCGAGTGCCCGGTCGGGCCCGCCGGTTCTGCGCCGGCTTGACGCACGGAACGAAATACTTCGTCCGTAACGTGATGGAGGCGTTTTATCAGCGAATGTATAGTAATAATATTCGCTGTAATTGGTACGAGGCTCGGTGATGTTTGAATAAATATTGGGAAAGTACGTACTTCACATACCCACTAATACGTAACGAAAATCCTGCCGTGCCGTGATATGATCGCGGTTTCCGTAGACTGGCCGGACTCCGGCTTTGCGGATGGGTATGGCGATGAACCTGAGGCAGAAGGTCCTGCTGCTGGCGACCGTGCCGCTGATCCTGGCGGTCTCGGCGATCACGCTGCTGGTCACCTACCAGGCGCAAAGCCTGTCGGACGAGGAGATCGCCTCGTTCGAGCGCAGCATGCTGGCGGCCAAGAAGGACGAGCTTCTCAACTACCTGAGCCTCGCCGAGACTTCCATCCGCCACATCTACGAGAACGCCTCCACCGACGACGAGGTCGCCAAGGAACAGGTCAAGGAGATCCTCCACGCCCTGACCTATGGACCCGACGGGTACTTCTTCGTCTACGACTACGAGGGGACCAACCTCGTCCATCCGAAACAGCCGTTTCGGGTCGGCAACAACTGGTGGTCCTTCCAGGACCCGTTGGGAAACTTCGTCATCCAGGACCTGATCGCCAAGGCCAAGGAAGGCGGCGGGTTCTACCGCTACCACTGGCAAAAGCCGTCGACCGGCGAGATCGCCGACAAGATCAGCTACGCCATGGCCCTGGAGAAATGGGGATGGATGGTCGGCACCGGCCTCTACATCGACGATGTCGTCCAGCAGGTGCAGAGCATGGAAAGCGAGGTCTCGGAGCGCATCCGTCAGACCTCATTGATCATCCTGGCCATCGCCCTGGTGTCGCTGATCATCGTGTTCGTCACCGGCATCGCCATCAACCTGCATGAGCGGCGCATGGCCGACGCGAAGCTGAAGGAGCTGACCCAGCGGATCGTCGAGACCCAGGAGGAGGAGCGGGGCCGCGTCGCCCGCGAGCTCCACGACGGCATCAGCCAGATCCTGGTGTCGGTGAAATACGTGCTGGATCTGGCGCTGAACAAGGCCCGCAATGGCGATGACGATGCCGCCGAACCCATCGAGAAGGGCGCCAACGGGCTGAACATGGCGATCAAGGAGGTGCGACGCATCTCCCGTGATCTGCGGCCCAGCGTCCTCGACGATCTCGGCCTGTCACCGGCCCTGAAGAGCCTGGTCGGCGAGTTCTCCGAGCGGACCGGCATCACCGTCGACCTCAGCACCGTGGCGTTCCGGAACCTGCTGCCCAAGGATGCCAAGACGACGCTGTTCCGTGTCGCCCAGGAGGCGCTGACCAACATCGAGCGCCATGCCGGCGCCGATCAGGTCGAGATCGAGCTCTCGGCACCCAACGGCGCCGTAACCCTCAGGGTGTCGGACAACGGACGGGGGTTTGACCCCAACAGACTGAACCGGAAGTCGAACCCGCTGGCCGGAATCGGCCTTCGAAACATGCAGGAGCGCCTGGAGCACCATCACGGCGAGCTGCGCATCGCCTCGACCGCCAAGGGAACGACGATCCAGGCCCGGCTGCCCAAGGGACTCCTGCGCTCCGGCCCGACGGAACTCTCGGCATGAGCGACGCGCAGCCGAACATCCGCATCCTGATCGCCGACGATCATCCGCTGGTCATGGACGGCATCCGCTCGTGCCTGGAAACCTACGAACACATCGAAGTGGTCGGCGAGGCCAGGACCGGCCGCGAAGCCCTGGACAAGGCCGAGGAGCTGAAGCCGGACATCGTGCTGATGGACATCACCATGCCGGACCTCAACGGCCTGGATGCGACCGAGCTGTTCAAGGACCGGTTCCCCGAGATCAAGCTGCTGATCCTCAGCATGCACGACAACCGGGAGTACATCACCAGCGCGCTGCGCTACGGCGCCCGCGGCTACATCCTCAAGGACGTGCCGTCGCAGGAGATCTTTGCCGCCATCGAGGCCGTTCACCGGGGCGGCACCTACTTCAGTTCGGGGGTGTCGGACATCCTGCTGTCCCACGCGGAGGGCGGATCGCAGGAATCGCTGACGCCGCGGGAGCAGACCATCCTGCTGCTGCTCGCCGAGGGCAAGAGCAACAAGCACGTGGCCCGCGAGCTGGACATCAGCGTGCGGACCGCCGAGACCCACCGGCGGAACATCAAGCGCAAGCTGAACATCGACTCGACCGCCGGCCTGACGCGGTATGCCATTCAGCACGGCCTGATCAGACCGAGCCGTCCCTAGCCAGGGTTGTCGAGGGGGCGACCGCGCCTCAGCGGGTGCGGCTCCACTGGATCATCATCAGGTCCATGGACGAGAGCTGCGGGAAGATCGGCGGCGCGTCGGTCCAATAGAGCATCACCACGCCGTGCTTGGTGTCGGGGAAGCCGCCGCGCACGTCGTCGTAGCGGCGCAGTTCGAGCACGGCGACCCGCTCTCCCTCGGCGGAACCGACGATGCTCTGCCACATCAGCGCCGGATTGGCGAGCGGCGTCGAAGCGAACGGCCGGACCTCGCGCCGGAACTCGTCGGTCGGCGGGCCGAAGCGGCGTTCGAAATAGGCGGCGACGGCGTTGAACGACTCGGCGGGAAAGATCGCATGGAAGCGTGCGGTCTCGCCGTCCGCGTAGCGGACCACGGCCTTGGCGCCCTGGTACATGATCGTCGCCACCCGGAAGTGCGGCTCCATCTCCACCGGCCAGTCGACGGGGCGCACACAGAACAGCATGGTGTCGCGCCGCTTGGTGACGCAGCCCTCGGGCCGGCGGGCATCGCCCGCGACCGGCGGTGCGGCCTGGCCCAGGCCGGTGGTTTCGCCCAGGGTCAGCGCCACGCCCCGCAACGGTTCACGGGACTGCACCCGGTCGATCTGGGGTTGGGCCACCGGTTGGGTGCGGGAGACCTGCCGCCCGGGTTTCCGTGTCGGCGGCGGCGCCTTCGGCGCGGCCGCGGCCGCGGCACGGGCCTCTTCGCGGGCCTGGATGTCGGCTTCGTCGTCGCCAAGGCCGACGTAGTCGAGCGCCTGCCCGATCCAGCCGCGGATTTCCTTCGGCTCCGAGTCTTCGTCCTCGGCCGTAGCTTCAGCCTCGGCCGCCCCTGAAGCCGTCTCCGTGGCCGGCGGGGACGAGGCGTCCGGCGTCGGCGCTGGTGCTTCGGCAGCGCTTTCCTCCGCGCTGCCTTCGCCGCCGAGATCAGGGACCAGGGAGGCGAGGCGACCGAAGAACCCTGGCTTCTCCTCGCCCTCGGCCGGCGGCGTGTCGTCGCCGGAGAACAACGAACCCATGCGATCGAGGAAGCCCGGCTCCTCCTTCGGTGCCGCGGCGACCTTCTGGGGCGGTGGCGACGTCTCCGGGGCCGGTTTCGCGGCCGGTTGGGGTGCAGGCGCCGTCGCCCGTGCGGGCTGTGACGGCGCCGGCGGCTCGGGCTGAACCACCTCGGTCCGGCGGATCACCACCCGGGGCTGGGTCTGGCGAACCGTCGCCGTCGTCGCCGGAACCTGCGGTTCGGCAACCGCGACCGACTCGGCTTCGGGCGAGGACCGGATGATTGGCGTCGATTCCACGGTGACGTGCGGGGCGGTCGGCTGCTCGTCGGCGTCGGGGGGAGGTTCCGTGGCTTGCGGCGGTGTCGCGGTGGCAGCCTGTTCCTCGACGCCCGCCGTCTCTTCCGCAGCGGCCGGCGCCGGTTCTTCGGTCGTCTCCTCGTCGCCGCCGAGCCCGATGGCGCCGAGCATGCGGCCAAAGAAGCCTTGGCCGGACTCGGACTCCTGCGCTGCGCCGGCGGCTGCGGTCTTCTCCGGCCCGGACGCGGCGGACGCGGCGCCCGCGGCCTGTTCCGGCTCCGGCGCGGTCGGGGCGACGGGTTCTGGCGCCGCAGGCGCCGGCGTCAACGCCGGTTGGGGCGTGGGTGCTGGCGGCGGGGCCGCTTGTGCTGCCGGTTCGGGAGCCTGCGGCTGGGCGCCGACGCGCGGCAGAGACACCGTCGGTGCCGGGCGGGGCGTCGCCGCGGGAGCCCGCTTCTGGCCCGGCCGGGCCTCGGGTGGGGCGACGTCGCCGATGATCTCCAAGGATGAGCCCGGCGCCGCCACTTGCGGATCGAAGGGATTGGGCTGACCGGCGAGCCATTGGGGCCGGGCCGCCAGCTGCGTCTGCGGTTCCGCCCCCGGAGGCGCTATTTCGCGGGAGGCGACGCCCCGGGGTTCGACCGGCACGGGTGGTGCCGGTGCCGGCGGTGGTGCGGCGAGGGCCGGGCTGGGCGTCGTCTCGGGGGGCGCCTCGCTGGCCGCCGTTGGGCCGCCGACCGTGCCGCCGACGGTTCCTCCGACCGAACCTCCGAGGGTTCCGCCGAGACCGCCGGCCGGAGGGCGTTGCGGTTCGGGCGGCGGCGGAACCGTGGCCTCGGCTGTGGCGCCCCGGTCGTCATCCTGGTCGCGGCGGAAGTTGCGCACGGACAACAGGAAATGGGCGATCTTGAAGTGGCCCCGGTCGACGGCGAGGTCGATGGGCGTCATGCCCCAGCGGTCACGGGCTTCGAGATCGGCTTTCTCGTTGACGCTCGCCTTGACCGCCTCGAGGTCGTTGACGAGCACGGCGTCGAACAGCGCCTGTGTCGCTTCGTCGAGCCCCGGTTTGCCCTGTGCCAACGCGCCGCCGGCCAAAAGACAAACGGCGAGGGCAAACGCCACCACCGAGAGGGACCGGCCCCTCGGAAACCGTCGAAATGCTGTCGGCGTCGATCGCACGCTGGCGACTCCCACCCCGTCATCTGTCAGAGACCAGAGAAACCGGGATAATGGCGGCAATCACCCCCTGCGGCAACTGCGCACGCGGACAATCCCGGATGACGCGCCTAAGGTCCGGTTTCCGGGGGTGATTTCGGCGGTCGGCGAAGCTAGCATGCGCCGCGAGGCGCGGATGAGCGGAGGAGGGAAAGGTGGAATACCGGCGACTCGGACGGAGCGGACTGTGGGTCTCGCCGATCTGTCTCGGCACCATGATGTTCGGCGACCAAACCCTCAAGGACACGGCAGAACGGATCGTCGATGCCGGACGCGACGCCGGAATCAACTTCATCGACACCGCCGACGCTTACTCCCTCGGCGCCGCCGAACGCATCGTCGGTGAGCTGATCCGCAAGGATCGGGATCGCTGGGTGCTGGCGACCAAGGTCGCCAACCCGATGGTCAAAATGCGCGAGGACCCGAACATGCGGGGGCTGGGGCGTAAGTGGCTGCACCGTGCCATCGACGACAGCCTCGACCGCCTGGATACCGACTACGTCGACATCTACTACCTCCACCTCGATGATCCGGGGACGCCGCTGGAGGAAACCCTCGGCGCGATGAACGATTTGGTAGCGGCGGGGAAGGTCCGCTACTGGGGCCTCAGCAACTATGCGGGTTGGCGCATAGCCGATCTGGTGCGCGTTGCTGAGTCCCTCGGCCTGGACCGGCCGGTGGTCTGCCAGCCTTACTACAACGCCATGAACCGCATGCCCGAGGTGGAGATCCTGCCGGCCTGCGGGCACTACGGCATCGGCGTTGTTCCGTACAGTCCGCTGGCGCGCGGCGTGCTCACCGGCAAGTACGTGCCCGATGCCGAGCCGGAGGACGGCTCGCGGGCAGGGCGCGGCGACACACGGATGATGCAGACCGAGTTCCGAGCCGAGTCCCTGGTTCTCGCCCAGACGTTCAAGCAGCGCGCGGAGCAGCGTGGCATGTCGCCCGGCCAGTTCGCCGTGAACTGGGTGCTCAACAACGGGCTGGTCGGCGCCATCGTCGCCGGGCCGCGAACCGAAGATCAGTGGGCCGACTACCTGGGCGCCCTCGATCACACGTTCACCGCCGAGGACGAAGCCTTCGTCGACTCGCTCGTCCCCGCCGGCCATCCGTCGACGCCGGGCTACACGGACCCGCGGTTCCCGGTCAAAGGCCGCCGTCCGCGCACGGCACCGGAGGCCGACGACAGCAAGCCGACGGCAGCCATCGGCGGGCGCTAACGGGCCGCGGCCTGACGGCCGGCATGCGTCCTTTCCGTTCCGTCGATCCAGGTTTCGATGTCCGCCAGCGCCCGCCGCGCCATTGCCGCTTTGCGTTCGCGGCCCTTGAGCGGACGGCCACGACCGTCGCGCTCGTCGATGGGCGGGAACAGGCCGAAGTTGACGTTCATCGGCTGGTAGGTCTCGGCCATGCCGCCGCCGGTGACGTGGCCCAGCAGCGCGCCAAGGGCGGTCGTCGCCGGCGGCAGGTCCGGTTGTTCGGCGCGGCTTTCGGCAGCGGCGAAACGCCCGGCCAGCAGGCCGATGGCGGCGCTTTCGACGTAGCCCTCGCAGCCGGTGATCTGGCCGGCGAACCGCAGGCGCGTCTCGGCCTTCAGCCGCAGCGTCGGGTCGAGCAGGCGCGGCCCGTTGATGAAGGTGTTGCGGTGGATGCCGCCGAGACGGGCGAACTCGGCATTCTCCAGACCGGGGATCATGCGGAACACCCGGACCTGTTCGGCGTGGCGCATCTTGGTCTGGAAGCCGACGATGTTGTAGAGGGTGCCGAGTGCGTTGTCCTGGCGGAGCTGGACCACCGCGTGGGGCCGGTGCTCGGGATCGCGGGGATTGGTGAGGCCCACCGGCTTCATCGGCCCGAAGGCGAGGGTGCGCCGGCCGCGCGCCGCTATCACCTCGATCGGCAGGCAGCCCTCGAAATAGGGCGTGTCCGCCTCCCAGTCCTTGAACGGCACCGCGTCGGCAGCCAGCAGGGCGTCGATGAACGCCTCGTATTCGTCGCGGCTCAGCGGACAGTTGATGTAGTCGGTACCGTCGCCCTTGTCGTAGCGAGACTGGAACCAGGCCTTCGAGAAGTCGATGGTGTCCCGGTGCACGATCGGCGCGATGGCGTCGAAGAACGCCAGCGCGTCCTCGCCGGTCAGCGACCGCACCGCCTCGGCCAGCGCCGGCGAGGTGAGGGGGCCGGTGGCGACGATGACGTTTGCCCACTCGGCGGGCGGCAGGCCGGCGACTTCCTCGCGCTGCACCGAGACCAGCGGCTCGGCCTCCAGCGCCTGCTGAACCTGCGCGCTGAACCCGGCGCGGTCGACGGCCAGCGCGCTGCCGGCCGGTACCCGATGGGCGTCGGCGGCGGCCATGATCAGCGAGTCCAAGCGCCGCATCTCGGCGTGCAGCACGCCGACCGCGTTGGCCTCGGCATCGTCGGAGCGGAACGAATTGGAACACACCAGTTCGGCCAGCGACGCCGTCTGGTGCGCGTCCGTGCCACGCACCGGGCGCATCTCGTGGACGACCACGGGCACGCCGGCACGGGCGATCTGCCATGCCGCCTCGCTTCCGGCGAGGCCGCCGCCGACGACATGAACCGGTGGTAAGGCGTTCATATCGGTCACACATAAGAGACGACCGCGGTTGTGACAACGATCACTGTGGTCGTCACATGCGTGTACTAGGGTCGTCCCGCGCCGCTACGTGGCTCCAGGGGCGCGGAGCCGACCACCCGGAGACGGTCGATGACCGAGACGACGGAGGGCGGCGCCGTCACGCCGCGCGAGAGCCTCAACCAGCAACAGCTTGACGATATCGTCAAGGCACATGGCCAGTTCCTGCGCCACAAGCCGGGTGGCGTGCGGGCGCGGCTGGCGCTCCACGACCTCACCGGGCTCGACCTGTCGCACCGCAACCTCAGTGCCGCCGATCTCACCGGCGCCCGTCTCGAAAACGTCGATCTGACCGGTCCGCGGCTGGTCGCGACCAATCTGTTTGCTGTCGATCTCACCGGCGCCAACCTGACCGACTGCAACCTGGCGCGTGCCGACCTGCGGGGCGTCCAGGCCCGCGGCGCCGACTTCACCCGTGCGCGGATGATCGATACCGACCTGCGCGACGGCCAGCTGATGACCGCGGCCAAGGACCGCAGCCTCGAACTGGTAATCTACGAACGCCCGGTGGCGGCCATGGAGCGGGCGATCGTCCACGATGCCGATCTGTCGCGGGCGCGGCTGTCGGACGCCTTCGTCGTGCAAGCCGATTTGACCGACAGCGTGCTGCGCGAGGCCAAGCTGGTCCGCGCCGATCTGCGCCAGGCCAACCTGACCGGCTGCGACCTTGTGGGCGCCGACTTCTCGGAGGCCAACCTGTGCGGCGCGGTGTTCCGGGGCGCGGTGTTCGACGGCACCGTGCTCGACTATGCCGACTTTACCGATGCCGATCTCGTCGGCGCGGTGTTCGACTGCGTCAATCTGGAGAAGGTGGACCTGTCGACGGCGCAGACGGCCGTCGGTCTCGACCAGCTCGACCGCTCGCTCCGCGACATCGTCGGCGAGCATGCGGCGTGGGTTGCCACCAACGGCGACGAGGGCCGCCGCGCCGAGCTGGCGCGGGCCGATCTCAGCGACGCCCAGTTGCCGACGGCGATGCTCGCCGCCGCCGATCTCTCGTACTGTGTGCTGCGCAATGCCGACCTGTCGGGGGCGTCGCTGGTCATGGCCGACCTGTCGTACGCCGATCTTCGCGGCGCCGACCTCAGCCAGGCCGACCTGCGGGGCGCGCGCATGGAGCGGGCGATTCTCAGCGGCGCCAATTTGTCGTCGGCGCGGCTCGGCGAAATGGCCTTTGCCCAGAAGGCCAAGGCGGGCGGCGCCTGCGTCACCGACCTCAACCACGCCAAGCTGACCCGCACCGACCTGCGCGGCGCCGACCTGTTCCGCGCCAACCTCGCCGGTGCCCGCTGTGATGCCGCGGCGTTCACCGATGCCAACCTGGCCGGCGCGCGGTTCGTCGAGGCGAACCTGACGGACGCCGACTTCACCGGCGCGGTCCTCGACGGCACCGACTTCGGCTAAGGCCCACGCACGATTGACACGGGGCCGGCGCCGCGTTCCTATCGCGCCGGGAACCCGGCGCGTGGAGCAGGCGCATTTGGAAGACCTCGATCCCAAGACCTTCTGGACCCTGGTCCTGGTGCTGGCGGCGGCGATGGCCTACCGCTACATGCCGCGCTGGCGGTCCAAGTCGCCGTTCGTCGGTGTTATGATGCTGAAGCACCGGCTGGAGGCTGGAGAGGATGTTGTCGTCGTCGACGTGCGCACGCCGCGCGAGTACGAAAGCGGCCATATCCCCGACGCCGTCAATGTGCCTCTGGCCGACCTGCCGGCACGGCTCAAGGCCGTCGATGCCGGTTTCGCGGAGCTGAAAACGGAGCCGGTCTTCGTCCATTGCGCCTCGGAGGCCCGCGCCGCCAAAGCCGCCCGGACGCTGCGCGACGCCGGCTTCACCGACGTTTCGGTGATCAATGGCGGCTTCGGCGCCTGGCGGCGCGGCAAGCTCCCCATCGTAACCGGCGGCTGAGCGGCGAAGTCGGGGGGGCTTTTGCCCTCCCTCACGCACGCTTGCGTTCGCGGGCGCGGCCGAGGGTGGCGGCGAGGTATTCGCCGGTGAAGCTGCCGGGCGTGGCGGCGACGTCCTCGGGCGTGCCGGCGGCGACGACGCGGCCGCCCTTGTGGCCGCCCTCGGGGCCGAGGTCGATGATCCAGTCGGCGGTCTTGATGACCTCAAGGTTGTGTTCGATGACGATCACCGTGTTGCCCTGCTCGACCAGGGCGTGGAGCACGTCGAGAAGCTTGCGAACGTCGTCGAAATGCAGCCCGGTGGTCGGCTCGTCGAGGATGTAAACGGTCTTGCCGGTGGCCCGGCGCGAAAGCTCCTTGGCCAGCTTGACCCGCTGGGCTTCGCCGCCCGAGAGCGTCGTCGCCTGCTGGCCGAGATGGATGTAGCCAAGGCCAACCCGATCCAGGGTCGCCAGCTTGTCGCGGATCGCCGGCACGGCCTTGAAGAACTCCCGACCCTCTTCGACCGTCATATCAAGAACGTCGGCAATCGATTTGTTTCTGAAAGAAATATCGAGCGTTTCCCGGTTGTAGCGCTGGCCATGGCAGACGTCGCACTGCACGTAGACGTCGGGCAGGAAATGCATCTCGATCTTGATCACGCCGTCGCCCTGGCAGGCTTCGCAGCGGCCGCCCTTGACGTTGAACGAGAACCGCCCCGGCTTGTAGCCGCGGGCCTTGGCCTCGGGCAGCGCGGCGAACCAGTCGCGGATCGGCGTGAAGGCGCCGGTGTAAGTGGCGGGGTTTGACCGCGGCGTGCGGCCGATGGGCGACTGGTCGATGTCGACCACCTTGTCGATCAGTTCCAGCCCGTCGATGCGGTCGTGCTCGCCGGCGTGCAGGCGGGCGCCGTGGATGCGCCGTGCCAGCGCCTGGTACAGGGTCTCGACCACCAGGGTCGACTTGCCGCCGCCGGAGACCCCGGTGACGCAGGTGAAGGTGCCGAGGGGGAACTCGACGGTGAGGTCATGCAGGTTGTTCGCCCGCGCCCCGAACACCTTCAAGAAGCGCCCTTTTTTCGGCGCGCGCCGGCGCGCCGGCACGGGCACCTCGCGTTTACCGACGAGATACTGTCCGGTCAGGCTATCGGGCGTCGCCATCACCTCGGCCGGGGTGCCGCGCGCGACCACCGCGCCGCCGTGGACGCCGGCGCCGGGACCCATGTCGATGACGTGGTCGGCCGACGTGATGGCGTCCTCGTCGTGTTCGACGACGACCACGGTGTTGCCGAGGTCGCGCAGCCGCTTGAGCGTCGTCAAAAGGCGGCCGTTGTCCCGCTGGTGCAGGCCGATGGACGGCTCGTCGAGCACGTAGAGGACGCCGGTCAGCCCCGAGCCGATCTGCGAGGCCAGACGGATGCGCTGGCTCTCGCCGCCCGACAGCGTGCCCGATGACCGCGAAAGTGTCAGGTATTCCAGGCCGACGTTGCCGAGGAAGCCGAGCCGCTCGTTGATCTCGCGCAGAATCCGCCGGGCGATCTCCCGCTGCTGCGCGGTCAGAGTCGCGTCCATGGCGGCGAACCACTCGGCGGCCGCGTCGATGGACATGTCGGCGGCCTCGCTGATGTTGAAGCCGGCGATCTTAACCGACAGGGCCTCGGGCTTGAGCCGCTGGCCGCCGCAGGTCTCGCAGGTGCTGATGGTCTGGAACCGCGCCAGCTCGTCCCGCACCCACGACGAATCGGTCTCGCGCCAGCGCCGCTCCATGTTGGGGATGACCCCCTCGAAGGGCTTGTGCACGTCGTAGGCGCGCACCCCGTCGTGGTAGCGCATGGTCACCGCTTCGCCGTCGGAGCCGTAGAGGACACTGTTGCGGATCGCGTCGGGCAGATCGCGGAACGGCGTCGTCAGATCGAAGCCGTAGTGGTCGGCGAGGCTGCGCAGCGTCTGCGCGTAGTACTGCGACGTGGAGTTGGCCCAGGGTGCGATGGCGCCCTCGCCGAGGGCCAGGCGGTCGTCGGGGACCACCAATTCGGGGTCGAAGAACATCTCGGTGCCGAGGCCGTCGCAGGCCGGGCAGGCGCCGTACGGGTTGTTGAAGGAAAAGAGGCGCGGCTTGATCTCGTCGATGGTGAAGCCGGAGACAGGACAGGCGAAGCGGGCCGAGAACGTCGTCCGCTCACCGGTGTCGGCGTCCTCGGCGAAAGCCAGCCCATCGGCGGTGGCGAGCGCCAACTCCAGGCTGTCGGCGAGGCGGCTGCCGAGGTCGGGGCGGACGACGATGCGGTCGACCACCACCTCGATGTCGTGCTTGACTTTCTTGTTGAGCGCCGGCACGGCATCGATGTCGTGCAGCGTGCCGTCCACCTTGACCCGCTGGAAGCCGCGCTTCTGCAGATCCTGCAGTTCCTTGCGGTATTCGCCCTTGCGCCCGCGCACCACCGGTGCCAGCAGCAAAAGCCGCGTGCCCTCGGGCATGGCCAGCACCCGGTCGACCATCTGGCTCACCGTTTGGCTCTCGATGGGCAGGCCCGTGGCCGGCGAGTACGGCACGCCGACCCGCGCCCACAACAGCCGCATGTAGTCGTAGATCTCGGTGACGGTGCCGACGGTGGAGCGCGGATTGCGCGAGGTCGTCTTCTGCTCGATGGAGATGGCCGGCGACAGCCCCTCGATGGAATCGACGTCGGGCTTCTGCATCAACTCGAGGAACTGGCGCGCATAGGCCGAGAGCGACTCGACGTAGCGCCGTTGGCCCTCGGCGTAGATGGTGTCGAACGCCAGGGACGACTTACCCGACCCCGACAGCCCGGTGATCACCGTCAGGCTGTCCCTGGGAATCTCCACGTCGATGTTGCGCAGGTTGTGCTCGCGCGCGCCGCGAACGCTGATCGTATCCATCCAAGCACTCTCGGGAGACCGCCGGTCGACGACAGATATATGGGCCAACGCGGGCCGTAAAGCGAGTCGGTCGGTGCGGTCCCGCCGCCCTGCCAAATCCCGGTGGCGACGCCGTCGGCTTTGCGTGTAGAGTCCGGCGGCAACGAGCGGAGGGGGTGATGTCCGGCAGCGTCAACAAGGTCATTCTGGTCGGCAATCTGGGGCGCGATCCCGAGGTGCGCTACGCCCAGGACGGCACCAAGATTGTCCATCTTTCGGTGGCCACGTCGGAGCGCTGGAAGGACCGCCAGTCTGGCGAGCAGCGCGAAAAGACCGAGTGGCACCGGGTGGTGATCTTCAACGACCGCCTCGGTGACGTCGCCGAACGGTTCCTGCGTAAGGGCTCGAAGGTCTACCTCGAAGGCGCCATCCAGACCCGCAAGTGGACCGGCCAGGACGGCCAGGAGCGCTACACCACCGAGGTCGTGCTGCAGCGGTATCGCGGCGAGCTGACCATGCTGGATACCCGCGGCGAGGGCGGTGGCGGATACGGCGGCGGTTACGGGGGCGGCGACGACTATGGCGGCCCGCCCTCGGGAGGCGGCGGTGGCGGCGGCGGTCCGTCGGGCCCGCCGTCCGGCGGCGACCTCGACGACGAGATTCCGTTCTAGGGTGGATACCGGGCCGGAGTCGAGAACCGGCCGTTCCGCCTCGACGAAGACGATCCCCGCGGAGTCGCCGCCGCGCGCGAGGCCATGCCACGCGCCGACGACGCGGCGATGCCGCCGGCCGGGGAGACCATGCCGGAAGAAGGCGAGTCCCAAGGTCCCGACACCGAGCCGGCCATGGAAGCGCCGTCGGAGGACATGCCGGGCGAGAGCGACACCGAAGCGATGCCGCGCGAGTCGATGGCGCCGACCCCCGAGAGCCCGCCGGCCGACGCGACGGACCAGACGCCGGAGATGTCCGAAGTGGTACGATTCTGTTGAAAATCCGGGTTTTCTCCGGGGACAGGCGTCTTGGCCGTCGGGAGCACTCGGAGATTGTCGAGCGCCTCAGGCGGTGGCCGGTGCTGGGATCGGGATCAGTTTGGCGAGGTTGCGGAGGTTTTGGGCGGTGGCGGCGAGGAGGAACTCGTCGCGGGCGCCGTAGGGTCCTCGTAATCGCAATCGGTCGAGACGCAGGATGCGCTTGAGGTGGGCGAACAGCATCTCGATCTTTTTGC
>Ga0209568_1000227_pt1 | contig 20041 bp, 21 predicted proteins | sample WorMetOlspDAHAB2_FD_187406 | JGI IMG/M metagenome (GOLD analysis project Ga0209568, IMG submission 187406) | Marine gutless worms symbiont microbial communities from Max Planck institute for Marine Microbiology, Germany - Olavius sp. DAHAB.2... ...
AACCGAAAAGGAAAAACCTTCCTGCCCAATCGTCCGCCGCGCCATCTCCAAGCCTCCCGTTCAAATTCCAGAAACGAGAGAATCAAAATCCGCGATCCATGTAAACCGCTATCCGCACACAGGTCTCATTACTCCTTCAAGTCCTCCCACAGGTCCTTGACCTTGGAGAAGTAGCCGTGCGCCTCCGGGCTGTGCTTGGCGTGGTCCGATTCGCCCTCGAACTCCTTCAGGAGTTCCTTCTGCTTCTTGGTCAGGTTCTGGGGCGTCTCCACCAGGGCCTGGACGAACATGTCGCCGCGGGCCTTGGAGCGGAGCACGCTCATGCCCTTGCCCTTGAGGCGGAACTGGTGGCCCGTGGGCGTGCCCGTGGGGATCGAAATGCGGGCGAGCGTCCCGTCCACGGTGGGCACTTCCACGGTGCCGCCCAAGGCCGCCGTGGTCATGGGGATGGGCACCCGGCAGTAGATGTCGGCGCCGTCGCGCTGGAAGAACCGGTGCGGCTTGAGGGAAAGGAAAATGTAGAGATCACCGGCCGGGGCGCCGCGCAGGCCCGCTTCGCCCTCGCCGGCCAAGCGGATGCGGGTGCCGTCCTCGACGCCGGAAGGGATGTTCACCGAAAGGGTCTTTTCCTTCTGGGTGCGGCCCTGGCCGCCGCAGGTGCGGCACGGGTCCTTGATGACCTGGCCGGTGCCCTGGCAGTTGGGGCAGGTGCGCTCGACGGTGAAGAACCCGGACTGCGAGCGGACCCGCCCGTGGCCCTGGCAGGTGGGACACGCACTGGGCCCGGATGAACCCTCGGCACCGGAGCCGTTGCACGATTCGCAGGCCACCGAGGTGGGCACCCGGATCTCCGTCTGCTTGCCCTTATAGGCGTCCTCCAGGCTGACTTCCATGTTGAAGCGCAGATCGGCGCCCTTGCCGGCCGCCTGGGCACCGCCGCGCCGCCCGCCGGCGGCGCCGAAGTCGCCGAACATCTCGTCGAAGATATCGGCGAAGCCGGACGCGAAACCGCCGCCGGCGAAACCGCCCGGGCCGGCGCCGGCGCCCTGTTCGAAGGCGGCGTGGCCGAAGCGGTCGTAGGCGGCGCGCTTCTCGCCGTCCTTCAGGATCTCGTAGGCTTCGTTGACGTCCTTGAATTTCTGCTCGGCGTCAGAATCCCCCGGATTGCGGTCCGGGTGGTACTTCATGGCGAGCTTGCGGTAGGCCTTCTTGATCTCGCCGTCGTCGGCGTCCCGGCCGACCCCCAGCGTGGCGTAGAAATCTTCCTTGGCCATGTCACCGAACCCCCGCGAATGGGAAGGACCGGACGGCGGGGCCCGGGCGGCCGGCGGGAGGGCGAAACCTCATGGCCGGACCGCCGGGCCGCCCGTCAGTCGTCCTTCTTTTCTTTGTCGCCTTTCGCTTCGGCGTCCGGATCCACTTCCTCGAAGTCGGCGTCGACCACGTTGTCGTCGCCGCCCTCGGATGAAGCGGCATTCTCGTCTGGCCCGCCGGCGGCCCCGGCATCGGCCATGCCGTCCGCCATGCCGTCGGCCATGCCCTCTGCTTGCGCCGCCTTGTACATGGCCTCGCCGAGCTTCATGGAGACCTCGTTGAGGGCTTCCGTCTTGGCCGTGATAGCCTCCACGTCGTCGCCCTCGAGGGCCTCTTTCAGTTCGGCGATGGCGTCCTCGATGGCCTTCTTGTCTTCGTCCGGCACCTTGTCGCCGTATTCCGCCAGGTTCTTCTCGGCGGCGTGGACCAGGGTGTCGGCCGTGTTGCGGGCCTCCACGGCGTCGCGCCGCTGCTTGTCCTCCTCGGCGTTCTGTTCCGCTTCGGCGACCATGCGCTCGATGTCGTCGTCACTGAGACCGCCGGAGGCCTGGATGCGGATCTGCTGCTCCTTGCCGGTGGCCTTGTCCTTGGCCGAGACGTTGACGATGCCATTGGCGTCGATGTCGAAGGTGACCTCGATCTGCGGCATGCCGCAGGCACTTGGCGGGATGCCCACCAGATCGAACTGGCCGAGGATCTTGTTGTCGGCGGCCATCTCGCGCTCGCCCTGGAAGACCCGGATGGTCACCGCCGTCTGGTTGTCCTCGGCGGTGGAGAAGGTCTGGGACTTGCGGGTCGGGATGGTGGTGTTGCGGTCGATGAGGCGCGTGAACACGCCGCCCAGGGTCTCGATGCCGAGGCTCAACGGCGTCACGTCCAGAAGCAGCACGTCCTTGACGTCGCCCTTCAGCACGCCGCCCTGGATGGCGGCGCCGATGGCCACCACCTCGTCCGGGTTGACGCCCTTGTGGGGCTCGCGCCCGAAGAAGGACTTCACCGTTTCCTGGACCTGCGGCATGCGGGTCATGCCGCCGACAAGGATCACCTCGTCGATCTCGCCGGCGGAAAGCCCGGCGTCCTTGAGGGCCTGCTTGCAGGGCGCCACGGTGCGCTCCACCAGGTCCTCGACAAGGGCTTCCAGCTTGGCGCGGGTGAGCTTGATGTTGAGGTGCTTCGGCCCGGCCTGGTCGGCGGTGATGAACGGCAGGTTGACCTCCGTCTGGGGCGTCGACGAGAGCTCGATCTTGGCCTTCTCGGCGGCTTCGCGGAGCCTTTGCAGGGCCAGCTTGTCGTCGCGCAGGTCGATGGAGTTCTCCTTCTTGAACTCGTCGGCCAGGTAATCGACGATCTTCTTGTCGAAGTCCTCGCCGCCCAGGAAGGTGTCGCCGTTGGTGGACTTCACCTCGAACACGCCGTCGCCGATCTCCAGGATGGAGATGTCGAAGGTGCCGCCGCCCAGGTCGTAGACGGCGATGGTGCCGCTGTCCTTTTTCTCCAGCCCGTAGGCCAGCGCCGCGGCGGTGGGTTCGTTGATGATGCGCAGCACTTCGAGGCCGGCGATCTTGCCGGCGTCCTTGGTGGCCTGGCGCTGGGAATCGTTGAAGTAGGCGGGCACCGTGATCACCGCTTGGGTCACGTCCTCGCCGAGATAGCTTTCCGCGGTCTCCTTCATCTTCTGCAGGATGAAGGCCGAGACCTGACTCGGGCTGTACTTCTCGCCCTCGACGGCCACCCAGGCGTCGCCGTTGTCGCCCTTGACGATCTCATAGGGGACCAGCTTCTTGTCCTCCGTGGTGATCGGGTCGTCGTAGCGCCGTCCGATCAGGCGCTTGATGGCGTAAAGGGTGTTTTCCGGGTTGGTCACCGCCTGGCGTTTCGCCGGCTGGCCGACCAGCCGTTCGCCGCCGTCGGCGAAGGCGGCCATGGAGGGCGTCGTGCGGGCGCCTTCCGCGTTCTCGATGACCTTGGCGTCGGACCCGTCCATCAGGGCGATGCACGAGTTGGTGGTGCCGAGGTCGATGCCGATGACTTTGCTCATCTCGTCCTCATATTGTTGCGGCGGAGTCTCGCGGCCCCTTCGATCCGGCGGGCGCCGCCATCGTCCCCAATGTTGAACTCACTGGAAAGCCCGTAAACGCGACTTTCCGCCGGTTATATAGGCCTGTGAGTCGGAAGGCGCAACGTTTGCAGGGACATTAATTGTCACGCAAAACGACAAAACGGGACGGGGATAGCCGGGTTGGCCACCCCCCTTGAGGTTCCCTTGATGGATTAGGCCGCGGCCCGGCCTACTGCAGCTTGGAGCACTTCGGCATGGAATAGGCCGAGACGATGGAGCTGACGCCGGTCGGATCGAAGATGGAGCTGACCGCCGCCGAGGCCGACATGATCTCTTCCCAGGTCATGGCGTCGATGATGTCGTCGGTGGCGTCCAAGGCCGTCAGCGCCGCGTCCGTGCCCTCGTAGGCCTTGTTGGCGTTCTTGATCGCCTTTTCGACGCCCTTTTGCTTCTTCACCGTCTTCCAGGCCTTTTTCATCTTCTTCAGCGTCTTTCTGGCCTTGCCCAGCTTCGTCGACTTGGCCGCCGTGGTCGCGCCGGACGACGTGCCGAGCGACGCGATAAACAGCGCCGATTCGCCGACCGAAAGCACCTGGTCGGCGAGCAGGCCGTTGCAAGTCTTCTTGTCCTTGGTCGCCGCCATGCCGCAGTTGCGCCAGCGCTTCGGCGGCTTGCCCCAACAGACGGGCCCGACGCCCTTGAAGCCGGACCGGCAGCCCTTGTAGCAAAGCCCGGCTTGCTTCGACTTGCCGGCCGGGCAGTCCATGGAGCGCGGCTTGCCGATGACGATCTTCTTGGCGCAGCCCAATCGCCCGGCCAACCCCTTCTTCAGGCCGATGGCGCCGCAATCGGGCTTGCTTGGCAGGCAGAAGATGCCGGAACGCACGAAGCCGGCCCGGCATTTCTGATACCAAAGCCCGGCCCGCTTCTCGCAATTGCCGCCGCCGAATTTCCTCTCGCATTTCTTTTTGCCGCGCCCCGCGCCCCGGTTGTACTTCTTCGCGTCCTTGCGGCAGAACAGACCCTTGCTCTTGAACCCGGCCGGGCAGACGGAATGGCAGTCGAAGCCGAAACGCTTCATGCCCTGGCGGCATTTCGGATAGCAGAGCGCGCCGATCTTGTCCTCGTTCGACCCGCAGTTCTTCGGCACGGTGCCCGCACCCCGGCCATACGAGTTCTTCCAGCAGGCGTCGGCGGCAACGGCCTCGGTCACCGGAACGCTGACCAGGACCGCGGCCAAGGCGATCACGGCGACGCCCAGCTGGGCGAAAAGGCGCAGTTTGCTTGTCATGAGATACCGTCTCTTTCCCTGTGTCCCCAAAAATGGCGCAAGCCTCGGTTGCGCGGCCGCGGGTTTAGCACGGGGAAGGAGACGGAAAAGTGATGGGGGTCACATGGATTGTGACGGTTTGTTTGACGGGCCGGCGCGGCGCCCTCAGAGCTCCTGATCCAGATTGCCCCCGGACGCCGTCTTCGGCTCGGTCTGGCTCTCGTAGGCGGCCTGGCCCTCGCGGGCCGCCGGGTCGGCTTCCGGCTCCGCTTCGGCCGCCGCGTCGCCGGCGTCGGGGGCCGCATCGGGGGCCGATGGCTCCTTGGGCCCGCCCTTGGTGACCCCCACCTTGGCGGCGCGCAGCGTGCGGCCGTGCAGCACGTAGCCCGGCTCCAGAACCTGGGCGACGGTGCCGGCGGCGGTCTCCGTGTCCTCGATCTCGAACATGGCCTCGTGCAGCATGGGGTCGAACTTGGCGCCCAAGGCCTTGATGGGCTGGATGCCGTAGCGCTCGAAGGTGGTCACCAGTTCCTTCTGCACCATCTCGACGCCGACGAAGATGTTCTCCAGGTTGGCGTCCTGGGCGCGGGCATCGGCGTCGATGCTGGCCAGGGCTCTTCCCAAGTTGTCGGCGATGCCGAGCATCCCCTCGGCGAAGTTCTTGATGGCGTATTTGGACGCATCCTCCCGGTCCCGCTGGGCCCGGCGGCGCACGTTCTCGGCCTCGGCCAAGGCCCGGAGCACCCGGTCGTTGAGCTCCGCCACCTCCGCCTCCAGCTCGGCGATGCGGGCGTCCGGGTCGGGGCCCTCTTCGGCGGCTTCGGCGGCCTCGCCGGCTTCCGCGTCTTCCGCCGCCTCGGGCTCGGCCGGGTCCTCCGCCGCCTCCGGTTCGGCCGCGCCGGGCTGGGCGGGATCGGGCTGGGCGGGCTCGGGCGCCTCTTCGGCTTCCATCTTCTCGGGTTCGTTCTCGGACATGCCTTTTCCGTTCTCCGTCTTGCTCCCGCCTCACCCCATGAGCCGGCCGATGAGCTTGGCCGTGTAGTCCACCATGGGGATGATGCGGGCGTAATTCATGCGCATGGGGCCGATCACGCCAATGGCGCCGACCACCTGTTCGTTGGGGTTCTGGAAGCTGTCCACGACCATGGAGACGCCGGCCAGGTTGAACAGCGTGTTGTCGGCGCCGATGAAGATCTGCACGCCCTCCGCGGAATCCGTCAAGGACAAGAGCTTCAGCATCTCCTCCTTGGTCTCCAATGCCGCGAACAGGGCGCGGATGCGCTCCAGGTCGGCCATGGCGGAGACGTCTTCTAAGAGGTTGGCCTGGCCGCGGACGATCAACGAACCGCTTTGTTCGTCGCCGGACCAGGTGGCCAGGCCGCTTTCCACGACGTGCGAGGTCAATTGGTCGATCTCGGCCCGCGCCGATTCCAGTTCGGCCATGATCTCGTCATAGGCCTCCGAGACGGTGCGCCCCACCAGGCGCGCGCTCAGGTAGTTGGACGCCTGCACCAGGCTGGAGCCCGGCAGGTTCTCGGGCGTCTGGATGATGCGGTTCTCGACGACGCCGGATTCCGTGACCATCACCACCAGCGACCGGCCCGGGCTCAGGTTGACGAATTCGATGTGCTTCAAGGGGCTTTCCGTCTTCGGCGCCAGAACCAGGCTGGCGCAGCCGGTGAGTCCGGACAAGGCCGCCGTGGCTTCCTCCAAGAGGCCGTCGACGCTGTTCGACGAGCCGGCGCACTGGCCCTTGATGGCCTCGCGCTCCTGGCTGGTCAGGTTGCCCACCTCCAGAAGCCCGTTGACGAACATGCGCAGCCCCGCATCCGTGGGCATCCGCCCGGCCGAGGTGTGCGGCGCGTAGAGGAGGTCGGAATCCTCCAGATCCGCCATGACGTTGCGGATCGTCGCCGACGACAGCTTGGCGTCCAGCATGCGGGCCACGGAGCGCGAACCGATGGGTTCGCCGGTCTCCACGTAGGCATCGACGATGAGCCGGAAAATCTCCCGCGAGCGTTCGTTCAATTCAGTGATCATGGGCGCTTTGGATCCAACTGGGACGGTTCCTCGGTCACTCCGCCAGAAAATAGGTTCGCCGATCGCTCCCGTCAACGCCGGCCGGGGCTGATTCCCCGGTGCGTCCCGGTGCTTGTTCCAGACGCCCCGGCGCGCTAGAGAAGCGCTCGACCGTCAACCGCCTTCGAACCGGGAGACCCCCATGACCCGACCCTCCGGCCGCGCCGCCGACGAAATGCGCCTCGTCCAGCTCGAGCCCGACGTGGCCAAGCACGCCGAGGGCTCCTGCATGGCCCGCTTCGGCGACACCCACGTCTTGTGCACGGCGTCCGTGGAGGACCGGGTGCCGCCCTGGCTCCGGGACGCCGGCCACGGCTGGGTGACGGCGGAATACGGCATGCTGCCGCGCTCCACCAACACCCGGACGGCCCGGGAAGCGGCCCGCGGCAAGCAGTCGGGCCGGACCCAGGAGATCCAGCGCCTGATCGGCCGGAGCTTGCGCGCGGTCACCGACTTGAAGGCCATGGGCGAGATCCAGGTGCGGCTCGACTGCGACGTCATCCAGGCCGACGGCGGCACCCGCACGGCGGCCATCACCGGCGCCTACGTGGCGCTCTATCGGGCCTTCGAGCGCTGCCGGAAGCTGGGGGTCATCAAGGAGATCCCGCTGATCGGCGAGGTCGCGGCCGTTTCCTGCGGCCTCTATGAAGGCACCGCCGTGCTCGATCTGGACTACGCCGAGGATTCCAACGCCGAGGCGGACGCCAACTTCGTGCTCACCGGCGCCGGCGGCATCGTCGAGATCCAGGGCACGGCGGAAGAGGACCCGTTTTCCGAGGAGGCCTTCCTGGAACTCATGCATCTCGCTAAAAAGGGCATCGGCGAACTGGCCGCCGCACAGCGCGCGGCCCTCGGGCTGGAGTGAGGAGGGCCGCCATGGCGCGCCGTTTCACCGAGCCCGAACTGGTCATCGCCACCCACAACCCGGGCAAGCTCCGCGAAATCGCCGAATTGCTGGAGCCCTTCGGCACCACCGTCCATTCCGCCGGCGAACTGGGCCTGCCGGAACCGGTGGAGGACGGCACCACCTTCATCGCCAACGCCGAGATCAAGGCCCGGGCGGCGGCGGAAGGATCGGGCCGGCCGGCGCTGTCCGATGATTCCGGCCTGGTGGTCCCGGCCCTCGATGGCCGGCCGGGCATCCATTCGGCCCGCTGGGCCGGGCCGGAGAAGGATTTCGACATGGCCATGGAGAAGGTCCAAAAGGATCTCGGCGACGGGGACCGCCGCGCCCATTTCGCCGCCGCCCTGGCGCTCTGCTGGCCGGACGGGGACATGGAGGTCTTCGAGGGCACGGTGCACGGCACCTTGGTCTGGCCGCCCCGCGGCGACCGTGGGTTCGGCTACGATCCCATGTTCGTGCCCGACGGCTATGAAATCACCTTCGGTGAGTTCGAGCCCACGGACAAACACGCCATCAGCCACCGGGCCGATGCCTTCCGGAAGCTGGTGGCGGCCTGCTTCCAGGAATGAGCGCCGCCGCCATCCGCCCCGCCGGCCCCGATGACGTGGCCGCCATCGCCGACGTCCACTGCCAGGCCTGGCGGGAGACCTACCGGGGCATCCTGCCCGACGTGATGGTCGAGGGGCTCTCGCAAACGGAGGCCATGGAGACCTGGACGGCGCGCCTGGCGGCGGCCAGCGCCGATGCCGTGTTCGTCGCCGAGGCCGGCGACCGGACGCTGGGCTTCGCCAGCGGCAAGCCGTCGAACGAGCCCGAGGCCGACTTCGACGGAATCCTCGACACCATCTACATCCTCAGGGCCGGCCAGGGGTTGGGCCTGGGCCGGCGGCTCCTTGGCACCGTGGCCGGCGATCTTGAAGCCCGGGGCTTCAGGGAAATGGGCGTCGTCGTCCACGCCGACAACCCGGCGCTCCGGTTCTACGAGGCCATGGGTGCCCGGCGGGTCATGGAGCGCACCCGGCTGCACCGGGGCCACATGTGCCCGGAGGTACTGCTTTCCTGGCCGCTTCCGCTATCCTTGCCCGATGACTGATGAGATCGCCCTCTACGTCCATTGGCCGTTCTGCGAATCCAAGTGCCCCTACTGTGATTTCAACAGCCATGTGCGCGAGACCGTCGACCAGGCCCGCTGGCGCGCCGCCCTGCTTGCCGAGGTGGACCACTTCGCCCAGGAAACGGCCGGGCGGCGGCTGACGAGCATCTTTTTCGGCGGCGGCACGCCGTCGCTCATGGACCCGGACACCGTGGCGGCGATCATCGGCCGGGCGGCGCAGCACTGGACGCCGGCGGATGACCTGGAGGTCACCCTGGAGGCCAACCCGTCTTCGGCCGAGGCGGGCCGCTTCGCCGCCTACCGGGGCGCCGGGGTGGGCCGGCTATCGCTCGGCGTTCAGTCCCTGGACGATGACGCCCTCGCCTTCCTGGGCCGTCGCCACGCCGCCGCCGAGGCGCGGGCCGCCATGGCGCTGGCCCGCGAGACCTTCCCCCGGATCTCCTTCGACCTCATCTACGCCCGGCCCGGCCAGACCGCGGCCCAGTGGCGGACCGAACTGGGCGAGGTCCTGGACTTGGCCACGGACCACCTGTCCGTCTACCAGTTGACCATCGAGCCCGGCACACCCTTCTTCCGTGACGCCGTCCCGGCGGCCGACGAGGACGCGGGCTGGGAGATGTTCCAGGCGACCCGGGAGATCCTGGATGCGGCGGGCCTGCCGGCCTATGAGATCTCCAACCATGCGCGCCCCGGCGCCGAGAGCCGCCATAACCTCGTCTACTGGCGGGGCGGCGATTATGCGGGCGTCGGCCCCGGCGCCCACGGGCGCCTCGGCGGCCCTGGACGCTTCACCGCCACCCACCAGATCCACGGCCCCGAGCGCTGGCTGGCCGCCGTCGAGCGGGACGGCCACGGCACCGCCAAGCGCCGCGGCTTGAGCGATGCGGAACGGGCCGAGGAGATGGTGATGACCGGGCTCCGGCTCACCGAGGGTCTGGACACGGCGAAGCTGGAGGCCCGCACCGGCCTGACCTTGGAGGCCGTGGTCGACGGCGGCCGCCTCGGGGGGCTCTTGGCCGGCGGCTTTTTGGTGCGCGAGGCGGACGTGCTCAGGGCCACCGACGGAGGCCGGCTCCGGCTCAATGCCGTACTCGCCAACTTGCTGGCGCCGGGGTCGGACTGAACGGTTTTATCTGAACCGCAGAAAACGCAGAGTTCGCGAAAGTAGACAAAGAGAGGAGAACTGGCGCGCCCCGCGCGCAGAATCTTTCTCCGCGCTCTCTCTGCGTTCTCTGCGGTGAATAGATCTGACGCAGGGATGTCGGTTCGAACCAACGCGCGCGATGGCCAACCGGGCCATCCCCATCGCGCTTGAGCATGCCGCAACCGATCTAATTGATGGCGGCCTCGAAGGTCCGGGGCGCCGGGCTGATCACCCGGGCGTCGCGCGGCCGCACCTGCAGAACGGCGAGGCCGCGCTCGGCGACGCCGCCGGCCAGGAACCGGAAGATGCCGTCGCGGCCGTCGAAGCCGCTGGGGGTGGTCAGGGTCGCGTTGGAGAAATCGGGGCCGCCCTGCACCTGGGCCAACACGGCGGCCAGCGCCGCGGCGTCGTAGGCGAGGGTCGCGAGGCGCGGCGGCGGCGCGCCGTAGGTGGCCTGGTAGGTGGTCAGGAACTCGGCCCGGGCCGTCGGGTCCGGGGCCGCGTACCAACCGCCCAACAGCGCCGGTTCGGCGCCGATCCCCGGCACGTCCCACTGGCCCGTGCCCAGCATGCGCACCTTGGAGGGGTCGATGTCGTAGAAGGGCAGCAGCGCCGCCACGGACTGCAGGCGTTTGCCGCCGTCGGCCACCAAAAGGGCATCGAAGGGCAAATCACCGATGGTCTGCAGGTTCTCCAGGCGCTTCAGGGCGATCTTCGAAAGCTCGTCCGTCTTCGCCTCCAGTTCCTTGCGCTGTTTCAACAGCGCCTCGCGGCGCGCGTCATAATCGCCCAGCACCCGGACCACCTCGGTGAAGTCCTGGGCCGCCGGGTCGTAGAACTGGACCGCCGTCAGCTCGGCGCCGATGGCGTTCACCGTGGCCCGCAAGGTCTCCACCACGGTCGCCCCGTAGGTGTTGTCGGGGACCAGGGCGGCGAACCGGAACAGGCCCTTCTGAAAGGCGTAGGTGGCGACGCGGCGGACCTGGTCGGCGGGCAGGAAGCCCATGGTGTAGACGCCGCCGCCGGCCACCGAGCGGTCCGACGAGAAGGCGATCACCGGCACCCGCGCGGCCCGGGCGGCCGGCGCCACGGCGCGCACGGACGAGCCCAGCAGCGGCCCCAGGATGACGCTGGCACCGTCGCCGATGGCCGTGGCGATGGCTTCCTGGGCGCCCCGCGGGGTGCCCTTGGTGTCGAGCGGCAGAAGTTCCAGGCGCCGATCGGCGAAATCGAAGACGGCCAGTTGCGCGGCGTTCAGGAGTGCGCGGCCCAGAACGGCGTTGCGGCCGCTCAAGGGCAGCAGGATGGCGGCCCTGACCGTGTCCGTGGTCGCCGGCGGCGGCACCAGGGGCCGCACCGGCTCGGCCGGCTCGGCGACGCCGGCGGCGCCCTGGCGATTGATCAGATGGGCCAGGGACGGCAGGTCCGGCGAGGGCACGGCCTGGGTCGGCGGCTGGGCGGCGGCGGGCACCCCCGATGCCGGGGCCCGGGGCACGCCGGCCCTCGGCAGGTTGGCCTGGGGCAGACCGGCCCGGGGCGTTCCGGTGGGCACGGAAGGGGCGCTGACGGGGGGCCCGCTCAATACCGGCGGCTTGCGGTGCGACGGCGGCAGGGCCGTCGCCGCCGGCTGGCCGGTGGGGCTTTCCGCTTGCAAGGGGCCACCGCGTTGCGGAAACTGGCAGCCGCCCAGCAAGGCGAGAACCAGCACCCCTGGTCCGGCGACACGCAAAATACGGTGATATGGCGACAGGCTCTTCATCCGGTTCCTCGAACCGTTCTTCTCGTTCCGGCGCCGACGCGGCCGGGCGGCCGGACGCCGGGGCGGCGGCGCCTGAGCCTAGCGACAGCGGCGGGGAGAGTAAACCACGGGTTGATCCCATTCCCGCCGGCCTGGTGGTCGTCGCCACGCCCATCGGCAACGCCGCCGACCTGGGGCTCAGGGCCCGGGACGTGCTGGCCGGGGCGCATCTGATCGCCTGCGAGGACACCCGGGTGACGGCGAAACTGCTGGCCATCCACCATATTCAAACACCCCTGCTCTCCTATCATGAACACAACGCCCGGGCCCAGCGGCCCCGGATCATGGAACACCTGAAAAAGGGCGAAACCGTGGCGCTGGTCTCCGACGCCGGCACGCCCCTGGTCTCCGATCCCGGCTACCGGCTAGTCACCGAATGCCTGGAAGCGGAAATCCCGCTCACCGCCGTGCCGGGCCCCTCGGCGGTGACCGCGGCTTTGGTGCTCTCGGGCCAGCCCACGGACCGGTTCTTCTTCCAGGGCTTCCTGCCCACAAAGGCCGGTGCGCGGCGCCGGGTGCTCACGGAGCTGGCCCAGGTGCCGGCGACCCTGGTGGTCATGGAATCGGCGAAACGCCTCGCCGCATCACTTTCCGACGCCGCCGAGACGCTGGGCCCGCGCGCCGCCGCGGTGACCCGCGAGCTGACCAAGAAGTTCGAGGAGGTGCGGCGCGGCCCACTCGCGGAACTGGCCGCCCACTACGCCGAGGCGGGGCCGCCGAAGGGCGAGGTGACGGTGGTCATCGGGCCGCCGGCCCCGGCGCCGGCCATCGACGCGGACGCCCTGGAGGCGCTGTTGCGGGACGCGCTGGGGACCCTTTCGGTGCGCGATGCGGCCCACCAGGTGGCGGCGGAAACGGGATTGCCGAAGCGCCAGGTCTACGCCCGGGCGCTCCAGTTGGCGAAGGACCGCGACGAGGACGAAGGGTGAGCACCACCCGCCGCGCCCGGGGCGGGCGGGCCTGGCACGCCGGGGTCAGGGCCGAGGCCCTGGCGGCGGTGCTGTTGACCGGCAAGGGGTTCCGGATCGTCGAAAGGCGGTTCGCCTGTCCGGCCGGCGAGATCGACATCGTCGCCAGAAGGGGCCGCCTGTTGGTCTTCGTCGAGGTCAAGGCGCGCCGGGATGCGGCCACGGCGGCGGAAGCCATCACACCGCGCCAACGCCGGCGCATCGAACGCGCCGCGGAAGCCTTCCTGCAGGGCCGCCCGGACCTGGCGGGCATGGACCTCCGCTTCGATGCCGTGGTCTTCGGGCGTGGTTTATGGCCCAGGCACATCACCGACGCCTGGCGGCCGGATTTTCATTGAGCCTTCCATGACTGTGACGTCCGTCATGGCCGGTGTCGGGCGGATCACGGAAAGTTACCCTTTGAGCCGTTCGCCCGGCGTTTTAATATAGGGGCGAATCGCACCCACCAACGAAGAGACCCCTGTCATGAATGCCATCCGCCGCTTGTCTTTCCATGCGATTCCCGCCGTCCTCCTGCTGGCCGCCGTGGCCGTACTCGGCGGCTGCGCCGGTGCCGTGGTCGGGGCCGGGGCCGCCGTCGGCGTCGCCGCCTTCGAGGAACGGCCCCTGAAGGTCGTCGCCCAGGACACCAAGACGTCGACCCAGATCCGCCTCGGTCTGCTGGACGCCGGCGAGAAATACGCGGCCCGCATCGGCACCGAGGTGTTCGAGGGCCGGGCCCTGTTGACCGGCGCCGTGCCGACGGAGAAGATGCGCGCCGAGGCCGTGCGCCTGGCCTGGAAGGTGCCCGGCGTGAAGGACGTGCTGAACGAGATCCAGATCTCCGATTCGGGCATCCTGGATGCCGCCCGGGACACCTGGATCACCACCCAGCTCCGCTCCAAGATTACCTTCGACCAGAAGGTCCACGCCATCAACTACGCCATCGAGACGGTGAACGGCATCGTCTACCTGATCGGCATCGCCCAGGACCAAGTGGAACTGGACCGGGTCGTCGCCTACGCCCGGGACTTGTCCTACGTGCGCAAGGTGATCAGCCACGTGCGCCTGAAGAAGCCGGTGAAGGGCAGCACATGAGCCTGCCGGGGCCGATCCGAGAGGGCCTGAGCGCCGCCGGCCGGGAGGAAACGCCGGCCATCGGCGAGACGGCCCTTCTGCTGGCCGCCGCGGCCCGCCCGGAGACGCCCTTGGCGCCCTACCGCCGGCACCTGGACAAGCTGGCCCATGAGACGGCGGCCTACGTGGCCGGCACCCGCGGGCCGGTGCCCTTGGCGCTTCGCCACGAAGCCCTGGTGCAGGTGATCCACAAGCGTTTCGGCTACGTCGGCGACGAGGACTGCTTCGACGACGTGGAGGCGGCCAACATGATGCGGGTCATCGACCGCCGCGGCGGCCTGCCGGTGGCCATCGGGGTGCTTTATCTGAACACGGCGGAGCGGCTCGGGTGGCCGGCCATGGGCGTCGATTTCCCGGGGCGCTTTTTGTTGCGCCTGGACTGGGACGGCGCCGGGCTGATCTTCGATCCCTTCGACGGCGGCCGGGAGGTGACGCCGCCGGGCTTGCGCCACATGCTGAAGACGGTGGCCGGCTCGGACGCCGAATTGACCCCGGCCCACTACCGCAACGCCGGGCCCAGGTCCGTGCTGCTCCGGCTGCAGAACAACATCAAGGTCCGGCACCTGGAGGCGAACCGCCCCGCCGACGCGCTCGCCGTGCTGGAGACCATGGTGCTGTTGGCGCCCGACGACGCCGCACTTTGGCGCGAGCGCGGCGTCCTGCAGGCGCGGCTCGACCAGATCCCCGCCGCCGTGGCGTCCCTGGAGGAATGCCTGCGGCACGGCGGCACGGAGCAGTCCCGCTACCGCACCTCGGCCCTGTTGCAGGAGTTGCGCGGCCGGCTCGGCTGACTATCCTCTGTGATGGACGTGAAACCGTGACCCGAACCGAAAGGCCCCCGCCATGCCCTTGAAAGTGGCCATCCAGATGGACCATGTGGCGAGCATCGACATCGCCGGCGATTCCACCTTCGTGCTGGCCCTGGAGGCGCAGCGGCGCGGCCACCAGCTCTACCACTACGAACCGCACCAGCTGGTCATGGAATCGGACCGGGTGACGGCCGAGGTGGAGCCGCTCGAGGTGCGCCGCGAGGCGGACTGCCACTATACGCTCGGCGAGGCCCGGGTGATGGACCTGGCGGACGCCGACGTGGTGCTGCTCCGCCAGGACCCGCCCTTCGACATGGCCTACATCACCACCACGCACCTGTTGGAGCGGGTCCACCCCGACACCCTGGTGGTCAACGATCCGGCCGAGGTCAGGAACGCGCCGGAGAAGCTGTTCGTCACCCATTTCCCGGAATTCATGCCGCCGACCCTGATCGCCTCCGACCCGGACCGCATCCGGGCCTTCCGCGACGAACACAAGGACATCATCCTTAAACCCCTCTACGGCAACGGCGGCGCGGGGGTCTTCCACGTGCCGCCCGGGGACGAGAACCTGAACGCGCTTTTGGAGATGTTCACGGAACGCAGCCGCGAGCCGGTCATCGCCCAGGCCTACCTCGCCGACGTGCGCACCGGCGACAAGCGGATCATCCTCATCGACGGCGAAGTGGCCGGCGCCACCAACCGCATCCCCCAGGAGGGCGAGGCGCGCTCCAACATGCATGTGGGCGGCCAGGCGGTGAAATCGGCGCTGACGGAGCGCGAGCTGGAGATCTGCGCCGCCATCGGCCCGGAGTTGAAGGCCCGCGGCATGATCTTCGTCGGCATCGACGTCATCGGCGGCTACATGACCGAGATCAACGTCACCTCGCCCACCGGCCTGCAGGAGATCAACGGCTTCGACGGGGTGTGCCTGGAAGCGGACATCTGGGACGCCATCGAGGCGAAGCTCTAGAAGCCGCGTTCCGCGCCGGCCTCGATCCATCGACGGTTCCGACAAGCACCCGCCGATTGATTTTCCATTACACTTTTTAGTAGGTAGACAAGCCGGTTTCCTGCTCTATGATTTGCAGAACAAACGTGGGGTATTGGCGGTTTTAGAGGACGGAGCGAGGCTTCCATGGTCGCGCGCATCGGTACCGTTGCCTTCGAGGGCATCAACGTCGTCGACGTGGACGTGCAGGTCCAGGCGGCCTCGGGCCTGCCGGCCTTCTCCATCGTCGGGCTGCCGGACAAGGCCGTCGGCGAGAGCCGCGAGCGGGTCCGCGCGGCGCTGCACGCCATGGGCCTGGCCCTGCCGCCGAAACGGATCACCGTGCATCTCTCGCCCGCCGACCTGTTGAAGGAGGGCTCCCACTACGACCTGCCCATCGCCTTGGGCCTGCTGGCCGCCATGGAGGTGGTGCCGGCGGACGTCATGGCCGGTCTGGTGGCCTTAAGCGAGCTGGCCCTCGACGGTTCCATCGCGCCGGTCACCGGCGTGCTGCCGGCGGCCATCCACGCCGGCGCCGGCGGCGCGGGCGGCGGGCGCGGCTTGGTCTGTCCGGCGGCGCAGGGCGGCGAGGCCGCCTGGGCCGGCGGCGGCGAGGTCCTGGCGGCGCCCAGCCTGTTGGCCCTGGTCAACCACTTCAAGGGCGCCCAGCTGATGGCGGCGCCCGAGCCGCCGGACCCCAGGGACGCCTCTGCGGCAGCCGCCCCGTCGCCGGACCTGGCCGAGGTGAAGGGCCAGGAGACGGCCAAGCGGGCCCTCGAGATCGCCGCCGCCGGCGGCCATAACGTCCTGATGGTGGGCCCGCCCGGGGCCGGCAAGTCCATGCTGGCGGCCCGGGTACCGGGCCTGCTGCCGCCCTTGGAAGCCGACGAGATCCTGGAGGTCAGCATGATCCAGAGCCTGGCCGGCGAACTGGACCAGGGCAGGCTCACGGACCGCCGCCCCTACCGGGACCCGCACCATTCGGCGTCGGTGGCGGCCCTGGTCGGCGGCGGCCACCGGGCCCGGCCCGGCGAGGTGTCGCTCGCCCACCTGGGCGTGCTGTTCCTGGACGAGCTTCCGGAGTTCCAGCGGGGCGCCCTGGAGGCCCTGCGCCAGCCCATGGAGACGGGCCGCGCCGTGGTCGCCCGGGCCAACGCGCACGTCGCCTATCCGGCCCGCTTCCAGTTGATCGGCGCCATGAACCCCTGCCGTTGCGGGCATCTCGGCGATCCGGCGCTCGCCTGCTCCAAGGCACCCTACTGCGCCGAGACCTACCAGGGGCGTCTGTCGGGCCCGCTCATCGACCGCTTCGACATGCATATCGACGTGCCCGCCGTGCGCCCGGCCGAGCTCGACCTGCCGGCCCCGGCGGAGGGCTCGGCCCAAGTGGCGGCCCGGGTTGCTGCCGCCCGCGCCCGCCAGCGGCGGCGCTTCATTGAGGCGGACAGCGGCGCCGTCGCGCGGTGCAACGCCGACGCCGACGGCACGCTTCTCGACGCCATCGCCACCCCGGACGCGGACGGCCGCCGGCTGCTTCTGGAGGCCGCCGAGCGCTTTCACCTCTCGGCCCGGGGCTACCACCGGGTCCTGCGCGTGGCGCGCACCATCGCCGACCTGGCCGAGGACCAAACGGTGGCCCGCCCGCACATCGCCGAGGCGCTCTCGTATCGGCGCATGCCGGCGGTAAACGGCGGCAACGTGGCGGCCTTCAGGGGGGTGGGGTGAACCTGCGCCCTGCCACGCGGCTCCGATTGTCGTCATGGCCGAAACCCGGCCCCGCCAGCTCAGATTGATTCGAATCAAGCTCATTTCAGGCCGCTGATGATAGGGTTTTGGTATCCGCAACATCCATAATCCGGAACGGCATCGACCCATGCAGTATGTCTGGAGTGACGACTACGAAACCGGAAACAAGAAGATCGATGACCAGCATCGTCTGATCTTCGATGCGGCCAACATGGTTTCCGACGCGGTGCGGCGGGGGAAAGAGGACGAGATACTGAACCAGGCCTTCACCCTCCTGCTGCAGTACGTGAATACGCATTTTTCCGACGAAGAAGCCTACTACGAGGAAATCCGGTCCTCTCTTCTGCGCGCCCAGAAGGACGAGCATCAGAGCCTGATCAACGAACTTCGGGAAATCTGGTACGAGAAGAGACACGGCTCCCTGGACGCCGGCACCGATCTCGACTACTGGATGGAAAAGCGACTCATACCGCACATCATCGCCGAGGATACGCGGGCCCAAAAAACGACCCTATGAAGGCTAGCCGCCGTGCGCGGCGCCGGCCGGCACCGGCGGATCGTCAACGCCCTGCTCCTTCAGGAATGCCGCGTACTCGTGGTCGTATTCCTGAATGTGCCCGATCAGCCATTCCCGCAGGAAATCGATCAGCTCGTTGCTCGGCTCCTGATTGCCTTCGGCCTCTCCCTTGACCCGGGCCTCGATCTCATCGAGTTGCCGGATGAGCTTCTCGTGCTGAAATTTGTGGGGCTCCAGGGATGGGAAGCCGTATTCCTCCATGACCCGTTCCTCGCGGGAGAAGTGGTGCTTCGTATAGTGGTGGAGGTCCTGCAGTGTCCGGTCGATCTGTTCCGCGCCGACGCCGGCGAAGGAGGCGACGAACAACTGCTCCAGGATATCGATCAATTTCTTATGATCATCGTCGAGCGCCGAGACGCCGACGCTCAGGTCGTCAGACCATTTGATTACCGTTTTCATTGTCCCGCCCCTACTTTAAATGCCGTAGCCGCTGCCGAGTCTGCATACATATGTATTCTAAGCGGAGGCGCTCGCTCCCTGAATGACCTCGGTCAAACTCAATTCGTGCCGGCGGCTGGCCTGTCCGAATCTCCGTTGTCGGTGATGTCCGAACATGTTGCAGCGTCGGCTCATGCCGGCGGTGAATGGCGGAAACATGGCGGCCCTCAGGGGGGCGGTTAAAGCCCGAGCGCATAGCCGTTTGCCGGCAACAAGGGAACGCCTATCGTTTACCCATTGGAACGCGGCATGGCGACCCTGACGATCGCAACCAGGGTGACCATTTTGGCCAGCGGCCCATCGATGAACTGGGTCAATCGATCCTGGATGTGGCGAACCGTCGTCGGATCCGGCGTGGTGCTCGGCATTGCCAGCCCCGGGACCAGGGCGGCGGCACGCTCACGGCTTTCCTTAAGCGTTTCCTCGACGGCATGGGAAAGCTGCGCGTCGGTGTCGAGCGGCGCCAGCAAATCGTAAACGAGCCCCAGAAACCCGGGCCAGTGCGACATGTGGCGGTACATGGTCGGCACGATGTCATCGGCGGGCCCGATCCCATGAAGCCTTTGAACAAGGTCGCGAACGTCCGCCGGCATTTCCGACAAGGCCAGCGGTTTCGGCATTTCACCCTCGAGCGATGCTGCGTCCTCCTGCGCCATGGCCTGCGCGTCCAAGGTGCCGGTCCGCCCCTCGATGCTGGCCAGCAAGGCGCCAAGGGCAATGATGTTCATGGAATTGGTGCGTTCGTAGCTGCTGAGGATCATCGAGATGGTAGTCAGATCCTCGCCATCGAGCCCCGCCGCCTGCAGTGCCTGGTCGCTCAGGTTTCCAGGTACCGGGACCCGCAAGTTCGCGCGCAGTGCCGCCGCCTGGGCGTTGATGCTGCCGTCTTGGTAAAGCGGCCTAACGGATTCCCAGGCCCAGGCCAACCCGCCCGGCAGGGTCGCGAAATGGCGCCAGATCAGATTGACGACCGGCGCGCCGAGCGAGCTGCGAATGTCGGCGTAGAGCCGGGCGATCTCGCCGGTGGCGTCGGCCTCGGTGATGGCGGGAACGGGTTCTCGCGACGGGGTGTTCATGACGCTGACTTTAGCCCGCCACGGGTCTCTTGCAACACCTTCACCACCTGACGAATTTCACCTTTGGGTCATTTCGCGACATGTTGCCGCGCCGGTGTATGATGGGCCCTTGTTCGTGATCCGCCCCCGGCTGGAGGATGACATGACCCTGAAACAGAGACTTCCCCATGGGCTCCGTTGGCTGGACTCCGACGAATGGAACTACTTCGTCCTGCCCGACGTCCTGTTCGCCGCCCTGACGGTCGCCTTCCTGGCGTTCCGCTGAGGGCGTTCGGGCGCTAGGCCTTCAACTCTTCAGGAAGAAATCGGCGGCTTCAATGTCGCTCATGTTGACGCCGATGACGTCGGCGATCTGGTAGGAGTTGGCCTCGGTCATGGCGCTGGCGTCCTGGGTGTAATAGACGGCGACGCCGTCGGTGCCGGCGTTCTGGCCGAGGATGACGATGCCGGCATTGGCCGTACCGCTGGAGACGTCCACGGGCGTGCCGCTTATACCAAGCTGTAAAAAGTTGGCTCAATTCGCAAAACGAAGGCATGGCCTCGTCATCGCCGCCTCGAGGCAGGCTCTTGGCGATGGCTGGTCGCCGAGTTCGATGAGATGGAACCATCTGAGATAGCTGTCCAGGTACTTGGTGGCG
>Ga0209568_1000228_pt1 | contig 19992 bp, 18 predicted proteins | sample WorMetOlspDAHAB2_FD_187406 | JGI IMG/M metagenome (GOLD analysis project Ga0209568, IMG submission 187406) | Marine gutless worms symbiont microbial communities from Max Planck institute for Marine Microbiology, Germany - Olavius sp. DAHAB.2... ...
CCGCGCTCCCGCAGCGCGGGCAATGAAAGCCCTCGGGCCAACGCGCGCGCTCCAACGCCGCTTCGCGCGGCGTCTCCGTCCCGAACTGTTGGGAAAACTCAGACAGCGACATCCCAGACTGAAACTGAATGTGATTCATGGCCATGACACACTCCATTTCTTGAGAAAACCCAGGAAGGGGATCGGCCCCTCAAGAACTTAGACCACGAGTCTGGCTGAAGATTCTTGCTAATCAGGATAACTGATGCGGCTTCCACTCGCTTTTCTTGAGTATGCGCATGACGGTCGACGCGGAGATGGCGTCCACTACCTTCAGGGCGACCAGCTCCGCGGCCAGTAAACGCAAGGTCCAGCGGGCATGTCCGGGTGGTGGCTCGCTATTGGCGAGCCGGATCAGGTGCGCTTCCTTCTCCCCATCCAGAATCGGCGCCCGCGGGGGCCGATCGCGCTGCTTGCGCTCCAGGGCCGCCTCGAGCCCATGTTCCACAAAGCGTTGGCGCACCGTGAACACGGTTCGCGGGGCACAGGAGAAGGCCTCCGCAGCTTGCGCGTCGCTCCAGCCCGGTCCATCCGCATCGACCTTCAGCAGCACATTGGCATGCTTGATCTTATGCGCCGGCGCTTGGCCCTTGCTTACCAGCTCGGCGAGCAGAATGCGCTCCTCCTCGGTCAGACGCACGATGTATTTTTTGTGCATGGGGATACCTCTCTGATGGACCACATCATGAGGTGGCATGGATCCTATAAATCTATAATCTTAACCGAAATCAGGTGCTCGGTATACGTGCGCACAAAATCGGGGTAGTGGCTAAAGTTCAAGTTGTGAAGATGGGAACCGTTTTTTTGGGGACCTATCGTTGGGCACGGACCATCGGCGCGCCGGCATCTTGCCGGCAATGACTTGCCGCCAGGATGGCGGCGCTCCGGCTTTGCCCGACCTGTTTCTGTAACCTGTTGCTTTTTATCGAATTATCATTTAGTTGCCCTGCCGCTGTGCGGACCTGGGGAATGTCAGGGCTATTTAATATGGTAAATTGATTCGGAAGTATGTACTTAGATGAACCCCACCAAAGCAGAATAGAAAGATGCTGGTACGAATTTAGCTTGAGGCTTGGGGTTTCGCTAAGTACATACTTCCGAATTGATTTGCGTTTATTCGCGGTCATTTGCGGCGTAAAAATTCTTACGTGGCAGGGTAGAAATCAGCATGTCGAAGAAACACCCCATCGTCGCCGTAACCGGCTCGTCCGGCGCGGGGACCAGCACGGTGAAGGATGCGCTGGAGCATATTTTCCGGCGCGTCGGCGCCCGCGCGGCGACCATCCAGGGCGACAGCTTTCACCGCTTCGACCGGCAGCAGATGAAGGAAGCGCTCGATAAAGCCAAGGCGGAGGGCCGAAACTTGAGTCACTTCGGGCCGGAAGCGAACCTGTTCGACAAGCAGCTCGAGCTGTTCCGCAGCTATGGGGAGTCCGGCAAGGGGGAACGCCGTTACTATATCCATAATGAGGAGGAGGCCGCGCTCTTCGGGCAGGAGCCGGGCACCTTCACGCCGTGGGAGCCGATTCCGCCGGATACGGATCTGCTCTTCTACGAGGGGTTGCACGGCGGGGTGGTCGCCGGCGATATCAATATGGCCAGGGAGGTGGATCTGCTGATCGGCGTGTGTCCGACCATCAACCTCGAGTGGGTGCAGAAGATCAAGCGCGACATGGCGGAGCGGGGCTACCGGCAGGAGGTGGTGTTGGAGACGATCCACCGTCGTATGTACGACTATATGCAATACATCGTGCCCCAATTCTCCGCGACCCATATCAACTTCCAGCGCATTCCTCTCATCGACACCAGTAATCCCTTCTCCGTAGACAACATCCCGACCGCCAACCAGAGTCTGGTCCTGATCCATTTTCTGAAACCCAAGCCCAGCGTGGAGTATAAGCTCAATCTCAAGGGTCTGATCGACGGGGCCATGATCACCGGCTTCAACACCCTGGTGATCCCCGGCGGCAAGATGATGTATGCGATGGAGCTGATCCTGACCGAGCTCGTCATCACCCTGTTGAAGCAACGAGCGGATGTGGCGACACACCATCTCTAGGTGGTGTTGACATTCACAACCGACTGATTTGTTGACCCTCACCCCAACCCCTCTCCCACCAGGAGGGTATCGCAAAAGCCCCTCTCCCGCCGGGAGAGGGGTTGGGGTGAGGGGATCAAGCAAGTCTACGCTAGCCATTGAAAAATTTACCACTACCTTGCGCGTTCGTAGCGAGGGATCGAGGGATCGAGGGGTCGTAGCGGATTTCTCCGCCCGATCAAGACAATAGGGGCCGCTTCAACGAAAGCGGGTGAGAAATCTGACCGGCCGCCTCGCTTCCGCAGTCGAGCGGCTAGATGCCGGACAGGCGCTTGGTCCGTTGAAAAATCAGTCGCTTATGGGAAATAGGCACACCTCAGGGGGGATTCATGAAGACCTTCAATACCGCCGGCCCTGTAAAGCCGGACAAACATTACAGCATTCCTCCGCTATCGCGTTGGGACACGGATGAAATCCACCGCTTGATCGCAGAGGAACGCTACTTCGTACTCCATGCCCCACGTCAGACCGGCAAGACCTCCTGCCTGCTGGCCCTGATGGAGCAGCTCAATACGGAAGCGGATTACACGGCCCTCTATGTGAACCTGGAGCCGGCCCAGGCCGCGCGGGGAGACGTGGCGTCGGGCATGCGGATCGTCCTGGACTCCCTGGTCGCCGCTGCCGACCAGTATCTGGCGGATCGCATCTTGCCGGAGATTGCCCCGGAAATCCTCACCACCCAGGCCGCCGGCAGTCTGCTGCGGGAAGGGTTGCGCCGCTGGTGCCGACGGCTCGGGAAACCTCTGGTCCTGCTCCTGGACGAGGTGGACTCCCTGGTGGGAGATACCCTGATCTCCCTGCTGCGCCAGATCCGGGCCGGCTACCCGGATCGTCCCCAGGCCTTTCCCCAGACGGTACTCTTATGCGGCGTGCGGGATGTACGGGATTACCGCATTCATAACGGCGACAACCAGGTCATCACCGGCGGCAGCGCCTTCAACATCAAATCCGAATCACTGCGCTTGGGGAACTTCAGCCACGAGGATATTGCGCTCCTCTATGCCCAACACACCGCAGAGACCGGGCAGGCGTTCGAGTCCGGAGTGATCGATTACATCTTCGGGCAGACCGGCGGTCAGCCCTGGCTGGTCAATGCCCTCGGCTACGAGGTCTGCTTCAGGACCAAGGAGAACCGCGACCGCGGCCGGTCGATTACCTTCGGTCTAATGGCCGCTGCCCGGGAGCGGCTCATCGAGCGGCGGGATACCCATCTCGACCAACTGGGGGACAAGCTGAAGGAGGCACGAGTCCACCGGGTCATCGGCAGAATGCTGGCGGATACCACGAGAGAAGACAGCACCATTCCCGAAGACGATCTGCAATATGTGGAAGACCTCGGTCTCATCCGTGCCCGCCCGCAGCTCGCCATCGCCAACCCCATCTACCGGGAGATCATCCCGCGCACCCTGACCTGGACTACCCAGGTCCTGATTCCCCAGGAAACCGCTTGGTATATCGGGAAAGACAGGCGGCTCGACTTTCCCCGGCTGCTCGATGCCTTCCGGCAGTTTTTCCGGGAGAATGGCGAGAGCTGGGTCGAACGGTTCGACTACAAGGAGGCCGGACCGCAATTATTGATGCAGGCGTTCCTGCAACGCATCGTCAACAGTGGTGGGCGCATCGACCGGGAGTACGGCCTGGGGAGGCGGCGCACCGATCTCCTCGTACAGTGGCCCCTGGATGAGACCCAGAGCTTCTACGGCCCGGTGCAACGGGTGGTCATCGAGCTCAAAATCCTGCATAAATCTCCGGAGACAACACTCGCGGAGGGTCTGGCGCAGACTGCCGGCTACATGGACCGTGTCGGCGCTGAAGAAGGCTATCTGGTGGTTTTCGATCGCACCCCGGATACCCCATGGGAGAAGAAGCTCTTTGTCAGGGAAGAAAAATCCGGTAAATACCGGATCCGGGTGTGGGGGATGTGAATCCGAATGTTGCGCGTTCGGGCTGATCGAGACGTGCAAAAAGTCCCCACCGTATGGACCGGATCCAAGACATCCTCGGCCCCCAGGGGGTGCTCTCCGAGCGCCTGTCGGGCTATCGCCACCGTCCCCAGCAACAGGCCATGGCGGAGGCGGTGGCCGCCGCGCTGGAAGCCGGTGAGACCCTCATCTGCGAGGCCGGCACCGGCACCGGCAAGACCTTCGCCTACCTGGTCCCGGCCCTGCTCTCGGGGCGCAAGGTCCTGGCCTCCACCGGGACCCGCAATCTGCAGGACCAGCTCTTCCACCGCGACCTGCCCCTGGTACGCGAGGTCCTGCAGGTCCCGGTGCGCATCGCCATGCTCAAGGGGCGGGCAAATTATCTGTGTCGCTACCGGCTGGACGCGGCCCTGCAGGATCATCGGCGCCGGTTCGCGGCGCTGCGCCGCCAGCTGCTCGAGGTACGCGACTGGGCCACGGTGACCCGCAGCGGCGACGTGGCCGAGCTCGATCTGCCGGAGGACGCCCCCGTGTGGCCGGCGGTGACCTCCAGCGGCGACAACTGCCTGGGCCAGAGCTGCCCGGACTGGAGCCATTGCCACCTGGTCGAGGCCCGGCGTCGGGCTCAAGGGGCGGATCTGGTGGTCATCAACCACCACCTGTTGTGCGCCGACCTCTCGCTGCGGGACGAGGGGTATGGCGAGATCCTCCCCGGCGCGGACTGCTTCATCGTCGATGAGGCCCATCAGCTGCCGGACGTGGCGAGCAGCTTCTTCGGCCTGGTGCTCAGCGGTCGCCAACTGCTGGATCTGACCAGGGACCTGGAGCTCGAGTACCGCCGGAAAGCAGGTGACGTCCCCGAGCTCCTCGACCGCGCCGACGACCTGCGCCGCGGGGTCCTCGACCTGCGCCTGGGCCTGGGCGAGGAGGCACGGCGGGGACCCTGGAGCGAGCTGACGGCGGCTCCGGGCTCGTTACAGGCGCTGGATACCCTGCGCACCCGGCTGGGTGACCTGCACGCCGGCCTCGAAGCCCTCCGGGGGCGCGGCAAGGGGCTCGACAGCTGTCTGGCCCGCAGCGCCGAATTCGACCGTCGTCTCACCCTGCTGGCGGAAGACGACGACGCGGGGAACATCCGTTGGTACGAGACCCTGGGCAAAGGGTTTCGGCTCCACCGGACGCCCCTGCAGGTAGCGGACACCTTCCGGTCTCACCGGGAACGGTATCGGGCGACCTGGGTCTTCACCTCCGCCACCCTGGCCGTAGGCGAGCGCTTCGAGCACTTCGCCCACCAGCTCGGCATCGGCGACGCCCGCACGGAACGCTGGGAGAGCCCCTTCGACTATGGCCGCCAGGCCCTGTGGTTCGTACCCCGGGGGATGCCGGACCCCGCCACCGAGATCTATGGCGCCGCGGTCGTGGAGATGGCGGCGCGGATCCTCGCCTACAGCGGCGGTCGCGCCTTTCTCCTCTTCACCAGTCACCGCGCCCTGCGTGAGGCCGCGCACGAGCTGGAAGCATGTACCCCCTATCCGTTGCTGGTGCAGGGCAGCGCCCCTCGCGCCGAGTTGCTGGAGCGCTTCCGGCGCCTGGGCAACGCCGTGCTCCTCGGGACCGCGAGCTTCTGGGAAGGCGTCGACGTGCGCGGCGAGGCCCTGTCCTGCGTCATCATCGACAAGTTGCCCTTCGCCTCGCCCGGAGACCCGGTTCTCGCCGCCCGCATCGACGCCTTGCGGCGGCGCGGCGGCAATCCCTTTCGGGAGCTGCAGCTGCCCCAGGCGGTCATCGCCCTCAAGCAAGGAGCGGGACGCCTCATCCGGGACGTCCGGGACCGCGGCGTGCTGGTCGTTTGCGATCCCCGGTTGCTGAGCCGTTCCTACGGCCATGCCTTCCTCGACAGCCTGCCCCCCATGCGCCGCTCTCGGGACCTGGAAGAGGTGCGGACCTTCTTCGCGGCGGAGGTTTGAGCAAACCGGGGGATGAATCCGAGGTGAATCGGATTCGAGGGCAGGTACGTGGTCCACCCCACAAGGCAACCGCAATTCGGTGCCGTTGACATAATCGCCGTGCCAACCGTTAATAGGACAGGATTCACAGGATTATTTTTCTGAGTAATCAACCATGGCTCGTGCACGACTTGGACGGCGGGCCGATCATCGGCCGCAGCTCCGATCATGAACGTATCGCGCAGCTCGGGCTCCGGCTTCATCATGAAAACAGCTTGTTTGGAAATGACTAACCTCCTGCCTTCGGATAATGACTGAAGGGTATGGGCTTATGTGAATATATTCACTGTGAATATAGCATGCGGATGGTGTGCTCAAGTAGTTTTTGAGTATGAACACTTTCAGCGAGCGGGTGGTTGCGGCCAGGGAGTGGATGAAGTTGAAGCAGACGGAGCTGGCGGAGCGGGTGGGGGTGACGCCGGGGGCGATCAATAAGATCGAGTCGGGTGAGACGAAGGGGGCGAAGCCGAGTACGCTGGCGGCTTTGGCGCGTGCCTTGGGGGTGAGTATGGAGTGGTTGGCGACGGATCAGGAGGGTTATGTGCTGGAGCCGCAGGGTGAGTATGCGTCGGGGCAGGTGAATCGTTTGTTGTCGGCGTGGGAGGGATTGCCGCTTAACTTGCGGGTGCCGTTGCTGGCGCTTATGGAGTCGATGGCGGGGGTGGAGGATGCGTCTGTGGGGTTGGATTGATGCTTGCCGTTACCCGCGGTTAACTGGGCGGGCGCGTACGAATTGCTTTTCGATGAGTGAGTTGCAGCGGCTTCTGGTCATCAGCCGCGGTCGCGGTGGTCGACCATGCGTGGTAGGCGCCGGCTTGCCGGTGCTTAGAGTTCGGCTTGCCGGCGCTGAGTAACCACCAGGCCGGATTGTTAGCCAATGCCATTTAAGTTAAGCCGTCATTCCGGCAGGGAGTGCCAGGGCTACCGAATGATAATCGCTGCTGAAACAAACGCTTGGCCGAGAAGCTAGTACATCATTTCGCTTGATTTTGCTGTAGGGAACGCCCTCTGTGGCGTTCCGAACAGCGGGACGGCACGGAGGCCGTTCCCTACACGTGCAAAATGGGATGAAATGGGGTGCTAGTGGGGGTAATGGTTAAGGTATAAATGGAAACATCGCCTCTGGCAATGGGTAGGGCGCGCTACAGGCTACACCCCCTCTCCCCCCGGGAGAGGGCCGGGGAGAGGGGATCGAACAAGTCCACGCCAGCCATTTGAAAATTTACCACTACCCTAGTGGGATTGGTTGGGCCATCGGCCGGCCCCTTTTGGAGAGCGTCGCCAGAGCGGAGCTCCGGATCGGGTCGCAGGGAGAGGGTTACCAACCCGATTGCCGGGGAGCGGCGGCGCTATCTTTTACGGGGTAATAAGCTATGGGTTTGGTGTTTCCGTTATTTTTCCCGCGGAGACGCGGAGACGCGGAGAAATCCCCTCTGCGCCTCTGCGCCTCTGTGCGAGAACAGATAAGCCCATAACGCATCATCCCGATCTTTTATCCGCACCGCGGCGACGGCGCTTTGGTTGAGGTCGGCTCGCATCCGAAGCGGCGTCGGGTCCGTGCCAACCGGGAGACCGTTGCGACCGGCACGCACTGGAGATAATCCGAAGCCCAGGGGCCGATGATTGCCGCCGCACTCCAAAGGGTGGGATGCCGACACCGGCGGAAGGTGCTCCGAACCGGTCCGAATGACCGATCACGGCTATTTCATGCCCTCTGCGTGTGCGGTGTCTCCGCATCTCTAAAACAGGCTTCATGTCGGGTTAGGCGCGTCCTCTGAAGCCAGGGTGGCCACGGTAGTTGGACGCGCCGTAACCCGACGATAAAGGTCAACTGCGGCACTGTTTATCGGACCAGGGCGCATTCGGTCTCGTCGGCACATATCAATGTGGGCAAAGCGGAGCCTGTCCATCCGGAAGGCCGCGAGCGCTGGTCATGGTGTAGGCTTTCCGATCCGCGGCCGCTTGTCGGAACATAAATCAGACGCAACGTGCCCATCGACAGGTGATGGGCACGCGGTGCGCTGTGCTTTCCCCCCAGGCCATCGCGGTTTGGGATTCCGCATGGCCTGACCGTTGCCTTAGAGGCTGTCTAAAAACCAAGGCATTGACTCTGTATAAAAGTCACATATTCATCCGGCGCTTACGCGCCAGCGGTAACCCTTTGTAGGCGCCGGCTTGCCGGCGCAAAAGCGCGGGCTCGCCCCGCACCTATCGCCGAGAGATCTAGCGACACCAGGTGCGCCCAGGCGATAGGTGCGGGGCAAGCTCGCGCCTACGGGAAGGGATCGAGCGAGTTCGCCTTTTTAGACAGCCTCTGAGCCCATCTTGCCGGGCGCTTGTTCTGCCCATCCTACTCAATGTCAACACTACCTGGGATGCCTGCCATCGGAAACAGGAGTTAAAAAAACCATGGGCACAACCGCTTCAAATGATGAATTCGATCAAGTGGAACCGGTTCTGGATACCCTGTGCGAGCTGGCGTATGAGCTCGTGGGAGCTCCAGTCGCCATCTGGGTCAAGAATACCCAAGGAGAGGCCATCGTCCCCCGTAGCCAGGCGGGGCTAGGAGCGGATATCCTGAGCCAGGCCACCGCCGGCGTCGGAGACGGCAGCCTGGTTGCCAGGGTCATCGCAAGCGGAGAGGAGGAGACTATTTCGGACATCCGCCAAGACCCGGTATTGGGCCGTTGCCCATCGCTCATAGCAGGAGACCGGCCCGGCCTGACCGCCTTTCCGGCGCGCTGGCGGTCGGAGACCTTGGGCGTGATCGGGCTGTTTGTCCCGGAATCGAACGAGCCGGCGAAGGATCTCGATCAATCCATACACCGACATCTGAACAGGATCGCTATCCTCGTCGGAGAGCATGCCGGTCGAGTGCGCCAAAGATGGTTGCTCGCCACTGCTACCCGTGACGTCGCCAAATCTTTAGATCTCAATGAGGCAATGCGGATTATCGTCGAGGCTGCCCGGAAATTGACCGCCTGCGATGCCAGCGTCCTCTGGCTGCTGGACAGCCGTACCAATCAGTTCACGCTCGGTGGTCGTTCTACAAACATGGAGTGGCCCGTCAGCAGACCCCGAGACAAGGGTGGCTTGACCCGCGCGATCCTCAATCAAGGAGGATCCATTTGGATCAATGATAACCGCACGGACAAACGGGTCCGTGAGGGGCTGGTGGAGAGAGGGGTGCCGTCTTTGATCGGGGTACCAATCAACCGGCAAGACGAGACCATCGGCGTTCTGTTTGTCAATTCCCTGCGGCGGGGCCATTTCATCCCGAGCGACGTCTCCGTACTGGAGGCCGTCGCCGGACAGGTCTCCGCCGGGCTGGGCCCACCGGTTGCTGACCCCGATGGACGAGGTGGAGCGGGCCATAGCCCGACTTTTTACCCTGGAAAATACCCTAGGCGACCTCTGCAAGAGGATCCAGGCCGAGACGGGGTTCGACTATGTAGCGGTGCAGATGGTACGTCCCGAGGAACGGACCATCGAGCCTGATCGCCACCCGAGCGACTCCGCCAAGGTCGTGTTTTCGGGCGGATTTATTACCGGGTTGAACCTCTTGTCAAGTGCATAACGACTGCTGAAGGTATATTCGGACTATCGGGATTAACGGTAACTTCCTGAGACCTCGGATTTATGACCAGATCCATATCCTCCAAGGGTACGGATCCCAGTAAAACCGACTGACCGAGCACCAAGGCACCCGTAAAACAATTTCGGTTTTCAAACCTGATTTGCAGTGGACCCACATAGGGAATAAGACGTGATCTCCCATCCGCGGTTTTGACTTCTCTTTTTTCCAATTCATCCAGCTTCAGTTGGACAGCGACATGTTCCGGTATACAGAGAGTAATCGCTCCCGTATCGACAAGGGCTTTGACCGTTATTGGCTCAAGGGAGGAATCCCCCGGATTTTTCAGATCGATGTTTGTATAAATAAGTCCCATTTTAATTATCTCTCGCGTAATACAGGTGTCAAAGTCAGATCCTCCGGCAATGCCAAATCATTCAGGATCGCACTCGAAAGCTACGCCGCCCGATCCGAATAACGGGTCCGCACATAGTCGTCCACCATGCGGGTAAACTCCTCGGCGATCCGGTTGCCCCTGAGGGTTGCGACTTTCTCGCCGTCCACATAGACGGGCGCGGAGGGCTGCTCGCCGGTGCCGGGGAGGCTGATGCCGATGTCGGCTTGCTTACTCTCGCCGGGTCCGTTGACCACGCAGCCCATGACCGCGACCTGCATGGATGCCACCCCTGGGTAACGGCTGCGCCAATGAGGCATCTGTTGCCGCAGGTGACCCTGAATGTCCTTGGCCAGCTGCTGAAAATAGGTGCTGGTGGTGCGGCCGCAACCGGGACAGGCGGTCACCATGGGCGAAAAGGAGCGCAATCCCATGGTTTGCAGGATTTCCTGGGCGACGATGACCTCCCGCGTGCGCGACTCTCCGGGCTCCGGGGTCAGGGAGATGCGGATGGTATCCCCGATCCCTTCCTGTAACAGGACCGCGAGGGCCGCAGTGGAGGCGACGATACCCTTGGAACCCATACCGGCTTCCGTGAGCCCCAGGTGGAGCCCGTAGTTGCAGCGGGCCGCGAGCGAGCGATAGACCGCGATCAGGTCCTGCACCCCGCTCATCTTGCAGGACAGCAGGATGCGGTCGCGGCCGAGCCCCAGCGCCTCGGCCCGCTTGGCGCTCTCGAGCGCCGAGACCACCACGGCCTCGCGCATCACCTCATCCGCTTCCCTGGGGGCGGAGAATCCGGCGTTCTCATCCATGAGACGGGCGACGAGTTCCGGGTCCAGGCTGCCCCAGTTGACTCCGATGCGCACCGGCCGCTCATAGCGACAGGCGATCTCGATGAGGGTGGCGAATCGGGCATCGCGCTTCTCCCCACGGCCCACGTTACCCGGATTGATGCGGTACTTGGCCAGGGCCTGGGCGCAATCCGGATAATCGGCGAGCAACCGATGCCCGTTGAAGTGGAAATCGCCGATCAGGGGTACGTCCAAACCCTGCCGGTCGAGGGCCTCGCGGATGGCGGGCACCGCCCGCGCCGAGGACTCGTTGTTGACCGTGATGCGCACCAGCTCGGAGCCGGCCCGTGCGAGCTCGGCCACCTGGGCCGTGGTGGCCGCCACATCGGCGGTATCCGTATTGGTCATGGATTGGACCACGATGGGCGCGTCACCGCCGACACGAACGCCGCCGACCAACACCGGCACCGTCCGGTGACGTTGGATGGAGTATGGATTGCTCACTGCATGCCCTGATCACAGAAGCATTCTTTGTCCACGAAAAACACGGAAAGACACGAAATTGTCATCCCGGCGCCAAGTAAGGATCTGGGTAGTGGTAAATTTTTAAATGGCTGGCGTGGACTTGTTCGATCCCCTCTCCCCGGCCCTCTCCCGGGGGGAGAGGGGGTGTAGCCTGTAGCGCGCCCTACCTATTGCCAGAGGCGATGTTTCCATTTATACCTTAACCATTACCAGGATCTGCTCGTGTTCGTTCGTGTTTTTCGTGGTTCTTGATGAGTCAAATTCCCCGAATCGCTCTCTGGCTCCCACGCTCCAGCGTGGGAGCAAGTCCTTGACGCTCCAGCGTCATTAGGTTAGTTTTTAGTTAGCCTCTTAGGTCCAATTGGGCTCGTTTTGGGAAGTTCTTTCGCTATCCGGGTTGCCTCAGGGGCACACTCCGGATGACCCCAACCACCGGCACTGGTTCCACCCGTGATGTCATACACAATATTATCGTCCTTTGTGAGGCTCACTCCTTTAGGGATGTTGTCCAAATCGAGCATATGACGCATCTTCCACGCGATATTGTGGTCGGCGCATGAACTGTCACCGCTGACACCAAGTGCTCCCACCAATTTGCCTGCACTATCGTAGAGTGGTAATCCACCGCCGAACACATTGACTCCACCAACCATGTGCCCAACCATGGGGTCCTTAGCCGTACCAAAATCCGTTGCAGGACCGCGATAAGCGACGTCGGTGGCTACCGGATTACTGAACTGGAGCCCATACAGGCTTCCTCCCGGCTGAACAGCCGAAAACAGATTTGCCGTTGACAGCGCCAGACCGGGTAGGCTGAAGGCATTGGCGGTATTGGCCTTTTGTGCCGAGATGACGCGACTTCCCGGCCACTGATCGTCTCGGGCCTGTCCTGAAAACGTGACTGTCTTTATTACGCCATCCCTGTCCACGATCGTAGCCCACATATCGAAGCCGGGTAATGGTTAAGGTTTAAATGGAACCATTGCCACTGGCAGTGGGTTTGGCGCTCTAATAGGCTATACTCCCTCTTCCTCCGGGAGAGGGCCGGGGAGAGGGGATCAAAACAAGTCCACGCAAACCATTTAAAAACTTACCACTACCCGAAGCCGAACCCCCCATTATCTTCTTTTACTACCGTGCGCAGTGTCGTTTGGAGCTGCGGGTGGGTCGGTAAGTTACCCGAAAAGGATACCGGTGCAAACAGTACCGTTGAGATGAATATTGCCAATGCAGGATGGAGTATTCGCTTCGCGTTTTTCATGAGTCCGATTTTTTTATTTGCAGTGATGAGATAGATTGTGACACGTCAGTAGAAACGATGAAAAATTCCCGGTAATGGTTAAGGTTTAAATGGAAGCATCGCCGCTCGCAATAAGTTTGGCGCGCTATAGGCTACACTCTCTCTCCCGCCGGGAGAGGGCCGGGGAGAGGGGATCAAAGAAAAGTCTATGCCAGCCATTTAAAAATTCACCACTACCAAATTCCCTTTTACCTGGGGCCGTAGGTTGCGTTAAGACGCCGACACCGGCGCTACCACCCGTAGGATGCGGTGAACCGCCGGGCGCGGGATGCGCCCGGCGACGAACCGCATCAATCGATCCGCGAGGATTCGCGTGATTCGTAGTTTCGGTAGTGGTTAATGTTTAAATGAGAACATCGCCGATAGCAATATGTTGGGCACGCCACCGGCTGCACCTCCTCTCCCTCCGAGGGTGTCGCAAAAGCCCCTCTCCCGCCGGGAGAGGGATTGGGGAGAGGGAATCAAAAGAAGCGATCGGGCGTGGTTAATGAACCCCTCTACGCTGACCATTTAAATATTTACCACTACCGTAGTTTCCTCTTCGGGCACGGGCCATCTATTGATACGGTTCGCGCCTCATCGTGATGCCATCCTGTAAGACCTACCGCGCTCACCGAATCCTACGCCGGCTCGTCCCATCCTACACCGGGTAACGCATCAGATAACCCGAGTGTCATGCAGACGCTTGATCTCGGAGGGGTTCATCCCCAGGAGGTCCTGCAACACTTCATCGGTATGTTGCCCGAGCGCGGGCCCCAGGCTCTTGATCTCTCCCGGCGTTTCGGACAGGCGCGGCAGCGAGCAGGGGACGACGAGCGTTTCGTCCACATCGGGATCGTCCACCGAAACCAGATTGCGGCGGGCGTGAAATTGCCGGTTACCGAAGATGTCCGCGACATTGGCGAGGGGGGCATAGGGCGCGCCGGTGGCATTGCACCGCTGCTCCACCTCGTCGCGCGTCAGCGAGCCGCACCAGGCACTCACCACGTCGTTGACCTCGTGCCGTGCCTCCAGGCGTTTCTGATGCCGCCCATAGAGGGCATAGGAGGCCAGCTCGGGCCGCTCCATCGCCTTGGCCAGGGCCTCGAACAGCTTGTTGGTGGTGCAGGCGAAGGCCACCCATTTGTCGTCCTTGGTGCGGAAGTGACCCAGGGGACAGGCAATCGGATTGTGGGGGCCGGTGCGTTCGCGCACCGTTCCATACAGGGCGTAGGCCGGCGCCATTTCATCCGAGAGTCGAAACACCGATTCATACAGGGCGGCATCGATGTACTGCCCCTTGCCCGTCTTCTCTTTGTAGCGCAGGGCCAGCAGGATTCCGAGCACCCCATAGAGGCCGGTCAGGTAATCGGCCAGGGTGGTGGAGCCCGGCGTGACCGGGGTCTCCCGCGGCATACCCGCGAGATACGCCAGGCCGCCGACGGCATGGGCGATGCGGGCAAAGCCGGGCCGATCCCGATAGGGCCCGGTCTGGCCGTAGCCGGAGATGCGCAACATCACCAGCCCTGGATTGAGCTTGCGCAGGACTTCCCAGCCCAGCCCCCATTTCTCGAGGGTTCCGGGACGGAAGTTCTCGCACAAGACATCGGATTTGCTGACCAGCTGCTTGAAGATCTCGGCCCCGTCGGGCGTGCGCAGGTCGACGGTGACTGACTTCTTGTTGCGGGCCTCGCTGAGCCAGGCGAGGGTGTCACCGCGTTTGGTCGCGGTCCCGAAATTGCGGCAGGGATCGCCGCCGAACGGATGCTCGACCTTCAGCACCTCGGCGCCGAACTCGCCCATGATCCCGGCGGCATAGGGCGCTGCGATGAAGGTCGCCACATCGATGACGCGGATTCCGGACAGCGGCAGATGCGGTTTTGCTTCCGATTTCGCGCTGCCGGATACGGTTGTTTTGTCCTTCTGTTTGGGCTGAGCAGCCATAGGGATGCCCTCTTAAATCAGACCACGTTATTCTTGTGAAACTCGGCGAGCTCGGCGGCGGTCATGCCCAACAGCTCTGCGAGCACCTTATCAGTCATATTCCCGAGCGGCGGACCCAGGTGTTCGATGCGCCCAGGGGTCTCCGACAGCCTCGGAATGACGCCCGGTACCGTGATCTCACCCACATCCGGGTCATTGACCGTGACCAGATTGCTACGCGCCTGGTAATGGGGGTCGGAAAAGATATCGGCGATGCTGTTCAGGGCCCCGATGGGGACCTGCGCCGCGAGGCACTTGTCCATCAGCTCGTCACGGGTCATCGCGGCCGTCCAGTCGCCGACGATACGGTCCACCTCTTCATGGGCGGCAAGCCGCTTGTGCTTGAGACCGAAGGTCCCCTCGGCGGCCAGCTCGGGCCGTTGCATCGCGTCCTCGGTCAGGCGGGCGAACATCTTGTCGTTGGTGCAGGCAATCGCCACCCACTTGTCGTCCTTGGTGCGGAAGTGGCCATGGGGACAGGCGATGATGGTCCCGGCGCCCTCCCGCTCGCGGATCTTGCCGTGGAGGCCGTAGGCCGTTGACATCTCGTCCAGCTGGCGGAACACCGCCTCGTAGGTTCCGATGTCGATGTATTGGCCCCGCCCGGTCTGCTCCCGATGGCGTAGCGCCAGCATGATGCCGATCGCCCCGTACAGGCTCACCATGTAGTCGGCAAGCGGATTGGGGCCGGGAATGGTGGGCGTTTGTCCGGGAAATCCGCACAGATAGGCGAGACCGCCGAAGGCGTGGGCCAGGTGCGCGAAACCGCGGTGGTCCCGGAAAGGACCGGTCTGACCATAGCCGGTGACCCGCAGCATGACCAGTCCCGGATTATCCTTGCTCAGCTCGTCCCAACCGACCCCCCAGCTCTCCATGGTGCCCGGCCTGAAGCTCTCCACCACCACATCGCATTTCGCGACCAGCTTCCGAAACAGCTTGGCCCCGGTGGGCTGGCGCAGATTGATGGTAACGGATTTGCGGTTGCGGGCCTCACTCAGCCAGAACAGAGTCGAGTCCTGGCGACGGGAGGGGGTGCCCAAGGCCCGCATCGGGTCCCCGGCGATCGGGTACTCGACCTTGTAGACCTCGGCCCCGAACTCGCTCAGGATCGAGGCCGCATAGGGCCCCGCGATGAAATTGCCCACGTCGACGACCCGGATGCCGTCGAGCGGTAAGCCTTTGGGCTCGGCAACCGGTTGCTCCTCCGCCTGACCGGTCGGCTTCTCGGTATTGGCATCTTTTGCCGCCTGCCGGGTCTCTTTAACGCCCGAATCTTGCGTTTCTTGGCTCATTGCCTACCCCTGTTTCGCTTTTTTCACTTTTGTAATGATGCAGGCACGCCTGCGGCAACACGATCGTTCCGACACCGGAGCGGATGCTATCGTCAGTCACATAACCCCCTTGGCGCGGTTTCCTGCGCCGGTAATGCTGAAATCTACAGGATAGGGCACGAGGCCACGCCAGGCTTTGCCTGCCCTATCATCCTATGGATTCCAGCACTACCCCTGCGCCTTAACAGGGGAGAAGCTACCGCTACCAATCGGAAAGCCGTTCCCTGCCGGCCGGTAGTCGTGAGTGAATCACATTTGGTGCCGAAACGTAAAGCCTCCGTTCCGCCGGACCAGGCCGCATCATTCAGGATCGCCGGCCCCTTTAACGAACTTGCGGAATTGGGGTTTACGCTTCTCCTTGAATGCCGCAACGCCCTCCTTCGACTCATCGGTGTCGTAGTACAGGCCGACGGCCTGCAGGCCCAGGGCCGAGATGCCGCGCTGGTGTTCGGTATCCGCATTGAACGCCCGCTTGGCAATCGCCAACGCGGTGGGGCTGCGCTCCATGAGCTCATCGCACCAACGCTGCACCTCTTCATCCAGCTGCTCATGGGGAACCACGCAATTGGCAAGCCCCATTCGAAACGCCTCTTCGGCCGTGTAGCGCCGGCACAGATACCACAGCTCGCGGGCCCGTTTCTCCCCGATGGTGCGGGCCAGGAAGGCACAGCCGAATCCGGGGTCCACGGAGCCCATCTTGGGACCGATCTGCCCGAAGATCGCCCGTTCGGAGGCGATCGTGAGGTCGCACAAGAGCGCGAGCACATTACCGCCGCCGATCGAATAGCCCTGCACCCGCGCGATGACGGGTTTCGGAATATCCCGAATGACACTCTGCAGCGCCTCGAGCGGCAGACCGATGGTCCCCCGACCATCATAAGCGCCCTCATGGGACGACAGGTCCCCACCCGTGCAGAACGCCTTATCGCCGGCCCCGGTCAGGACCACGACTCCGATCTTGCGATCCCAGCCCGCGCGATTGAAGGCATCGATCAGCTCGTCACAGGTGATGCCCCGAAACGAGTTGAAGGTATCGGGTCGATTGATCGTAATCCTGGCGACCCCCTTGCCGGTCTCAATAGAGATATCTTGATACGCCATTTTCATATCTCTCGTTGGTGGTGTTCTAACTTTGTTGTTTCCGGTTTATAGGGTGCCCTTAAACCCCCCATGATAAGGAGTTTTCAAGGCACCCTATACTCGGCAGCAACAAAATTAGAACACCACCCTCTCGTTTAGAGTTGTCAGCCTGGCATCCCGCTTCAGGGCACCTTGAAAAATAGGCGTTTTTACTCGCCAGGCAATTCTAACACATTGATTATACAGACACGCCGTTTACGAGAATCGTATTTTTCAAAGTACTCTGAAATCGAGTACTGGTGTTTGGGCGATGAGGAGAAGCTACGCATCACACGAATCTTCACGGATTGATTTGCGCCGATTCGCGTGATTCGCGGTTTTCTCTTCCGGATAATGGTTAAGGTTTAAATGTAACCATCGCCGCTCGCAGTAAGTTTGGCGCACTATAGGCTACACTCCCTCTCCCGCCGGGAGAGGGCCGGGGAGAGGGGGTCAAAGAAAAGTCTATGCTAGCCATTTAAAAATTCACTACTACCCTCTTCCGTATATGAATCAGGCTCGTATCAGTAATCCTTTCGGCAAGGTAGCCTGCTCCACGGTAACCGCAAGCCCATGCTGTAAACCCAGATTCGCCAGCGCCACGGCATAGTCGCAGATGAATTCCTCATCGGTATCTTTCAGCTCACCCTGGGTGTCGCCCTGGTAGAATTCCAACTGCATACGCAGGCCTTTATTGAACAGGGCTCCGTCCTGATTTACGATGCCCAGCAAGGCGGTGCTCAGGGTGTAATAGTTCTTACGATAGTCGTTGCGTTGCGAGGGCTTGCCCAGATAGGTATCGCGCTGGGTCCTCAACAAATTCCCTGGCCTGTCGCCACTCACCGAGCAGGACGTGTTTGAGGGCATGGGCGTAACGGTTGACCTCGATGTCCATGTGCACCCCATCGGTCGGATCCCGAAACCAGCCCGCCAGCTTTCTGGCGAGATCGAAATCGGCGGCCATGAGGGCAAAATTGAAGCCATCGAGCGCGATGGTTTCTCCCACTTCAATCCAATCCGCCTCTTTCCCTGGTAGTCCGGGTCCTGCTCGTCGTAGGCCATGGTGAAGCTTTTCAGGATACAACGGGCGGCATTGGTGAATTCACTGTGTACTTCGTCAATCGCATCCCCGTTCAAGAATTTGACGCGGGCAAGGAAAGCATGATCCTGCGCCACACCGACATAAACTGCTTGTAAAGGTACACCGTTTTTTTCGTGAAACCCTTCGCGATTCAGACGCCAGGCGTGATCAATCTCATACTGGGCGTTTTTCAACCAATGATCGATCTGCTGTTGTTCCGGTCGGTTCATTTTTTGAATACCTCCCTGATGGCCTGTTTTAATTCACGGAAGTTTTCCATTGCGAAGTCATCCAGTTTTTTGGCGATATTGCCGCGGTGGTCCCGTTCGTAGACTCTGACCTTTCCGCTCTCGGTGTTAGTGTGCACGGAGATATGCTGTTTGTAGCCTCCCAGGTTTCTGACATCCCGCCACAAATCGTTTTCTTCTCGGGTATAGGGTCCACCCTGGCGGTCGGAAGGCAGGCCGATCTTTTTCTTTTTTTTCATCATCGTCCTGGCACGACGCCGGTTTTTTAAGCGTGAGCTTTGTCTTTCGCCTTTGGTGTTTATTGCTACCGCCTTGCTGTCGGTCTTAGTGCCCTTAGCCTCCCATTCGGCCAGTCTGCCGTCTTTTCGGGTCATATCATGTTCCGGTGCTGGATATTGAGGGGGGGGAGGTGCTGGATATTTGCGGGATTTTTTGGGATTTCGCGGTGAAGGGCACCGCTGTGCGGTGGACCTATTGGTCTCTCCCGTCCTGCTCGGCAGAGAGGTATTGATCGTAGTCCTCTAGGCACCGCCTGAGCTGCCCCAGTATCCACCAGCGGACTTTCAGGCTCGCGCCGTGGAAATAGTCATCCAGCCAGCTCCGAAACTCGGTCAGCTGCACTTCCGCCTCGGCTAAATCGTAACTCCTTTCGTCGTCTCCTACCGCATCTTGTCTCGCCTCGTTTCGTCGCTTGGGTCCGCGCCCGGCGAGCAGCCAATCCAGGCAATAACCTGTTTCGTCTGCCACGTCAACACAGATGTCGTGTGGGCGAGAGTCGTTTTTGCGCCACTTCGATATGTGGCTGGGGGGGCGGTAGAGCCTCCGAGCGATATCTGCGTCGGTTTGGCACCCGAGACATTCCTGGAGGCGGTTAATGATCGCGGAGGCGGATCGAGGGTTGGACGGAGGGTATTTCTTCTTTTTTATTTTTCGCCCTCATATTCTGAGCTTTTTTTCTTTTGTTAAATAGTATAACACAAGACTGATGAAAAAAAGTAAACAAGAGTGAGGTAGGTGTGGCTTGTCCGTGTGGTCGGGGGATTCGGGCCGATCGGGTCGCGGGACGGTCTGTGCGGCGGGCGGTCGAGGTGGCGCTGGCCTCTCGGGGACGCTCGCTGGCGAGCTGGTGTGAGAACTGGTCCCTCCGGACCGGCCAGTCCCCGACGCCGGTGTGCCGGGCCGCGCGGCTGCTGCTGCTGCGGCTGGATCGGGGCGAGGGGCCGGACGGCGAGACCGAGGTCTGGATCGCCTGGTCGCTGGACGCAACGCTGCCGGGGGTGATCCCGGCGGATCTGCTGCCACCCATCGTAACGTCTCCCTATGCTCATGCTCATTCCCGTAACTATAGAGTAGTCGAGGGAGGACGGGCAGCGTGAGTGAGCGCGTGGAGAGCGCGGAGCGGGCGCTCCAGATTCTGGCGCTGCTGCTACGGGCGGATTTTGCGGTCGGATTGACGGCGACGCAGGTTAGCCGGGAGCTAAATATACTTAGAATTATGAAGAAATTAACTTATTATGGTAATGGTTAAGGTATAAATGGAAACATCGCCTCTGGCAATGGGTAGGGCGCGCTACAGGCTACCCCCCCCCCCCCCCCCCC
>Ga0209568_1000229_pt1 | contig 19936 bp, 18 predicted proteins | sample WorMetOlspDAHAB2_FD_187406 | JGI IMG/M metagenome (GOLD analysis project Ga0209568, IMG submission 187406) | Marine gutless worms symbiont microbial communities from Max Planck institute for Marine Microbiology, Germany - Olavius sp. DAHAB.2... ...
AAACGCACATACAAAAGCAACGTTTATAAAAGAAATCACAATCACACACAAAAGCAATAAGTCAGTGGCCAAAAGGTAAAACATGCTTATATAAGACTCTCACAATAAATGACTTTTTGTGCAACAATGTGTCACATAACATTATTATTATTATTATTATTATTATAACTATTATTGCATTGCATCGGATTTTTAAAATCTTGTTTTTCATTTTTCCATATTTATCTGCTTCATAATTTCTTCCTTCGGGGCGAAAAAAAACATGTTCATAACGCTGATACTAATGCTGTCGCATCTGTAGCCTGAACTTATACCACACATACCGGTACAGTAAATCGCAGTGTGTAAAATATATCAAAGATCGAGATTACAAACCCAGACAAAACATTCAACCAACGTTCTATAACGTCGAGAACAGCAGTGTAAAAGTCGAATGTGGTGAAAGGATTCTTATTTATACGACAGTTAGCGGGTTAGCAGTGTTTGGTAATTCTGTGTTCGGTTATTCGCTTCACGTTAACAGTTCAGTGGGTATTCTAAACGTGTTCAGCGGCTGACGTTAACACCAAGTTAAATGCATTTTACGCGCGAAGCAACACAGTAAGACAGCGACGACGACGACATCGACAACAATAATGATACTGGTGCCTGGCCGCGGGTAATGATGGTGCATGGGTAAATAATGGTGAATCGCAATGCAGGCGACTATGCACGCACAGGGTACAGCGAACGCATGGTTGTTCTCTGGCAGTGGTGCTTGAAGACGGGTCACAGCAGTGAACTGTAAGAACATTTATCTATGCGGATGCGGTGGATGGCGGTCTGTGGTCTGTAGCGCTCGGCAGCAAGCGTGTGAATTCAAATTAATCACCGTGTCGCTCGCCGCCAGGGTGCGTCTGCGCATGGGCGTCCACCAGTGGAGGAGCGATCTGCCACGTTTTCAGAATTGAGATGTGGGGGTTGGTCACCATTTTGTTTATCTGGGAGAGCTGCTCTGTGTGCCGTCTAAATGCCATAAATGGGTTACTTTTATGTTTGAAGTGCACCAAATTCAATTTGGGTTGGAAAGGGGCCAACAGAAAGGGTAAGGAAAAAGGAATGGCAGGGATAGGGGAGCAGGAAGGGCAAATGACGGTGGAAGGGGGAATAGAAGTGCATGGGGGTGCTCTCCCGCTTGACTTGGGAAGGGGGGGTCGATGCCTCCTCTTTGGGTGTGCTGATTGGACGAAAGCAACGTCGGCAACTCAGTCTGCTGGCTCCGTTCAACCGATGCGGAGCGGCGGTGACTTCACCGATCCATTTCCGATCGCCGCCGCCATGTAACTCCGCTGCGTCACAGTGGCAGAAATTTGCCGTTTGAAACGTCCGCCGGTGTCCACTCAGGATTTATGTGCAAAGCGATTCCCTTACTTTTTCAGATTTTTTTCTTTTGCAAATCGAATCAAATCAAATAAAAAATTCATGATTTCGGCAACGTAAGTGCACGAAACACAACAAGGGCACTTAGGGCAGTATACAAAAGGTAAAAATAAACAGCTAAGAAGCTTGGGAAAGAGAAAAATGTTTTCAGTTGGCTTTGAAAGTGTTAACGGAATCAACTTGACGAAGTGGTGACGGCAGATTGTTCCAAGCGCGCGGAGCAGCCACAGCGAACGAGTGGTCGCCAAGTGACGACTTTGTACGTGGCACTGCGACACAGCAGTGGACATGCATGAATTAGTTATGATTGTCTACGATTTTTTAATGCTCTGTGGCTTAACTATGCTTATGCATATGTTTCTGTATAGGAACCTACTGTTAAAGCATTAGATTACCGATGTAAAGATTATCTTTTTACTGCGTTTATACTGCTGTTTAAAGTTTAGGTGTCTTTGCATTTGTATTCATGTGTAAAATTGAGCAGGATAAGTAGCGAAAATGACGTTTCACAATACTGCATCTACTTAATTTAAAAAAAATTTCTTTAGTAGTTTTTAAACATAATTTTGTACATAATTGTTTCAAAGATTGATTTCAGTGTTTTTGAGGCTTACTATTTGTAATGTTTCCTTTTTAGGTCTTTCTAGTGATTTTATCATTTTAAATATTAGTTTTTAGGTTCTATTGTATGCCATGTGTACGATATGTGTATTATAAAATCAATAAATTGCCTATGTAGTTGATGTCGCTGATTCCGCACATAAGCGTGATCAGAAGCGGACTCGTTGTATAGCAACAGCATGTTCTGTTCCTTAACTTTTTAATGCAATCGCAAATAGCCGTGTATTGAATTCGCTGCAGATTGTATTTTTCAATTATTGTCATTGGAGTTATTGGGCTCTTTAAGAAAGTACTATTTCGCTTTGCTTACAGACTACGACCATCTTTGGTTAAAGTATACAGAGTGTAGTTATCGTAGATTCAACGGTGTATTTCGATTTTGGATTTTTGCTTTTATTTCAATTTCAATTTTTAAAGAATGCGAGCGCATTTTCTGAGAACAGTGCGACAAATCTTAGCCAAATTTTTGCGCGTCATTAAGTTCCCTCCGTCCGTCAGTTAAATTAGCGATGCAGTTCAGCAGTCAGCACATCGATATAGCAAACGTTCCAAGTCGCACTCGCCAATATTATGTGGTGCAGTTTTGTGAACACTCATCAGTACACGCCGGCAAAAGTATAGCGAAAAAAACATAGGAAAACAGAATAACTATAATCTTTTCGCCGATGGTGCGAACGACAATTTTTAAAACGCACGCTAAAAATTCCTGTATACATGCAACTTCTTTGCGCGCGTCTTGCAGCGCATGCGAAATTTTCCGCATTTCGGCGATTAGTCGAAAGAGGACGCTTGGCGAGCGACTCAACGGCATGCGATAAGGCAGCAGCAATACGACATAGGATTTAAGGATTCGTTCTGTCTCGACGGTGATACTGACCGACCGACCGACGTGTGACTAGCGAACCGAACAGCCGACCACGGTGGACGGACGGTTCGACGCTTAAGCGGCTTCAGATGGTTGAAGACCTGATAAAAGCAAACTTTTAACAGAAGTATGGATGTCCCACATGTCCTACACTCACAAACGCCGACCGACAAAGAGCGCGTGTCGCAATAGCTGAATGGGCTACAGGAATTTCGCAGCGCTACCGCGTCGACGCCGAAATTGATTGATTGGGATTTAACGGCACTGTGTCGACCCTTCAGAAAGTATGTTGCAGTTTAAAGATAGAAATTAATGAAAAAGTTGGCAATGCTACGTGTTGGAAATACGCAAAATACAACCATTGCAATAAATAACTCTTAAATCTGGTCTGTATAGGGAAAACCATTCGATGCTAAAGATATCATGAGAGTAATCTTCCCAGGCAATCTCTTGGCTAATGTACTAACAAGCAAAACTAAACTACAAAGAAAAATGCATAACTCAGTGCAACTCCATAAACCTAAATAACTACACACAATAGACACAACAAGCTGACCCCGATTTAGTTGCCTCTTGTGACACGTCTCTCCGACACTAAAAAATGCACGACTGAACCTCTTCTGGCAGTCATTTTAGGCGAAATTAACAGCCAGTTTTCAGTAACTTAAAAGTACTTTGTCGTGTAAATTAAATGCCTGCCTTTGAACGTGAAATTTTTATTTTGTACGCCTCGTGCAAACTGAACAGTAATACCGATGGACCACAAAGCTAAACGCTGACAAATGGTTCGTACTTTAAATCGTAAAAACACCGAATCGTATTTACTAGTTATCACTGCAAGAAGAGAACAAAGGCGAGCAGCAGGATGATCAGTAACGATGCAGCAGCGTTGGATGTCGCACGTGCAGAGCTTGTCAAAGCTCCTCGATTACGAATGCAGTCGGCTTTGTTCGTGTCAATCCCGACGCACGACGCATAGGCCATGGCGTGCGCCAGGTAATTCTGCTCATTAACACCAGTGAACAGGTAAGACATCGGACCCGTAGCGTACACTGCTACGTCTTCGCCACCGTGAGTCTCCCACGACAGTGGCACATTCACCGGCTGCTGAAAGTCGTCCGACTCTGCACATAATCAACAATCAACTCCGCAACCAGCGCCAGAGATAGGCGCGCTAAAGGTGTCACAGTCCATAGATGTGGGTGCTGCTAATTTCCCTGTCTTATACCTATGGGCCCTATAGTTGGTATAAACCACAAAGTCTGTGACGCGTGACTAGTGAGACGCCAGACGTACCTTCCTATAGCTTCGGATCTTCACCGCCTTTCTCTGGAGTAGGCATAACAAATTATAATGCTTGGTGGCAGAGGCACATACATGTATATGTGAGCGGCTTGCTATGGCCTATATTATACTCTACAGCGCAATGGGTTGGAACTGAACCCGGGACCTGCTGATCTCGAGTCCAGCGCTCTAACCACTACGTTAACGAGCCACACTGGAGAGACAGCGAAGTTCAAAGCATTGCCCGACGCATCAGCGCGTTACTTCGAAGGCGATCTTCACAGTTAATCGAAACACTCAGCACCGACATAATCATGCAGCTTAAATTAAAAGACAACTAACAAATCCATTACGAATCCTGAAAAACCATTATTACCGTCACATTAGCAACAACAGCAAATTTACAATAATAACGATCATGACAACAAAGAAACATGATAAGACTACGAATTATGATGTTGCACTGCAATAAACATGTGACATTTTTTATGATTACTGACCAGTGTTCACTCCGGTTAAGTCGGTTCTGCCAAGAATTCCTTGTCCGTTTGCGTAGTAAAGCGTGAGATACGGCAAGTCGTCTGTCGACGGTTCTTGGTTGTATCCGACTTCGTCAATAAGACCTACACAACATACTGATCATCACGATCACCGGCTTTGTCAGCGGAGCGACCTTATTCTGCAGTTTATCTGCCGTTACTTATCTTTTTGTCAAACTGTTCCCTGCGCACGTTAACGGATGTACACGTAACTGCAAACATAATGTATGCGTGGACATACGACCTTCTGCAATATCGATTTCTTTGATGTCTCTCTAAATTTAATGGGAGATACATAAACAAATACAAAAACGGTTAAATGCATTGGAATTCCAAATTACAAAGATGACTGATTAAATGCGTGATAGTCGCTGCTTACTCAGACCAAATTTGATCAAATCCAACAAATAACAAGGACGATCTGATTCGGTCGAAATTCCGTCAAAATTCGTTCGAAGCCAGGTCAACCAGTAATAAGCACATCGACGGGCAGCCGGGAAGGTACATCAATTTTACGCTTTTTCATCTTTCAAAAAGCAAACCTTATAAGGTTTTTAAAATGACATACGAAAATGTCGTTACCAAAAGTTTAGTCCCAAGTCCTTCAGAATGAGATCACAACTTCGCTGACTGATCAGAACAATGGCCATAAAACAATTTTAAATAATATGACATGAATCCTTCGGCAACTAAAAACCGAACTGATTGAGCGGTCTGTAAAACTGTACACAGACACCTTCGTTTTACGTTTTCTTGCGTTTGTTAAAAGTTCAAAAAACGTGACTATTTTCTTGTTTTGAGCTGTAGCATGCACATGCTTTCTCGAACACTGGGCTCAATAGCGAATTTCTAACCGAGAATGGGATTTCCACGCGACGGATATCCACCCATAGTCATCACATGAGAGTGATCAGCGGTAACGACGATGAGTGTGTCGTCACTGTTGGTCAGCGAAATGGCGCGCTGCACAGCTTCGTTCATTGAAATCACTTCTTCCAGAGCGTACTTGGCGCGACCCTCGTGGTGACCGTGATCTATACGACCACCTACAATTAACAGACGTTCGTCTCTGATTGCCGTTCTGTAGGATGCTACATGGCTTCAGTACTTCAGTATTCAGTTTCTGTGACCCATCACTTAGCAAAACAGAAGACATACCGTGAAGTGATTAACCCAACCAGCCATGATACTGATAGCAAACTGAACTATTTATTGCTTATTACAATTACAATTTGCTGTCGTGTTTGCTATGACACTGTTTGTCATTGGAAACGCTGCTTAATAGCAGTCTTCCTTTTGTTTGTGGGCACTACTTGTATTTGTTTATTTTCTTCTCTACCATATGGAGAATATAAATTTTGATTACAGTACTTTGGGATAATATAACAAGTGATAACGACATACGTTAATATTCTAACTAACAACATTCGCTGATCGTAAATGCCTTTGTGACTCGTCGTCAAATATGCCACGATCAAAGCTATGTTCGTCATAGCATGTCCACTCCTTTCGTTCTTGTGTAAGAATAGTAATCTAGGTCAAGAACGCACTTAGCAGTCTACTCCGATAGCTAACAGACGTAAAAAAACATTAAATATGGCCTACGGGTAAAGTTTGCGAATTCAGTGCATTAGCTAGTAGCTACACTGTTTATAAACTACGAACAACAGAATCTGTTGGCCAGACCCAAAACTGGTTCCACTTATGTTTTGGAATATGACCTATGTTTTAGTCCCCAACATTGCGTTTCAATCATTACGACAGTTAACCTTCCACAAGCAGAAAATATCCGTTGTTTCCTCGAGCCAAGATCCGTATTGCCTTCTCGGTCATGTCAGCTAACGTCGGTTCATCGTCGGCGCCGCTTTTTCGCCGATCGAGTCGATATTTCATGTTATCTGGGTTGAACAAACCTACGCACGTACACACACACACACACACACACACACACTGCGAATTTATAGTTTTTTGTGCTTTATACCGTATGTCAACATAATGCAGTCTTTACAGAGAGAAATAGAGATTGGTTTTTATTTCATATGGCAGCAAAAAAAACTGGCTTAATATGCTGATAGGCCTACAATAGAAATCAACGATAAACAAAACTAAACCACAAAATAAAGATAATATCCGAGCCTGCAGATAATTGGCTAGAGGATAACTTCGATCTTGAGTTGTACAATAATAATAAGATATGAAGTATATATAATTTTTTATCTCTAAAATTTGAATACAGCGATCGCATGAAGTTCGCGAATCCACAACCAACTCGGCGAAGGATATTTTCGTGTTTGATGGCTTTCGAAATTGTCGTAGCAATAAAATCGTCAAGTTCCGAAAGGAGATGTTTCAGTGTAAGTAAAGATTGAAATGGACGACCCTTTTTGAGTATTCTTGTATCTGTGGTGAGATAGCGACGTTATTCTGTCTGCAATGGTTACTGCAGCCATGTTTGCGGTACACTATGTTTCAGCTGTAATGTCCAGACTTACGTGTGTTTGCAAACTAATATGTCTGGACTTACACACGAGTCGAAATACTGCAAATAATTAAGAATTTTCTGATTTCCACATTTTTGTTCCAATTAACATAACGGAGTGGTTGTATCTTAAATGCATAGATCTCTTCCACGCAGCATCACATAATATAAACGCACCTAACAGAAAATCGGTGGTATCTGGATTCACTGCGTCAAACATGAGCTTGTTTGATACATACGAAGCTCGATGGCTTTCATGCTTCCTAATCCATTCCTACAAAATGCACACTGATTCGCAATTACACATTACTGGTCACATTGCGAAATATTACACATCACAGAACGTTGAAAAACGGACAAACTAACGAGACGTGTGATATCTTGAGCAATGCGTATGGCCTATGCAGAATTACAAAGCCGAAGGCGTGGCAACAAAGATGTATCGCGCTGAAAAGACCATATAGGCTACAAAATTTTCTGCTTCCTAAAGCAACACCCTGACATAAATAGTGATCAACACATACTAAAATTTCAACAGCACGTAATAATTTTTACCTGAACTAAATCTCTTCCGTCTACTCGTTTGCCACCGTCTTCAATAGAGTCATTTTTCGGTTGAAAATTCTTCCTGCCGCCTCCGAGTATCACCTGAAATCAAGTAAATCGTGGTAGCAAAAAAGTTTACGTACATATTTATGGGTGAGTATAAAGACCCATTTAACTAAGCATTCATTGTAAGGAAATGGTGAAAGCTACTGGTCGACTAAGACTCCGTAGTTCGGCTCTCATTCGGCTCCTCATTAGTCGGACGCACGCAATCTTCGGCAACAAAGTCTTCAGTGTAGCTGGAACTCGAGTCTGGAACAACGTGTTGACAGACCTCGGACAGCCAAACTTGTCACAAAGCCGTTTTAGACAGTCGCTGAAGACGTTTTATTCTGAGCAGTGGGACCAAGCGCCGTGCGAACTCCCGTTTAACTGCTTGAAATGACCTATATTGTGTCGAGTGGGGCGTTAAACTCTACTCACTCACTCGCATGAGTTCTGAAATATTATTATTTACTTACTTATCTGCTTACTTACGGTCATTGCCAATGATTAAAAACCCTTCAACCTGTGCAAAACGGATCGCGCAGTCAATGATGAAATGTACTCAGCAAAAATCCCCCATAATGATGACGAAGATGACGGTGATGATGATAATGATTAACGTAGAGCGTAATGCAGTATCTGACTATATATCCAGACGGTACTGGTTCCATTGTCCTAAAACGCTATACGCCCAGAAGGCGTTATGATGTTAGGTTAAGATGAGGTTTAAGATTAATGTTGCGATTAGGTATTATTAAGACCATCCCGGCCTAGAACACCAGCCAAACCTATACCACGGCTGTGACTAGACAGTCTATTCAACTCTGTTGTAATGACGAACGTTAATGTCTGCGTTGTCGTCAACGAGCTGCGCAGCGATGTCTCGACAAAGGCGTTTGTTGCGATGAATTTCCGGCACATCGGCGTCTGACTCCCAGTCTCTGTCCGCCGAGTATGCATAGCCCGACGACGGAGTAGCATGAGTGACGCGAGTCGTCGTCACCACGCCCGCTCGCTTCCCTGCACACGTATACGCAGCGACTATCAGAGTTCTGTGGTACATTGTGTGGTTGATAGTTAACTGCATAATGTTATGCAGCTGAACTATTAATTGAGCAATAAATTGCAGTTATTACTTACTGACCTACAAAAACGGTACGTCGCTGTTTAATCCAGCCTCAACTTTCACACATATTCACCAAGACGTAATCATGTCGGGGCGACTGAAAACGCGAGACCTGACATCGCGAGACTGGACAACTCGGCACCATATCGCAAGGGTGGACATCGCGAGACTTGTTTCATTGTGCGAGTAGAAGCTCAATACAAGTTAATATTTGCTGCAGGGAGTATTATATGAGCTGCGCATCGGTTGTATGTGTGTAGTTTTACTTAATTCTGTTTAATTAGGCTATTCTACGTGGCCAGTTATTCCTAATTGCGACAGACTAAGTGGGCTGTTTGTGAAATCAGCGTTTGGGCGCACTATAAAATAGTGATAGAGAGATTGATTGATCGATCGCTCGATGTCTAGTCCTACGTTTTCGTGGTCATCTTTGCGTCGTCTTGTATACCATTGACGGTTCTACGTCTTTCAACGAAACAGGATATAACGCACCGGTTAAAGCACAGTCATATAGATATATATTATTGACGAGCAAACACCGTCAACAGCACAGGTATGTGTTAGCGGATGGAAACATAGCAATAATAATGCCGAAGGTCTGCACAGTAATTTGACACAGTCTATTATCTAGGAAAAATCTCGCCACTGACGCCATACTCAAAGTCCGCCATCGCACACGTTGGTGCGAAATGCGAATTGCGGCACCAGCTGTTGTATTCGTTGGAACACTTTCACGTACAGTTCAGTCGTTTTCCTCGACATCAAAGCGTAACACACTGGAAAAGCGAAATCAGCGAGGAGAGAATGACTGATGAGATGGGTCTTCAAACGTTTCCAAAAAAAAACACTTATGACGCCGACGTGACGTTTTTCGACAGAGTTTTCCACATTCGGGAAGCAGCGACCGGAAAAGTTCGATCGACTATGGTTGAAAAAAAACGGGTGCGTCAGACGATAAGCGATGATGACGACGATGATGGTATACATTATTTTCGTAATGTGTATACGCATATGAAAATGAATATATTAGTCGGATTCTACAGCAACACACTCGAATATTGTCAGGGTAACCCACATGAGACAGACCGGAACGACGTTTCACCACGCGACTTTTTTAAACTTACGAATCCGTATCTGTGTGCAACTTTCAACATAAGAAACCATGTCAGAGCACATTCGTTTGTGAGACGTGTTCACTGTAAAAAAACGTGTCTGTACCTCTTTTTGGCTTACAAGACGTGTTCTTATACCACTTTTCACATAGGTGGACGAGTCTGTGTGCACTTTGTCACCTATTTTCCCTATTATTTGTCTCAAGCGACATGTTTCCATGCAAACGTCTCCATTCTGAGATATGTTCACGCGCATGTTTGTGCATTAAAAGACGTGTTTCTGCACACGTTTTTGACTTACGAGGAGCTATCTATATGTAACATTTAACATATTACACCGTGTCTGTCACCTAATTTCCTATTGATGTAGCTGTAACGATACGTCACCACGCGACTTTTTAACTTACGCATACGTTTCTGCATGCAACTTTTGACATACGAAGCCGTGTCAGTGTGCATTAGTGTGATTTGACTGACGTGTCTGCACGCAAGTTGTTCAACTAAAGACGTGCTCACGCATAAATTTTCACGTTTGACATGGTTTCTCTGTTGCTGGGATCAGACACGATGCAGCGTTGTGAACCCGTTGCAACTCGTCTGTAACCTTGTTTTGCCGCCGATGCTAGGACTGAGTTGCCGTACTTCAGATATATTTTCCTGTACGTTGAAATTTAATGACTGTTTTGAGCTCATAATGCAAACTTGTTCCAAACTCGAGTTAACTTGTGAAGTTGTGAAGTTTTCTGCTTTTTTTCAACAAATTTGTCAACATTTCCGAACCACGATCATGGTTCAATAGCTGGTCCGACTGAAGAATATTAGGAAAAGTCCGCCGGCCAAAGACGGACGTCTTTTAATGCACGAACATGCGCGTGAACATATCTCAGAATGGAGACATTTGCATGGAAACATGTCGCTTGAGACAAATAATAGGGAAAATAGGCGACAAAGTGCACGCAGACACGCATTGGCGGAGACTTGGACCGAGGTTTGGGGGGACGAAGTCGGCGCATTAGCGCCGAAAGAATTTTTTTTGCCGTCGCCCCAATATGTGACATTTGGGGGAAGGCGGGGGACTCACTGTGATCGTGAATTTCAATATTTAACCCATTGATTTCCTGTATATATAGTGGATTTCGTAGATTTTAATTTTTAGCCGGACAGTTTGGGGTTAGATGCCTGTTTATACAGCATTATTTCCAGACCTGGTCAGTCATTTTTGTCATACAAATGACAGCCACTATTTTAAAAATGCAAATACCGGATTAACCCAGTCTATAAACTACCCTTTTACATTTTTTATAGCCTTTGATTTGAATTCTGTTCAGCCAGTTTGACCATAAACGCATCTTTTGATAGATTGATTGATTGATAAACTCAGCTAAGCTGTTCTCTCAAGCTTATTACGACGCTACATTTCAGACGATATAAGTTAAACGGTTTAGGACTCGCGTTTTCTGTCATCCGCTTTTATTTTGCTTTTACCGTTCTTCTATTATACCCCCTCGCTCTTACATTTTTTTACATTGATAAACACTGCAGTCCATATTTTGTAGGGGCGATATGCAAATTTAGTGGAGTGATTGATTGATATATTTCGTCAGTATTCGTAGTTAAACCAAAATTTACAAAACAGCAACAATAGCCTACAAGGTTAATCTAGACAGTGTTGCACAGTATATGGGAAAAGGATAATGCTTGTATATCGATCACAGTCATATGGGTCTCATCTTCTTCTTTCTCTTTCATTCTTATCCTTTTTTACATTGTAATTTTGTAAGAAATTTTCTAAATATCGGGGGGGATAAAAGCACCTCCGTCCCTCCACCTAACTTTTTGAGGGGGACAACCTCCCTATCCCCCTAAGTCTCCGCCCCTGCAGACACGTCCTCCTATGTAAAAAGTTGCATACAGAGACGGGTGTGTAAGTTAAAAAGTCGCGTGGTGACACGTCGTGACGGCTACATCAATGGAAAAAAATTAGGTGCCAGACACGGTGTCATATGTTAAGTGTTACACATAGTCATGTCTTAGTAAGTCACAAAGTGTGTAGAAACACGTCTTTTAGTGTACAAACTTGCACATGGGCACGTCCACCTATGTGAAAAGTGGTATAAGAACACGTCTTGTAAGCCAAAAGGAGGTACAGACACGTTTTTTTTACAGTGAACACGTCTCACAAACGAATGTGCTCTGACATGGTTTCGTATGTTGAAAGTTGCACACAGATACGGATTCGTAAGTTTAAAAAAGTCGCGTGGTGAAACGTCGTTCCGGTCTGTCTGATGTGGGTTACCCTGACAATATTCGAGTGTGTTGCTGTAGAATCCAACGAATGTATTCATTTTCATATGCGTATACACATTACGAAAATAATGTATACCATCATCGTCGTCATCGTCGCTTATCGTCTGACGCACCCGTTTTTCAACCATAGTCGATCGAACTTTTCCGGTCGCTGCTTCCCGACTGTGGAAAACTCTGTCGAAAAACGTCACGTCGGCGTCATAAGTGTTTTTTGGAAACGTTTGAAAACCCATCTCATCAGTCATTCTTTCCTCCCCTCCCCAAATCTTCTGTATTGCCTGCGCAGTGACTGTCATTTGGAGTACTATAATGAATCTTTTAGTCACTTACTTACTTACTGTATGCAGATGGTTTGTTATTTGTATAGCAATGGATCGTTCGGTGAGTGCTAATAGCATATTAATGTAGTCCAGCAATGACGATAAGATATAGTTTCTACAAACTAATGTTCGCAAATACTTGCGGGTCTCCACATCTACATGTATGATCTGGCTTCAAATGACTCAACAGCTCAATGTCGTTAGGGGAGTCACACGACTCTTATTACTTGATCTTGTTTGTTATACTAACACATTGCAGTCAGTCTGCACTTTGGAGTATGAACACGGAAGAGTTCGATCGCATCCTACAACGGCACGTGAGAGACTTTGATGGTGTCTTCAGCATCGACACTACCCGAACGTCCGCATCTACTCGTCTGCAATACTTGGTGTAAGTTGCTTTACGTTAGTATTTTTTTCGTTTCTACGTTTGATCTCATTTTAATCGTAATCCGATGACAATGTAGTCAATCGGTTCTCGAGGATCTGGGTGTTCCTAATGCACCCGAATTATATTTTATGAAAATGTTATTTCGTATTAAGTACAATCAATTTACATTAATGTAACTACTAATACTAAACGTAATCCTAATTGTTAACCTTAATTGATCCACTACGCAAAATGTGCATATATTTACTTCACCCATACAGCGCGTTTCCGTAGAGGAAAGCGATAAAAACTACATTTATCACACCCACTTTTATGACTGCAGCCGTAAACGAAGCATAGTACCATTAAACAAGTTTACATTTGCACTAAAGAATTAAAACTTTCGGTTGCATTGTCACTGGAAATAGAACAAATCCATTGTAAACGCAGATTTAGGGTAAATAATTTTTATTACTTACACGCCGTATAATGACCCCTCGCCCAGACGCGGTCATCATGTGAAAGACGGCGCACAGAATATTTCGATTCGTTCGCACTTTGCCCTAACTCATATTTTGAACGCTGTCAGAATAGAAATTGTAGTTGTTGGAGTTTTAACAATAAACAGTTACAGTGTTGTGAGCGAATTTTGTGGACATTATTGTATTTGCTATTGTCTATATCGCAGTAGACTAAATATGCAATATTATTGTTCGTAGTTTTACTAGTGACACGGCTTTTAACGATGTATCGAAGCATGCGTAAGTGTGTAAAAGTCGAAAATTAAAACATACATTTCAAATGCACAAACGTTTTTATTGCACACTACATACACACACATATACTGTCCATGTAATAATGTTCAGCACAGTTCGACATTTTCGACGAAAATGTCAAGTCAGGGATGATGTAGTGGTAGAACACCTTGCGCCAGGACGAATGTAGACGACAACGTCGAGGCGCTTCCAGAACAATACGCGCCGCGTTGTTCTGGGCTCGCTGGAGCTTCTGAATGGTGCCGGATAGAGCGTCGTACAGCACACAGTTGCAGTAGTCGATTCCCGAGAGAATCAGGCTTTGTGCTAAGTCCAAGTAGATGGCGTGTGTGGCGGATCGCATGCGCGTGGTAATTGTACGATCGTGCTACGGCTGACGCGTGGTCATCGAAGGTCAGGCGACGATTCAGAGTGACGCCGATAACTCGCATGGAGTCCGCCACGGGCAGGTCAACATCAGCGACTGATAGTGACGTCAGATATGACACCACTCGGAAATGTGTGGTGGACACAAAGAACATTTGATGTAAAACTGCATGATACGACAGTTACTTTAGACAATAACTGTGACAATAAACACGTTGTTTTCCTTTTGTTAATTTCTTAAAATGTGTTGCTACAGAAATCGTCTTGTTTTCAGTTGTTGCTTTTTGGCTAAGACACTGACATTTCACTAGGTAGAATAGCGACACTTGAGTTGTGGAGGGATCTTTAGTCATAACATTATTATAAGTTTTCTTCTGATTCTGATAGTGAAATAAGTTTGAAAATTGGTCAATATTTGAGGTGAGATTGTTAACGGTCACGATGTGTTAGTGAATGCTTCAGTGTGTAGCGAACCGCAAACGAGTTTACTTTCACAGACCGTTACATGACTAAACCTAGGCAGAACAGAAACGGATACATACGGAACAGTAGAATAATTCTACATATAGTCAGACATATTCAAAATTGTTCGAAGTAGCCAGTTAAATAAGTTTTAAACGGCGTGCATTCTGGTCACTTAAGTGCAGAAATGTCTAACAATTGTTGGCAACTATATACGCAAGTTGTGGATATTACAACTAACTCATGAGTTCAGACAAACTTATGACGAATCAAGAAAAAAATGAAGCAGTAAAAGATAATCAGTGACTGAAAATCACTAACGAAAAATACAGCAAATATCAGAAAAAGGTGACATTACGGAACTAAGTATCAATTGAGAAACTACGATGGTGTAATTAGCGTCGACACGCTGCCTTCCATGCCGCGTCTGTTGGTCTGCAACACCGATCCTTCGCACATGCCGGGTTGACATTGAATCTGCATACATGTTCAAGACGGGCGTGGAGAATATTTCGAATCTTTCGGTCGACGACCAAATTCGGTTTTTCGAAGGCTATTTAAACCGTCACTGTTCGTCGTGGATTTTCAATGACAGTCAATTGCAAAGTGTTGCTAGTAAATTTTGTAGACATTACTGTATATATTTCTGCTTACTCCATGACAAAGGAATAAATATGCGTAAATTTATCAGTAGTTTTACAAGTGACACTGGACTTAACGATGTTGTAGTGCATCCTTCAGTGCGTAGGCGGCTTCACAAACGAGTTTAATTTTGCAAATTGTGACATTGCTGCTTACTTCGCTGCATGTGGTAATAAATGCACAAATTGGAATATACGATTTAATGTCAAAAACCATTCCATGACAGCCTAGACAGAACAGAGACAGATACATACGAAACAGCACAATAATTCTACGTTGAGTCAGACACATCCGAATTTGTTCGAACAATCAGTTCAGTAATTTTCTAACGGGTTGCATTCTGGACATTGAAGCACACAACTGTCTAACAATTCTAGAATAAAATTGGTCGCATAACCAAAATATTCATGACCTGAAAGACGTAGACAAACGTGCCAGTCAGACAAACTTAGAAAAATAAAACATACAACAGTTAGGACACACATAAGACGACGGCTGTCGGCAACTATGTATGCAAGTGGGAGATATAACAACTAACTCGCGAGTTCAGACAAACGTAGGACGAATCAACGTAAATGAAGCAGTAAAAAATAATCAGTAAGTGAAAATCACTAAAAAACAGCAAACATCAGAAAAAAGGTAATATTACTCAACAGTACATTGATCTTAGTTGCGTAATCCTTTTTTTCTGATATTTGCAGATTTTTAAAAGTATAATATTGCTGTTAACTGTGGTTTTGTACATTCATCCTGTGTAATAGACGTCGATTTAGTTCTGCAAAATAACATTTTAAATACTACAGTAACTAATGAAATTGCTATTCAAATGTAAACCGCTATCAGTCATAGTAAAACAATGTAGGGGATGTTAGGAATGCTGGCACGTCAGGCATGTAGGCAGCATGTGGTGATCGGAAATGACACGCGGGCCGAAATGACCAAGAATGCTTTGAATTTATGCGATTTTTCTAACAATTCTAGAAACCGTAGTATCATACTACTTGTTTGCAATACTACAATACATGGTCAAACTCGTCATAAAGCCAAGACTTTCTAGACCCGTTGCTAGGCAACCGTTGTTGCCATGGCAACGTTTTCGTGTCCCTATCGTTGGGTGGTCGTGGGCTCGAATGTTAGCACTCGTGTGAAAAGTATGAAGAAGATACAATCACCCAATACTGAGTTTTGGCATATTTTAGCGGTATACATTATGTGCGCGTGTGACCTTGATCTTTGACCTATTTTCTCAAAATTGGGTCACGTGACCCGGAGATCGTTATGAATATGTATGATTATATGGAAGTTCATAGACGTTTTCGTTATTAAAATATGAGGCCATAAACTGCAGACTAATGTGGCCCAGTTGCTAGGCAGCCGGCGTTGCCATGGCAACCGTTTTGTGCCGCACTCGTTACGGGTTCGTCCTCATATTAGCCCCAGAGTATGAAATTGATGTGACCACCCATTATGGAGTTATGGCACATTTTACCTGTAAACATTAATGCACGTGTGTCCTTGACCCTTGATCTATTTTTTTCAAAATTGGGTTACCTGACCGGGAGCGCGTGCTCAATACATGTGCCAAATCTTGAGTGTATAGACCTTATAGTTTTTGAAATATACGACTATAAAATGAAGATTTCGTGGCCCCGTTTCTAAGCAACCGGCGTTGCCATGGCAACCATTTTGTGCCCCACTAGTTGGGGTGTCGTCTTCATGTCAGCCCTTGAGTTTAAGTTGTGAGGACGACCCGGTACTGAGTTATGGCACATTTCAACTGTATATAATTTGCCACTGTGACCTGGACCTTGTGCGCGGGTGTGTGTCCAAAGATGCGATCTGTGGCCCCGGTGAAGAACAAAGAAAAAAGATAGAAACTTTCATGCGTCAAACTGGCTATTTGCCCAGACCACCCACGTCAACGTAGCCCCTGAAATTTGCGTGTGGGGTCGCGTCCGTGAAGTAGTTATATATTTCAAGTTTCATGAAAATCGGTCGAGGGGTCTCCGAGCTGTGGGGGGTCGAAAAATCGCCCTCTCCCATTGACTTGGTCCATGGTTTATACAACAGCTTGTACTACCGTACAAGCCGTGATTCCCTGCATAATGATGACGTCGTATGGGCTAAACTGTGTTCCTTTGTAACTTTTCTTGACAATTCTGTATCAAGTTTGCACATATCTTGCGAATAAATTGGAATCAACAAATCTTCCATAAATCCATTCAGCAACCATCGCTTCACGGCTGGACCCCATTTGGAGACTTGTGTTCGGCCCCCGTGGAGCTTTCAGGCACAGCTGCATGTTGTCGTAAAACTCGACTCGCGCTATTTCGTCATTATAAACTTTGTCAAAATCCGTATAACCTACGTCTACTGAAAAACAATGTAATTTGGTCATCGGCAACGTAAATGTTCTGCTGTTGGATATTTTCATGCAGATTTCTGTCGCTGTTTGACCTTCACAATTGATGTGTGTTCATTAGTTGCCATTGCAAATTAATCGAACCGCGCGAAAACCAAGTCTCACCCAATCGCCTTAAGCACTCAACACCCGATGGATCATCATAGGACACAACCTAGTGCTGACGAAGTGTATAGTCGATAGTGTGCAGGCGAACTGCCATTCAACGCATTTTCTTTAAACGTTTAATAGATTAACAATTCGTGCATCACTAGACAGACAACGCAGCATGGCTCAGTTTCGATTCTTCTCACACAGTCTGTGTCTGTGTGGTCTCGACGTCGTCGTCTGCTGTATGCTTGTGTTTCACGTGCTGCTAGCAGTGGTCAGCGACAAATCGAGAGCTGGACACTGTCCATCGGCGACTGTCCGACTGGCCGGTATAGCGCACTTTCTCTCATGTCCGGTTAGTACTGCACATCAATCTTATGAGGTTACGTAATCGCTCAGGAATGTGGTGACAGTGACGACATTATATCTATCAACGGCAGTCGTAGTCGACGTCTTGCAGTCGTAGGCTTTATTGCTTTTTGCAAAGTAGGCTTCACCAAAGTAGGCCGATATACTATCGTTGAACTAAAACGACAAATAGACTCGTGCTGTGTTCACAGTTTCTTGGGAGCTGCGTCTGATTTTTGTTTCTAACCTTTGAATGACTCTACAGATATTTCAGTGAAGCAAAGCCAGCTGTTTTCTTTTATTTAAACAAAGTTGAAATAGCACATTCTTATTTGTGCTGCATGTGCAGTAGAATTGCGCTTCGCAGCTGCACATAAGGCTTTATAACAGGAACTAAAATGGTTTCAATATTTGTGTTCATGTTATTGATCTGTCGAACAATCATTAATATATTTTTATTTGATCACTTAACATTTTGCGACTTAATGTGAAACATGTCATGCAGTTGTTTCTGTACACCTTGTTGGTTTGCATTGAACCCGTAGACGCGTCGCTTAGCGACTGTAGGCGGTGTCGATTAAACGTCACCATTTGCTAGCACATGCTGATGACCATTTATGCATTATATCACACACTGGTCGGCCAACTAAAGACAGCGTACTCAGCGCGTTCACTTCTGCTGTCTAATATCGGCATCGTGACCGTCACACACAGGCCGAACGCAAGTTCAAGTCAGATAATGTTTCTATTCGATGTCCCTCCACTCCCTCAGACACGCACAGAATCCAAACTCCATACACATTGTGAGAAAATTCGGCATAGTAAGCTTATTGCCATTGATGAGACTATGACAGCAGTTCAGCGACAGTTAAGGGTCATGGACACTTCACAATGTTTGGGTCTCATGGTTGGGACCGGTGACTGACATTTCTCTGTAAAAACAAAGAGAATTAATTTTGCAGTAATGAAAAACGCGAGTAAGTTGACATCTGGAACGATTATGTATTTTGACTGTTTTCAATGGTGTTATGCATTTGTGTCGATAAAGTAAGATGAATGGATCTCTAAGAGAGAGGAGAACAGAGAAGAACATTGACAAGCACACAGCGAGAGCGAGAGGGCGTAGCAGTTCAACTGCAAACGAACGCTATGCAGCCGAGTCGTGGCATTCTGTTACGAAATGCTTCAATTATGCCTGCATGTGACGTGGTGCGTTTTTCATGGCTGTTGTCGGCATTGTCGACTGACGAGGCGGCAGCAGAGCGTGTCCATCATCGGCACTGATTTAACTGTTGCAGTCGAGCTGTTTTACGACCGCAGAGCGGCGAGCGATTGCATGCAGCCACCTATCAACTTACAGTTATTGCACACACACACACACACACACACACACACAATTAAAAGCTAACTTGTGTCTAGTAGGCTGAGGCTCTATAAGCTCAGCCTAGCTGCTTTTACATTGTCGTACAATGGTGCACGGTTGGCCGTGTGCGTGTAAAGGCAACGTGCGCACACTGGTTGTTCGCTCTTTAACAGCGAGTCACCAGAGTGGAAAGCTGTCTGCACAACGAAACGAAAATGAAACAAAACAGTTTCAGAACAGTTTTGAAACTGCTGTCTATGATGCTGTCAAACTTCAGTCAACACAGCAAACATTGACACCATATGCGTTTATAGTTTCTGTAAAAAGTAACTAGTTACTGAAGCATAGGCGGCGACAGCTGTGTTTGCATGGGGCAGCAACAAATCGCTCCTCTCCCCTCTCTTCCCTTCCCTCATCTTCTCTCCCCTCCCCTT
>Ga0209568_1000230_pt1 | contig 19834 bp, 23 predicted proteins | sample WorMetOlspDAHAB2_FD_187406 | JGI IMG/M metagenome (GOLD analysis project Ga0209568, IMG submission 187406) | Marine gutless worms symbiont microbial communities from Max Planck institute for Marine Microbiology, Germany - Olavius sp. DAHAB.2... ...
ACGGGTCATCTCCTGTACAGGGTCGCAGTGCCCTAAAAGACAATCCAGCCTGAAACCTATCCGCCTCTCCCAACACCTTATCAGAGCCAGGATGCTTGACCGTTCACCCCTCATTCATGCCATCTCTTGTGGTTGTCCGCTCGGATGCGGGCGGATAATGGCAGAAAGGCCCAGCCGCCGCAACGGCGGGCGGTGATATTCAACCGTCGGGATCAAGCGGTTCGACGGTGTTTTCGCCGGTCTCGACGGCGGGTACGTCGCCGACCCGGTAGGCCTGGATCGCCGGCCGGGCATCGAGCAATCCGGCCGCCTTCAGCTCGTCGATGCCGGGAAGGTCACCCAGGTTCTCGATGCCGAAGTGGTCGAGAAACGCATCGGTGGTTCCCCAGGTGGTCGGACGGCCCGGCGTTCGCCGCCGCCCTTTGGGCCGAATCCATCCCTGCTCGAACAACAGATCGAGTGTGCCCTTGCTGAGTCCGACGCCCCGGATCTCCTCGATCTCGGCGCGGGTTACCGGCTGATGGTAGGCGACGATCGCCAGGGTCTCCACCGCCGCCCGCGACAGCTTGCGCGCCACCTGCGTCTCGCGGGTCAGCGCCGCGGCGACGTCCGGCGCGGTGCGGAACGCCCACGATGCGCCGGCTCTGGTCAGGGTGACGCCGCGGTCGGCGTAGTGCGACTGCAATACCTCCAGCAGGGCGGGAACGTCGGCGCCGTCGGGCAACCGCTCGGCAATGGCCCGCTCGGTGATCGGCTCGGCCGAGGCGAACAGCAGCGCTTCCAGCATGCGCAGGTGGCCGGCGTCGATGTCGCTCACCCGTTCGTGTCTCCGCCATTGCCGGCACTCAGGTAGATGGGGCCGAAGGGCTTACCCTGGCGGATGCGGGCGCGGCCCTCGCGGACCAGTTCCAGGCTGGCCGCGAAGGTCGACGCCAGCGCCGAGCGCGCCGACAACCGTCCAATCCGCAGGCCCTCGATGGTGCCCGGCGGCAGGAACCGCCACAAGTGCTCCCAGTCGGGACCGCGGCCCAGCGCCTGGGTCAGTCGATTGAGCGCGCTCTCCACCGACTCCAGTTCCCAGGCCTCGATATGAAGGGTTTCGGGGTTTGTCCGCCGCCGCTGGTCGCCGTAGGCCTTCAACAGGTCGTAGAGGGTCACCTCGAACACGCTGAACGTGGTGTCGCCGAACTGTTCGGGCGCGCCGCGGACGAACACTTCCTGACCCAGCCGATTGCGCGCCATCAACCGGGCGCCGGCGTCGCGCATCGCCTGCAAGCGCTGCAACTGGAAGGTCAGCGCCGCGGCCATGGCCTCTGCCGAGAGCTCCTCGACCGAACCCAGTTCGGGTAGCAGCAGCCGAGACTTCAGGAACGCTAGCCACGCCGCCATCACCAGGTACTCGGCCGCCAGCTCCAGGTCGACCCGGCGCGCCTCGGCGACGAACTCCAGGTACTGGTCGGCAAGCTGGACGATGGATATCTGGGTGAGATCGACCTTCTGGTCGCGGGCAAGGGCCAGCAGGACATCGATCGGCCCCTCGTAGCCGTCGACATCGACGACGAATCGAGCATGGTCCCCGTTGGTTTCGGCGATCACGTCAGGTTCCGCATTGAGGTCCATGAACCCCCTACCCGACCCCGGCGACGGCGAAGATCGCTTGGCTCAGCAATTCTGCCGGCACCAGCACCAGCCAGTGAAACACGTCCAGATCGATACCAAGATTGCCACCGATCCACGGAACGATAAACACGGCGGCGATTATCACGGCGAATCCATAGGGTTCGGCCCGTGCCAGGCGAAGCGCCAACGGCGGTGGCAGCAATCCGACGGCGACTCGCCCGCCATCCAAGGGTGGGATCGGCAGCATGTTGAACACCGCGAGCAGGGTGTTGATCCACACCGCATTGTGCAGGTTGAACTCCGCCCAGCGGCCGAAATCGCCTTCGATGGCGCCGGCCAGATGCATCGATGCCGCCGCCACTGCGGCCATCGCGATGTTGACGCCGGGACCGGCGGCGGCGACCCAGACCATGTGGCGGCGCGGGTTACGCAAACGGCGGAAGTTGACCGGCACCGGCTTTGCGAAGCCGAACATCATTCGACCGCCGGAGAGGAACAGCAACGCCGCCGGTAGCAGAATGGTGCCCACCGGGTGAATGTGTCGAAACGGATTGGCGCTGACCCGGCCGAGCCGGTAGGCGGTGTCGTCGCCGAACCGCCAGGCGGCCCAGCCGTGGGCGGCCTCGTGCAAGGTGATCGCCAGCAGCACCGGGAGCGTCCAGACCGAGAGCTGAAAGACGATCGCCGACAGGTCCATCAGACGCGCTCTCCCATCAGCGCCGCCAGCCGCGCCGCAGCGGCATCCACATCGAACGGCTGCGGCGGCGGCCGCATGGCCTCCGCATGGGCGAACCGGTGACGGGCCTGGGCGCCCATCGCCGGACAGGCGTCGGCGACATCGATCATTTCGTCGAGCACACCGTTGCAGTGCAGCGCCACGTCGCACCCGGCGGCCAGTGCCGCGGCGGCCCGCTGTCCGGGGGTTCCGGAAAGCGCCCCCATGCAAAGATCGTCTGTCACCAGAAGCCCTTCGAATCCGATGGCCCCGCGGATGATCTCGCGGACCACCACAGCGGATGTGGTTGCCGGAGACTCGGGATCAAGCGCGGTGTAGACCACATGTGCGGTCATTGCCCAAGGCATTTCACGAAGGGCGCGAAAAGGCGCGAAGTCGATTCGCTCCAGTTCACCACGCGATGTGTCGACGACCGGCAGAGCTGTGTGGCTGTCGACAGTGGCACGGCCGTGGCCGGGAATGTGTTTGATCACCGGCGCGACGCCGCCGTCCAGCAGCCCTTGGCAGGCAGCGCGGCCGAGCAATGCCGCCCGCGTCGGCGTGTCGCCCGCGGCACGGTCCCCGATCACCGGGTCGGCGCCCGGTTGAGGCACGTCGAGCACCGGCAGGCAATCGACGGTGATGCCGAGGTCCGCAAGCTCCGCTGCCAGCAGGTGGGCATTGACGCGCGCCGCCTCCTCGGCTTTCCCGAAATCGGCGCGCGCGAGCTCGGCGAACCGCGATGCGGCCGGTGCCGCCCGCCAGTGTGGCGGGGTCAGGCGCGCGACCCGTCCGCCCTCCTGGTCGATCAACACCGGAGCGGATTCGCGGCCGACCGCTTCACGCAGGTCCGCGACCAGTCCCCTCACCTGATCGGGGGTCTGGCAATTCCGGGCGAACAGGATGAAGCCGAGCGGATCGGCGTCGGCGAAAAAGCGGCGTTCATCGGCACCGAGGACCGGCCCCGCGCATCCAAAGATCACCGATTGCGGCACCGGCTCGGCGGGTCTATCCAACTGGCCTACCCATTGGGCCGGACCACCATGCAAGGGACCTTGCGTTCGCTGAGCCGCGCACACACGGCCTTGGCCTCGGCTTCACCGGCCAGCGGCCCGGCCCGCAAACGGTAGAACACGCCCCTGGCACCGAGGTCTGCGCGGACCACCGAATCGGTCAGTGGGCCAAGCACGTCGCCGTGCGCCTTGCGCAGCCGCGTCCACTCTTCCGACGCGCGGGTGGCGGATTTCACGGCGGCGAGCTGCACCCGATAGTACCCGGTCGACGCAGCGGCCTTTGTCGGTTGCGCCGGCGAGGTGGCAGCGGGCGGTGCCGGCGGCGGGGGCTTCGCCGCGATCACCCGCTCGACGCTTGGCGTCGGCGAGAGCGGCTTGGGCGCTTCGGTTTGCGGTTTCGGAGCCGGCGGCGGCATCGGCTGTTCGGGCTCGGGCAGCAGGCGTTCCACGGGCGGCGGGCCGCTGGAAGTCGACAGTCGGCCATAGACGAGCTTGTCGCGATCGGGGATCTCCATGCCCCCGGGACTCTCGGGCCGAACCTTGATCGGCGTCACCGCGGCGCGGATGAGCGGCACCTCCGCCGGTTTCTCGGCCAGCAGTCCCTCGCCCATCTGAAGCCACCCGAGCGCGGCACCGACCCCGGCCAACGCAATCAGTACGGCCGCAATAGCGATGCCCTTCCACCGCCTCGGCGGCTTCGTGGGGCCATCCACCGGCTCGGCCACGCTTTCGTCCCGCGGCGGCGCCGGCCGATCGACGGGATCGAAGACGGGACGGTCCTCGGCCATCAGCGCAATTCCTCCACCGGCTCGACACCGAACACCGCGAGCCCCGAGGCGATCACCACCTGCAGTCCCCGCACCAGCGCCAACCGGGCCAAAGTCAGCGGCGCATCGTCGGCATGGATGAAACGCAGGCGGGCGTCATCCTTGCCTTTGTTCCACAGCGCGTGAAACAGCGCCGCGAGGTCCTGGAGATAGAACGCCACCCTGTGGGGCTCGTGGGCCTCGGCGGCGGTTTCCACCATCCGCGGCCAGCCTGCCATGGCTTTGATGAGATCAAGCTCGGCGGGGTCCGTCAAGCGGCCGAGGTCGGCGCCGGCAAGGGCCGCATCGGCAATGGCTTCGGCGCCCATCTCGACCGCCGCGTGGCGCAGCACGGAAGCGCAGCGGGCGTGGGCATATTGGACGTAGAACACCGGGTTCTCGCGGGACTGCTCGGTGACCTTGGCGAAGTCGAAATCGAGCTGCGCATCGTTCTTGCGCGTCAGCATGATGAAGCGGAAAACGTCCCGACCGACCGAATCGACCACCTCGCGAAGGGTGACGAACGTCCCCGCCCGCTTCGACATCTTCACCGGCTCGCCGCCATCCAGCACGTTGACCATCTGGCAGAGCTTGACGTCGAGATCACCCTCGCCTTCGGTGATCGCCTTCACCGCCGCCTTCATGCGCTTGACGTAGCCGCCGTGGTCGGCGCCCCAGACATCGATCTGGCTTGCGAAACCGCGCCGGAACTTGTCGAGGTGGTAGGCGATGTCGGTGGCGAAGTACGTCCAAGAGCCGTCGGACTTCTTCAGCGGCCGGTCGACATCGTCGCCGAACTGCGAGGCGCGGAACAGCGTCTGCGGCCGGGGCTCCCAGTCCTCGGGCGTCTTGCCCTTGGGCGGCTCGAGGACGCCGGTGTAGACGAGGTCGCGGTCTTCGAGGAACGCAAGCGCCGCATCGACGCCGCCTGACTCCACCAGCGCGCGTTCGGACGAGAACACCGCGTGCTCGACGCCGAACGCCGCGAGGTCGTCGCGGATCAGTTCCATCATCGCCTCACTGGCGAAGCTGCGGAACGATTCGAGCCATTCTTTTTCTGGCGCGTCCCGCCACCGGTCACCGTCCCGTTCGGCGATGGCCTGGCCGACGTCGATGAGGTAGTCGCCGGGATAGAGACCTTCCGGCATGTCACCTACGTCCTCGCCCAGGGCCTCGCGATAGCGGACGTGAACGGAACGCGCCAGCGCCTCGACCTGGGCCCCGGCGTCGTTAATGTAATACTCGCGCTTTACCGCATAACCCGCTTTTTCCAAAAGAGAAGAAAGCGCATCTCCGACCACGGCACCGCGGCCGTGACCAACGTGCAGCGGACCCGTCGGATTGGCCGAGACGTACTCGACGTTGACCGCCTCGCCGCCGCCCAAAGTGGAATCGCCATAGGCCGGACCGGTGGTCAGGATCTCGGCCAAGCGGGCGTGCCAGAACGCATCGTCGAGACGCAGATTGATGAATCCTGGTCCTGCAATCTCGGCGCCAGAAACCGTCTCTCCCGCAGCCAGCCGCTCGGCCAGCAGGCCGGCAAGGTCACGGGGCTTCATTCCCGCCGGCTTGGCCAGCACCATCGCCGCGTTGGTGGTGACGTCGCCGTGCGCCGCCTCCCGTGGCGGCTCCACCGACACCCGCGCCGTATCGAGCCCGGCGGGCAACGCGCCCTCGGCGGCCAGCGCCGCCACCGCCTCGGCGACACGCTCCTCGAAATGGCGGAACAGATTCATGAGCTTCTCGATTGCAGGTCGAAGAGCTGCTTGTGCTCGTCGAGGGCGTAGCGGTCGGTCATCCCGGCGACGTAGTCGGTGACCACCCGCGCCGTCTCGGCGGTGCCGGGTGATCCGGCGCTCGCCCGCCATTCGGTAGGCAAGCATCCGGGATCGTCGAGCAGCAGTTGGAACAAGTCCCGGACCACCCGCCGCGCTTTGGAGGTCATACGGTTGAGCTTGTAGTGGCGGTACATGTGGTCGAACAGGAACGCCTTTAGAGACCGGTCGTGCTCCTGCATTTCGTCGGAGAACGCCACCACCGGACGGCCGAGGCGGCGGATATCTTCGGTGGATTCCGGTTTCGCTTTGGCGATCCGCCGCTGCGTCTCCTCGACCAGATCGCCGACCATGTGGCCGATCAGCCGGCGCACCGCCTCGTGGATCAGCCGCGACTCGTCGAGGCCGGGATAGGCCTGCTCGACGACGGCAAACATCGGCCCGACAAGCGGCACGTCCCGCAGGTCTTCGAGGGTGAACAGGCCGGCCCGCAGGCCGTCGTCGATATCGTGGTTGTTGTAGGCGATATCGTCGGACAGCGCCGCCACCTGTGCCTCGGGACCGGCATGGGTGTCCAGTTCCAGGTCGTGGGCGTCCGCGTACTCGGCGATGGCCAGCGGCAGGCCGCCATCGGCCCCCGCGCCGGTCAGCGGACCGTTGTGCTTGACCACGCCCTCCAGGGTTTCCCAGGTCAGGTTGAGGCCATCGAACCGGGCATAGCGGCGTTCAAGCGCGGTGACAACGCGGAGGCTCTGGGCGTTGTGATCGAACCCGCCGAAGGGCGCCGCAACCTCCTTGAGCGCGTCCTCGCCGGCATGACCGAACGGCGGGTGGCCGAGGTCATGGGCCAGTGCCAGGGCCTCGGCGAGGTCCTCGTTGAGACCCAGGGATCGACAGATAGAGCGGGCGATCTGGCTCACCTCCAGGCTGTGGGTCAGCCGCGTGCGGAAGAAATCGCCCTCGTGGTTGACGAACACCTGGGTCTTGTATTCGAGCCGGCGAAACGCCGCCGAATGGATGATGCGGTCGCGGTCCCGCTGAAACGGGTTGCGGCTGGCGCTCTCGGGCTCGGGATAGAGGCGGCCCCGGCTGGCCTCGGGATGCGAGGCCCAGGGCGCCAGTGCGGCGGGTGCGGTCATGGCGGGAAAGTACAAACCGCCGCCGTTCCAGGCAATGAAAGGCTTTGCGGGGTCATTCGGCGCGGCTCGGGCGACTCCCACTGGTTTGACATCGGGGCCAGAGGGGCTACATAACTAGGGTGTTCGGGCCGCCCGTTCACGCCGACGGAGGACAAGACGATGCCGGACGAAACAGCGCTGACCGAACAGGAGATCGGCATCTCCGAGAGCGCCGCATCGCGAATCGCCAAGCTCATCGCCGAGGACGGCAATGACGACCTGATGCTGCGGATCGCCGTTTCGGGCGGCGGATGCTCGGGCTTCCAGTACGGCTTCAACCTCGACGACAAGCGCGGCGACGACGACCATTTCTTCGAACGCGACGGCGTCACCGTGGTGGTCGACGAGATGTCGCTGGAGTTGCTGGCCGGCTCGGAACTCGATTACGTCGAGGACCTCATCGGGTCCTATTTCGCGCTCAAGAACCCGAACGCCACCTCGACCTGCGGCTGCGGCAGTTCGTTCTCTATCTAGCCCGTCAGCGCCACACGCTCACGGTTTCCGGCCGACGAAGAACGCATAGCCGTACCAGTCGCCGAACCGCCGGCGCATGTCGATTTCCCGCGCCGTCATGTCGATGACGCCAAGCGCATCGTCGTCACCGGCATACTTCTCCCTCATTTCCGGCAGCTTCGCTTCCAGCGGCGTGTAGTAGTGCCGCCACCAGCCCTCGTCGGGGAGCACGAGATGCCCGAGCGGTTCATATCCGCAGTCCTCAACGGTCCTCAGGTTCGTCTCGACATCGGTCATCGCCGGGTACTCGTCGGCGAAGAACGCCGCCACCTCCGCCGGCGGATCGGACCGCAACCAGACCAGTTCGCTGACTGCAATACAGCCGCCCGGGCGAATCAGCCGCATCCAATCGGCGAGCGCCGCGGCGAAGCCCATGATGTAGGCCGCGCCCTCGGACCAGACGAGATCGAAGCTCTCCGGCGGGAACGGCAGCGCCGACATGTCGGCCAGCCGAACATCGATGCGACCGGCGAGACCAGTTTCGACGGCATGGGCCGTCAGGATATCCAGGTATTCCTCATGGAGATCGACGGCGGTGATCGGGCCGTCGAGGGCGCGCGCCAACGCCATAGTCTGCATGCCGGGACCGCAACCGATGTCGAGCACTGCTGGCCTCGCAGGCAGGCCCTGGCACAGCACGAGCGCCGCAAGCGTGCTCTCGTCGAGGCCCGGCCCCTGGCGCGGCAGGCCGCGCTGCACGTCCAGGAATACCTCGAACAGGCGTGGGTCTTCGTTCACCGGCTGCGCTCCCCGTCGCGATCGTCGCCGGGCTTATAACACCCCTCTCCTATCGCCGTCCGCTTGCCCTGTTGAAACGCGAAGGCTAGCTTTCGGAGCCTGCCTCAAGGGGCTTCTCTCAGAATGGCCGGAGGGATCGTGGTCAAGATCGCCACCTGGAACGTGAACTCCATCAAGGTACGCCTCGGCCACCTGCTGGACTGGTTGCGGGATGCTGAGCCTGACGTCGTGCTGCTGCAGGAGACCAAGGCCACCGACGACGCATTCCCCGGCCTGGAAATCGGCGACCTCGGCTACAACGTCGCCACGTCGGGACAGAAGACCTACAACGGCGTCGCCATCCTGTCGAAGCGCCCCCTCGACATCCTGGAAACGCGCCTGCCCGGAGACGAGACGGACGAGCAGGCCCGCTACATCGAGGCCTTCACCGGCGACGTCCGGGTGGCGTCCATCTATCTCCCGAACGGCAATCCGGTCGACTCCGAGAAGTTCGCCTACAAGCTCCGCTGGATGGAGCGTCTGCGCGACCACGTTGCCGGCCTGCTGACCAGCGAGGACGCGGTCGTGCTCGGCGGCGATTACAACGTCGCGCCGACCGACGGCGACGTCTACGAACCGGCCAAGTGGACCAACGACGCCCTCTGCCGGCCCGAATCCCGGGCCGCGCTCCGCACCATCCTCCACATGGGCCTGACCGATGCCGTCGACGCGCTGTGCCCGGGTATCGGCCACTTCACGTGGTGGGACTACCGGTCCGGCGCCTGGGCCCGCAACGAGGGCCTACGCATCGACCACCTGCTGCTGTCGCCCCAGGCCGCCGACCGGCTTGAAGCCGCCGGCATCGACAAAACGCCGCGCGGCTGGGAAAAGGCGTCCGACCACACGCCGGTGTGGTGCGACCTCGCCGATCCTTGCTGACGCCGGCTGGATTGCCCCGCGCCTACGGCAGCGAGCCGACGATGTCGCGGAACTCGCTCTCGCTGAACGCCTTGACCGTCGTCGTCCGCACGTTTCCGAGCGCACCGATGGAGAGCGCGAACCGCGCAACCGCAGCGTCGTCGGGAAACTCGCTGTGGACGATGAAATCGTATGTGCCCATGGTGAGGTAGAACGCCCGCATTTCGCCGCCCGCGGCGCGCATGAGATTGCGTGCGGCCTCGACCCGTTTCGGTGAGTCCCGAACGTTGCGGATTCCTTGCTCGGTGTAATTGGACAGCATGAAGTAGTGGGCCATCGTGTCCCTCCCTTTCCGGCCCCGTGATTCGGGGCCCGTTTGGTGACGGGAGGACACGCCCGCAGGCGCTCGGCACCCTTAAGGCGCGCCGCACCCGCCGTCAGTATAGCTCTGAATGGAGGCCGTTGATTGCCCTGCTTCCGCCTTTTGCCGGGCATGATCTCGTGCGCTATCGTGCGTTCCCACGGAACCGGAAGAGGTGGACGATGACCGACGAAACCCACGACGGCGGCTGCCTCTGCGGCGCTGTCCGCTACCGGATCACCGGGCCGCTGCCGCCCGGCGGGCACTGCCACTGCTCCATGTGCCGCCGGTCCGCGGGCGCCCTCGTCGTCACCTGGACCACGGTCGAGGAGGCGCGGTTCGAAGTCGTCGAGGGTGCGCCGGCGGTCCATGCTTCGTCCGAAATGGCCGAGCGGCTGTTCTGTTCCGCCTGCGGCTCGTCCTTGGCCTTCCGCTCGAAAGCGGCGCCCGGGGTCATCGACATCACCGTCGCCACCCTCGACCACCCCGAAAACCATCCGGCCGACCGGCACGTGTTCTGGGGCAACCGCATGCCGTGGCTGCACCTCGATGAGCACCTGACCAAGTACGACGGCTTCACGCCCGACGATCACGGATCGTAGTCGGATCTCGTTGCCGGATTCCTGGCAACCATTTGGTAACTCCCGCTTCCTAGACTTGATGCTGAACCCGGGGGGAATTGCATCACCGAAGGAGGTGGTTCGATGCCGGGACTGGACAAGCAAACGATCCTCCAACACTTGGAGGCCGAGGCTCAAACTCTCGTAGAAGCCGAGCGGTCGAGCGGCCGCCCGCACGATGCCGCCGCCGCCTATCGCCATCTGGCCTGCGTCTCCCATGCGGTGGCGCGGCGCTATACATGGGCCGATGATGACGCGGAGGCGACCCTCGTGGCCCTTGGTGGCGATACCGACGCCCCTGCACGGTCGGCGGTCATGGCGCACCTGGCGGGACTTGGAGTCGATCCCGAAGACGTTCTGGTGGAACGCGCCCGGTTCGTCGCCGAGGAGACCGGCCGCACCCTCGCCCGCCGGCTCGCCCGGTATCGTACGCACTAGCGCCCGACCAGCGCCGCGTAGTCGATGGGCCGGGTGTGGTCGAGCACCGCGTCGGCCGGTGCCATCGGGTATTTCAGCGCCGTCCCGCAGTTGAACAGCACCACCTCCGCGCCGGCATCGATCCGTCCTTCTTCCCGGGCTTTCAGGAACGCCGCATAGGTCGCCGCCCCTTCGGGTCCCATCAAAAGACCTTCCGTCTCCGCCATCTCTGTTTGCGCTTCGGTGATCGCTGCATCCGAGACGGCAATGGCGAAGCCTTCGCTCTCGCGTACTGCGCGGAGGATCAGGAAATCGCCGATCGCCGCCGGCACACGGATGCTCGACGCGATGGTGTGGGCGTCCTGCCAGCGCTCGGCGTGTTCGGCGCCGGTCTCGAAGGCGCGGACGATCGGCGCACAGCCCTCAGCCTGTACGGCGATCATCTTCGGACGCTTCGGCCCGATCCAGCCGAGCACCTCCATCTCGGCGAAGGCCTTCCACATGCCGATCAGGCCGGTGCCGCCGCCGGTCGGATAGAAGATCGCGTCGGGAAGCCGCCAGCCCAACTGCTCGGCCAGCTCCAGACCCATGGTCTTCTTGCCTTCGATGCGATAGGGCTCCTTCAGCGTCGACAGGTCGAACCAGCCGGCCGCCTCACGGCCGCCGCCGACGATCCGCCCGCAGTCGTCGATCAGCCCGTTGACCCGCCACACCCGCGCACCCTGGGCTGCGATCTCGCGCACGTTGACCTCGGGTGTATCGGCCGGACAGAACACGAAGGCCTCGATCCCGGCTCGCGCCGCGTAGGCCGCCATCGCTGCGCCGGCGTTGCCGTTGGTCGGCATGGCCAGCCGGGTGAGCCCGAAGGCCTTGGCCATGCTGACCGCCATCGCCAGTCCACGGGCCTTGAACGACCCTGTCGGCAAACGAGATTCGTCCTTGACGATCAGCGACGCCGCGCCGTGGCGCTCGGCCAGCGCGTCCCGATCCAGGGCCGCGCCGACGCCGTCCAGGTCGTAGCGCACCAGCAGTGGCGCACTTGCTGGCGAGAGGCCGTGGACTTGATCGGCGGCCAACCGCTCGCCGGTCGCCGAGCATTCAAGGTGGGTGACGAAGGTCGGTCGGTCCTCGGTGAGGTTGGCGTCCGATGGCCTGGGCATTGGCGTGCCGCTCCGCTTGCAGTCCTGCGCCATCAGAGCCCGTCGGCGCGATCCGCGCAACCGCCCCTCGACGGCTACGGCCACTCCGCGTAAACCGGGAAAACGTTTCGCACCGCCGGAGACCGCACCGATGACCAAGACGCCCCATCTCGCCGGCCCTGCCGGCGCCTGCGACACCCACATGCACTTTTACAATGCCCGCTGGCCGTCGGCGCCGACGGCGCTGATCACCCCGCCGGATGCGTGGATCGACGACTACCGGGCGCTGCGCCAGCGACTTGGGTTTTCGCGGGTGGTCGTCGTGCAGCCGACCACCTACGGCTTCGACAATGCCTGTCAGCTCGCCGCCATGGAGGCGTTCGGAGATGATGCCCGAGGGGTCATGGTCGTCGGCCCCGATGTCGCCGACGCCGAGCTCGAGCGGCTGACGGCGCTCGGCATATGTGGCGCGCGGTTCCATATGCTGCCCGGCGGCGCGGTGCCGTGGGAGGCGCTGGAAGAGACCGCCGCCCGGGTCGCGCCCTTCGGATGGCATCTGCAGCTTCAGTTCCAGGGCCGTGAGTTCGCCGAGCGCGCAGACACGTTCCGGAGCTTGCCGACGCCCATCGTCGTCGACCATGTCGGCCGGTTCATGCCGCCGGTGGCGCCCGACGACGCGGCGTTCCAAGCGCTGCTCGGACTGATCGACAGCGGGCGCTGCTGGGTCAAGCTGTCGGCGCCCTACGAATCCTCCACCGTCGGCCCGCCGGGCTGGGACGACGTGCGGCCTCTCGCCCGTGCCCTCGTTGCCGCCGCACCGGAGCGCATGCTGTGGGCGTCGAACTGGCCGCATCCGGGCCAGAAAACCCCGCCCGACGAGGCCGACCTCCTCGACCTGTTGCTCGACTGGGCCGACGACGAAGCGACACGAACCCGCATCCTCGTCGACAACCCGGCGGCGCTCTACGGATTTTGAGGCGCCAGTTACACCTAGGGGGTCAAGTACTTCGGATTGCTCTCGGCGACGCGGGCGCAGGCGTGGGTTTCGAGAATGCGGTGCACCTCGGCCGTGCGCGTCGGGTCGTCCGCAAAGGCCCCGTCGCGAAGATCGCGGGCAACACGCATGAGAAGGGCTTCCGCATTGGCGCGAGAGGGCGCGGCGCCGTAGAGGGCGGCCAGGTCGTCGGCGAGTTGGCGCTCCGATGCGTCGCCGGCATCCAGTTCGCGGTTCAGGATGCCAAGCGCATTGGCAACCATCAGCCCGGCGAGGCGGCGCTCGGCGGGCAGCGCCGGCAGCACCTCTTCGGCGAAGGTCTTGCGGGCGACGGCGAGGAGTTCGCCGCCAAACGGGTGGTCGCGCATCAGTCCCTCCCCTCGGGTGCGGTCATCCTGAGTAGCTCCAGTTCCAGTTCGGCGACGATGCGGCCGGTGAGCGCCAGATCGAGGGATGGCTCCTCGCCGGAGACGTGGCGTTCCCCCTGCAGCAACGCGATCACCGCCCAACGGATGTGGGCCATGATCTCCCAATAGTACACGGCACCGCGGTCGACGGTTCCGCCGGCCCGCTCGTAGCCGCGATAGAAGTCCTCGCGCGCGGCGATGCCGCCGGCCTCGCGGGCCGGCTCGGCGAAGCGCCAACAGCGGGCGCAGAACCAGCCGACGTCTTCCATCGGATCGCCCCAGCCGGCGAACTCCCAATCAAGGATGCCGCTGAGCCCGTCGTCGCCGACCATGTAGTTGCCGGTGCGGTAGTCGCGGTGGCAGAGCACGAGATCGCCGGGCGGCGGCGCGTGCTCTTCGAGCCAAGTCAAACTCCATTCCATCGCCGGGCGCGGATCGCGGTAGCCATCGAGCCAGCCGCGGTATTCTTCGATCAGCGCCTGGGCCGGTGCCCCTCGGGGTGCGACGAGAAACTCGAGATCAGGCCTCGGCGGCCGGATGGTGTGGATCTTCGCCAGCTCCTCTCCCAAGCGTTCGGCGAGGGCCACGCGGTCGCCCGGCCACTTGTCCTCTCGGGTCAGGACATGTCCGGCGGCGATCCCGTCGATGCGCCCCATGACATAGAACGGCTTGCCGAACACGGTTGGGTCTTCGCAGACGGCGATGGGCCGCGGCACGGTGACGCCGGCCTCGTGGGCGGCGCGCAGCAGGGCGAATTCGTGGGCGCGGGAGTGACTGGCCGCGACGCCAGACGGCGCATCGGTGCGCAAGACCAGCTCCGTCGTGCCGCCACCCGGCAGGCGCATGTCCAGCGCCCAGTTCTCCTGCACCGCGCCGCCGCCGAGTTTGGCGAAGGCGACGATGTCGGCCGATGTCAGGCCGAGCGCGTCGGCGAGGAACGCCTCGAGTGCATCACCGACGACCGGCTTTTCTAGCCCCATCGCCAGAAATCCCGTTCCTCGTTCATCAGGAACCGCGACAGCACCATCATGTGGACCTCGGAGGCGCCGTCGACCAGCCGCGCCTGGCGGGCGTAGCGGTACATCCACTCCAGCGGCGTGTCCTGGCTGTAGCCCTTGGCGCCCATCAACTGGATGGCGGTATCGATGGCCTTCTGCAGCACGTCGGCGACGGCGACCTTGGCCATGGAGATTTCCTTGCGGGCGAAGTCGCCCTGGTCGAGCTTCCAGGCGGCGTGCATGGTCAACAGCCGGCCGATCTGGATGTCCATGGCCGCGCCGCCGAGCAGCCACTGCACGCCCTCGTGCTCGGCGAGGGTCATGCCGAAGTTCTGCCGCTCGCGGACGTAGGGCGTGCAGATCTCGATCGCCCGCTTGGCCATGCCCAGCCAGCGCATGCAGTGGGTCAGCCGCGCCGGGCCGAGGCGGATCTGCGTCACCTTGAGGCCATCCCCGATCTCCAGCAGGCGGTCCGAGTCGGGGATCTCCAGGCCGTCGAACTCCAACTCGCCGTGGCCGCCGTGCTCCTCCGGCCCCATGATCGGGATGCGGCGAAGGATGCGCCAACCGGGCTGGTCGGCGTCGAACATGAAGCCGGTAAGGCCGCGGCGCGGATCGTCCGAGGTCTTGGCGACGAGGACGAAATGCTGGGCCTCGTCGGCGCCGGTGATGAACCACTTGCGGCCGCGGACGATCCATGTGTCGCCCTTCCGCTCGGCGGTGGTCAGCATCGCCGACGGGTCGGAGCCGCCGCCGGGCATGGGCTCGGTCATGGCGAAGGCGGACCGGGCCTTGCCGTCGATGATCGGCTGCAGCCAGCGCTCTTTCTGCGCTTCGGTGCCGACCTTCTCCAAAAGCATCATGTTGCCGTCGTCGGGCGGCGCGCAGTTAATCGCCGCCGGGCCGAAGCGGGACCGTGCCGCCTCCTCGTAGACCGCTGCCCGGCCGAACGTGGGGAGCCCCATGCCGCCCAGCTCCTTGGGCATCTGTGGTGCCCAAAGCCCGGCGGCGCGGGCCTTGGCGCGGATCGCGTCCAGGCGGTCGAGGCGGATGTTCTCGCCCTCGCCCCAGGCGGATGGATCATCTTCCACCGGCAGGCATTCCTCGGCGACGAAGTCTGCGACGCGGCGGCGCACATCCTCGACGTCAGGCGGCAATGTGAAGTCCATGTGTTTCCCCCTGGTCCTGATGGACCGTCCCGCTAGATGGTGCTGCAATTGTGGCCGCCGTCGACGACGACGACCGACCCGGTCATGTGCGCAGACGCCTCCGACGCCAGCAACAGAAGTGGCCCATCGAGATCACTCAGCTCGGCGAAGCGCCGCTGGGGCACCCGCGCCACCAGCCGCTTTCCGGCCTCGCTCGCGAGAAAATCCCGGTTGAGGTCGGTGATCACGTAGCCGGGCGCCAGGGCGTTGACGCGAATGCCGTGGCGTGCCCATTCCAGCGCCAGCACGTGGGTCAGGTGGATCAGCCCGGCCTTGGCGGCAGCGTAGGCCGGCACCGTCGCCGCGCTCCGCAGCCCGAGGACCGAAGCAACGTTGACGATGCTTCCGCCTCCGGTTTCGGCCATCCGCCGGGCGGCGGCCTGGGCAACCCGCCAACAGCCCGACAGATTGGTGTCGATGACCCGGGTCCAATCGTCGTCGCTGACCTCGAGGGCCGGCTTGGTGACGGTGACGCCGGCGTTGTTGATGACGATGCCGAGGGGTCCGAGGGCCGCTTCCGACGCGGCGACGCCGGCCGCAACGCTGGCCTCGTCGGTGACATCCATGCCAACGGCGACGGCGCTACCGCCGATCTCCGAGGCCAGCGCCTCGATGCGGTCGGTACGCCGCGCCGCCAGCGCTACCCGCGCCCCGGCGCGTGCAAGCACGCGCCCGAAGTGTTCGCCCAGCCCCGACGACGCCCCGGTGACCAGGGCGACGCGGCCGGCGATGTCGAACGGGCCGGCGGTCATGTCATCTCGGCCGCGCGCTCGCGCAGCACGAACTTCTGGATCTTGCCGGTCGAGGTCTTGGGCAGCGGCCCGAAGACGATGGTCTTCGGGGCCTTGAAGTGCGCCATGTTGTCGCGGCAGAAGGCAATGACGTCAGCGGCCGCGACGTCGGCGCCGGGCTTGAGGGTGACGAAGGCGCACGGCGTCTCGCCCCATTTCTCGTCCGGCTTGGCCACCACCGCCGCCTCCATGATGCTGGGGTGGGCGTACAGCACCTCCTCGACTTCCAAAGACGAGATGTTCTCGCCGCCGGAGATGATGACGTCCTTGCTGCGGTCCTTGACCTGCATGTAGCCGTCGGGGTGCTGGACGCCGAGATCGCCGGTGCGGAACCAGCCGCCGGCAAATGCCTCGGCCGTGGCCTTCGGGTTCTTCAGGTAGCCCTTCATCACCGTGTTCCCGCGCAGCATGATCTCGCCCATGGTCTCGCCATCGATCGGCACCGGTTCGGCGGTGTCGGGATCGGCAACCATCACCGCCTCGACGGTGGAATGTGCAATGCCCTGGCGGGCCATCAGCCCCGAGCGATCGTCGAGGTCCATCGCCGTCCATTCGGGCTTCGGCCGGCACATGGTCGAGGGGCCGTAGCATTCGGTGAGGCCGTAGAGGTGGGTGACGCGGAAGCCCATGTCCTCCATTGCTGCGATGACCGCCGGCGCGGGCGCGGCGCCGCCCGTGGCGATGTCGACGAGATGGTCGAAACGGCGGTCAACATCGTCCGGGGCGTGGATCAGCATGGTCAACACGATCGGCGCGCCGCACATGTGGGTGACGCGCTGGGCACGGATGGCCGGAAAGATCAGATCCGGCTCGACCCGGCGCAGGCAGACGTGAGTAGCGCAGACTGCTGTCACCGCCCAGGTGTAGGTCCACCCGCAGCAGTGGAACATGGGCAGTGTCCATAGATAGACGGCCTCGGGCGACAACCCGAAGGCCAGCGCGTTGCCGAGCGCATTCAGGTAGGCACCTCGGTGGTGGTAGAGCACGCCCTTGGGGTTGCCGGTGGTTCCCGACGTGTAGAGGAGGCAGATGGACTGCCACTCGTCCTCCGGCGGCTCCCAGGCGAAGGCCGGATCGCCGGCGCCAAGGAACGCTTCGTAGTCGGTTTTGCCCAGACGCCTGCCGTCGCCATCGAACAGCGGATCGTCGATGTCGATCACCTCCGGGGGCGCATCCATGGCGGCCAGCGCCTCGGCGATGGTCGCCGAAAACTCCGTGTCGCTAATCAGCAGCTTCGATTCGGCATGGTCGAGAATGAAGGCGATGGTCTTGGCGTCGAGGCGGTAGTTCAGCGGGTTGAGGATGGCGCCGATCATCGGCACCGCGTAATGCGCCTCCAACAGTGCCGGCACGTTCGGTGCCATCACCGAGACGACGTCGCCACGGCCGATTCCCCGTGCCGTCAACGCCGAGGCGAACCGGCGCACCCGGGCGTAGAACTCGGCATAGGTAAACGCGGCGTCGCCGTGGACGACTGCGGTCTTGTCGGCCGCCACCGTGGCGGCGCGCGCAAGGAACGACAGCGGGGTTAGGGCCGCGTAGTTCGCCGCCCCCGGCGCAAGATGCGAGTCCGAGTCGGTGGCTGTGCTCATTGGAGTCCCCCCACCCCCGCGACCGTCTTGAAACGGCTCTCTTACGGGGCCAGAGGAAAGGATATCACGCCCGATCGGTGTCGGGGAACACAGCCCTCAGGGATAGGCGCAGGTCTCGCCCGCGGTGTTGACGAAACCGGTGGCTCCGGCAGTCACCGCGAAGCGGTGTTCGCGGTTGCCGGCGACGACGGCGTGATGAAGCGGCAGCACGCCCGTGGCCTCCGACGCCGACCCGTCGATCAGGGTGGCGCGCAGGGTGATCGGCACGGCGGCATCGAACCACGCTTCGGGGTTGCCGTTCACGTCCGCGGCCGAATTGCCCTTGGCGGTGATGGTCACCGCGCCGCCGCCAAAGTCGACGGAATCGTTGGCGCCGCTATGGAGCGGCGTACGCACGAAAAACCGCTTAGCCACAGGCTCGTCATCACAGTCCCGCCCCTCGGTGGCCGCGCTGACAACGAACCGCAAGCACTCGGCGCTGACGCCGGCGGCGAGCCGGGCATCGACGAGTTCGAGCAGTTCCTCGCGGTCTCCCTCGGGCACATCTCGGCGGTACTTTTCCCGCCATTCTTCGGCACGGGCACGCTCCGCAACGATGGCGGCGCGCTGATCGGACTCGGTCTGCCGAAGGCCGGTGATGACCGTGTCGCGCTCAGCGATCTCGCGCTTCAAGGCGGTCACCTCGCTTTCCGCCAGCGTGGAGCCGGATTCATAGGCATAGAGGCCGGCGACGACGATGACACCGACCGCGACGGCGGTTTTGAGGAAGGCAATCCGCGCCCGTCGGCGGCGCTGGCGCCTGTCCTCGTGAAGCCCGAGCGACATCTGTTCCCCTTCGACTGGCCTGCAGGACCTGCCGGCGACTCTAGCGCGTGGGTGGTTACCGGATGATTACCGGGCCCTGCGTCGGGGATCCGACCGATAGGAGAGTGGGCTCAGCGGGCGCGGTCGCCGAGGTCGGCATCCTTGGGGCGCGAGGCTTTGGGCGACCCGCGGTCTCCGCGTCTCCGGTCCTTGGCGCGGCGGTCTTCCTCCGCGCGACGGTCGGAAAGAAACTGGGCGCGTCGGTCGACAAGGCCCTGGCGCCTCTCGATGCCCTCCCAATCGATCGTGGTATCGCCATCACGGACCTGGCGCCGGCCGAGGCCGGAACGCCGGTCACCGTTGGTGCGCCGGTCCGTCGCGGCGCGCCGTTCGGGGCTCGATCGCTTCTCGGTGCGGTCAGACATGGCGCGAAAACCAACTCCCAGCGGCATCGTTGGCCGCCGTTCCCTCTTCTTTGGCCCATACGAGCAAAATCCGCGCCAGAAGAGGTTTGGTAACAAAACCAACACATTGGGCGATTGCGGAGGTTGGCGCCTGTAAACTAATCCGACACTCGGAGCGGCTCGAGACGGCGGTCGATGATCAGGGGATCAGGCGCCAGGTACCGTCGGTTTCGCGGCAGGCACGGCGAATCGCGCGCCGGGGGTCATCGCCGTCGACGGCAAGCGTGGTTTCGAATTCGCGGCAATGCTGGCCTTGATCGGTCCGGTAGGTGCGCACCGGCATCACGGTCCCCGTCGCACCGGATTCCGGATTGCGCCACTCGGAAAGCTGCCATAGGCGATTGTATTCGAGGGCATCCTGGGTATAGCGCCGCATGTAGGTGCGGTCGTCGGGCACCAGGTCCGATCCAAGGCCGCTGCCCACGTAGGTCCCGGCCGGCACGCCGGCCGCCTCGGCGGGCATGGGATCGTCCGGCTCGAACTCGGTGCCGACGGCAGGGCCGAAAGGCGACTCTTCCGCCGGATCGGCGGCACACGCGACGAGCGCCAGTGTGGCAAATGCCACGGTACAGACCTTGAACGCGTTCATCCCGCCCTCCACTGGCGTCGCCCACACACGTCCCAACCCTGAAACGATGAGGATCGCACACGAATCTTCTACCGAGCTGCATTGATCGTGACTCATTAACGGCTTGTTGATGGATGGCGTGATTCAAAGGGTGGGAAACGGTAGAGGAGTTTCCCATGGGCCTGGCCATTCCCCTTCGCTCGGACTACGACGGAT
>Ga0209568_1000231_pt1 | contig 19796 bp, 16 predicted proteins | sample WorMetOlspDAHAB2_FD_187406 | JGI IMG/M metagenome (GOLD analysis project Ga0209568, IMG submission 187406) | Marine gutless worms symbiont microbial communities from Max Planck institute for Marine Microbiology, Germany - Olavius sp. DAHAB.2... ...
GACTGGTACATGGACGGCAAGATCCAGATCGACCCGCTGATCACCCACAAGATGCCGCTCGACGACATCAACAACGCCATCGACCTCATGCACGCAGGCGAAAGCATCCGAAGCGTGGTGGAGTACTAGGTTCCGTGCTATCCCGTTCCGGTGAGGCCGCCAAGGGAACCCACGCGTACGACACCAATGATGGAGACTGAAGGTGATGGCGATCAAGTTGCTCAAGGAACACGGATGTTTTGGCGGTCGCCAGGCGTTCTACGAACATCAATCCTACGTTCTCGGCTGCGACATGCGGTTCGGCGTCTATTTCCCACCACAAACGGACTCCGATCGGCGACTGCCGGGGCTCACCTACCTGGCCGGACTGACCTGCACGGAAGAAACCTTCCTCATGAAAGGCGGTGCCCAACGCTTCGCCGCCCGGCACGGGATCATTCTGATCGCCCCGGACACCAGTCCGCGCGGCGCCGGAATCAAGGGCGAGGACGACGATTGGGATTTCGGCACCGGTGCCGGCTTCTACATCAACGCGACACGCGGCGACTGGGCCGACAACTACCACATGGAAGAATACGTGAGCGGGGAATTGCAGCAGATCATGCGGGAATTCCTGAACGTGGATGGCGACAATCAGGGTATTTTCGGCCATTCCATGGGCGGCCACGGCGCATTGACCCTGGCCGCGAAACATCCCTCCCTTTACGCCAGCGTTTCGGCCTTCGCCCCCATCTGCGCGCCCGCTCAGTGCCCCTGGGGCGAAAAGGCCTTCTCAGGTTATCTGGGCGACGACCGGGCCGCCTGGAAAGCCCACGACGCCGTCGAATTGATCCGCACCATTCCCGACGGCGAACGCAAGCCGTTGCTGGTGGATCAGGGCATGGACGACGAGTTCCTGGAGGTCCAGTTGAAGCCGGAGCTCCTGGAACAGGTTTGCGAGGAAACAGGCCATCCCCTCACCCTCCGCCGTCACGCCGGCTACGACCACAGCTACTACTTCATCTCCACATTCATGGAAGACCACCTAGCGCATCATGCTAAGGTTATCTGCGCGCCGTGAACCCTGGAGTTTCCATGGAGCTGCACTTCGTCACCGCATTGACCATCGGTTTCCTGGGATCAACCCATTGCGTCGGCATGTGCGGCGGCATCGTCGGCGCACTCAACGCCCAACAGCCCGACGCGAAGCGCCAGAAGCGCGGGGCACACCTTGCCCATCATCTCGCCTATAACGCCGGGCGGATCACCAGTTATGTGGCTGCCGGCGCAATGGCCGGCCTGATCGGCGCCCAGGCCGGCAAGTTGTCGCTGGACCATCTGGTGCCCGTCGGCACCTTGGTGGCCAGCCTGTTCCTGATCGCCCTCGGGCTGTACCTGGGCGGTTGGTGGCGGGCCATCTCAAGTTTGGAGAACGCCGGACAGTATTTGTGGAAATGGATCCGTCCCCTTGGACAACGCTTTCTGCCGGTCCGGGGCCGGCGGCATGCGTTCGGTTTGGGATTGGTCTGGGGTTGGTTGCCCTGCGGTCTCGTCTACTCGGCCCTGGCCCTGGCGCTCATTTCCGCATCACCCGCCGACGGTGCCTGGTTGATGTTCGGGTTCGGCCTCGGCACCCTGCCCATGTTGTTGGTCATGGGAAAGGCCGCCGAGCAATTGAGCACCATCGCGCGGCGCCCAGTCATCCGCCAGGCCGCCGGCGTTCTGATCATCCTGTTCGGCGCCTATACGGGCTATACGGCCATCGATGGTCATGGCCATCACCATCCGACGGCCCATCACGCCGCCAGCCCCGGCGAGATGCCGGGCACGACCCACGCCGCATCCTCATTCAGGCTCGGCAATGTAGGCTGGACGCCAAGCCACGGGAGCAACTGAGTCCGCCACCCCCAAGGAGCGGGAGGAATTCAATACAACCAGGAGGCTGCTGGCCGACATGGCGACGGCGGCAAACAGCGGATTGAGCGCCCCGGAAAGCGCCAGCGGAATGGCCACGGCGTTGTACGACAAGGCCCATCCCAGGTTCTGGCGGACCCGGCGGCGGACGGTGAAGATCAGCTCGAAGGCGTTGAACAGGCGTTCCAAGTTATTTCCGGGAATGACCACATCGGCGGCCTCCGCCGCGAGCGCCGACGGCGCGCCGAAGGCGACACCAAAATCGGAGGCGGCCAGGGCCGGCGCGTCGTTGGTGCCGTCGCCAACCATCACCACGGCACCATCCTTCCGCAATTGCCTGACCACCGCCGCCTTGGCCTCCGGCGGCACGCCGGCGAACACGGCATCCACATGGTCCTCGAACCCGCTCGGGTGTTCCGCTCCCGTCAGCAGGATAGTGCGGCATTGTTCCTTGAGCCGGTCGATGACGCGTTTCCATTCGGGGCGGCTGGTGTCGCGGGTGACGATGGCCCCGTGGACCTCGCCGTCCCAGCCCACATAGGAGACGGCGTCGTCCCCCAGCGATGCCCCGGCAAGCCGATCCGCTATACCCTTCGACGGTTCCCAACCCAGGACCATGAACAGCGCCCGGCTGCCGACGGCGACGCGCCGCTCACCGACCCGGGCAACGGCACCCTTGCCGGCGTGGATATCCAACCCGGTGCCGGTCATGGTCGAATCCAGACGCGCGATGGCCCGGGCGATGGGATGCGGTGAAAGGCGTTCGACGGCGGCGGCATAGACGGCGACCTCCGGGGACCCGATAACCTCCGTCACCGTCATATCGCCGGTCGAAAGGGTGCCGGTCTTGTCCAAGGCGACGATGTCGACGGATCTGAGCTTTTCGAAAGCATCGGCACTGGTGACGATTATCCCCTGGCGAAGCCCGGCGCTGACGCCGGCGGCCGTGGTCAGCGGTACGGCAAGCCCGAAAGTGCAGGGGCACGACACGATCAGCGTGGCAAGCCCGGTCAGCACGGCAGTGCCCAAGTGCCCCCCGTAAAGATACGTAAACACGGTCACGCCGCCGGCAAGGAACAGAACCAACGGCACGAACAGACGGGCCACCCTGTCGGCCAGGCCGAAGGCGCCGGCACTGGAGCTTTGCACGTTCCAAAGCACGCGGGCCAGGTTGTCCATCTGGCTCTCCACCAAATCACCGACCCGGATTTCCAACTCTCCCTCGACGACGACGGATCCACCCAACACGGGCTCGCCCGGTTCCCGCGAAACCGGGAACGGCTCGCCGGTCATCAGGGATTCGTCCACCGCCGCGGCGCCGAAGACGATCGTGCCGTCCACGGGAACGGGCTCGCCCTCGTGGATGATCACGTGCTCGCCGGGTTCCAGCTCGTCAATTTCAAGCAGCCGGAAATCGCCCCCCCATCGGGTCCGTGCCTTCGGCGCCCATTTCTGGAGAATTTCCGACAATTCCCGGGTCACCTCGATCTTGGCGTTTCGTTCGATATAACGGCCAACGGTCACCACGGCGACGATCATCACCGCCACATCGAAATAGAGATCCAGGGACCCCGCCAGGAGCCGCGCAACGCTGTATCCGTAAGCCGCCAGAATGGCGATGGCCAGGAGGTTATCCATGTTCCACGCCCGCGCCCGCCAACCAATCCACGCGCCGCGGAAAATGGGTGCGCCAACGTAGACGATCATCATCGTCGAGAAGATCATCATCGCCCAGGGCGCCACATGATCGACCAGCCATCCGATGGGCGCCAGCTCCTGGGCGTCGACGACTCCAAGGTGGACCGGATAATAGAGGGCCAGGTAAATCATCATCACCAACCCGGCGAGCGCAACGCCGGTGACCAGGCGCAACAGATCCGGCCTGTAGTCGTAGGGCGGCGCATCCTCGGTGCTGAAACGGGCCCGATAGCCGGTCGTTTTCAACGCCGCGGGGAGGTCCGTCTCGTCGATAATCTCGGGGTCGTAGATGATTTTGGCCGTCGATGTCGCATAACTTGATTGCGCGAACTTGATTCCATCGATCTCCTCGGCCAACCGGTTGATCAGCAATTCGCACGACGAACAGTGCATGCCTTCGATTCGCAGGAAGGCTTCCTTGCCGTCCGGGAGTGGCGGTTCCGGCACGCTGGAGGCCGCGCCGTCCGCGGCGAACACGCCGGGGCCGAAGTTCCGGTAGACCTCCTTGCACCCGAAGCAACAGAACCGCCGGCCATCGGACACCACCGGCGGAACCGGCACGGGCAGGCCGCAGAGTTCGCACGCCGATGAGCTTGTTATATGTTGCATAGCGTCCTTGTCGCGAAGGCCACGACGGCCTTCACCGGATGCTAGAGATAAGCGGCGAAATATCTAAATCAGAAATTCCTATGAATCGATAAATTTAAATCAATAAAAATCGACCGACGTTAAGCGTATCCTTTTTCCCGTCAAATTTCGATAACGGTGCGGCTGCGGCAAAGCGCCGATCTTGCAGGTTTGGTTTTTCACCGACGGGGAACGCAGAAATGCTTGAATCCTTTTATCTCACGGGCTGGGGCGCATTCGCGATGATGCTCTTCATGCTCATTCCGTTCATGGCCGTCTTCATCTGGGTCGTCTACCGCAAGTCCTTCGTCGATTCGTCTCCCAGCAATGCCGAGCGGGCGAAATACGTGCGCGTGGAGTGGGCCTGGATCTCCTTCGTGGCCGCCGTCTTCGTCGTGGTCAACATGGCGAGCATCGACTTCATGCCGACGGTCCGGACGGCCCAGGCGGCGGCCTCCGGCGCCGACATCACGGAGGTCAACTTCAGCGCCGAATCCTGGTCCTACGACCTGCCGGAGGTGAAACTCGAGGTCGGCAAGCCGGTGCGTTTCTCGGGCAAGAGCCTGGACACCATGCATGGCTTCGCCATCTACCACCCGAACGGCAAGGTCCTGTTCACCATGATGCTGATGCCGGGCATGGAAAACCCGACGTCGCTCATCCACACATTCACCGAGCCCGGCACCTATATCGTCCGCTGCCTTGAGTATTGCGGCGCCGCGCACCACGAGATGCGCGACGAACTGGTTGTCGTCGCGGCCGGCGGCTGAGCCAGGGCAAGGAAGGATCACGAAATGCTGACAGCAACGAAAATTCTGCAAGGCACCCCGGTCTTCAACCGCATGTTCCCGGTCGACGAAGACCGCAGCCTCGAGGAGATCAACTCCTGGCCGGCCTTGATGATCGTCACCTCGTTCGTGTGGCTGGCGGTGGCGGGCCTCCTGGGCGTCGCCATGCCGCTCATCCAGCGCTTCGAACTGGGCACGGATCTGTTTTACACGGCGCTGACCGCACACGGGGCCGCACTGGCTTTCCCGTTCACCTTCCAGCTCATGGTCGGGATCAGCCTGCACCGTTCCGGCGGTTGCGTGGGCAAGCCCATCAGCGGCGCCCTGCCGGCCCTCACCTATATTTTCATGAACCTGGGCGCGGCCCTCCTGACGGTCGCCATCCTGATGGGCTTCAACATCAGCCTGGTGGTGATGTTCCCGCTGCCGGTGGTCGGCGTGGCCACGGGCCAGTGGTCCATGGGCGTGTTGGTGCTCGGATTCACCGGCATCGCCTTCGTTTTGACGACGATGATCTATCTCTACCCGGTGACCGTGCTGAAGATGCTGTTCTTCGGCGAGCGGCGCGAGGACCTTATCCTCTCCGAACGCACATTGGATGACCCGGGCATGCTGGGCATGGTGCTGGCGGTCATGGTGCTGTTGATCATGGGCACGCCGTTGATGATCGTCGCTTCCTACGTGCTGTTGGCGCTCTACGGCATCATTCCCTTGGACGCCGTTGCCTGGGCGACCAAGCCGGTGGTCTTCCAGTTCGCCTTCTTCACCTTCGCCCACAACCTGATGGAAGCCATGGCCCTGATGGTGATCAGCGGGGTTTACGCGACGCTGCCGCTGTATCTGGCCGACGGCACGCGCGAGCTTTACTCCAAGCGCCTGGCCAACATCGCGCTCTGGATCCTGCTGCTGACGTCCTTCAGTTCCTTCTTCCACCACTTCATCACGCTCTTCCCCAACCTGCCGGCGACCCTCGCCTACCACGGCAACATCATGAGTTGGGGGACCGGCATCGGCGCGGCGCTCAGCATCTTCACGATCCTGGCGACCATCTGGAAGCACGGGTTGCAGAAGAGCCCGGGCATCCTGATCTGCCTGATGGGCTTCGTGCTGTACATCCTGGACGGCGCCAGCGCCGTGGTCACCTCGAACGTGGCGTGGTCGTTCCAGCTGCACGGAACCATGTGGCAAAGCGGTCATACCATGACCGTCATTTTCGCCATGGCGATGATGTGGATGGGCGTGATCTACCACCACTACCCGGTGATGACCAACCGCACCCTCGACGACAAGATGGGCATGTGGTTCGTCTGGCTCTATTCCATCGGCGGCATCGGTGCCGCCCTGGTAATGCTGGCCGGTGGATCGGACGGCATGCCGCGCCGCCATGCCGACTGGGCGCAAGGCGGCTGGATGATCTACGGCGACCTGATCTTAGTGTTCGGCCTGCTGATGGGAGTCGGGTTGGTGGTTTACGCCTTGGATCTGATGAAATCCCGGCAGATCGCTGGGATCGGAGGTCCGGCCTCGGCGCCGGAGGCCGCCGAATAGTTCTCCCCGCCTGACGGCTCAAGTCCCGGCGCGAAAGCACCGGGGCTTGAGCCAGGGGCGGCCCATAATCGCTCGGCACCCCTTCCGTCTGTTCAATCTCGCCAACCAAGGTCAGGTTTTTCATGGAGGCCACCTCTCCACGCGTTGAACAAAATCACCGGTTCGGCATGGCCGCCCAGCCCGTGTATCGGTTGCACAACTACGCCCTTCTGATGAAACCCCGGGTCATGTCGCTGGTTGTGTTCACCGGCGTGGTCGGCCTGATCATGGCGCCGGGAACTGTCGATGCGTTTACCGGTGCCGTCGCCGTTCTCTGCATCGCTTTCGGCGCCGGCGCCGCCGGGGCCATCAACATGTGGTACGACCGGGACATCGACGCCCACATGAACCGGACCATGAACAGGCCACTGCCCGCCGGGCGGCTGCGCCCCGCAGAGGCCCTTTGCCTAGGCATCCTTTTCGCCGTGGGTTCGGTTATTGCCATGACGGTCGTGGTCAATGCCGCGGCCGGGACCCTGCTGGCCGTCACCATCGCCGTCTACATCTTCATCTACACCATCTGGCTGAAGCGCCGCACCCCACAGAACATCGTCATCGGCGGCGCCGCCGGGGCGTTCCCGCCGATGATCGGGTGGGCCGCCGTCACCGGCGGCGTGGATGCCGGATCGGTCGTCCTTTTCATGATCATCTTCATGTGGACGCCGCCCCACTTCTGGGCCCTGGCCCTGTTCCGTACGGAGGACTACGCCCGGGTCAATGTCCCCATGCTGCCGGTGGTGGCCGGCCGGGGCGAGACCAAGAAGCAGATATTGATCTATACGGCGTTGCTGGTGCCGGTCACCCTGGCGCCCAGCGCCATCGGCATGGCGTCGCTGTTCTATGGCGCCGTGGTGTTTATCCTCGGCCTGCGCTTCGGTCATCACGCCGTTCGGGTTTGGCGCGATGATACAATGGACAACGCCCGCGCCATGTTCCTGTTCTCGATCCTTTATCTTTTTCTGGTTTTCGTTGCCCTACTGGCGGACAAGGGCCTGTCGTCCCTACTCTGACCCTTCATCCGAGCGCGCCAGTTGCGGCTTCTTGTCCCGCGCCAGGTCGGCCTCCGCCGTAAACGCGGTTGCGTCCAGGAAATCGTGGAAATGCACGACCGTCGTTTGCGGGCCGAGCATGATGACGCCATAGGCCGGCGGTTCATGGCTGCGCACCAGATGTCGCGTTTCCTCGAAGCGCAACGCGACCTGATGCGCGGTGCCGCGGATCGATGAAAACGGAATGCCGATCCAACTGCCGGCAGTGGGCCTATGAACGTGCCCGAAAAAGATATGCCGAACGTTGCGAAACGGCGCGATGGTGTCGGCCAGCAGGTGATCACCCTTCAGCAGCCGCATGCGGTCCATGTTGGGAATGCCGATGTCGAAGGGCGGATGGTGGAGAAACAAGAAGATCGGCCCGTCTTTGCCGCCCTTCAATTGTTGGGTCAGCCATTCCGCGCGCCGCTCGCAGAAACCGCCGTGCTTCTCGCCGGCCTCGACGGTATCGACGAAAATCAAACGCCCCGCTGAAGTGTCGACGGACGATTGAATGAACCCGTTGTCGTCCGTCGACGTCTCCGGCAATATGGACAACAGATTGTCGCGTGAATCGTGATTGCCGACCATCAAACGATAGGGCATGGGCAGGCGTATCAGAATCTCGGACAATGCCTCGTAGGCACCGATTTCGCCTTTGTGGGCAAGATCGCCGGTGAGGACGCAGAGCTCCGCATCGGCGTGGTTTCGCCGCACATCCTCGATGCAGGCGGTCAGGCGTTCATGGGGATCGACGCCATGCATTTCCCGCCGTTCCGGAACCAGGTGCGTATCCGTGATCTGAATAATCTTCATGATCTGTGCTGGCTTTCCTCGTCCGTGTGGGTTTGTCGGTTGCGACGCCGCATCATTGGACCCACCCCCGATCGAGATAGGTGGTTGATCCGACTCGCGTGTACTTCAGGTGTTGAGCCCTGCCGTCACGTTCGACGGAAGCGGCAAGGGACTCCGCGGCGGGCGGGGCGGCGTCGGTGCCGGCAAGGGATTCCACCAGCACCCGGCCTTCCATGGTTGGCGGCGGCGCCAGCCCGAGAAGTTCAAGCACGGTCGGCGCGACATCAATGATGCCGGCCGGATGCGCGGACAGCGTCCCGGTCCTGAACAGCGATCCCTGAGCGGCCAGAAGCATGGTCAGTTCCTTCGGGTGAAGTCCGCCATGGGTGCCGCCGCCTTCCGGGTAGGCACCGTTGTAATGGCAACTGCCGACGACACCGCCATGCACCGCGTCATCGTTGTGCATGATGTAAAGAATTTCCGGCGATCTGGGATGATCCATCTGAACCAAGGCATGGTCGAAGGTGCCGGGGACACTGCCCTCGACGCCATCGCCATCCGGCGTGCAGACGATCCCGCACCAGGCCTGCTCGAAAAGCCACTCGGCCATCGCCGAGATCAACGCCGGGTCCCGGTCGCGGACCTTGAGGGAGCCGCTGTAAGACGTGTAACCGGCGAAGTCGGCACCGTCGGCGAAATGGTCGCCGACCCGGAAACCCGCCTTGGCCGCCTCGCCATTGACGTCGATCCGACGGCTGGTCGTCAGGTGGCCGTGATCGGAAAGCGCGATGATCTGCAGTCGGTCTTCGAGTTCCGATTCCCGCCGCCAGTCGAGGATGCGGCCGAACTGTGCATCGACGTGCCGAATGGCCCGCGCCAACTCGTCCGACGCGACGCCGTGATAGTGCTGGGTTTGATCCGGGTCGGTGAACCAGACCACCATGATATCCGGCTGATGTCGGGGATAGATGGACTCGATGACCATATCCGTTTGCAGCCGAATGGCGTCGATGTCCGGCCGTGCCGATTGGGCAAGCGGGCCGTGGATACCGATCAATTCCCGCGCCACGTCCGGGGGCCATGAATCCTCCCAGTTCCGGAACCCAAGGCTGATATGTCCGTGATCCTTGGCGCGCGGGTTCATCAGGCGCGATGTGCCGCATGAACCGGTGAGCAACGTCGCCATGCTGTATCCCGCTTCGGCGGCGATATCGCCAAGGCTGGGCGTGGTCAGAAGGTGGCCGCCGTAGACCGCCATGCCGGCCTCGATGTCGGAGACCATGTTGGGCCGGAAACTCTGATCGTCAAAGATGTTCGGGTCGAAATACTTGTTGTGGACAACGCCGTTACGCCGCGGTGTCGCGCCGGTCGCCAGGGCGACGGCGGCGGGTCGCGTCGAAGAGGGGAAAATGGTCCGGGCATTGGTGAAATTGACGCCCTCATCCAAGAAACGGCTGAGATTGGGCATCGTGCCCGGCGCCACCATGTCCGGACGCAGGCCGTCGAAAACGACGATCAGGAATAGCGGATGGGTACTCATGAAATGTGTTCCCCATTGGCCGCCGGCCCGATCAGGTCGGCATAGTCCTCTCGGCGTGACGCCGCCGCCAGAAGCAGCCGCGTATAATCGTGGGTCGGCGCGTCGAAGACGGCGCCGGTCCGACCGGCTTCCACGACCCGCCCCTCCTGTAGGACCACCGTTTGGTCGGCGACCTGTTTGACGACACCGAGATCATGGCTGATGAACAAACACGCGGCCCCGGTCTTGCCCTGGATTGCCTTGAGCAGCCGCAGGACATGCGCCTGCACGGAGACATCCAGCGCCGAGGTGATTTCATCGCACAGAATGAGGTCGGGGTTGGCGGCGAAGGCGCGGGCGATGGCAACCCGTTGCTGCTGGCCGCCGGAGAGTTGCCTGGGGAACCGTTTCAGCAGGTCCGCCGACAATTCCATATCCTCCAGCAGTTCGACGGCCCTGTCGCGGGCGGCCTGGCCCTTGATGCCGAAGAATATTTCTTGCGGGCGGGTCAGGATGGCCTCGATCCTGCGGCGCGGATTGAGGGAAGACAGGGGATCTTGGAAAATCAGCTGTATCCGCCGCCTCAGTTCCTGGGATCGATGCTTATCCGTTACACCGATGGAAGAGCCGTCGAAAAGAACCTCACCGCTTGTCGGCGCCACCAGCCCGACGACGACGTTCGCCAAGGTCGATTTGCCGCTTCCGGATTCACCGACAAGCCCGAGCGTTTCGCCCTGCCGCAACTCGAACGATACGTCGTCGACGGCAAGCTGTTCCTGCTGGGGATTGAACAGGGCCTCGATGGACCAACGCTGGGAATAGCGGAATGACATATGGTCGAGTTTCAGCAGCGGGTCCTCGGCGTCTTCCGTCGCCGGCGTCGCTTTTTCAGGAATCTCCGCGTCGATACGCGGGATCGCCGCGACCAGCATTTTCCCGTATTCGGTCTGCGGCGCCGCGAAAACCTGTGACGCCTTGCCCCTCTCGACAACCTTGCCGTCGAGCATGACCAGAATGTTTTCGCAGATGTAGTCGGTCAGGGTCAGGTCGTGGGTGATGTAGACGAGTGCCGTTCCCAGCCGGTCGCGCAACTCCTTGACCAGTTTCAGAACCTGCATTTCCGTCGTCGTATCGAGCGCCGTCGTCGGTTCGTCGAGGATCAGGATGTCGGGCTGACACGCCAGGGCACCGGCGATCACCACCCGCTGGCGTTGGCCGCCGGAGTTTTCGTGCGGGAAGCGGTCGTAGATTTTTTCGGGCTCGGGAAGGTTGGTGCCGTCGAACAGTTTTAGGGTCGAGAGGCGGGCCGCCTGGGCGCCCAGTTCCTGATGGATCTCCAGGATCTCGTCGATTTGCGGGCCCACCTTCATGTGGAAGGTGAGCGACGTCAGCGGGTCCTGGGGGACCATGGCCATGCGGCTGCCGCGCAGGGCGCGGATCTGGTCGTCGTCGAACTGGAGGATGTCCTCGCCATTCAACAAGACCTCGCCGCCGGCAATGACGCCGCCGGGCCGGCAATAGGCCATGAGGGCGCGGGCCAGGGTCGTCTTTCCGCAACCGCTTTCGCCGACGATGCCCAGAGTGTCGCCGGCTTCGAGCGAGAAGCTGACGTCGTCGACGGCCATGGTCAGCTCGCGGGAGGAGGGATTGCGATAGCCGACCTTCAGGTTGTTGACTTCGAGAAGCGCCATCTCAGCCCCCGTCCATGCCGCGCGCGGCGTCCAGGCCGAGGGCGTTGGCGAGCCCGTCACTGGCGAAATTGAGTCCGACGACGAGGGTGCTGATGAACACGGCGGGCAACAAAATCAGCCATGGCGCCTCGTAGATCTGATTGACCCCCTCGGAAACCATCAAACCCCAGTCCGGGGTCGGCGGCGAGATGCCGAGACCGAGGAACGACAGGGCGCTGACGATCAGGATGGCCGAGGAGGTCCGAATGGCGAACTCGACGACGACGACTTCGATGACGTTCGGCGTCAACTCCCGGAAGATCACCGACAAGGCCGATTCGCCGCGCAACCGGGCCGCCTTTACATAAGCCAGGGGGACCTGGGTCAGGGCTTGCGCCCGAATGGTCCTGACGGCGCCCGGAAAGTAGCTGAGGCCGATGACGATGGTCAGGACGGTAACCGAGCGGCCGAAGCCGACGACGAACAGGGCAACGAACAGAATTCCCGGGATGGACAGCTTGGTATCGACGATGCGCATCACCACGTCGTCGTAGTAGCCGCCCAGGTGGGCCGCGGAAACGGCGAAGAAGGTGCCCAGAATCACTGCACCCAGGACACCGATCATGGCCACCGTGATGGATGTCCGGCCCCCCATCATCAACCGCGACAGGAAGTCGCGGCCCAGGACGTCCGTGCCGAGAAGGAAATCGCCATGGCCGGGCGGCGTCATCGGCACACCCACCAACTGTGTCGGTCCATAGGGTATGAGCAGCGGCGCAAATAGCGCGTTCAGAAGATGCAGCGTGACCAGCGCCACGCCGATTGCCGTCCCCGGGCTATGGGTGACGATGGAATACAGGGATTTATCGTTCGCTAACATGGCTTCTCACTCTCGGGTCGAGGGCGATGATGGCGAAGTCGGCCAGCAGGTTCATGAGCACGACCAGGACGGCGCCGAGGAAGGCGATCGCCTGGACCACGTGTACTTCGCGTGTATCCACCGCCTCGATCAGTTCGATGCCCAGCCCGGGATAGCCGAACACCTTCTCGACGACGATCAGCCCGGACAGCACACCGGCCATGTAAAGGGCCATGGCATTGAGGGTCGGCAGGACCGAGGCCGGCAGGACATGGCGCAGCACGATGCTGCGTTCGGGCACGCCGGAGAGGCGCGCGCGTTCGACGAAATCGCTGTTCATGGTCTCGATGAAGCCGGCCCGCAACAACCGGCTCAAATGCGCCACGTGGCCGATGATCACGGTTAGGGCGGGTAACAGGGAAACGGCCAGAAGGGTCAGCGGATGGGCGTCGTTGGAAGCCGTGATGACCGCCGGGAACAGCGGTATCCAGACGGCGAAGAAAATTATCAGGACGGTCCCGATGACGAAGTCGGGAATGGAGTATCCGATGATTGTCGTTGTCGAAACCACGGCATCGGCGCGGCGGCCCCGAAAGTATCCCGCGGTGGCGCCGATGGCGAAAGCGACGGGAAGAGTGATCAGGGTGATGACGGCCCCGAGCTGGAGAGAATTGAGCAGCGGATTGAAGACGATGTCGCCGATCGGGATCTTGTCGACGATGGTGACGCCGAAATCACCGACGAGGGCGCCCGATAGCCAGGTGAAGAAACGTATGGGCGCCGGCACGTCGAGGCCAAGGTCGCGGCGCATTTCCTCGATGTCTTCATCGGTCATGACGCTGACGTCGTCCTCGGTGAGGTAGACGTCGAGGGCATCGCCGGGCAACACCTCGGTCGCCAGGAAGACGAAAACGGCGACCAGGAACAGGATGAGGACGGATAGCAACGTGCGACGTAGCATCGCTTTGAGCATCAGATCACTCTCACCATCATTACCATCGATTCCGCCATGACGAAGGCTCCCCGGCATCACGCCGTGGGAACAGGGGCGGAGGGGGAACGCCGGTATTCAGGCTTTCCTTGTTCCCCCTCCGGCGCTCGAAGATTACGACTTCCAGACGGTGTTGAACCTGCCCGACCAGCCTTGTGAATGGGCTTTCCATCCATGCACGTTGGAGCGGAAGACGTCGATGGTCCGCCGACCGATGACAAACAGGGTCGGCACCTCGTCTTGCAGGATGCGCTGCATTTCGTGGTAGATGGCGCGCCGTTCCTTCGCATCACCCGTCGCCATGGCCTTCTTGTAGAGCGCGATATATTCGTCGCCCTTCGGATTCGGATGCCAATAGCCACTCTCGTTGTAAGTGGGACGCGCCATGCGGAACAGGTTGGCGGCCGGGTTGCGCGGGCCCACGGGGCCCATGGCGAACCGGTGCTTGCGGGTCTTCTTCTTATCCTCGACCCGCCATTTCCTATAGCCGCTCTTCTGCTTCAACTCGATGGGCATGGTGATACCGGCGTCCTTAACCGATTCCGACATCACCTGGAAGACGCGGTCGATCTCCGGATAGTAGCTCGAATAGTAGAGCGTCGGCAGGGTGATGCCGCCCGCATATCCGGCTTCGGCCAGCAGTTTCTTCGCCTTGGCGACGTCGCGGACCGGGTTGCGGGCCAGGAAGTCCGCGTTGAAGTCGGCCATGTGGGTGTCGTTGGGAACCCACGCGTATTTGCCGCCGTAGACGATATCGATGATCTTTTGCCGGTCGACGGCCAGGGTCAACGCCTGACGCACGCGCTTATCCATGAAGGGCGAGCCTTCATACTTCGGCATCACCACCAGCATCTGCGAGCCGGCCTTGGCCACATCGACGGTGGTGTCGGGCATCTTCTCGAACTGCGGCGCCATGGCCGGGTCGATGGACAAGATCATGTCGAACTGTTTCGAGCGGAATCCATTCATCGCCGGCCCCATGGAAGGCTGATAGACGACTTCCAGGGTGTCGAGATAGGGGCCATCGCCCCAGTAGTCCTCGTTCGCTTCGTAGACGACGCTCCGTTTCGGGTCGATCTTGGCGAACTTGAACGGGCCGCTGCCGATGCCGTCCAGACCGATCTTGTCGATATCCGCCGCCGGCATGATCGCTTGGCGATACTCGGCCGCCCACCAACCGAACTCGGCGTTCGGTGTTTTCATGAAAAACCGCACCCGGTTGGGGCCGGCCTTTTCGACCTTGGCCAGCATTTTCTTGGCGAACGACGTGCCCTTCTTCTTGTGACGGTGAAAATCATAGGACGAGATCACGTCGTCGACCGTGAGATCACGGCCGTCGTGGAACTTGATCTCTTCGCGGATGTCGACCTCCCAAACGGTCTGGTCGTCCTCAACCGCTTCCCACTTGGTCGCCACTTCCGGCTGCACGTTGATGTCTTGATCGACCCAAGTCAGCGCGTTGTAGACGTTCTTTGTCCGAATATGGAGGCCACTGTAGGGATGTTTGGCGGTCTTGAGGCTCTTGTGTTTCGAATTGCGGGTCAAAATCGCGTAGGTCAGTTTGCCGCCCTTTTTCGGCGTCGCCGCCAGTGCCGATCCGGCGGAAAACACATCTGCCATTGACAGGGCCAGCATTGATGAACCGGCGCCGACGAGTACGTCGCGGCGGCTCGGATTCTTGTATTTCCCCATAATTCAATCTCCCTTTGTCGATTTAAGGTTCTCCGGAAACGCCGGAGACCACGCAAAACCTTCGCCCCAATCGAATTATCCTTATTGTTAGTGGGGATTATTCGATTTTGATGGCAAACCGATGTGCCAACAAGTTGCGATTTCGTATAAGCCATATCGGTTTTTGCTATTTGTAGTGCGGCCCCGTAACATTCGTATGAACCTTCCAGGAAATTGGCCGCTCTGAATCAAGATGCTTTATACGCAATTGCGTTCGTTTCATGTGGTCGCCCGCGAAGGAAGCGCGACCAAGGCGTCGCGCGTCCTCAACGTGTCGCAGCCGACGATCACCACGCAAATCAAGGAGTTGGAAGCCCGCTATCAGTTGGAGTTGTTCCGCCGTCACGGCCGGCGCCTGGAACTGACGGACCTGGGCCGGGAACTGCTCTCTATCACCCAGCGGTTTTTCGATGTGGAGGGGGAAGTTTCCGGTTTCCTGGAAGCCGCCCATGACCTTGTCCGCGGTCACTTGCGCGTCGGTGCCGTCGGGCCCTACCCGTTAATGAAATTCCTGAAACACTATCGGGCGAGTTTCCCGGAGGTGACGGTATCCGTCGATTTGGGGAACTCGGAAGATGTGCTGCGGGGATTGCGTGAACAGCGCACGGATATCGGTATCGTTTCGCAGATCAAAGCCACGCCGGACATCCTCATCACCCCCTTCGGACGGCAAAGCATCGTCGTGTTTGTCTCTGTCGATCATCCGTGGTCGCGCCGCGCCAGTATCAACCTGACCGACCTGGACGGCCAGAACGTGGTCATGCGCGAAGAAGGATCGATGACCAGGCGCGCCTTCGAGAAGGCTCTCAAGGAACGCAAGGTCCGGCCCAACTTGGTGATGGAGGCCGGCAGTCGGGAGGCCGTTTGGGAGGCCGTTGCGGAAGGCCATGGGATCGGGGCCATATCGGAGATCTCGTTGCTTCCCGATTCCCGCATCAAACCCCTGCCCATTGCCGATCATCAGATTCAAACCCGCATCGATGCCGTTTGCTTGAAACAGCGCCAGCATTCGAGTGTGGTCAGGGCCTTCATTCAATTGGTCGAAGCCGTCGACGGAGAAAGCCTCGGTTTTATGGGAGTACCGCCAAGCTGAATATCCGCTTTTGGCACTTCTCGGACGAATAAACTTGGCTGATATTCCGTTGGCTATTGGCTTCAGAATGGCGAGGCTCAACGTCACCAGCGTACGTGGACGTTCTTGACCTGGGTATAGCTCAGCAATTCGTCGAAGCACTCTTCCTGGCCAAGACCGCTCGACTTCCAGCCGCCATAGGGCGCACCGAGATAGCGGCCATTGGTATTGATCCAGACATAACCGGCCTCGACCCGATCGACGGTCTCGAGTGCGGTGCGATAGCTCTCGGTTACGATAAGCGCCGTCAAGCCGTATTCCAGCCCATTGACCGCCTCGATCATGGCGTCGTAATCGCTCCAGGTCATGACCGACATGACAGGACCGAAGATTTTTTCGCGGGCGATACGCATGTCGGTCGTGACGCCGTCGAACACCGTTGGAAGAATGAAGAAACCATTGGCCAGCGCCGGATCATCCGGCCCCCTGCCGCCCGTCAGCAGTTTGGCGCCGTCCTTGTTGCCGGCGGCGATATAGCCCTTCACGCGCTCGTACTGACGTTCGGAAACGACGGGGCCGACCTCCTTGTCGTCTTCCCACGGCAGTCCCACCGGCAACGCCTCGGCAAGGCGCACCACTTCCTCGGCGATGGCATCGTGCAGGCTTTCGTGGGCAAAAACCCGGGAAGTAGAGCTGCAGGATTGTCCCTGCCGGTTCATGTTCATGCCTTTAATCGCAAGACTTGCCGCCTTCTTGGGATCGGCGTCGGGGAACACGATGATTGGATTCTTGCCGCCAAGCTCGAGCGACACATGTTTCAATCCGTCTGCCGCATCTCTGGCAATTGCCTTGCCGGTCGCGACTGAGCCGACAACACCGATGCGATGCACGTCCGGATGGCGGACCATTGCCCGTCCGGTCGCGGCGTCGCCGGTCACAACATTGACAACACCGGGCGGCAGCACGGCATCACAGATTTCCGCAAAACGAAGGCTGGAGAGCGGTGCCTGTTCGGACGCCTTGACGACAACCGTGTTCCCGGCGGCAAGCGGCGCGGCCGCTTTCTCGGCACAGAAACGGAAAGGATGATTGAACGGGTTGATCTTGGCGACAACACCGTAAGGTTGACGCCGCGTGAAGTTCAGATGACCCGGCTGTTCAGAAAATGATTCACCCTTTATTTCGCGAATAAGCCCAGCAAAGTAGTCCATAGTATCGGCGGACCAATCGACGTCGCCTTTCATACCGACCAAGGCATTCCCGGAATCGACGCAATCCATCATGCCAAGCTCATCGCGGCAGGACCGCCACGCATCCGCGAGGCCTTCCAACAGGCTGGCACGCTCCTTGATGGGAATCCGACTCCAATCGTGGAATGCAGCCTTCGCGGCGGCAACCGCCCGGTCGACATCGCTTTCATCGGCCAGCGGGACTTCTCCCAGATGGGTGCCGGTGGAAGGATTGATGCTTTCGAAACGGCTGCCGGTGGCGCTCTCTTGCCACTGTCCTCCGATATAGAGCCCCTTCGGCGTAAACCCGAGATCCGGGTCAGATTGACCAACCATTCTCTTCCTCCTCAGGGAACGATCGCGGCGTGTCGCATTGTCACGTTAACCGATGTGCGCAGGCCGGGTATTGTCGGCCCCAGGTGCGTGCCACTGGCAGTAAACCTGACAATGCCTACCAAACGCCTGCCCGGGCGCGCTTGTCAATCCCGGTTCGCGCTCGGCACGCGGCCATATTCCCCGCCATCGGCGGGCTTGTGCATGTGCCCCTCCGAAACGGCGCGGTCGAGCCAAGCCCGGGCTTGTACCTCCTCGATCCGGAAATGAGCGGCCACCTCAGGCGCGCTCAACGGCTCGGCGGCGATGTTCAGCAGTTCGGCCAGAAACTGAGCGTAAAGATCCGCCCCCGCCTGCGTCGCCATCGGTGCCGTCGCGGAATGCCGGCGGTCGATGAAGTATTTGCGGATATCGGCGCAAGCCGCCACCTCCTCTTGCGTAATCGGTTGGTACCCCAGATGGAGAAGCGCCAGGTTTCCCTGCGACACGGTCTTGCCGCTGCGCACAAAAGCCGGCACCCAGCCTTCGGACCGGTTTTCCTCGGCGCCCGACCAGATGCCGCCGCGCCGCCGGGTCTCGACGATCACCGCAACGTCGGAAAGCGCGTACTGATATTTGTTGATCCGCATGGCATTGGCCACGGTGAAGCGGGTGTCAGGCGAGAACGGTGTCACCATGGTCATCGCGCCGTCGGCGAGGGGGCCGCGGTTGCGTTTCGCGGAGACGGCCTTGATCAGGCTGTCGGAAACGACGCTGACGACGCTGCCGCCGACGGCAAGGGTCGTCGAAATGGCCTCCCTGTCGACGCCGCGCATGTCGCTGGAGATCACGGTCATGGCGGCTTCGCCGCAACGCCGGCCCATGAGCCGGGCGAAGGCGAGGCCATCGGGTCTGCTGTCGCGCGAGCCAATGACGCAGACACCACCACGGCAAAGCCGGTCCGGGTCGCCGGCGCCGAACAACAACGGCGAGACCGCGGACTTGAGCCGTTGGCGAAGGCAGCCCGGGAAGCCCCTCTCGCTGACGCTGATCACCCATATGCCGGCATTCCCCCAGGCCTCCAGAGCGCGCTCCAGTTCCTCAACCCGCGAGAACAGGCTGGTCAGCCGATGGGCCGCGATTTTGATGCCCGTGATCCGCTGCAGGGTTTCCGGCAGGTCCGATTGCAACAATTGGCCAGGCGTCATTTGCCGCGCCGCGAGCCAATTGTTCAGCCGCCGGAACTCTGCCGGCGTCAACGGCTTGCTGCCGTGCGGCGCCGGACTGAAGTGGCCGCAGAGCAACAAGATGGCGCGGGTCTCGGCGCTAAGGCGTTGCATACGATCGAATCCCGTCAGGCATTCCGCTCGGCGTCCGCCGGATCGCCGACCAGAGCGGCGATACGCTCGGCGAACCGTTGCTCGAGTTCCATCCGGCGCCGGTTGCGCTCCGCGTCGCTCGCCGGTACATGGAAATAGCGGTCCGGCGCCGCCAAGATCTTGTGCCAGACCGCCCTGGGAACCCGGTAGGCGGTCTCCAGCTTCTGCATCAGCAGTGTGCCGACGCCCGGTGGATACTGCAAGATTCCCCTGGCGATGAGGCTCGAAAGCATGGTGTCCTCGTATCGGGCGACGGCCTTGCGGCAATCGGACATAACCAGATACTCCAGGAAAGCGCGTTCGTCGTCGCTCAGTTCCGACCAGGTGTCATCCAGTTTCCGCGCCGTATGCTCACCATCCAATCGTGCCGCGTGCGCTTCGGCCGAGCGGGCGCTGGCGGCACGGTAGTCCTTCTGGTGCTGGCGATCCCAGAGCGGTGTTCGTTTCTTGGTCAGTCGACGACTCCTCGGTCCGGCGGGTTCATTTCCATAGGCTCAATTCGCGATTCGTAGGCATTGTGGTAGAATCCCTCTCGATACGCTTTGGGAGTCAGAGAGATGGATCACGAGCGCTTTCGGGACTGGTTCTCGCGTGTCGATGAGTTGACGGCGGCGCAGC
>Ga0209568_1000232_pt1 | contig 19766 bp, 14 predicted proteins | sample WorMetOlspDAHAB2_FD_187406 | JGI IMG/M metagenome (GOLD analysis project Ga0209568, IMG submission 187406) | Marine gutless worms symbiont microbial communities from Max Planck institute for Marine Microbiology, Germany - Olavius sp. DAHAB.2... ...
GACGCGAATCGACGCGAATCGACGCGAATCGACGCGAATCGACGCGAATCGACGCGAATCGACGCGAATCGACGCGAATCGACGCGAATCGACGCGAATCGACGCGAATCGACGCGAATCGACGCGAATCGGATTCGTGTGATTCGCGCGATTCGTAGCTTCTCTGCCGACGAGTAAAGATCCACAGTGCCCCGGATCAGTCCCGATCCACCGCCTTCATACTCAGACGCACCCGGCCCTGTTTGTCCACCTCCAGGACCTTGACGCGGACCATATCGCCTTCCTTCAGCTTGTCACTGACCCTTTCCACGCGCTCCTCGCTGATCTGAGAGATGTGCACCAGACCGTCGCGGCCGGGCAGGATGGTAACGAAGGCGCCGAAGTCCATGAGACGGGCGACCTTGCCTTCGTAGACCCGGCCTACCTCCACATCGTCCGTGATCAGCTCGATGCGCTTCCTGGCCTCCGCGCCGGCGCCCTTGTCCACGGAGAAGATCTTGACCAGGCCGTCGTCGGAGATATCGATGGTGGCCCCGGTCTCCTCGGTAAGGGAACGAATGGTGGCGCCGCCCTTGCCGATGACGTCGCGGATCTTCTCCGGGTGGATTTTGAACTCGATGATGCGCGGGGCATGCTCGGACATCTCGGCGCGGTGCGCGTCGATGACCTTGTTCATTTCCCCCAGGATGTGGATCCGACCTTCCTTTGCCTGCGCCAGCGCGGTCTCCATGATTTCCCTGGTGATGCCCTCGATCTTGATATCCATCTGCAGGGCATTGATCCCCTCGTCGGTACCCGCGACCTTGAAGTCCATGTCGCCGAGGTGGTCCTCGTCGCCCATGATGTCGGTGAGCACGGCGAAATCGTCGCCTTCCTTGATGAGTCCCATGGCCACGCCGGCCACCGCGCCCTTGATGGGCACCCCCGCATCCATCAGGGACAGGCTGGTCCCGCAGACGCTCGCCATGGAGCTGGAGCCATTGGACTCGGTGATCTCGGAGACCACGCGCACCGAGTAGGGAAAGGTCTCGGAACTCGGCATGACCGCCAGTACCCCGCGCTTGGCCAGGCGACCGTGGCCGACCTCGCGCCGTTTGGGGCTGCCGACCCGGCCGGTCTCGCCGACGCAGAAGGGCGGAAAGTTGTAGTGAAGCATGAAAGGCTCGCGCCGCTCGCCTTCCAGGGCATCGATGATCTGTGAGTCGCGCTCGGTCCCCAGGGTAGTGACCACCAGGGCCTGGGTCTCGCCGCGGGTAAACAGGGCCGAGCCGTGGGTGCGCGGCAACAGGCCAGTACGGACGGTGATCAGGCGCACGGTGCGGTTATCGCGACCATCGATGCGCGGCTCCCCGCCGAGGATGCGGCCACGCACGATCTGCTTCTCGAGCTTCTCGACGGCGCCCCTGACCGTTTGCTCCGACCACTTGGGCGCCTCACCGGCGGCGAGCGTCTCCACCGCCGCGCCGCGGACCCGGTCCAGGGCGTCATAGCGCTCCAGCTTGTCCGCAATGCGGTAGGCGTCGCCCAGACCGGCTCCACAGGTAGACTCCACCTCTGCCGTGAGCTCGGTGTCTTCCGGCGCCGGCGTCCAGGGTAAGGGGGGTTTATCGACCTCGGCCGCCAGCTCCTTGATGGCAGTGATCGCTACCTGCATCTGCTCGTGGCCGTAGAGCACCGCTCCCAGCATGACCTCCTCGGAGAGTCCCCTGGCCTCGGATTCGACCATCAGGACGGCGCGTTCGGTGCCGGCCACCACCAGGTCCAGGTCGGTGTCCGGTCCGAGACCGGTAACGGGCGGATTGAGCAGATAGGCGCCATCCTTGTAGCCGACCCGGGCGGCCCCGATGGGACCGTTGAAGGGCGCACCGGACACCGCCAACGCCGCCGAGGCGCCGAGCATGGCCGGAACCTCTGGATTGACCGCGGGATTGAGGGACTTGACGGTGGCGATGATCTGGATTTCCTGGTTATAGCCCTTCGGGAAGAGGGGCCGGATTGGACGGTCCATGAGCCGGGCGGTGAGGATCTCGGTCTCGCTCGGTCGGCCCTCGCGGCGGAAGAAGCCCCCCGGAATGCGACCGGCGGCGTAGGTCTTCTCCTGATAGTCCACGGTCATGGGAAAGAAATCGCGCTCGGTACCGGCGCGCTTGTCCACCACGACGGTAACGAGGACCACCGTGTCGTCCATGGTGACGAGTACGGCGCCATCGGCCTGGCGGGCGATCTCACCGGTCTCCAGAACGACCGTCTGGTCGCCGAATCGAAAGGTCTTTTTTATGGGTGTCACTGGCTGTTCCTCAGAGCCCTGGCGTCCGCCGGTAAGCTCGGCTTCGCTCGGCGGTCTCGGTAAGGCTCGACGTGGGGTAATAATTGCGGGGTTTTTAGGCTCGGGTAGTGGTTAAGTTTAAAGTGGTCAGATCTGCCAACCCCTGCCCTGTCATTCCGGTAGGGATCGCCGGAACCTGCCGGTGCCGGGGTGGCAAAAACAATGGGGGCTCGAATCATCGGGCCGCACAAGCATGCCACTTTGCATTCAACTACTACCCGGGCTCGAACGACCCTCAGCGGCGCAGGCCGAGACGGGAGATCAGGGTGCGGTAGCGATCCTGGTCCTTGCCTTTGAGGTAGTCGAGCAGCTTGCGGCGGGCATTGACCATACGCACCAGACCCCGGCGGGAGTGATGGTCGTGCTTGTGCTCGGCAAAGTGTCCGGTGAGCTGTTTTATGCGGGCGGTCAACAAGGCGACCTGCACCTCCGGAGAGCCGGTATCGCCCTCTCCGCGCCGATACTCGGCGATGACCTCTTGTTTCTCTGCTGCGCTCATTGGCATGGAAGCGTCTCCCGTGTGGAAGCTTTGAACAAGGCCCCACGGCGATTGGCGGCAATCGCCTCCCGTCGCATCCGCGACAGTGACCCCCCCGACAATGAGCTCAGGGGATCGGGCCGGAGAATATAGGTTGGCAATCATAGCCGGTTACAACAGCCGTCTCGGCTGCACCTTGCCATCATCCAGGATACAACCGACGCCGATGAACTTCTGAGATGGATCGTAGAGCCTGACCAGCCCTTGCGTCGGCGCCTGGGGCACCAGCACCGCCTGCCCCTGGCGCAGGTAGAAGGCGGCGTCTTCCGAGAGGCTTACCGACGGCCAATGATGGAAAGCGCTCTCCAGAGGCAACAGCAGGGCATCCAGGGCCTCCCGACCTTCCGTCAGGGCGTGCCGTTCGACTTCGCCCAGGGTGACGAAGCGGACTTCGGATTCCAGGTAGGGTCCGACGCCCGTGCGGCGGAGGGTCGTCACATGGCCACCGCACCCGAGCACCTCCCCCAGGTCCGCCGCCAGGGTACGGACATAGGTCCCCTTGGAGCAGTGCACCTCGATCTCGAACTCCGGCGGCTCGAAGCCACACAGGTCGATCCGGTGAATCGTCACCGTCCGCGGGGTACGCTCCACCTCGATGCCTCGCCGCGCCAGCTTGTAGAGCCGTTCTCCCTGGTGCTTGACCGCGGAGTACATGGGCGGCAGCTGCTCGACAGGGCCGCGGAATCGGGCCAGCGCCGCCCGCAGCGCTTGCTCGCCTACACCGTCGGCAGGCATCTCCGCGACCACCTCGCCTTCGGCATCCGCCGTGGTCGTCGTGACCCCCAGCCGCACCCGGACCCAATAGTGCTTGTCCGCGTCCAGCAGGAAGCCGGAAAACTTGGCGGCCCCCCCCAGACACACCGGAAGCAGCCCAGTCGCCAAGGGATCCAGGCTCCCGGTGTGACCTGCCTTAGCGGCCTTGAAGAGCCGCTTGACCCGCTGCAGGGCGTCATTGGAGGTGATGCTCCGCGGCTTGTCGAGCAGCAGAATGCCGCTGACGTTACGTCCAGACCGGCGTCGATGCCCCATGTTAGCCCGTATGCCTCATCGGGGCGGCTGGTTTCACCTGGGTTTTCATTATAAGCGGGACTAATTGTCGGGTTGGTCGCGGAGCGGGAAGCGAGGTGGAAACCTTGAAGGGCACCTTAAAAATAGGTATTTTCACCAATCAAGCGACTCTAAGCCATTGATTGTTGGGGTGTACTGTAGACGAAAACCGTATTTTTCAAAGTGCCCTGAAGCGGACCCTGAAACCGGAAGCGAAATCAACCCACTTACGGCCAACGGTTTCGCCCCCCTTCAGTGCAGAACTTCGTCGAGACGATTGGCGGTGAGGACCCGCTCGGACCACTGCAGCAGGGTCTGCTCGCCGGCCTGATCGATCCGTTGCTGCACCTCGTCGGGTAAGGCGCCGAATTTCAGCCGCAGCAGTCGTTCCAAAACCAAAGCTTCGCCTTGGTGCTTACCTTGCTGCATACCTTGCTGCATACCTTGCTGCATACCCTCCTCGCGGAAGCGTTCGGCAAATCGGCTCATGGTCTGCGTCTCGTCGGGATAATCGCGTTGGTACTCAGCCCGCTCATTATCGTCAAGCGCGGCGTAGATGTCGATGAAGTCCAGGTACTTGAGCTGCTGCTCGGGATCGGATTCCAGCTCGGTCAGTCCCCGCACCGCTTGGGCATAGACCTCGACCTTGCGCCCCGCGGGATACCGCATGTTGGGCAGGTTCAGCCGTACCACCAGGTTGTCACTGTCGCGGTAATCCTTATAGGACAGCTCGCCCAGGGCGCAGCTCAGGTAGTGGAAGTCGAGGTAGGTGTCCTGGTCTCCGCTCAGGCGCAACCGTTGGGCCACGCCGGTCGCGCGGCGCAGGAAGATGACCACCGGGACCACGCGGTCGGTCTCCATCAGCTCGGTCAGATCCAGACAATAGCGGGCCAGGCGGTGGATGGAGAAGCGGCGGGCGTCACTCTCTGCTTCGAGCACGAACGCCAGGGTCTCACGTCGTCCGTCGGGCCATTCCGCCAACAGCGGTACGTCCAGCTCCCGGAAGCGCTCGCCGAGGTGTTCCTGGAGTTGCTCCTGGCGCACGGGTGTAATCCGGGCCGCCTCGACCGCAGCGGCCTCGGCCGCGGCGAAGAAGGCCAGTGCCTGGTGTGGGTGGTCGACGAGGAGGTTCTTGAAGTTCTGATCGTGAGACATGGCCAATTATCTCAGAGATCCGCTTTGGTTCCGATAACTTTAGCCATCTGCCGCGGGCTCGGCTGTCGCTATCGTCTTCTCGATCAGCCCCGTGAGATGCTCGCCTTGAGAGATCGATTCGTCGTGGATGAAACGGAGCTGGGGCACGGTCCGCAGACGGACGCGCCGGGCCAGCGCCCGGCGTAAAAATCCCGCGAGCCTGCCGTTAAGCAGGCGCACCTGCTCGACACCGCCCTCGTCACCGGGAAAGCAGGTAAAGTAGACCTTGGCATGGGCCAGATCACGGCTTACCCGCACCTCCTGCAAGGTGATGAGTTTTAAACGCGGGTCCCTCACCTCTTCTCGCAGGACCTGGGCGAGCTCGCGTTGGAGTTCGGTCCCGATGCGGTCGGTACGGGCGTGCTCTTTCATGAAATCTTTGCGCCCTTTATGCGTAAGAAGCAATCCTGGGTTGCTTGGCGTTGGCTGTGGGATCGGACGTGTTGGGTTACGGTGCATTCAATCTTGCTTGTGTCCTTTAGGGCAGTAGGTCGGGTAAGTCCGCAGGGACGCGGCGCACCCGACATTCCGGATGTTGGGTGCGAGCCGTCCCTGGCCCTTACCCAACCTATGCCGCGCGGACCGGCTGCGCGGAGCGTAATGCGGGTGTAGGTTGCGTTAAGACGCCGGCACCGGCGTCACAGGGAATCAGCCCGCCTTTGTGCGTCGCAACGCAACACATCAGATCCTCCAAACAACGCCGAATCACTCAGGATTGCTTTAGATCCTAAAACTCCCGCGCCCGCTCGGTGCGCTCGAACACCTCGATCTGATCGCCGACCTGGACGTCGTTGTAATTTTTCACGCCGACCCCACACTCGGTGCCCGCCTTGACCTCGGGCACGTCCTCCTTGAAGCGGCGCAGCGATTCCAGCGCACCCTCGTAAATGACCACATTGTCCCGCAACACGCGGATGGGATTGTTGCGTCTGATCAGGCCCTCGACGACCATGCAGCCGGCAATGGTACCGAGCTTCGAGGAGCGGAAGACGTCCCGCACCTCGGCGAGACCGATGATCTCCTCCGTCACCTCGGGGCTCAGGAGCCCTGACAGGGCCTTTTTCACGTCATCGATCAGCTCGTAAATGACGCTGTAATAACGCAGATCCAGGCCCTTCTCTTCCACGATCCGGCGGGCGGCGGCATCGGCCCGGATGTTGAATCCGAGCAGAATGGCATTGGAGGTCACGGCCAAGTTGGCGTCGGACTCGGTCAGCCCCCCCACCCCCGAGGCCACGATGGCGACCTTGACCTCGTCGGTCGAGAGCTTCAGCAGACTGTCCCGCAAGGCCTCCAGGCTGCCCTGGACGTCCGCCTTGATGACGATGTTGACCGCCCGGACCTCCCCCTCTTTGAGCTGGGAGAAGAGCTGATCCAGGCTCGCGCCGCGCTGCTCTTCGAGCTTCGACTGTCTCCCCCGTTCCCGCCGCAGCTCCGCCACCTCACGGGCCCGTTTCTCGTCGGTGACCGCCACCAGATCGTCGCCGGCGTTGGGCGTGCCGGAGAGCCCCAGCACCTGCACCGGGATCGAAGGACCGGCGGACTCCAGGCTCCGTCCCTGCTCGTCGAACATGGCCCGCACGCGACCGAACTCGGTACCGCTGACGACCAGATCGCTCCGACGCAGGGTGCCGGCCCGAACCAGGACCGTAGCCACCGGTCCCCGTCCCCGGTCGAGCCGGGACTCGACGATCACACCCCGGGCGGGTCCTGCCTCCGGCGCCGTCAGATCCAATAGCTCCGCCTGCAACAGCAAGGCCTCGAGCAGCGCGTCGATGCCCTCACCGCTCTTGGCGGAGACCTTCACCACCATGGTCTCCCCGCCCCACTCCTCGGGCACCACCTCCTGTTGGCTCAGCTCCTGCATCACCCGTTCCGGATTCGCCTCCGGCTTGTCGATCTTGTTGACCGCGACCACCAGGGGAACGCCGGCCGCGCGCGCATGCCGGATGGACTCGATCGTCTGGGGCATAACGCCGTCGTCCGCCGCTACCACCAGGACGATGATATCCGTGACCTGCGCCCCGCGGGCGCGCATCGCCGAGAAGGCGGCATGGCCGGGGGTGTCCAGGAAGGAGAGCATGCCGTGGCCGGTCTCGACGTGATAGGCGCCGATGTGCTGGGTAATGCCGCCGGCCTCGCCGGCGGCGACGCGCGTCCGGCGGATATGGTCGAGCAGCGAGGTCTTGCCGTGATCCACGTGCCCCATGATGGTGACCACCGGCGGCCGCGTCGTCCGCTCCAGCTGCGCGGCCCGTTCCTCGACCTGTCGCATCATGGCGTCTTCGACATCCCTGACCTCGGCCCTGACCGCCTTGTGGCCCATCTCCTCGACGACGATCATGGCGGTGTCGCCATCCAGCACCTGGTTGATCGTGACCGGCATGCCCTGCTTGAACAGGACCTTGATCACATCGCCAGACTTTACCGACATGCGGGCCGCGAGGTCGGCCACGGAGATGGTCCCGGGGATTTCCACCGCGCGGACCACGGGGGCGGTCGGCCGCTGGAAGCCGTGCTTGTCCTGCAGCTGGGGCTTGACGGCCTTCTTCCTGCGCCGCGGCCGTCGCCCCGGCGCCGCGGGCACTTTTTCTTCGCTGACGGCCTCTTCGTATTCGACCTCCGGCGGCAGCTCCCGGGCGCGCAGCGAATCCTTGCGCCCGGCCTTCTTGAGGGACTTTTCCTTTTCGGAAGGTTCGGTGCCGCGTTTCCCGGGCTTGCGCGCCTTGCCCTTCGACTGCTTGGCCTCCGCATCCTCGCCACCGGAGCCTTCGAGCGCCGCCGGGGGGACGGTTGCCGGCACGGCCGCATGCTCTTCCGCCAGCTTGCGTCGCGCCTCTTCTTCCGCCTGGCGGCGGGCTGCCTCTTCCCTGGCCTTGCGCCCGAGCTCCTCGTGCTCCGCCAGCCGTCGCGTATCCTCTTCCGCCCGGCGCACCTGCAGCTCGGAGCGCCGATCCGTCGGAGCCCGCACGGGCTCCATCTCGTCGACCGGGGGGGGCTGATGCGCCGGCTCGACGGCTACCCCGTCATGCGGCTCCGGCGTCGGCACGCCACGCTTGACGTAAGTGCGCCGACGTCGTACCTCGACGCTGACCGTCTTGGCCCGGGGGGCGATAGCGGCCCGTACACTGCCGGCGGCGCGGCCGCTTACCGTCGGTTGCCGCAGCTCGCTGACCGACTTGCGCTTGAGGGTAACCCGGCTGGGCGCCGTCCCGGAGTCGTCCTCGGCCCGGCCGTGACTGCGGCGGAGATAGCCCAGCAGCTGGACCTTCTCCTGCTCAGTCAGGCTGGCCTCGCCGTCGGCGGCCGAGATGCCGGCCTCGTGCAGTTGGGTCAGGAGGCGCTCTACCGGAATTCCTACCGTATCGGCCAGCTGGTTGACAGTTACTTCACTCATCCTCATACCCTCCGGCCCTATTCGTGCTCCGCCTCGGCAAACCAGGGTTCACGCGCCTTCATGATCAACATGGCCGCCTGCTCCGCGTCGATACCCACCAGCTCCACGAGCTCGTCCAGCGACTGCTCGGCCAGGTCTTCCATGGTAACCACGCCGTTGCAGGCCAGACTGAGGGCCAGCGCCCGGTCCATCCCTTCCATCTCCAGCAGATCCTGCGCCGGCTCTTGAGCCAGGCCTTCCTCGCTGGCAATGGCGCGGGTCAGGAGCACGTCCTTGGCCCGCTCCCGCAGCAAGGTGATGGTCTCCGCGTCGAACCTCCAGATGGCCTTCAGCTCCGACATGGGCACATAGGCAACCTCGTCGACGGTCGAGAAACCTTCCTCCACCAGCACGGTCGCCACATCTTCATCCATCCGGAGCTGCGCCATGAAGTCCTCCACCAAGCGTCCGGCCTCCTGCTCGCTCTTGGCGGCGGCCTCCTCCTCGTTCATCACGTTGAGCTCCCAGCCGGTCAGCTGGCCGGCAAGGCGCACGTTCTGACCGCCGCGGCCGATGGCCTGGGAGAGATTTTCTTCCTTTACCGCCACATCCATGCTGCGCGCTTCCTCGTCGATGATGATCGAGACCACATCCGCCGGGGACATGGCATTGATGACGAACTGCGCCGGATTGTCGTTCCACAGGATGATGTCGACCCGCTCGCCGCTGAGCTCGTTGGATACCGCCTGCACCCGCGAGCCGCGCATGCCGACGCAGGCCCCCACCGGATCGATGCGCGGGTCCAGTGCGCGTACCGCGATCTTGGCCCGGGAGCCCGGATCCCGGGCCGCGGCCAGAATCTCGATCAGACCTTCACCGACCTCCGGGACCTCCAGCCTGAACAGGTCGACCATCAGCTCCGGGGCCGTGCGGCTCACGAAGAGCTGCGGTCCCTTGGATTCGGAGCGGACCTCGAAGAGATAGGCGCGGAGCCGGTCGCCGGGGCGCACCGACTCGCGGGGAATGATGTGCTCGCGTGGGACCAGGGCCTCCGCGTTGCCGCCCAGATCGAGCAGGATGGTGCCGCGGTCGGCCTTTTTGACGACCCCCGTAACCAGCTCGCCCTTGCGGTCCTGATAGGCCTCGACCACCTTGGCGCGCTCGGCCTCCCGGACCTTCTGCACGATCACCTGCTTCGCCGTCTGTGCCGCGATGCGTCCGAAGAGCACCGATTCCATGGGCTCCTCGACAAAGCCGCCGACCTCGACGGACGCATCCCGCTCCCGCGCCGCCGTCAGCGCAAGCTGGCGGTCGGGCGCCTCCAGACCCTCCTCCCCCGGATCTTCCACCACCTCCCAGCGACGGAAAGTGGCGTAGTCCCCGCTCTCGCGATCGATAGCAACCCTGGCATCGATGTCGCCGCCGGCCTTTCTGCGGGTGGCAAACGCCAATGCCGCTTCCATGGCCTCGAAAATGACCTCTCTGGGCACATCCTTCTCGTTCGAAACGGCCTCGATCACCAACAGGATTTCTTTGCTCATTCCACATTCCCGAATCAGAATTCAGGCACCAGGCGCGCGGACTCGATCATTGCCAACGGAATCTCCCGGAGCGTGTCATCGACCCTGAGCAACACCAACGCTTGCTCCAGACCGGCGATCCGTCCCTCGAAGTTGCGCCGACCATCGAGCGCGACCGCCACCCTGATGCGTACCCTCCGGCCCTGAAAGCGTTCGAAGTGCTCGGCCTTGAACAGGGGCCGGTCCAGGCCCGGGGAAGAGACCTCCAGGTCATAGTGACCGGCAATCGGATCCTCGACATCGAGCACCCCACTCAGCTGATGGCTGACCCTGCCGCAATCGTCCAGGGTGATACCCTGCGTCCGAGCGCCGCCGGGGCGGTCGATGTAGTTGGGACGGTCGATGTAAACGCGCAGTACCGCACCCGGTTTGCCGCGTTGGAAATACTCGACCCCCACGAGCTCATAGCCCATCGGCTCCACGACCGATCTCACCAGACCCGTCAATTCGTTTTCCAGGTGCCGCATGCGCTCTCGCCACAAACAAAAAATGGGCCCGAGGCCCACTTCAGCGAAGGCCTCCCGCCGCGCGGACCAGGTGCAGAGCCCGCCCCGGCTGGAAGCCAAAAAAAACCCCGATCACGGGGCCTTAGAACCTATCCCAAATGGGTTCACCAATGAGTTATAGCAGCACGGCCCACCGGCAATTTTCAGCCCAATTGGGATAGGCTCTTAGTGGCGTTCAGGTTCCATGTTCCAGACTTCACTATCAAAATCCGCCGTTCCCTGATCTGAATTAAGTTTACCCGTTCGTTCGAGCGTGAGCAAGGCCGAGCAATCCCGGATTCTTCGGCGTTGTCCGGTGTCAGAACCTATCCCGAATGGTTCACCAATGAGTTACAGCAGCACGGCCCACCGGCGATTTTCAGCCCAGTTGGGATAGGCTCTCAATGCGACGCCTCACGGGCAGGTCATCCGGTCCTTCCCGCCCGTTTGCGCACGTGCTCCCTGAGGTGGCGTTTGCGGATGCGGATGGCGCCCGGTGTGACCTCCACCAGCTCGTCGTCCTCGATAAATTCCAGGGCCTGCTCCAGGCTGAAACGGATCGGTGGCGTGAGCAGGATGTTGGCGTCGGACCCCGCCGCGCGGATGTTGGTGAGCTGCTTGGCCTTGAGGGGATTGACGGTCAGGTCGTTGTCCCGGGCGTGTATACCCACGACCTGACCTTCGTAGACTTCCTCCCCCGGCGAGATCAGCATGCGGCCGCGTTCCTGCAGGTTGAACAAGGCATAGCCCAGAGCCTTGCCCTGACCGTTGGAGATCAGAGCGCCATTGCGGCGCGGGGCGATTCCCCCCTTCGGGCGGGCGGGCCCATAGTGGTCGAAGACGTGGTACTTGAGGCCGGTGCCCGAGGTCAGGGTCATGAATTCGGTCTGAAAGCCGATCAGTCCGCGGGATGGAATCTCATAGTCCAGACGCACGCGGCCCTTGCCGTCCGGCACCATGTCCCTGAGCTTCCCCCCGCGCTCGCCGAGGGCCTGCATGACGACCCCCTGGGTCTGCTCGTCCAGGTCCAGGGTGAGCTGCTCGTAGGGCTCGCAGAGCTTGCCGTCGAGCTCGCGGAAGATGACCTGGGGGCGGGAGACCGCAAGCTCATAGCCCTCGCGGCGCATGTTCTCCAGCAAGACCGACAGGTGCAGCTCACCGCGGCCGGATACCCCGAACTGATCCGGGTCGTTGCCGGCCTCCACCCGCAGGGCCACGTTGTGGATGAGCTCGCGTTCGAGGCGTTCCTTGAGCTGACGCGAGGTCAGGTACTTACCTTCCCGGCCGGCGAAGGGCGAGGTGTTGACCTGGAAGGTCATGGTCACCGTGGGCTCGTCCACCGTCAGCGGCGGCAGTGCCTCCACCTGCTCCGGGTCACACAGGGTATCGGAGACGTGCGGGGCCTCGATGCCGGTCAAGGCCACGATGTCCCCGGCCTGGGCGGAAGCTGCCTGGTGGCGCTCCAGTCCCAGGTAACCGTAGACCAGGCCGACCCTGGTCCGATAGTCGTTTCCGTGCGTCTTGACCAGCACGACCTGCTGGTTGGGCCTGATGCTGCCGCGCCGGATGCGACCCACGGCAATGGCGCCGACAAAAGGGCTATAGTCCAGGGTCGAGATCTGCATCTGAAAAGGGCCCTCCGGATCCACCTCGGGGGCCGGACAGTGCTCGACGATGGCCTCGAACAGGGGCTGCATGTCGCCCCCGCTCACCTCGGCGTCCGATCCGGCGTAGCCGCCGATGGCCGAGGCGTAAACGATGGGAAAGTCCAGCTGCTCGTCGCTGGCGCCGAGACGGTCGAAGAGCTCGAAGACCTGGTCGATGACCCAGTCGGGACGCGCCCCCGATTTGTCTATCTTGTTGACCACCAGGATAGGCCGCAGTCCGTGCGCAAAGGCCTTCCGGGTCACGAACCTGGTCTGGGGCATGGGGCCTTCCCGGGCATCCACCAGGAGCAGCACCGAATCCACCATCGACAGGACCCGCTCCACCTCCCCGCCGAAATCCGCGTGTCCGGGCGTGTCGACGATATTGATCCGGTATTGGTTCCAACGAATCGCCGTGTTCTTGGACAGGATGGTGATGCCCCGTTCCTTCTCCAGCTCGTTGGAGTCCATCACCCGTTCCACCGGGCCGAAGCGTTCTCCCAGGGTCCCGGACTGCTGGAGCAGCCGGTCCACCAGAGTTGTCTTGCCATGATCCACATGGGCGACGATCGCGATGTTCCTGAGTTTTTCGATCACTGCGGCAATCCTGAATGATTCGGCGCGACTTGGAGGACCGGACTTAAGGCGAAGTCTCGTTTTGCCGGCTAATGGTACAGGATTAATCAGGATGTTCAGGATTAACAGAATTTTTCGTTGTGAAGCGTGCTTGCCGGTTTGGTCAGGGCGTGATCAGGCGTCGGAAATTCAGGAAATACAAAAATCCTGTAAATCCTGTCCGACTTGGAACATTGCGACGAGCGTTCAGACGGCGGGATGCGCTGCTACGGCCCTGAATTATTCGGCGCGGCTTGGAGGATCGGACTGTTGCGTTGCGACGCATCCAGGCACGCTGATCGTCTGCTCAGGTCATGCCGGCGTCTTAACGCAACCTACGGCCACATGACCCCCGCGCGGCCTGCCCGCGCGGACCTTTGGGTGTAGGGCGGGAAAGGCCCCGCACCTATCGCGGCGCCAGCGCAGGGTATTGCTCGGCTCGCGGCGGTGATAGGTGCGGGGCCGCATCCCGCCATTGACGGCGGGATGCGCTACGCTTTCCCGCCCTACGACCCTCGGACAGACCCGGCGTCGAACGCAGCGTAACACAATACGATGTTAGCACCTTCATAATTTTTTCATCAATGTTAACGGTATTTTTTATCCTTGTTTCTTCGGTAAAAGGCAGGAGGTATTGTAACATTGAGAGATTCCCACTTACCAACAGAATCTGTGGATATTTCTGTGAATAATCTCTGCGCATGGTGCCGAACAGGGTCAAAAATCAAGGCATTAGACAGCTTATCACCTTAGTTTGTCGGTCTGATAATTTTCCAATATAATCAAAAATATAAAGGATTTTCTAATAGACCGATTCAAGTCGGGCCGCCATTTCACGCGATTGTCCCGATGTCAAGACCAGGATGTGTATAAGTTCAATCGCTTGCAGCCCGCCGGCGGTAAATCCAAGAAACTTTGATCCTGCTTTCGGCTTCCGGTAGGCGCCGGGTTGCCGGCGCTGAGGTAGGCAGGGGGTCGGATTGCAAGCGAGGGGCTTTTAACGCGCGGGCAAGCCCCTGATGTATCCCTCCATTATTGCGACCTAAGACAAGTCGTTGCAGCGTGCATTCAGACGCTACCAAGGCCGAATTTTGGGGGATACGTCAGGGGCAAGCTCGCGCCTACCGCATATCCGGATCGTGTTGGAGGTAGCTATCGCCGCATCGAGATAGGTTGGATAAGGGCCAGGGACGGCTCGCATCCAACATTCTGCTGCGGTGTAGCCGGAGACGTGCCACACCCATCGGCAGGGGATTTAGGTGTGGGGCTTATCCGACCTACCGCCTCTCCTCGACCGGTCCGGGGACCCGGCATTGCTACCGGGTGCCTTTTCCCCCGCCCGGCCCTTCATTATCCCCTGCTATGGACGATGAGACGACCTCCCTTTTTGGGGCAGATTTATCCGCGCTCGCCCCGGATCCCCCCCCTGGGGGTTGCACTCGACCCGAAAAGCAGTCAGGATTGCCATTTCCGAGCGGTCGTCCGGAGGGAAGCCGACGTTTACCGGAATGGCCGTCCGAATCCGTCCAACTCAAGGCGATTGTCCGCTGGAAGTCGCCCCAGGTAGCCGAAGTCGCACCGCATGACCCCCGAAGACCTCAAGCCAGTCCGCGATCACATCGCCTCCCGCATCATCGGCCAACAGCGATTCGTCGACAGCATGCTCATCTGCCTGCTCAGCGACGGACATCTCCTGGTGGAGGGCATGCCGGGCCTGGCCAAAACCACGGCGATCAAGGCCCTGGCGGAGTCGGTCGAAGGGGATTTTCACCGCATCCAGTTCACCCCGGACCTGCTGCCGTCGGATCTGATCGGCACCGATATCTACCGACACGAGAAGGGTGAGTTCGAGTTCCGTCCCGGCCCCCTGTTTCATAACATGCTGCTCGCCGATGAGGTCAACCGGGCGCCGGCCAAGGTGCAGTCGGCCCTGCTGGAGTCCATGGCCGAACATCAGATCACCGTGGGCCAGCGTACCTATCCCCTGCCCAAGCTGTTCATGGTGCTGGCGACCCAGAACCCGGTGGAGCAGGAAGGGACCTACCACCTGCCGGAGGCCCAGCTCGACCGCTTCCTGATGGAGGCGGTGGTGGACTATCCCACCCGGGAAGAAGAGCTCAAGATCCTGGCGCTCGACCTCCAGCAGCAGAAGACCAGCTATACGGCGCCGTCCAAGCCCCTGTCCCAGAACGAGCTGTTCGCGATACGCCGGGACGTCGCCAATCTGTATCTGGACCCCAAGCTCAACCACTATATCGTCGATCTGATCCAGGCGACGCGTAACCCCAAGGTCTATGACCCCGATCTCGCGCGCTGGTGCCGGTTCGGGGCCTCGCCCCGCGCCAGTATCGCCCTGGCCCGTTGCGCCCGCGCCCGGGCCTGGATGGACGGCGACCAGTTCGTCGCCCCGCACCACATTCAGGCCGTCGCCCCGGAGATCCTGCGCCACCGCCTGCTCCTGACCTTCGAGGCGGAGGCCGAAGGCATCACCACCGACGAGTTCATCAATCGGTTGCTCAATCTGGTCGCGATTCCCTGAGGGATAACGCTCCCCCTCGATGAGTCTCTATCCCCGCCTCGACGACCTGCTGGAGCTCCGTCACCAGGCTCACACCCTGGGCCTGCCCTCGCACCACCTGGTCAGCTCCACCTTCGCCGGACTCTACGCCTCGGTGTTCCGGGGCGCCGGCGTCAACTTCGAGGAGGTGCGCCAGTACCGAGAAGGTGACGATATCCGCTACATGGACTGGAAGGTCACAGCCCGCATCAACGAGCCCCACCTCAAGGTCTTCCGCGAGGAGCGCGAGCGCTCCGTCGTCTTGTGCGTGGACCGGGGTCCCCACATGAGCTTCGGCACCCGCGGCACCTTCAAATCGGTGCAGGCGGCCCGCGCCGCCGCCCTCATCGGGTGGGCGGCAAGCCGCCTCAACGACCGGGTGGGTGGCATGGTCTTCGGCGACGTACAGGCGGGGCTCCAGCATTTCAGGCCCTCCCGGGGCCGTCGCGCCCTGTGGCGGCTCTTGCGTACCCTGACCGAGCCGGCGACGACCGGCGATGCATCCACCGACTGCCTGGACGGCGCCCTGCGGCGGGCCACCCGCGGCCTGCCGACCGGATCGCTGGTATTCGTCATCGCCGATCTCAACCGGGAGGCCATGGACCTGGAACGGGTCCTGGGCACCCTGATTCAACGCAACTCGGTAACCCTGATCCCGGTGGACGATCCGGCGGATTGGGAGATCCCGGCCATGGGCGTGACCACCTTCACCGGCCCGGACGGCCAGCTGATGGAGATCGACACCGATGACCCCCAGGCGCGGCTGGCCTACCGCGAGACCTGGGAGGCGCGGCGAAAAATGCTCCAGGCCATGGCCTACCGGCTCAATATCATCCTCCTGCCGGTCCGCACCGATCAGGAGATCCACCTTACCCTCATCCACGACCTGGAGCACCGGGCACGGTCACGGGCGGTCTGAATGTTTCCGGGTGTAGAACAACTGCGCGATATCCACGGCATCCAGGGCGTGCCCTGGTGGCCGCCGGGGCCCGGCTGGTGGCTCCTGACGGCGGCGGTACTGGCGCTGGCCTTTCTGATCTGGCGCTTCCGCACCAAGATCCGCTTGACGGTACCGCCCCTCCCCTTCTTCACCGTCGGCAGTTGGCGCTGGGACGCGGCCCGACACCTGCGGGACCTGCGCAAGCGCGCAGGCACCCAGGACAGCAAACAAACCGCGAGCGAGCTCTCCGAGCTGCTGCGCCGAATCGCCATGGCCCGCCTGGGGAGAAACGCCTGCGCGGGACTCACGGGCGACGACTGGCTGGCCTGGCTCCAGGGCAACGACCCCAAAGGCTTCGACTGGTCCCGCCGGGGACAGGCCCTGCTGGAGGTCCCCTACGCCCCGCCCGCGGATCCCAAGCGTTCGCAAGAGCTGCTCACGCTCATCGATGCCGCCTACGACTGGGTCGAGGTCGAGGCGCGGAGAAAAAAGGAGCGGAGGAAACCGGATGTTTGAGTTCCACTGGCCCTGGGTCGGCCTACTCCTGCCGCTGCCCTTACTGCTGCCCTTCCTGTGGCCGGACCGCCGCGCCGCTCGGGACGAGGACCTGGAAGGACACCGGACCACCCTGCTCCACCCCCACCTGCAGGAGCTCCAGGCCGCGTTTCAAACCCGGCGACCGCGCCGCCAGCTCGCCGGCTGGCTTCACAAGGCCCTGCTCTATCTGCTGTGGGCCGGCCTGATTCTGGCCCTCATGCGTCCCCAGTGGCTCGAGCCCCACACCCAAATCAGCACGCCGGGCTACGACCTGATGCTGGCGGTGGACGCCTCCCACTCGATGGATGCCCTGGATTTCACCGTCGAGGGTCGGCAGGTGAGTCGGATGCAGGTCGTCAAGGGCGTCATGGGCCGCTTCGTGGATGCCCGCAAGGGAGACCGTATCGGGCTCATCGTCTTCGGCAGCCAGGCCTTCGTCCTCTCGCCGCTGAGCGTGGACCGGCTGGCCGTGCGCCAGCTGCTGGACGGCGTAGTGCCCAGCATCGCCGGTCAAGGCACCGCCCTGGGGGACGCCATCGCCCTGGGCGTCAAAAAGCTGCGTGAACGCCCCGAAGGCTCCCGGATCATGATCCTGATCGCCGACGGCGACAACTCCGCCGGGGGGTTCGCGCCCCTCGAATCGGCCGTGCTGGCCCGCGCGGCCGGGGTCCGCATCTACGTCATCGGCGTCGGCAGCAAGCAGGAAAGCATCCCCATCATGGAAGAAGGCATCATCAAATACCGGGACGACCTGACCATGGACGAGGACACCCTGCAACGCATCGCCACCATCGGCGGCGGGGCCTATTTCAGGGCCACCGACACCAGCGCCCTGGAAGAAATCTCCACCCGCATCGGTCAGCTCGAAAAGACCGAGGCGGAGGCCCGCACCGCCTTCCTGCCCACCCCCCTCTACCGCATCCCCCTGGCCGTGGCCCTGCTGGCCCTGCTCGGACTCGGCCTGTTCCCGGAGGGGAGAAAGCGCTTCGTCACGAGGGTAGCCAGTGCCTGAGACCGGCTTTCACTTCGAGCAACCCGGCTGGTTCTGGGCCCTGCTGGCCCTGATCCCGGTCGCTATTTGGCTGTGGCGCAGCTCCGCCAAGGCCGCGCGTGGTCCGATCCATCGCTATGCCGACCCGCACCTGCTGCCGCACTTGACCGGCACGCGGCAGCTCAAGACCACCGAACGTTGGAGCCGCTTCCTGCGCTGGTCGGGTCTGTGGACCCTGTTGATCCTCGCCATGGCCGGGCCCAGGTGGAACTCCGAGGATATACGCCTCTTCCATCCCGGCAACAACCTCCTGATCCTCCTCGACATCTCCCGCTCCATGCAGGTGGACGATGTAGCCCCCAGCCGCCTCGGCCGCGCCCGTCAGGAAATTCAGGACCTTATTTTGCAGAATCGCCAGGTTCGCCTCGGACTGATCGCCTTCGCCTCCGTGCCTCACGTGCTCTCCCCCATCACCGAGGACACCTATACCATCCTGAACTCCCTCCCGGCCCTGTCCACCGACCTCGCCCGGCTCCAGGGCAGCCGCCTGCACCAGGCCCTGGACCGCGCCGAAGTCCTGCTCGGCAGCCTGCCGGAAGACAGCGCACGCTCCATCCTGCTCATCTCCGACGGTGACCTGGACGAGCCGGAGCTGACCGCACGGATCGAAAAACTGGCAGAACAAGGCATCCGTTTTCACGTGCTCGGCATCGGTACCGAGGCGGGCGCACGGGTCCCGGCACAACGAGGTGGATGGCTCCAGGACCGCAGCGGCCAACCCGTCCTCTCCGCCCTCAACGAAACCCTGCTCGAAGAGCTGGCCGACGCCGGCCAGGGGATTTATCAAGTGGCAGACTATCGGGACGACGACACGGAAGAGATCCTGGAAGCCGCGGCGATCACCCGTCTGCCCCCGGAGGCGAGCGACGAACGCACCCGGATCTGGAACGAACGCTTCTACCTGCCGCTATTGCTCCTGGCGGCTCTCTTAATACCCAACTTTCGGGGACGGATACGTAGAATGCGGTGAGCGCGGTAGGTTATTTAAGATGGCCCACCAAGAGGCGCGAACCGCATCAATTTAGCGGTAAATGGGCAACGAACCAATAATATCGTAAAAACACAGAAGGTCAGAGTCATGTCACAACTGGATATCGTCAAAGAAACAATTGCTTATCTGAAGTTCTAGCTGGGGGTCTTGGTCGTTTCGGATATTTCTCTTGTTGGTTGGCTCTTAACAAATGCTGGGGCGAAATCTGACCTGAAAACAGGAGGCGCTATACTTGGAACTATCATAATTACCACTGCGGTATTTTTCGTGCACAAGAAGGTAGTGGTAAATTTTTAAATGGCTGGCGTGGACTTGTTCGACCCCCTCTCCCCGGCCCTTTCCCGGGGGGAGAGGGGATGTAGCCTGTAGCGCGCCCTACCCATTGCCAGAAGCGATGTTTCCATTTATACCTTAACCATTACCCACAAGAAAATTGAGCATTTAATATCAACCCTTGAGGGCTTATAAATAATGGATATTCTGTCAACGATTGTCTTGGTTGTTGTTGTAAGTGTTTTCGCCTTCATCGCATATGATGCAGCCCATGGCAAATAGCCGCTAACAAATCGCTCTAGGGAGGCTCTGAACAAGACCCCTGCCATGCGTTATAATGACGTTAGCAAGAGAAATCCTTAGCCATCTCCGGCGCGCCCATCTCCGCGGGATGACGCTTGGCGTGAAACAAGATAAAGGACCGTAGATACTCTGTTCCGCTGCAAGTCCAATTCGCCTCCTAGTCCCCAAAAAGTCACTCTAGCACATAAATTAGATTTATCATGCTGTCGTTTTGCTCGGGGTAAAGAAGCGTCGGCCGTCAAACGGAGAGTTCGTCTTGAACATGGCGTGGATAGCGAGCAACAGCTTGCGCATGACGGCACAGAGG